>Ga0256830_1001817_pt1 | contig 14701 bp, 13 predicted proteins | sample 128326metaG_FD_190537 | JGI IMG/M metagenome (GOLD analysis project Ga0256830, IMG submission 190537) | Hydrothermal vent microbial communities from Lau Basin, Pacific Ocean - 128-326 | ecosystem: Environmental > Aquatic > Marine > Hydrothermal vents | place: Pacific Ocean: Lau Basin | collected... | reverse complement strand
CCCTCGCATTCATGAATCAGCGTCAACAGCCGGCCGCCGACGTCATCGTGCAGATCGCGCATGATGCGCTCCCGCTCGCGGGCGACGCCCTGGCGATGCTTCTCCAGCTCTTCCACCAGCCCGGAGGCGATGCCGTGGAGTGTCCGTGCCAGCTCCAGGTCCCGCGAATGGAACAGGCGTCCCCCGTGATTGGCGAGTCGGAGTTCATTCCCCCCGGTCCGGAGCCCCGGAACGTACAGCCGCTCCCCGCCGGCGAGCAGGCATGGGACATCCGAGTTCCGGCCTGTCCTGGCCATCTCCAGCGGCGAGAACATGGACCTCAGCAATTCCTGCCAGGCCGGCTCCGGGTCCCGGTCACGGCCCGTGACGAGTTTAAGGATGAAGCCCGGCAGTGATTGCAGAGCCTGCCCGCCCTCGGACGCGGGAAACGCCCTCTCCCACAACCACTGCCGGAGTGGGAAATAGACCCAGCCGACGAGCAGCAGCACGAGCACGAGGGAATATTGCCCGAGGCCCGGTGCCGCCAGGCTCACCAGGATGTCGAGACCCAGGATCGCAACCCCCGCCGCCAGCCACAGCCAGATATACAGCCACCACCGCTCGACGTCGAACATCCGGTAGCGCGCCACGCCAATGACCAGCGCCAGGTAGAACAGGCCGGCCAGCCCCAGGCTCATGACGAGCGGCAGCAACGGCGTCCCGGACAACCATGCCGCGTGATAGTAGGACACCAGAACGATGACATTGATCAGCACCAGGGCAAAGATGAGAAACTTGAGCACCGCCCGGTCGGCGGGCCGGCCGCGGGTGGCCCACCACTGTCCCGCCACGGCCACAACCGCCACCAGCAGGACCACGGACACCTGGAAGCCCACATTGTGGCCCGGCAGGTCGTGCCACTGGAAACGCTCGTTGAGCCAGGCAAAGGCCAGCCACGCGGCAAACAGCCACAACAGGCCCTGCCCGCCCAGCCGCCGGGGGTAGTGCCATAACAGGGCGATCAGCGACAACGAGAACAGGTTGTTTCCCAGGTGAAATGCAGAGTTCAGGTTGCGCAGCTCCGCCGCCGGCAGCGCGAGTTCACGGGCTGTGATGAGAGACGCGCTCGCCGTGGACAGCAGAAACGCGAATCCGGAGGCGAGAATGAGCAAGGCAGGCAGCCGCTGCCCCGCCGTGACCCACACCCATGCCCCCACCAGCACCGCGACTGCGCCGTAAACCTGAAACGCCCAGAAATCTCCCGGCAGGGTTCGAACCGGCCTCGCCGGCCGCGCCTGCACCTTCAGTTCCCGGCCGTCGGCGGTGGTGACCACCGTCACCGGGGCCGCCAGCGCCGCGGCCAGGCGATCCTGGCGCTGCAGAAACGCATTGAGATTGGCAAATGTCGGATGCACGTCGGGATCCACCACGAGATCAGCCAGGCCAAGCTGCATCACTTCCCCCGGCACCGTGCCGATGCCGGTGACGACATCCCCCTCGACGAGAATCCCCGCCGCGGGTCCATCCGCCCACACGGAGATGACCCTCATGCCTTCCGGCTCCACCTCGGGCACCACCTCGATCCCCAGCCAGGGCTGATGGGTTGCGCGCCATACAGTGGTCGAAAGCGCCACCGCGACCAGCACCACCGCACCGGCAAGCATGTACAGGGGCGAACGCATACCCTTGACGCGCCGTCGTCGGGAAGCAGTGACCGGAATAAGAGACTGAATCACGGCAAGCAACGCCAACCGGGAACCCGCGGGCAATATCTAGCATACCGCGCATGTCCCCGCATCCCGTCACCTTGCCGTTCGTGCACGTTCCAGCAATTTTTCGCCCGGCCATCCCGTTCTCGACCTCTGTTGCGTAACACTCCACGCAGCCCCCACACCGTGGTGGACAACATTTCCCCCATAATCTGTGTCATTACTCCATCGCTTCATTCCCCCGGCCCTTGGCACACCTTCTTCCCGTGAAGGGCCCGGCTGTCACGGCCTTCCCGTACCCTGCCCGCCTGGCTGGCCTGCCCCGTACCTATTGCGTGTCTTCGTAGCCGGGCTCCACCTCCTCCTCGGGCTCGGGCGGAATCCACCCGCCCGTGTCCACTTCTCCCCACGGCTCGACCGTTTCCTCACGCTCCCGCGGCGCCTCCTTGTACACCGTGATGACCACCGTGGACCCCACCATGGCGACGCCCCCCGTGCCCGGCACCTGGCGCACGACCCGGCCCTCCCTGTTCCGGTATCGGGGGTCGTCGTCCATAATGCGCTCCAGCCGCACTCCCAGGCCGGCCTGCTGCAGGGCCGCCATCGCCTCGTCCTCGTACAGCCCCACCACGCCCGGCACCCTGAGCATGTTCTCGGCCGCCGGGTTCTGGCGCTGCCCGGGCTCGCGGTCCAGCGGGCCGGCATTCACGCCTGCCGCCACGAGGAGCACCAACCCCAGCGCCGGACACAGATGCCTTGCATTGATACCCAATCTCATTTCACCTTCTCTCCGCACCTGTAGAGCCCCGCCATCATGCCGCCGCACCCAATGACGCCATCGTCATCCCCATGGTCCTTTCACTGCTCGGGTGACACACCCGCTGCACCTACAGCCGTTGCACCTGCACATACAACGTGTAGTCGCCCTCCAGGTCCGGGTGATCCTTGTAACGGATGGCGATCACGCCGCGGCCCTTGCCCCCGATGTTGTCCTTCAGGGCCCGTTGCGCCGTGCTGTAATTGATCACCAGCGCCTTGGGCGAAAACGCCAGCCTAATCGTGCCACGTCGACCTATGGCATCAAGCACAAAAGCCGGCGGAAAGTTCAATGTGAGCATCTGCAGCCCAATGGGGCGATCCATCTTGTCGCCCAGTATCCGCTGCGGAATGAACAACTCGTGGTACTCTTGAATTCTCAACTCGGCAAGATCAAAAAGGAGCTTGTTCCGGGCATTCAGAATCCTCCGCAGCACGTCCTTCGTGGCAATTTTTTCGATCATCCTGCCGGTCACATTACGCCAGCCCTGGTATGCTGATCTTACGCCATCGTGCTCCCACAGCACCGGGATCACCACGACACTGTTTTCACCCTCGACGAGTTCCCCCTGCCACACCGCCAGGGGCAGGCGGTCGCCCCGCGGCGTCCCCCGCAGGCGCCAGGGCTCGGGGCCCGGAACATCGTCACCGGTCCGGATCCCGCCTTCCCGGCTCGCGCTGCCGGCGCGGATGCGGCCGTTGTGGCCGTTGGTGTCGCCCATGACCTTCGTTTCGACCACGGCCGACCGTCTGACCCTTCTGTTTTTATCCACCACCACCACCTGTGCCGTCACGTAGACCTCGTCGCGCTTCCCGTCCCACTGGAACGCATCATCCCTGGTCTCTTGATGGACCGTGAACCCGTTGATGGTGATCCGGTAGCGTCCCCGCCGGCCGCCGGGCTTCCTGCCCCTCCCGCTCGACTCACTGGCGCCGGGCGGGCCGCCGACCCTGCCCGTGCCCGAGGTATCCGCCGGCGCGACCGGCTTGCCCCGGGCCGCCATCTTTGCGGGCAACGTGACAAATCGGATCCTGCCGCCGGCTACTCCCAGCCGCTTGCCGTCGTTCGTCCGGTACACCCCGTCCGGCAGGGGCCTCTCCCTGTTGTCGAACCCCACCAGCATGATCCGGCCCCTGACCACCCGGACATGCCTGATGTTTATCGTCTTCGTTTCCTCGTCCTTCCGGCCCGTGGCGGGTACGGCACGGACTGCCCCGCCCACGCGGTCGAAGGCCGGAACCGGTGTCTGGGCCCGGGCCACGTCCCACTGCACCCCCAGCAGGACGGCCACCATGCCCAGGACTCCCCCCATTGCCCTGCTCGCCCGGGAACCTCGGTACATCTTTTTCCTCCGCATTGCACAGAATATGGCCGCTCACCGGCCCTCGCCGCCCCAGCGCCGGGCCAGGATGTTCACGGCCTCCTCGATGGCCTCGCGCAGCGCCCGGTCGATGCTCTCCTTGCGCTCATCGGCGATGCTGACATCCCCGCCCGGCGGCGCATGGCCCGTCACCGAACGCAGGAACGAGCCCACGCCCGACACCGACATCCCGCTCTCCTCGATCTCCCGCCGCGTGTTCACCGCATCCAGCACCGCTCCCGTGCGCGCATCCAGCACCCGCACGTCGATGCCGATTTCGCCGGTGGCACCGCTGGTCTCCACCCCCAGTCCCTTGAAGGTCCCGGCAATGCCCGAGCGCTCCTTGGCCGCATTGGCCTCCGTGATGGTGCCCACGAAGATATAGTCTGCGCCGGTCAACCGGACATCGCCGACATTTCCCGTCGTCGCTCCCTGCTGGTTGAGCTGCTTCTCCAGGTACACGCTCTCCTCCAGCCGCTGGCGCTCGAGCACCGCAAAGGCCCGGGTCTTCACCAGCGCCGTGATGAACATGTCCGTCGCCGAGGACGGCGAAACCTCGGGCACCTCGCTCTTGAACTGGTAGATGGTCACCACCTTGCGCGGAGACCCCGCCTGTGCCGCCGCACCCAGCAGCAGCCCGCCCAGCAGAAGAATGGCAGCACCTGCCAATACGCTCGATTGCCTTTTCACCTCTTGCCTCCGAATCATTTACTGACGCCCGGAGACGGGCCCGTCACCCGGCTCGCCTGTCCTGACGGATAAAAGTATCTGCAAGCGAGATAAAATCCGCCTCCCCTGATCGGGTGAGGCGGGCAAAAAAGGGGCCGCGATGCCGACCCTCGTAGACACGATATAGGCCCGTGGGCACCCCCGGCCGGCTCTCCGGCCGGGGAGTGCCCATGGGTTTGCATCGCCTGCCAGGCGCTCGATCAGCCTCACCGGATCCGCTGCACCTGCAGGTAAAGCGAATAGTCGCCCCTCAGCTTGGAATCATCCTTGTAATTTATCTCGATGATCCCGCGGCCGAGGCCAAAGTTGGTCTTGAGCACTTCCTCCGCGGTGTTGTAGTTGAGCGCGAGCACCTTGGGCAGGAATACATACCGCTTGCCCTTTCTGATCATGCCGATGGGCCGATCCTGCGCCTTGCCCAGGATCCCGCCGTCCGAGTCGCGCTGCAGGCTCAGGGCGATGCCCAGAGCCAGTTCGCTGGCCTCGAACACGACCCTGACCCGGCCACCGATGGGCTCGCCGAACAGCTTGTCGATCACGTTCGCCTGCTTGAGTATCCTGGCCGTGTCGCGCGCCCAGCCGGTCCATTCGCCGAAGGCATCGGAACCGCCGTCCCATTCCCAAATGGTGGGGATGATGGCGACTGCGTTTTTCCCTTCGACCAACTCGCCTTCCCACACCACCATGGGCAGCCTGTCGGGGCGCGGCCGCCCGGCCCGGCGCCACGGGTTTTTCTTCGGAATCTCGTCACCTGTCCTGATCCCGCCCATGGCGCTCCGGGAGCCGGCCTTTATGCGGTAGGAGTAGCCATTGCGATCGCCCATGGTCTTCGATCTGCGCTGGGTGCTGAATTCGATCTTCCTGTCGCGGTTTACCGTCTTGACATCAGCCAGGAGGAAGACCTCGTCTCCCTTGCCATCCACCTCAAAAGCATGGTCCCAGGTCTGGTTGTGAACGGTGAAGCCGTTTATCGTCACCCGGTAGCGCCCCCGCTTCGGCTTGCCTGCGGTCTTGTTCCCTTTGTCCCCGCCGGGCTGGCCGCCACTCGCATTGTCTTGCAACAGCACGATATAGCGGATGCGGCCGTCACGCACCGCGACCTTCCTGCCGTCGGTGGTGGTGTAAATGCCATCGGGCAGCCGGCGCGGCTTGTTGTCGTAACCCACCAGCACCAGGCGCCCGTTGACGATCCGCATCTGCTTGATGTTGATCCGCTTGCCGGATTTCTTGCCCGCGCTGGCCGGCAGGGGCTTCTTGAAGTTGAGCCCCGGGTACTGGGCCATAGCGGGCGTGCTGTAGGCCAGTGCGCCACCTGCCAGCAGAGCTATCCCTGTTCGCAACATTGCTCGTACCATTTGCTTGCTCACGACTTTCCCTCCTCTTCTTCACAATCGCCATCAAATGGCTTGCACGTCTGCACACCGGCAGACTCCCTCTGCGGCCACGGCCGGGACGACGTCACCCAACCGAAGTCCGCGAATCCACGCCACGCCGCCGTGTCCGGGACCCGATCCTCCATCGGCCCCGGTACCGGGGATGTCCACCACACCATTGCTGGTACCGGAGACAGAGCCATCCCGCGGACGGTCTCTTCCTGCCGGGGCGAAAGTATTTGCCGGACACATGGAATCCGCCTCCCCTGATCGGGGGGGGAGCGCAGTCCAATCCCCCCGATCAGGGGGGAACAGAAGAGTTGATTTGGGGAAACAGCCGCGAGACTTCGCGGAGAAGTGCTAGCCCGAACGGACTACGCCCGGTTCGCTACTGGCACACGGTCCCGGTATCCAGGCAAGTGGATACACCGTACCGGGAACCCTGGCCGGAGCACCGTGTTCGACCAATCCGAATACCCGCGCCGGATCCATGGCATATCCATGGGTGCGGGCGTCACGACCCAGCCGGCCACCGGAGATGAAACCAATTTTGCATCCCCATTTAGCGGCGTGCAGGCCGGCCGCACATGACGCGGCCAGGCTGGAGGATACATCTGATGACAACCGGCAGGCCGACCGGGACCGAAATACTGGGCTTTTCTGACACCGTGCCGGATCAATGCCACCTGCAGATGCCGCGTTCCAGCGGCCCCAACGCAACGCCGTACATCCCGAACCAGTCCTTCAGCATGGGCTTGCGCTCGGCGCCCACGAGCAGGACCTCCACCTTGTCACCGACAAAATATTTCTGGGGATATGAACCCAGCCGGGACTTGAACCTCTCCCTTGCCCCCTCCGGTGTCCTGTATTCGATGACCGGGGTATGCATCCCTTCCTTTACAAGATCCTGAACGACGACACCTGCAACGACCGGCGCACTGCCGTAGGTAGCCTGCGCGTACCAGACCAGGTCCCGGCGATGAGAACACCCGCGACGGTGATAAACACGATAATCCGAAAATGTATTCTCAGCGGCGGACTCCAGCCCCATGCCCAACTGAACCCCCGAAACATCATTCCCCCTTGTCACAAATCAACGGGTGTTCATGAAAGGATGGCCGGCCCGGTCATGGGCTGAGATTGATTCTGTCCGGGCGACCTTCAATCTCCAGCTCCAACTGATCGATTCTCCATGCTCCGAGTTCCCTGGTGGCCTCCAGGTACACCCTGCCTCGCGATTTTGACCCCTCCACAGAAAACGAAAGATCTGCCTTCCCCTTGGGCCCGGACACTTCGATGCTGCCCATCGGGAACCCCGCGGTGATCGGCGCGCCGAGCACATTCATTGCTTCCGGGTTGCTCTGGAGCCTTTCATAACCAAGCTCATATGGTTCAGAATTCTTCATGGCTGCCATGACAAGGAAGAACAAGGCGACAAACAGGCCGATCAGGGCTGCGTAGACAACAACACTCCACAGCGCCCACTTGCGTTGTACCTGCTTGAAGTGATCGACACTCTCCCACCTCTTGTTGCGCCATGCCCACGCGCTCCCTTTGGCCCCGAGGACGAATGGCATAACAATGTTCACAAAAGGCACGAACATCAGGAATGCGATGTACGTGTTGTTTCCGATGCCCCATATCCAATTGAGCAGGAACGCTCCCCAGTTCCAACGATTTATTTCCGAAGGGACTGCGACCGCCTTGCCCGTACCTGATGTATTTTCCATGCTTGCTCCAGATTGATTCAAAGGACCCGACAATTGACTCAAGCCACCACGCCCGCGATCTTCAATATCGCGGTGATTCTCCGCAGCGCGATATCCAGGCAGCCTGATTCCGGTTGATTGTTCGAATTCAATACTAGACAACCCTCGCCGGCCTGGCAAACCGGTGCCAGGCGGACTCGCCCGCCGGTACCCGGACACCGTTGGTGGTAGCAGGTATGATGATTGAATAAAGGGCGCCACAGGATCAGGCTGCCCGGTCACGATGGAATGGATGGGCAAGAAGGCCCACGGCGGTCCGGCCTCGCGCATGCGGCGGCCATGCCGGGGCGCGGCCGGACTGGCCTGAAATCTCGTGGCGTAGCCGAACCGGAACCCCGGGTCTCAGGAGGCAGGTGAGCGGCCCGGCGGCGCCCCGCTCAGTCCTTCTTGATGGATTTCTTCAGTGCCTGGCCGGTCTCTTCCAGCGCCTCGCCGCCGCGCTCGAGGAGGTCCTCGCCCGTGCGCTTGAGCTTTTGCCTGACGGTCCGGGCCTCGAAGGGGTTGCTGTAAAGGGGCTCGCCGCGGCCAATGTTGACCCCGAACCACAGGCCCACCAGCAGCCCGATGACGGCCCACAGGATGGCGACACGAATGGTCTTCATGGGTGATACGCTCCCAGTGTCTGTTCCCGGTGACCGCCTTACCATACCATACGTCCCGTGAACATCCCCACCTCCAACCCGGCGGAGGCCCGGGCACAATGCCTGCGCCTGGCGCGCGGCCACTACGAGAACTTTCCCGTGGCGTCGTGGCTGCTGCCCCGGCGCCTGCGCCCGGCGGTGGCGGCGTTGTACGCCTTCGCCCGCACTGCCGACGACTGGGCCGACGAGGGCGACCTGCCCGAGGCCGAGCGCCTGCGCCGGCTCGATGACTGGGGCCGGCGGCTGCACGCCCTGGAACGGGGTGGAGACACCAGCGAGCCGGTGCTCGCCGCCCTGGCCTGGGCGGTGCGCCGCCACGCCCTGCCCTGGGCCCCGCTGCACGACCTCCTCTCGGCCTTCCGCCAGGACGTGACCCGCCGCCGCTACGACACCTGGGCCGAACTCCAGGACTACTGCCGGCGTTCGGCCAATCCGGTGGGGCGCCTGCTACTCCATTTATATAAATGCGCGGGACCCCGCGAGCTGGCCCTGTCCGACGACATCTGCACCGCGCTGCAGCTCGTCAACTTCCTCCAGGATCTGGCCAGCGACTACCACGAGCGCGGCCGCATCTACCTGCCGCGGGAAGAGCTGGACCGCTTCGGCGTCACCGAGGCCCATTTCCGCGAGCGGCGCAACGATGCCGCCATGCGCGCGCTGCTGCGGTTCCAGATCCACCGCGCGCGGAGCCTGCTGTGCCGCGGCGCGCCGCTGGTCCACTGCCTGCCCCGGCGCGCGGGGCTGGAACTGCGCGCCATCGTCGCCGGCGGGCTGCAGGTGCTGCGCCGCCTGGAACGCACGCCGCACCCCTTCGCGCGGCCGCGGCTGGGATGGCGCGACGCCCCGGCCCTGGCCTGGCTGGCCCTGGCGAGTCCCTGCTTCCGGCACGGGCACCGCACCTGATGCTTTGCCGCACCCGGCCCCTTTCCGTTACACTGGGCCGCCCGGTCATCTCACCTGCCGCATGACTCCCGATCAATACTGCCAGGAACAGGCCGCCCGGAGCGGTTCCAGCTTCTACTACAGCTTCCTGTTCCTGGAACCGCGGGAACGGCGCGACATCACCGCCCTGTATGCCTTCTGCCGCGCGGTGGACGACGCGGTGGACGAACCAGGCGATCCCGTGGTGGCCCGCGCCCGGCTGGAGTGGTGGCGGGAGGAGCTGGGCCGGCTCTACGCCGGCCGGCCGCAGCACCCCGTCTCCCGGGCGCTGGTCCCGGCCATCGAGCGCTGCGATCTGGCGCAGGAATCCTTCACCGAGATCATCGACGGCATGGAGATGGATCTCGATCATGCCGGCTATGCCGACTTCCACGAGCTCGCGCTCTACCTGCACCGTGTGGCAGGTGTGGTGGGCGTGCTGTCGGCGGAGATCTTCGGCTACGAGGACCGGCAGACCCTCAAGTACGCCCACACCCTGGGCCTGGCCTTTCAGCTCACCAACATCATCCGCGACGTGGGCGAGGACGCGCGGCGCGGCCGCATCTACCTGCCCCGGGACGAGCTCGCCCGGTTCGGCGTGCCCGAGCGGGACGTGCTGGAGACCCGGCACAGCGCCGCCTTCCAGCGGCTCATGGCGTTCCAGCTCGCCCGGGCACAGGAGCACTACCAGCGGGCCGAGGACCTGCTGCCGGAGCGCGATCGCTGGCGCCAGCGCGCCGGGCTGGTGATGGCCGCCATCTACCGCGCCACCCTGGAGGAGATCGCCACCGACGGCTTTCACGTTCTCGACCGGCGCATGGCGCTCACGCCCCTGCGCAAGTTCTGGCTGGCCTGGCGCACCCTGCGCCGCGAGCGCCGGCGCCACCGCAAGTGGCGGAAGGCCCGGGCCGCGGCGTGAACCCGCGGGCCGACGTCACCGTGGTGGGCGGCGGCTGGGCGGGGCTGGCCGCCGCGGTGGACCTGTCCCGGCGCGGTGCCCGCGTGACCCTGCTCGAGGCCGCGCGCCAGCTCGGGGGGCGAGCCCGCCGCGTGCGCGTGGGCGGCATGGAAGTGGACAATGGCCAGCACCTGCTGCTGGGGGCCTACCGCGACACCCTCCACCTGCTGAACCTGCTCGCGCCGGAAGACGGGCCCGGCCTGGAACGGCGGCGGCTGGACCTGCAGATCTGGGAACACGGGCGCCCGGCGCTGCGCCTGCGCGCGCCGCGCCTGCCCGCGCCCATGCACGCCTTGGCCGCACTGGCCGGGGCCCGCGGCCTGAGCCCCGGCGAGCGGCTGCGTGCCGCCGCCCTGGGCCTGTTCGTGCTCTGGCGCCGCGGCCATCTGGAAAGCGATACCACCGTCACCCGGCTGCTCAGGCGCCTGCGCCAGTCACCGCGGCTGGTACGCCGCCTGTGGGAGCCGCTGTGCCTGGCCACCCTCAACACGCCGCCGCGGCGGGCCTCGGCCCGGGTGTTCGTGCGCGTGCTGCACGACGCCCTGCTGCGCGTGCGCAGCGACTCGGACCTGATGCTTGCCACCCGCAACCTGGGTGCCCTGCTGCCGGAACCGGCGGTGGAGTACATCGAGACCCGTGGCGGCCACATCCACCTGGGCCGGCGCGTCGCCGCGCTGCAGGTGGAGGACGGTTGTATCAGGGGCCTGGCCACCGGCACCGGCACCGTGCCCGCCCGGCACGTGATCCTGGCGGTGCCGCCCGGCCCCGCCGCGGAGCTGCTGGCGCCCCACCCGGCGCTGGCCCCCATTGCCGCGCGCCTCAACCGCCTGCGCAGCGAGCCCATCTGCACCGTGTACCTGCAATACCCCGAGGAGGTGCGCCTGGAACCGCCCCTGCTGGGCCTGGCCGGCGGCACCGCCCAGTGGGTCTTCGACCGCCGCATCAACGGCCAGCCCGGGCTCATGGCGGTGGTGGTGAGCGCCGGCGGCCCTCACATGGCGCTGGACAACGACGCCCTCATCGCGCAGGTCCGCGGCGAGATCGCCCGCGTGCGGCCGCGCTGGCCGGCACCGGCGCGGGCGCGGGTCATCCGCGAGAAGCGCGCCACCTTTTCCTGCCGGGCCGGAGTCTCTAAACTGCGCCCCGGCTGCGCGACCCCGGTGGCCGGCCTGTGGCTGGCCGGCGACTACACCGACACCGGCTACCCGGCGACGCTGGAAGGCGCCGTGCGCAGCGGGCTGGCGGCTGCGCGCCATGCCGCCGCCGCGCTGGATCTGCCCGACGAGGAGTGACGTTCGCATGAAGACACTGATGGACTACGAGGCCCCCGCCGGCCTGCTGGCGGGACGCGTGGTGCTTATCACGGGCGCCGCGGGCGGCCTGGGCAGCGCCGTGGCCAGGGCCGTGGCCGGCGCCGGAGCCATCGCGGTGCTGCTGGACAGGAACGTGCCCGGGCTGGAACAGACCTACGACGCCATCGAGCAGGCAGGCGGTCCGCAGCCCGCCATCTATCCGCTGGACCTGCAGGGCGCCACGCCGCAGCATCACCAGGAGCTGGCGGCCACGGTGGAGAAACAGCTCGGGCGCCTCGACGGCCTCGTCCACTGTGCCGCCATCCCGGGCCTGCGCACGCCGCTGGAGCAGTACGATCCCCAGCTCTGGGGCCAGGTCATCCAGGTCAACCTGCACGCGCCCTTCCTGCTCACCCGGGCCTGCCTGCCGCTGCTGCGCGCCTCCGATGCCGGGCGCGTGATCTTCACCGCCGCCGACGTGGGACGCCGCGGGCGCGCCTACTGGGGAGCCTACGCCGTGGCCGCCGCGGGCGTGGAAAACCTCGCCCAGGTGCTGGCCGACGAGCTGGAGAACACCAGCGCGGTACGCGTCATGACCCTCGACCCGGGTCCGGTGCGCAGCCCCATGCGCCGGTTCTTCTTCCCCGGCGAGGACGCCCAATCGCTGCCCGAACCCGATACGGTCGCCCGGGCCTACCTCTACCTCCTCGGACCCGAAGGCGCCGGCCGCCACGGCGAGACGGTGTGCGCCGGCACCCCGGCGTAGAACCCTGTCCCAGGGTTCCGCGCGTGTCGCGTCGTGAGTCCACGGCTGCGGCCGGCAAGGCCTGACTTTTCGTGAACCGAAAGTTTCCAGGCACGCGGTCCTGGGGGGTTCGAGAGCAGGTTCCAGGCGCCTCCTGCCCCACCCGGCGACCGGCGCCGATTCAGTGCAGCCGCACGAACCGCCCCTGCGACGGCACCCCGTTTCCGTTGAGCACGAACAGGAGGTAGTAACCCCGGGGTGCAATGGGATGCGGGTGCACGCCGCCGGGTGCCGTGACGCTCAGCGTGTTGCCGGAGCGGGTGAACTGCATGCCCACCACCCGCTGTTCCGTGTCCGTCTGGTGGGTCACCGCCATGGGCCGCACCAGGACCACGCGCTCGATGTCACCCGCGTCGGGAGACTCGATCTGGAACTCCCTGCCGTGATGAATCACCCCGGGCGCCGAGGCAATCTGCGGCCGCGCCCCGCGAAACAGGTAGGGGGGACTGAACACCTCGATGGTGCGGTTCTCGGCGCTGTCTGCCTGGCCGCCCGTCACCATCACCTGCCCGCTGGGCAGGAGCAGCGCCACCGAATGGTAGGCGCGGCCGTACGTGAGCGCGTCCATGGGTGACCAGGCATTGGTCAACGGATCGTACAAGGCGCTGGTCCTGACATCGCCGCCGCTGCCCGACCCGCCACACACGAACGCGGTGCCGTCCGGCAACAGCACCACGTTGGCGTTGTTGCGGGCCGTCGCGCCCGCATCGCCGGGGATGGTCGTGGCCGGCTCCCAGGTGAGCGTGGACAGGTTGTAGGCCTCAGCGGTGTCCTGGCCGTTGCCCCCGACGACCAGAATCTTCTGGATGTAGCTGCCGGCGATGGGGCCGATGAACAGCGGCGCCGACATGCCCTTGACCCGGTTGCCCGAACCCATGGTGCCGGGCAGATCGACCCACTCCGCCGAACCGGGACCGTCAAATCTCAGGTAGAAGGTCCCCGTCGGCACGGTGCCCGTATAGGTTCCGGACCCTGCGTTGCCAAACCCCGTCGAGGTGTAGAACACCCCGCCTTCCGCCCACGGGATGAGGTGCAGGCCGGGATAGTTCTGCGCAAAGTCGCGTGGTACGGTGACCGAGACGGGCTGGAAGCTGTCACTCCACTCGTCGTACACCTCGACGGCCGGCTCATTGGGGCGTCCTCCAGTCACCAGGAACCGGCCCGCTCCCAGGTTGACCACGGTGGGATACCACTGGGCGTTGGCCATGTCCCCGGCGGTCCGGCTCCAGACACCATTGGTGCCTGCGAGCGGATCGAACTTCCAGGCCCGGTTGACGTTGTTGGGTCCCGCACCCCCGCCGCCTGCCGCCAGCAGCCTGCCGTCGGACAGGAACGCGTGTCCCGCACAGTACAGGTTGTCCGTCGGTTCGTTGTCGGGATAGAAAAACGCGCTCTCCGCATCCGGGGCATCGGGATCCCAGAGGAACGGTGTCGGCACGTAGCCCGGGCCGAGGTGCTGGTCGTGCCCGGAAATGAACAGGACCCGGCCTTTTTCGGGATCGGATGTCCTGACCAGTGCCGCGTGCGCGGCCCGCGCCTCGTTCCCCGGGGTTTCGTACAGCGGGTCGCTCCACTGGCCATACACGGCAGGCCCGAAGTGCCGGAGCCAGAGATCGAGGATATTGTCCCCCAGCAGATCAACGAGCGGCTTCAGGTCCCGAAGCCCGAACGGCCCGTGACTGTCGCGGACCTCCAGCACCCGGCAGGCCCGGTCGTGATCCAGCTGCAGCCGGTCCGCGATATCCTGTGCCCGCCCGGCACCGTTGACCAGTTCGATGATTCGGCGCTGAACCTTGAGATCCAGTCCTTTGCCCTTCTTTTCCATGCTCTTCCCTCCGCTGGCAGTTGAGAAATGTCAGACTCCTTACTGTCCGGGCAATCCTGGGAATCCCGGTCGATCTTGCACGCTCCATCCTGCTGCCGGGCGGGGACAAATGACGTGAAACGGATCACGAGGCGAAAGTGAATATTCACGGCCGGGGCCACGGCCCCGCGCCGCGCCCGCAACGGCATTACTTGCGGATCCGGATCACCCACATGTCCCCGGCCTGCCGGATGCCCAGATAGGTGATGTCGCGCTCCTTGCACCAGGCGTGGACATCCTCGCCGCAAGGCGGGTAGGTGATGAGCAGGCGCGCGGTGGTGCCGGGTGCCAGGGCATCGACGGCCCGGTTGATGGCCAGGAGATAGCCGGGACAGGTCTGTCCGCGCACATCCACCACCGCCTCGCCGCCCTCGAAGGTGACCGCGGCGCGGATGCCGGAGGTGCCTGCCTTGCGGGAAAACGGCCACATGTCGGCTTCCTGTATTGTTTACCTGACAGTTACATCAAATTCGTGATGAATCGT
>Ga0256830_1001816_pt1 | contig 14702 bp, 14 predicted proteins | sample 128326metaG_FD_190537 | JGI IMG/M metagenome (GOLD analysis project Ga0256830, IMG submission 190537) | Hydrothermal vent microbial communities from Lau Basin, Pacific Ocean - 128-326 | ecosystem: Environmental > Aquatic > Marine > Hydrothermal vents | place: Pacific Ocean: Lau Basin | collected... | reverse complement strand
CGTGGGAACTGGGGGGGAACTCGTGGGAACTGGGGGGGAACTCGTGGGAACTGGGGGGAACTCGTGGAAACTGAATACTGAACACTGAGCTGCCTATGGCTCCACATCTGCATAGGTCCAATAACGGTTGACGAAGAAATTCCAGAACAACACCACCACCATAGCGGTGCCCAAAGCGATATTGTGCGCCAAGAAGGTGGGCGAAAGCGGCAATATGGATGGCGCGCGTGCAAGAGCGAGTTCCAGGTAGTTTTTCAAAGCGGCGAAGATCGGGGTGCGGATGGCGACTCCAATGGCGTTGACCACGAAAAACTCGAGTAATTGCCGCCGCAGACGTTTCGAGCGCGAGTCGGGGTAGGTCCAATACCGGTTCCAGATGAAATTGCTGATCACCGCCACGGTGAAAGAAAAGACGTTGGCCCAAACCGGATTGACCCCAAAAAGCCCAATCAGAAGATTGAAGGTGCTGAAATCGACCACCGCGCCAATCGTGCCGACGATGGTGAAGCGGATGAAGCGCGTGCGTTCGCGCGAATTGGATACGATCACGTTATCCCCAACTGTTCCTTGAAATAGGCGATGGTGTGGCGCAGGCCTTCCTCCAGGCTCACTTTTGGTTCCCAACCCAGGACACTTTGTGCCCGGCTGATGTCCGGCTGGCGGCGTTGGGGGTCGCCCTCTCCGCGCAGGTTGGGGCGGAACACGATCCCGGCGGGGTTACCGGTCAGCGCGTTGATGATCTCGGCGAATTCCAGGATGCTGGTCTCCACCGGGTTGCCGATGTTGACCGGGTCGTGTTCATCCGAGATCAACAGGCGGTAGATGCCTTCGATCAGGTCGTCTACGTAACAAAAGCTGCGCGTTTGTGAGCCGTCGCCGTAGACGGTGAGGGGTTTTTTGCTCAGGGCTTGTTTCAAAAAGTTGGGCACCACCCGGCCGTCGTCGATGTGCATCCGCGGGCCGTAGGTGTTGAAGATGCGCACAATGGCGGTGTTTACGCCGTGGAAGCGGTGGTAGGCCATGGTCAGGGCTTCGGCAAAGCGTTTGGCCTCGTCGTACACCGACCGTTCCCCGATAGGGTTGACGTGGCCCCAGTAGCTCTCTTTTTGGGGGTGTTCGAGCGGGTCGCCGTAGATTTCACTGGTGGAGGCCAGCAGGTAGCGGGCGTTGTTGGCGTACGCCACCCCCAGGGTGTTGTGGGTGCCCAGCGCGCCGGCCTTCATGGTCTGGATAGGCAGATTGACGTAGCCGCGCGGGGAATTCTTGTTCGGGCTGGCCGGGGAGGCAAAGTGCATGACCGCATCGACTTTGCCGGGTACGAAGATGTAATCCGACACGTCGTGGCGGATGAATGAGAAGTTGGGGTGGCCGGATAGGTGCGCCAGGTTCTGCGGGTTGCCGGTGATGAAATTGTCCATCCCGACCACTTCGTGGCCCTCGGCCAGAAGCCGGTCGCAGAGATGGGAGCCGAGGAAACCGGCCGCGCCGGTGATGAGAACGCGCATGTGTAATCCTTTGGGTGTGATTGGTCTGACTTGTCTGACTGGTCTGACTTGTCTGATTGGTCTGACTGGGCGGGGTGGTCAAGTCATTGACAGTACTTACGCAGTTGAGACCTCACAGGTCTACTACCACACGATGCAGGAAGATTTTACCCAAAATAAATTGCATCCGGGCATCTCCATGCGCTTTGAGACCTGTGAGGTCTGGGTGCGACTTTTCAAGTGCGTAAATCCTATCATTGAGTTTCGGTCTGCAACCAGACGAAAAAGAGTCGCCAAATTGTAGTCCACCCCTCAGGCAAATACAAGGGAAACTTTCGGGCTATGGGGGAGTATTTGATCAGGTCTAACGCCAATCCAGGCGGTCGATCAGGCCGTCGCCGGTGATCTGTTGCGCCTCTCCGGTTTGGGAGTTGATCAGCCACAGGTTGCCCTGGTAGACCACCGCGATCCAGTAGGCCATGTCTGCGCCGCCCTCTGCGGCAAGCGGTTCCGGGGACCAGACCACTTGCTGGGGGTCCAGCCCGGGTGCGCCCTCCTCCGGGAAGAGCACCCGGCGGTTCGAGCCGTCGCGGTCCATCACCACCAGGCGGTAGCGGCTGGTGTCGCTTTGGGTGGGGAAGATGGCCTGAAGGAAGGCCAGTTGGTAGGCGGTTTCGCCGGAGGGCAGGGTGCGCATCGGGGAGGGCACGGGCGCGGCGAACATGCCGGTTTGGGGCAGCAGGGTAATGGCTGTGTTCGCCTCCAGCGACAGCGCGGTCAGATCGAAAATGGGAGACTCCTCGGGGCGCACCGCATTCTCGGATGCAGCGTGGTCCACCGTGTAGAGCACGTTACCGGTGGGCGCCCAGCTCAAACCCGGTACCCAGGCCCAATCGCTCTGGGTCTGGTAAGGGGTGATGGGGAGGAGAAGGTTGTCGAAAATGTCGGCTTCCTCGCGCAGATCGATCACCCCGATACCGTCGGAGCGGGCGTAGGCCAGACGCAGGCCGTCCGGCGCCCAGGCGAACGAAGTCCCCCACCAGCCGTATACCCCGCCTGCGTTGGCATCTAACACCACCGTGCGCCGGGAAAGCCAGCCTGTGGTGCTGAAGCTGACCAGTACCAGGTCGTTGTTGGCCTGCCAGCCTGGGGGAGTGTCGCGCGGCTCGACCGTGGAGTAGGCCACTCGCAACACCGAAGTAGGCACCCAATCGGCAAAGTGGATGATGTTCTGGGTTTCCAGATCGATGGTCAGCCCGTCGTCGTCATCGATTTTGGTAGCCCACAGGGTGTTGATCACGTTTTCGTCTTCGGAACGGCGGGTGTAGAGCAGCCAGTTGCGGTCGGGCGAGAGTTTGAACACCTGGCCGTCCAAATCCCCCGTCACCACCACGGGGCGGCGGTTGCCGGTGGTGCCTTCGATGATCCAGGCGTTACCGCCCGACAGGTAGGCCAGGCGCCCCGGAACGCTGACCGGCACGAAGGGAGACTGGCTGCCCACCATCACGATTTCCGCCACCGGCTCTTGCAGAACCACGGTTTTCACCGCGCTGACGGAGACCTCGACGCCATCCTCGAATACCCGGCGGTAGGTGATCTCTTGCAGCCCGTTCACACCGGGTTGCACCAGCCGGGTTTCCCCTTCGGGCAGCGATTCGTTTTTGACCACTTGTTTCTCGAAAGGAATGACCACCTCTTCGATGGTGAACTCTTCTGTAACGCGCACCACCTGCACCTGGCTGCCTTCAGTGAGCACGGTGTAGAGCGGCGGTTCGGTGCGGTCCAGCGCTTCGAGCGCGACCCCGGCGACTTCCAGGGCCTGTTGGACGGTGCTGCCGGTGGGGAGCTGAAGCTCCGCGGTGCGCCCGTCCACGCTGATGCGCACGTTGACCACCCCTTGTGTGACCTGCGGCGCCTGGCAGGCCGGCAGCAGAAAAAGGATCAGAAAGAACAGCAGTTTGTGATGGTATAATCGCATTTCGTTGGGTGAATCGTGAATGGCGTGTTGAGAAGTGGACAATTACCCATCCTTCGACTACGAGCGGCTACGCCGCCCTCCGCTCAGGATGTAATTACCCAATTACTCAATTACCCAATTACTCAATTCCCAGCCGACTACTTTACCAACCTACTTCCTCTTCCCCGTAATGGTCATAAAGCCGTCCGAAATTTCGATGCTCTCGATTTGGATGTTGGCGGTTTGCAATCCCTCGCCGGTGATGGCATCGTTGAGCGAGCGGGAGATGTTCTTCAGCATTTCTTCGGGTATGGGAAACGGGCCGATTTCGGCGGAGACCAGTTCGAATTGAGGTAGCCCCTCCGCGGAAAGGGACACTTCGAGAACCAGCTTTGCCGTGGCGGTGATGCCACTGTCTGTGACCTTTCCGATGATCTGTACCTGGCCGTCCCGCAAGAACACCTGTGGATCGCTAAGAGCGGGCTTGGGCTGTTCCGCGAGTTTTGTGGCAACAAAAGCGGTCAGTTGGCCTTCGGTGACGGTGAGCGTGAATTCGCCGCTCTCTTTGGAGACCTGCAAAGCCTGCTGCCATTCTTCTGCCAAAGTATCCGCGGATTCTGGAGAGGCCGGGGTCGGTGTTTGCGTCGCGGGGATGCTCCTGCCAATGCCTCCGCAGGCCAGCACCCCCAGCACAAGCACGGTAAACCAGACGAAATGGCGAGTCATTCGAGACATAGTTGCCTTGTTGGGATAGGGATGGGAGATAGGGATAGGGATGGGAGATGGGGATAGGGATGGGAGATAGGGATAGGGATAGGGATGGGAGATAGGGATAGGGAAGCAGTAGACTACTCAGACCAATCAGACCAATCAGACAAGTTAGACAAGTTAGACAAGTCAGACAAGTCAGACAAGTCAGACAAGTCAGACCAGTCAGACAAGTCAGACAAGTCAGACAAGTCAGACAAGTCAGACCAATGAAACAAATTATAGCATGACCGAAAACGAACTCAACCTTAATGCACGCTTAGAGGCGTTGCTCTTCGTGGCCCCCGAGCCGGTTGCCCCGTCCCAGTTGGCTGCTGCGCTGGGGGTTTCGGCGCGCAAGGTGGAAAAAGGGCTGGAGGAACTGGCTGCTCTGTACTCGGACGCGGAAAACCCGCGCGGTCTGCGCTTGCAGCGCCTGCACGGTCGGGTGCAATTGACCAGCGCGCCGGAAATGGCCGCTCAGATCGAGCGTTTTTTGGGGTTGGAGGCCACCAGCCGCCTGAGCCGCGCCGCGCTCGAAGTGCTGGCTATCGTGGCCTATCGCCGGCCCGTCACCCGCCCGCAGATCGATGCCATCCGCGGGGTGAATAGCGATAGCGCGCTGAAAAGCCTGCTCCACAAAGGGCTGTTGCAAGAAGTCGGACGCTCCGCCAGCCCGGGGCGGCCCATCCTGTACAGCCTGACCCCCGCGTTTTTACAGCACTTTGGGCTGCATTCTCTTCAGGAACTGCCCCCGCTCGATCTGGAGAGCGTCGAATCTCAGGAATCCACTACGGGAGACGAAATCTGGGGCGTGAAAACCTGAGACATCCGCAGGTGTTGTCCGCGCCCCTCCGTCCCCTTGTCCATTCCGCCCCCCGCTGAACACCCACCGGGGTTGAACCCGCGGCCTACGCCTCGTTCCACTCCTCTTCCCCCTCTGCCAATGGGTCTTCCTGATTGTAGGCCCAGTTCGTCGCCAGCATCAAGAGTGTGATCATGGTAAACGCGGTCAGCGCCATGAAAGGGATGGTCACAAATCCCCAGATGTTCACGTATCGCAGGCTGCAAGACACCCCGAAAGAGCAAACCTGCGCGCCGCCGAAAACGTGATTTTGCAACAGGTAGTGATAGGTGGAAACCCCCATGCCGGTGATCGAAAGCGGTAACACGTATTTCGGCAACATCCGGTCTTCGTTGAAAATCCCCACCAGGATGATCACGGTCAACGGATACATCAGAATGCGCTGGTACCAGCAAAGCTCACAGGGTGCAAAGCCGGCGATCTCGCTGTAATACAGGCTGCCCAACATGGCGGCCAACGCCGGGCCAAAAGCCAGTTGCGCGCCATATTCCTGTAGAAACGCAACCCATTTGGCACGTTTTGCGTTCCCAGAAGTTTGTGTTTGCACAGAAGTCGTCATACGTTCCTCTCTCAACGGTTTGGATTACTTCCATCAGCGCCCAATATCCAAAGTGCTGCCCTCCAACGGTTCATCCCCCCTCTCCCATACCCCAAAAGATAGAACTTACGCAGTTGAGACCTCACAGGTCTACTACCACACGATGCAGGAAGATTTTACCCAAAATAGATTGCATCCGGGCGTCTCCATGCGCTTTGAGACCTGTGAGGTCTGGGTGCGACTTTTCAAGTGCGTAACGCCTGTAAAAGAATAACACAAATTCACCGGGAGTTGAATATGAGCACCCCAAAACGAATCGGCGCGGTGGCGCGCGAGTTAGGCATCAACCCCAAAACCATCCGCTACTACGAGGCAATCGACCTGATTCCGCCCGCGCAGCGCACCCCTCAGGGCTACCGTATCTACACCCAGGCCGAGATCGACCGCCTGGCCTTCATCTTGCGCGCCCGCGCGCTGGATTTCTCCCTCGACGACATCCGCGAAATCCTGGCCTTCCGGGAGCGCGGGGAGGCTCCCTGCCTGCACGTGGCCGGGCTGGTTGCGCAGCGCATCACGGAGATAGAGGCCAAAATCGCCGCCCTCCAGCAGCTACGCGACGATTTACAGCATCTGCACGAGCAGGCGGCAGCCCTGCCCCTCGAAACCCTTGCCAACAAGGATTGCATCTGCCACCTGATCGAAAACCAGCGGCTGATCGAACAAAAAGAAATTCCGGTGAGGGGTTAATCGAACCCTAATCTCTTCCGCCCTTGACTTTCCAGCTACTGGAAACGGTATACTCGGATCGTAAAGCGTAATTACCCAATTACCCATCCTTCGACTACAGGCTCGCTCCGCTCGCCTTCCGCTCAGGATGTAATACCCAATTACCCAATCCCCAATTACCACCCTAATCGAACGATGAACCCTTCTCCCGCTCGTCTGCAAGTCAAAATCGGCGGCATGTCCTGCTCCTTCTGCACTATGACCATCCAAAAAGCCCTCGGGCGGATGGACGGCGTGGCCGCGGTGCATGTCAGCCTGGCACACGAAGAAGCCCTGATCGAATACGATCCGGCCCGGCGCACCCCCACCGAGCTGCGCGACACACTGCGCCAGTTGGGTTACACCGTGCGCGACCCCGACAAAGTGCGCGCCTTCGAGGAACAGCAGGCCGAACTGCGCAAGGCGCGTGACCTGCTGTTGTGGGGCGCGGCTTTCAGCGCGGTCTCGCTGGCGATCATGATCGCCAGCTGGCTGGGGGTGCAGCAGCCCTGGTTCCGGCCTGTGATGATCGCGCTGGCGCTGCTGACCGTGTTCGCCGCCGGCTGGCACATCCTGGTGATGGCGGCCCACTCCCTGCGCCGCGGCATCCTCAACCAGCACGTGCTGCTTGAATTCGGCGCGTTCGCCGGGCTGATCGGCGGGGGCATCGGCCTGTTCAACCCGGTCTTTCCGGCTGCGGATTTCTTCTCGGTGGCCATCTTCATCACCACCTACCACCTGCTCTCCGGCTGGGCCTCGCTGCTGGTGCGCACACGCGCCTCCGCAGCGGTGCAAAAACTGCTCGCGCTGCAACCCGCCACCGCGCGCCGCGTGCTCCCGGATGGCCGCGAAGAGGAGGTGCCGGTCGAAGCCATCCGGCCCGGGGAGCGGGTGCGCGTCTGGCCTGGGGAATCCATCCCGGTGGACGGGCGGGTGGTCTCCGGCGCGTCCGCGGTGGATCAAAGTCTGGTCACGGGCGAGCCGATCCCGGTCGAGAAACTCCCCGGTGACGAGGTGATCGGCGGTTCGATCAACCAGGCGGGCACGCTGATCGTCGAAGTGACCCAAGTGGGAGAGCAATCCTTCCTGGCGCAGGTCGCCCGCCACCTGGAGGAGGCACGCGCCATGAAGCCCGGCATCCTGGCGCTGGTGGACGTGGTGTTGCAGCGCTACGTGCCCGCTGTGCTGGCCTTTGGCGGGCTGGCGGTGCTGGTCTGGACGTTGGGCGCATGGCTGGTTACGGGACAGCCCGACTGGACGCGGGCCGTGTTCGCTGCGCTGGCCGTGCTGGTGATGGGCTACCCCTGCGCGCTGGGCATGGCCTCGCCGTTGGCGATGATCCGCGGCGGGGGCGAGGCCGCGCAAAAGGGCATCCTGATCCGCTCTGGCGAGGCTTTCCAGATTTTCAAAGACGTGCGCGTGGTGGTGCTGGACAAGACCGGCACCCTGACGCGGGGCAAGCCGGAAGTGGTGGAAACAGTAGTCGGTGTTCAGTATTCAGTTTTCAGTGGCCAGCCTTCAGAACCGGATACTGAACACTGTATACTGAACACGGAACTGCTCCAGTTAGCCGCCAGCGCGGAGTATCCCTCCGAACACCCGCTGGCGCGGGCCATTGTGGCCTACGCCCGGGAGGCAGGGGTCGATCTGTTCCGGGCGGAGGATTTCATGGCCGAGCCGGGCAAGGGGGTGACCGCGGTATTGGGAGGTCGCCGCGTACGGGTCGGGCGGCTGGACTGGGTCACGGAGGGGCGCATCCCGCCGGAGGTGGCGGCCCAGGCCGAACAGCAGGCCGCGCAGGCGCGCACCGTGTCCGCGGTCGCGGTGGACGATAGGCTGATCGGGTTGATCGCCATCGCAGACACTATCAAACCCGAGGCGCGGTCTGCCATCCAACAGCTGCGCGGCCTCGGGCTGGAGCCAATCATGCTCACCGGCGACAACCGGCATACCGCGCGCGCGGTGGCCGCGGAGGTGGGTATCGAGACCGTGTTTGCGGAGGTGTTGCCGGGCGAAAAAGCCGCCAAAGTGCGGGAATTGCAAGGGGGCGGGCGGCGGGTGGCCATGGTCGGCGACGGCATCAACGACGCGCCCGCGCTCATGCAGGCCGATGTGGGCATCGCCATCGGCGCGGGCACGGACATCGCCATCGAGTCCGCGGATGTGGTGCTGGTCGGCGGGCGGCTGGACGCCATCGTGGACGCGTTCCACATCGGGCGGGCGTCTTACCGTAAGACCGTGCAGAACCTGTGGCTGGCGTTCGCTTTCAACGGCGTGGGCGTGCCCCTGGCCGTCACCGGGCTGGTGCCGCCGGTGTGGGCGATGGTCGCCATGATCGCCAGCGTCAGCACCGTGCTGCTGAATTCGTTTGGCGGCAAGCTGCTGCCGCGCAGGTGAACGTGTTGGGTTTTATGCAATCTTTATCCGTTCTTTAAGTTATCTTTACAAAGTTTTGCTACCATGTCTGTAGCATCCTTTGATGGCGCGCAAATGCGCCCTGTGTTTCAATCCAGATGCAACGGAGGTAGACCATGTGTGGCGTAAATCCGATTAGAGACATCTTCCGCGCTGTGCAGTCTCAACCTGTGGCTGGCGAGCGTGTTTCCACGGCCCCCCGGCCGTCCGTGCAACCCGTTGCGGCCAAAACTTCTTGCCCGACCTGTGGGGCCGCGGTAGAGGCCAGTTTTTCCTGGTGTCCTTCCTGCGGTGCCGCGCTCAAGCCGCAAACGTGCGCTTATTGCGGGCAGAGCCTCTCGCCGGACGACACGAGCTGCCCGGCTTGTGGCGCGCCGCGAACACGCAGGGCAGGGTGATGAGACCCCAACCGTAACCCGCAATCGGGCGCGAGCAACTTGTTTTGGAAACGCGCCTTTTTGCGCGGTTCGCAGGAGCGTTTTTTGGTTATAATCGTGTCCGCCATCCGCAGGGTGGCAGTCATCAAACATCAGGAGACAATACAATGTTCAAAAAGCGATACATTTTCTTGCTCTTTGCGTTGAGCGCGGTGGTGCTGGCGGCCTGTGGTGGTCGTTCCACCATTCCCCCCGCCGAAACGGTAACCGGTAAGCCCGTTGCCGTAGAGGGGGGTGTGTATATGGACGTGGACGTAGCCGAGATGCAAACCATGCTGCAAAACAAGGATTTCGTTTTCGTCAACGTGCATATTCCATTCGAGGGGAACATTCCGGGCACCGACGTGTCGATTCCTTTCGATCAGATTGAGCCGAACCTGAGCAAGCTGCCGGCGGATAAGAACGCCAAAATCGTAGTCTATTGCCGCAGCGGAGCTATGAGTGCCATCGCGGCGCGCACGCTGGTCAAACTGGGGTACACCAACGTGTGGAATCTGGCAGGCGGCATGATCGCCTGGCAGCAGGGTGGTCTGCCGCTGGAGATGACGCCCTAACCATCACATGATAGGCCAAACAGCGCATGAGCACAGCACTGTTTCCCCGAGAGGCGGCTGTTTGGTATAAGCTGCATCGCTGAAAAACAACAGCAGGTCACGCTTGAGGCGTGACCTGTTGTTGCCAAAGGGGGGATTTCCGAGTTTGGATTACCAGAGTTTGAAACCGGGGGAAGTCAGTTCCATGTTGGCGAACAAGTATGTCAACACCGGCCCGTAGGAGACGAGGATCAACACCGCCGCGGTGATCAACCAGGGTCGCCAGGTGTGCAGCCAGGCCGGGGAGGGATCGTTCCGGTATGGTTCTGCCACCGGCATTTCGATGGGGGCGGGTGCCTGTTTCTTCTGGGTCACGGTACCGATCATGTTGGCATAGAAAAGCAGGCCGCTAACCCCTAGAATGAGACCACCCACCAGGCTTTCGATCAACAACGGCTGCCACTCGCCAGACGCATAGGGGGCTGCCCCCAACATCGACCGGCGCGGGGCCTGGAAAATCAAACCCAGGGCGTGCAGGCCGTTGGACATCAGGATCATGCCGATGAACCACGTCCACGCCTGTGCCAACGCCAGCTTGCGGTTCCACAGCGGTTTGTTGGCTAACTTGGGAACCAGCCAGTAAGCAATACCAAAGAAGGTGAGCGTTACGGCTGATCCCACTGTCAGGTGGAAGTGTCCCGGTATCCAGGTGGTGTTGTGCAGGGCCAGATTCATGTTGTACGAGGCGTTCGCCAGGCCGCTGATGCCGCCAAAGGCGAACAGGATCATGGCCAGGTTCTGGGCTGTGAAGGAAGGGTCGTCCCAGGGCAGCGCGCGTATCCAGCCCAGCAGACCCGTTCCGCCCCGGTTACGCCCCCCTATTTCCAGGGAGGCAATCACGTTGAACGCCGTCAACAGGCTGGGCACGAAGAGGGCAAAAGTGAAACCGAACTGGAGCAGCTTCCACCGTTGCGGGATGCCGGGGTCGAGGAATTGGTGATGGATGCCCACCGGGACGGACAGCACCAGGAAGAGCCAGAAGACCAGCCGGGCCATCGGCTCGCTGAACAGCTTGCCACCCACCTGTTTGGGCACCATGCCGTACCAGGAAAGATAAGCTGGCAGCAGCCAGAAGTACACCAACGGGTGTCCGAAGAACCAGAGCAGGGTGCGGTTCATCTGCGGGTCTGTCCCCTCGATCCAACCCAACGACCAGGGGATGACAAAGACCAGCAACTCGACGGCCACACCCAGGGTGGCGATCTGCCACAAGGCCATGGTGATTACGGCACCAAAAGCGAGAAAGGGAACTGGCTGCCCTGGATGTTCTTTACGCCAGGTGATGTAGGTGGCGAAGAATCCCCACCCCGCCACCCAGGAGCCGACCACAAAGATGGTGAGACCAATGTAAAAGAAGGGACTCGCCATCAGAGGGGTGTAGAAGGTGAACAGCACGGTCGCCAGGTTTAGCAAAATGGGCACCGCGGTCATGACCAGCCCCACTACCATGATATAGAAAGCGGCGATATTGAGCTTCGGGTTGGTCAGCTCTCGCTTCAGGCTGTGGGGGATGACGAAAGTGAAAAATCCGATGATGAAGAAGGTCGTCCACACGATTGCATTGAGCACGGCGTGGAGCGTAAGCCCCTGGTAGTAGCTGGCAATGCCCAGGTTTTGCAGAGATGTGTACAGGTTGATGCCAGCGTGCTCTAGCTTTTGTAGTGGGCCGAACAGTCCGCCTATGAACAACGCGGCCATACCGAGACCGATATTCCAGGCGGCAAGTTTATTCGATGTTTTGAACATGGATTACCTCCAAAAACTGGTGGGCACGAGGCCAACCAGCGTAAACAGAAGAGGATAGCGCGAATTCATGGCTCCACGACCAGTGTGCCAAACATCGTCTGGTGCCCGATACCGCAATACTCGTTGCAGATGAACTTATACTCGCCTGGGGTATCGAACGTTGCCGTCAGGGTCGAAATCTGGCCGGGTATGATCATCATGTTGATGTTGGTTCCTTGCAAATCGAAACCGTGAATCACGTCTTTGCTGGTGACGTAGAATGTCACCGTGGCCCCTTTGGGGATGGTGATCTGAGCGGGTTGGTACGACCAGGCCTGGCCCAAAATGTACACCTCGTACTGATTGGGCCCCACCTGGCGGAGCCGCTCTTCTACCGGGTCTCCCCACGGAGACACGCCTGGGGTAGCTACCGTGTTGGGGTTTACCCGCCCCAAAGGCACAGGCGCCTGCGGCACCTGAATCTTCATCACAAAGCTGCTGACCAAAATGAACACGGCAAATACGAACATAAGCACGATGGAAGCAATAATAAAGTTGCGTTCACGTCGATCTATGTGCATTATCCTGTCGCTCCTCGAGACAACAGTGTCAGGAACACGTTGCCCCACAAAATGATGATTAGCAAAATGAAGATAACCAACAAAGCGATTGTGCCCTCAGGCACTTTGTATTTGTCTTTCATGTGCCAGAAACCTCCTCGAAAAGGTGTTCGCGGCAATTACTGGCGGGTAGTTGCCGCGGTTGGATGGATGTATGGAATTTCATCCCTGCGGATGGGATGTTGTTGCAACCACTCCGCCTCAAGCACCAATTTTTCCAATGTTTGTGCCTGCAATTCTCTGACGAGCATGGCCTGTAGACGCCCCCAGAAGGTATGGCCTGGACAAATCATGTCACGCTTGCACTCGCCAGGTCGAATCAGGCAGGTGTTGAGGACAATGGGGCCTTCGATGGCTTCCAAAATGTGCTGTAAATTGATTTCAGATGTTGGGCGGGCCAGTTTGATGCCGCCTTTTGGCCCCGCAACTGTTTGTACCAGGTTTGCTCTAACCAGATCGGCTGCAATTTTGTGGAGGAAGGATTTGGACACAGCCGTTCGCCGGGCTATTTCGCGGGTGGAGAGGTATCCCCTCTCTTGCTTTCGCCCCAGTTCGATCATGATACGGACCGCGTAATCGGCGCGACGGCTGATTTGGAACATGGACTTTATTGACCCATTTAGTCAAGGTTGCGATCAGTATCATGGAAACTCCCTAGAAGACAAAGTGACATTTGTCACATACTCGATGGGACAAATGTCACAACCTACTCCTGCAACATCCGCAGCCCGCTGCCGATGACCACGAACGCGATGAGACCACGGCACATTCCTGACCGTGGTCTTGGGAAATACCACCGGTTTACACCGGGATGCCCCTTATCCTGAACGCACGTTCGCTACATTTTCTGCAAATTGCTACCCATCTGTTTGATGAAGTAGACGGTGCGACAATCCTTTTGCCAGTTCTGCGTCAATATCGATCATTTTCTCGTCGCCGAGATAATTTGTTTCCCTGATGTTGGTCACTTGATTCAATACGTTCAGGACCTCTACGATGCGGCTGGTTTCTTGCTGGAGCACATCGGTCGATTTCGTTAGCCAACGGGCTTCCGTGCTATCCGGAAGGCTCTCTGCCTTGTCCTGGAGGAACTTGGAAAGCATGATTATCACAGTGAGCGAGTTATTAATGTGGTGAGATAGTGTGGTGACCGTCTTTCTTAGCGTATCAATCGTGATGGCGGTGCGCATGCGCTCGTACAAGCGGGCATTCTCTACCGCTACGGCTACCGATGATGCCAATGTCTCAAGGATGTGAAGATCGGAAGCATCGAAGTGTCTCTTCCCGCCGATTGGGTTGAGCACCTGGATTACTCCTACGGCTTTATTGTGCACAATTAGGGGGACAGCAAGAATGGAACGGGTCAAGAAACCGGTATGGCGTTGGTCCACACCTGGGAAGAATCGCTTGTCTTTGTATGCGTCGGATATCAGCACGGGTTGTTTGTGTTGCAGAACCCAGCCGGCAACCCCTTGTCCTGGGGATAAACGGATTTCTTTGTTGTTCTCTAATTTGCCGCGCAGAGATACCTTTAACACCAAATCGCCGGTTCGCGCGTCCACCAGGAATAACGAACCGGCTTCTACGCGCATGATCTGGTTGATTCCCTGCATCAGCCGGCGTTGTGCGTCTTTTTCGTTCAACGTGGCAGTGATGGCCCGACCGATTTTATCGAGCGCTTCCCAAACTTTGATTTGTTCTTTCAGCTTATGGTTTGCTCTGGCCAGGGCAATGGTCATTTGTTCTCGCTCGCGCTGCCAGCGCGCTGCGGATAACGCTTTGTCGATGGCTGCCAACGCATCGTCGGGCGCGAAAGGCTTTGACAGGTAGTCTTTGGCGCCCAGCCGGAATGCCTGGAGAATGGTGGCGGGATCGGTATGTGAGGTAATCATGATCACGGGGGCGGTGTGGCCGTTGCTTTTCAGGCGTTGTAATACCTCAATTCCGGAAATGTCTGGCAGGTTGATATCGAGCAGTATCAGATGAGGCTGATGCTGTCTCGCGATGTGGATGGCTCTTGTGCCATTGTTTGCTATCAATACCTGGTAACCTGCTGGTTCTAGCAAGGTGTGTTTCAGGAACCGGCAGATTTCCCGCGAGTCATCGACGACGAGAATTTTAGATGTTGTCACAATTCGGTAGTTGTCTTCGAGGGGGTCACTTTTTCTGAAGCATTTGGAATTGCAACCGGCAGCGGTGCTGGTCGGGGTCGACATCAAATTTGCTGATGCGAGTTTTTTGGCCCGTGTTTTTGCGCAGTGCGGCTGCGGAGATATTAAGGTAGGGACAGACAAAAGGTTTGATGCCAGCTGTGATCAAGTCTCGTTCCACATGGAGCAACACGCAGTGTTCCACGGTGAAGTCGATATTGCTGCCGGTTTGGGTGATGTCAAAACGGCTGGCGATGCCGAATTCGTCGACAAAAAGGCGTCCGATCTCCGTAAGGATGTTTTGAGGGTCTTCGCCTGCTATTTCCAGCCCCATATCCTGCTCAAGCAGGGCCAGCATTCCTTCTCCGATTGACTGTGTGGTTGCCAGGGCGGCTTCACCGAACAG
>Ga0256830_1001815_pt1 | contig 14710 bp, 13 predicted proteins | sample 128326metaG_FD_190537 | JGI IMG/M metagenome (GOLD analysis project Ga0256830, IMG submission 190537) | Hydrothermal vent microbial communities from Lau Basin, Pacific Ocean - 128-326 | ecosystem: Environmental > Aquatic > Marine > Hydrothermal vents | place: Pacific Ocean: Lau Basin | collected... | reverse complement strand
TCGACGCCGCTCTCGATCTTCTCGAGGAGATTCCCGGGCGGCGGCTCGCCATCATGGGCGATATCGCCGAGCCTCCGCAGCCCCACGGCCCCGTCTACTGGCGGGTGGGCGCCCGTCTGGCCGCCGTCTGCGACCGGATCGTCGTGGTCGGCTCTCGTTCCCTGCGCCAGCGCCTCGTCTCCGGTGCCCGCAGGGCGGGCTACGATGCGGCGCGCTTCCTGTTCGCCGGCAACGACTGGCGACGCGCGGTGGCCGCCATCGCCGAGGATCTCGGACCCGGCGACGTGGTACTGGTCAAGGGGCGCAACGAGCAGTGTCTCGCGCGGGCGTCGCTGGCCCTCACGGGCCGTGTCGTGCGCTGCGGGCAACGGAGCTGTCGGCTGCGGGACGGTCACTGCGACGGTTGCCCTCGGCTCGAGCAGGAGGACACCGGCCCATGACGGGCGGGTCGGGAACGGGCGCCACCACCTTTTCGCCCCCGGTGCGGCGCCTCCGCCGATTCGGCCTCCAGCGAGGCTGGCCGGTGATCGGCGCGGCGAGCCGTCTCGCGCGGGCGACGCTGGCGAGGCGCAAACCGGTGATCGCCGTCGTCGGCTCCTACGGCAAGACGACGACGACCGCGGCCATCGCGGCCGCCCTCGGTCTTCCCCGCCCCCGCTTCGGCAACGCCTTCGCCGGACCGGCCCTCGACCTCCTGCTCCGGGGCGCGAGCCGCAAGCCGCTCGCGCTGGAGGTGGGCATCGGACGCAAGGGCCAGATGATCCGCCATGCGAGGGCGATCCGGCCCGACATCGTGGTGGTGACCTCGATCGGCACCGAACACGCACGCAGCCTCGGCGACCAGGAGGGCATCCGGGAGGAGAAGGCACGGATCTTCGCCCGCATGCGCCCGGACGGCGTCGCCTTCCTCAACGGCGACGATCCCCACGTCCGGGCGATGGCGCGGCACGTGCCCGGCGTCGTCGTCACCTTCGGGTTCGGCGCGGACAACGACGTCCGACTGCTCGACCGCCGGCTCGACTGGCCGTACGGAACGCGGCTCGAGATCGACCTCTTCGGGGAGCGGGTGACCGTCCGGACCCGGCTTCTGGGGCGGATCGCCGCCTATCCCGTCCTCGCGGCACTGGCCGTCGCCCACCGTCTCGGCCAGGATCGGCGCGAGGCGGTGGCCGGTATCGAAAGGCTGGAACCCACTCCGGGCCGGCTGCGCCTCACACGACTGCCGCAGGGAAGCTGGCTGCTGGGCGACGAGCACAAGGGCAATCTCGAGACCATCCACGCGGCCCTCGACGTCCTCGAGGAGATCCCGGCGCGCCGCCTGGTCGTCATGGGCGAGATCCACGAACCGCCCGGCAGCATCGGTCCCCTTTACCGTGCGTTGGGTGCCCGTCTCGCCGGCATCGCCACGCATGTGGTGATGGTGGGCTCGCGCAAGAGTTTCCTGAGCCTGCGTTCCGGAGCGCGCCAGGCCGGCCTCTCGCCGGACGTTTTCACCCACGCCGGACGGGAGTGGCGAAAGGCGTTCGACATCCTCACCGGCCTGCTGCAGCCGGAGGACGTGCTGCTCGTCAAGGGGCGCGACCGGCAGCGGCTGATGCGGTTGTCGCTGGCCCTGACCGGCCGCCCCGTGTCCTGCGGCCTCGTCGACTGTGCCCTGCCGATGCCCGGCTGCCACGTCTGTCCCAGGCTCTAGCTCCCGAGTTCCGCCAGCAGCCCGTCGGTGGTGACGAGACGGCAGTAGCCCCGAAAGGCGTCGAGTGCCGCGCGATGGCGGGCGCGCGTGTCGGTGGCGCAGGCGTCCTCGACGCAGATCATGTAATAGCCGCGGTCGGCGCCGTCGCGGACCGTGTGGTCGACGCACTGGTCGGTGAGAAAGCCGGTGGCGATGATGGTGTCGATGCCGATGTTGCGCATCAGATAGTCGAAATTGGTGGAGTTGAAGAGCGAGGAGGAGGTCTTGGGCAGCAGGATCTCGTCCTCCTGCGGCGCCAGCGCGTCGATCACCCGGGCATCCCGGGATCCCTTGGCGATGAAGAAGCCGGAGAGCTTGTAGTCGAGCGAACGGTCGCGGCCGTCCCGGGTGAGGTTCTCCATCACCGTGTAGACGATCTCCAGCCCGCGGCGGCGGGCGGCCGTCAGCAGTCGCCCGAGATTGGGGATCACGATGCGCTGCGCGTCTTCGTAGAACTCGGGCCGCGGCGGGTGTTTCGAGGGATCCAGCACCCAGTTCTGCACGTCGATGATCAGAAGTGCGGTGCGCCGCGGCTCGATCGGCCGCAGCCGCGTGAGACGGGCATCTTCGGGACGGGGAGCGGAGGTCACGATGTTCCTCCCGAGAACCGCGGGCGGCCGAAGCCCGCCGGCTCGCGGCTGCCGAACAGACCGGTGGGACGCAGCCGCAGCACCAGGATGAGGCCGAGCGCCACCAGCACCTGGCTCAGCCCGTAGAGCTCCAGCCCCTCCTCGAGGGGCCGCGCGAACTCCGAAAGCAGGCTGATGGCGATGGCGGCGAGCACGGCGCCGGTGATGCTGCCGCTGCCGCCCACGACCACCATGACGACGAGGCTGAAGGCGAGCGGAATGCCGTAGGCGCCGGGGGTGATCACCGACACGAGATGGACGGTGAGCGCCCCCGCGGCACCGGCCAGAAAGGCTCCGAGGACGAAGGCCAGGAGCTTCAGGGCGAAGGCGTCGATACCCATGCAGCGGGCCGCCAGCTCGTTCTCGCGCATGGCCATCATCGCCCGCCCCAGCGAGGCGTGCTTGATGCGCCAGACGAGACCGACGGTGAGCAGGGTGAAGACCAGCACCTCCCAGGGACCGGTCAGCCGCGGCACACCCGAAAGGCCGAGGCCGCCCCGGGTGTAGCCGTCGAGATTGTTGATCACCACACGGACGATGACGATGAGCCCCAGGGTCGCCACCGCCAGATAGTGGCCCTTGAGGCGCAGCACCGCGATTCCGACGACGAGTGCGAGGAGGGCCGCCACCGCGGCACCGACCAGGGTCGCGGGCAGCAGGTCCCACTGGGCCGTCGCCAGCCAGTCCGGCAGATCGGGCATCATGAACCCCTTGCGGCGCACCGGATAGGTCAGGATGGCGGCGACGTAGCCACCGACCGTCATGAAGGCGGGATGGCCGAGCGAAAAGAGGCCGGTGAGCCCGTTGGTGAGCTGCAGGCTCACCGCCAGCGCCACGTTGAGCATGACGAGGCTCAGCAGGGTCACGGCGTAGGTGCTCAGATAGAGATCGGCGAAGGCGACGACCGCCGCCGCCCCGAGCATGGCGAGCGCGGCCTTCGGACCGGGCAGGAAGGGCGGTGCCGTCATGCGCGGTCCTCCTCGGGACGCCCGAGCAGTCCGTTGGGCATCAGCAGAAGGACGAGGATCAGGGTGGCGAAGACGAAGGCGTCGCGGTAGCCGGAGTAGATGGGGGGCAGCATGCCGACGAACATCACCTCGGCGAGGCCCAGCAGGTAGCCACCGAGGACCGCGCCGCCGATCGAGCCCACGCCGCCGATCACGCAGGCGACGAAGGCCTTGAGCCCGGGCGCGAAGCCGATCAGGGGGTCGATCTGACCGAAGCGACCGCCCCAGAGCAGACCGGCGAAGGCGGCGAAGGCGCTGCCGATGGCGAAGGCGGCCATGATGGTGCGATCGACATCGATGCCCATCAGCCGCGCCGCCAGCAGATTGTCGGCCAGCGCCCGCATCGCCCGTCCCATGCGCGTGCCGCGCACGAACAGGAGGAGCAGGACGCAGAGCAGCAGGGTGCTGCCGATGATGACGAGATCCACGGCGGCGACGCTGGCCGGACCGATCGTCACCCGGCTGCGCATGATCTCCGGGAAGAGGAAGGTGCGCGGCTGGCCCGACAGCAGGATGAGGCCGCCGTTCTCGATCACCACCGAGACGGCGAGGGTGGCGATGAAGCCGGTGACCTGCGGGGCACCCCGCATGGGCCGGATCGCCACCCGTTCGATGGTAATCCCCGAAAGGGCGCCGGTGACCAGCACGAGGAGCGCGATCGCCCACCAGGGCAGGAGCCCGGTCGACGCCAGCCCGAGGGTGGTGAAGGCGCCGACCATCAGCAGATCGCCGTGGGCGAAGTTGATGAGCCGCACGATGCCGTAGATCATCGAGAAGCCGATGGCGATCAGCGCGTAGAGACTGCCCAGCATCAGCCCGTTGAGGAGCTGCTGGAGATAGTAGGCGCTCACGCGCCGAGCCCCAGATACGCTGCCCGCACCGCGGGGTCGTCGAGCAGCGCGGCGCCGGTACCGCTCTGGACGATCCTGCCCGTCTCGAGCACGTAGGCGCGATCCGCGATCTCGAGGGCGGCCAGCGCGTTCTGCTCGACCAGCAGCATGGTCACGCCCTCGCGGTTGAGGGCGAGAATGGTCTCGAAGATGCGATCCACCATCTGCGGCGCCAATCCCAGGGACGGTTCGTCGAGCAGCAGCAGCCTGGGGCGGGCCATCAGGGCGCGGGCGATCGCCAGCATCATCTGCTCGCCGCCCGAAAGCGAGCCCGCGCTCTGGTTCCGGCGTTCACCCAGCACCGGGAAGAGCTCGCTCATCCGCGCGAGGTCCCGCTTCACCGCCTCGCGGTCGTCGCGGCGGTAGGCGCCGAGCAGCAGGTTCTCGAGCACCGTGAGGCTGGCGAAGAGCTGGCGCCCCTCGGGACACTGCACGACGCCGCAGGCCACCACCTCCGCCGGCGACATGCGGTCGAGACGCTTCGCCGTTCCTTCCCCGAGGTCCAGGGTGATCCGCCCGCCGCGCACCGGCAGCAGCGCCGAGATCGCGTGCAGGGTCGTCGTCTTGCCGGCACCGTTGGCGCCGATCAGGGCCACGATCTCGCCGCTCCGCACCTCGAGATCGATGCCGTGCAGAACCCGCGTGGCGCCCCGCTCCACCACGAGCTCAGCCAGCGTGAGCATGCTCCGCCCCCCTGCGGCTTCCCAGATAGGCCGCGATCACGGCCGGGTTCCGCTGGATCTCCTCGGGGCGGCCCTCGGCCAGGAGCCGCCCGCCCTCCAGCACCTGGATGCGCCCGCACACGCCCATCACGAGACGCATGTCGTGCTCCACCACCACGAGCGCCATCCCGAGGTCCCCGTGCAGCCGCCGCAGCAGGTCCGCGAGGGCATCGGTCTCGCTCGGGTTCATGCCGGCCGCCGGCTCGTCGAGCAGCAGGACCACGGGCTCCGTGGCGATGGCGCGGGCGATCTCGACGAGCCGCTGCTGGCCGTAGGCGAGATCGGAGGCACGGCGGCCGGCGAGCGCGCCGAGCCCCACGAAGTCGAGGGCGGCCTGCGCCCGGCGGGCGATCTCCCCCTCGCGCCGCCGCTGTCCGGGCGTCGCGAGGGCGGTGGCCACGAGCCCCGCGCCCCAGCGCGCGTGAAGCCCGGCCATCACGTTGTCGAGCACCGAGAGATCGCCGAACAGACGGACGTTCTGGAAGGTTCGCGCGATCCCGAGCCGGGCGATGCGATGGGTGGGCCAGCCGGTGACGTCGCGGCCGGCGAAGCGGATGCGACCCGTGCTGGGGCGCAGGACCCCGCTCAGGAGATTGAAGGCGGTGGTCTTGCCGGCGCCGTTGGGTCCGATCAGTCCGAGGAGTTCGCCCTCGCGCAGGGTGAGCGCATAGTCCTCGAGGGCCACGACACCACCGAAGCGGCGGCCCAGCCCGCGCGCCTCCAGAATGGTTCGTGGCTCCGATGCGTTCATGGCGTTCCCCTGCCGGGCCGCTCCCCCCCGACGATCGGCGCCGAACCTAGCGAGGGGCCGGCGGCCTTTCAATCGTTTGGTACAGATTGCTTTGACGAGCTCATTTCTGGACGATATGGAACAGCACGCGAAAGATCCGGGCCGGAACGGAATGGAGGACCTGCAGACCCTGCTGACCGCGGAGGATCCCGAGCCCGTCGCCTCCTACCGGGAGAAGGAGGCGGCGGGTCCCGTGCTGCTGGTGTGCGAACATGCGGGCCGGCGGATCCCGGCCCGGCTCGGCGATCTCGGGCTCTCCGCCGAGGACCGCATGCGCCACATCGCCTGGGACGTCGGTGCCGCCGGCCTCGCCCGGGAGCTCGCGCGGCGGCTCGATGCCTGTCTCCTGATGCAGCCCTATTCGCGACTGGTCTGCGACTGCAACCGGCGCCCCGAGGTCGACAGCTTCATCGTCACCGTCAGCGAGGACACGCCGGTTCCCGGCAACATGGACCTCGATCCGGCCCAGCGCCGGGCGCGCATCCGCGAGGTCTTCGAACCCTTCCACCGCAAGGTGGCGGCGACGGTGGAGGACCGGCTCGCCCGCGGTCGGACCACCGTCTTCGTCACCGTCCACAGCTTCACACCGGTGTTCCTCGGTCGGAAGCGGCCGATGCACGTCGGCCTGCTCTACAACCGGCACCGGGAGCTGGCCGCCCGCGTGGGCCGACGGCTGCGCCGGATCGAGGGGCTCGTGGTGGCCGACAACGAGCCCTACGCGATGGACGACGAGAGCGACTACACGGTGCCGTTCCACGCCGAACGGCGGGGCCTGCCCTGCCTCGAGATCGAGGTCCGCCACGACCTGCTGCGGGATGCCGAGGGGCAGCGGCGGATGGCGGATGTGTTGGCCGCCGCGCTCGCCCCCTCGGTGGCCGAAGTGGCGGGCACGGGACGGTGAGCCGAGCGCCCACCTCCCGCGAGGTGCCCCTCGTGCTCGGCGAGAGTGCGCTCCTGCTCGTGGATCTCCAGAACTACTGTTGCCGGCGCGACGGAGGCGAGTACCGGGGCATGGACGCCGAAACGGTGGCGACCCGCTTCGGCGCCTTCTTCCGCACCCTCGAGACCGTCACCCTGCCGGCCGTCCGCCGGCTCCAGGAGGTCTGTCGGCGGGCCGGCATCGAGGTCCTCTACACGGTGATCGAGAGCCTCACCCGCGACGGCCGCGACCGATCCCTGGACTACAAGCTCTCCGGGCTGCACGTGCCGCGCGGCTCGTGGGATGCCCGGGTGGTGAGCGAACTCGCGCCGCTCGAGGACGAGATCGTCATCCCGAAGACCTCCTCGAGCGTCTTCGTCTCCACCAACATCGACTTCGTGCTGCGCAACCTCGGCGTCCGCCACCTCGTGATCTGCGGCGTGCTGACCGACCAGTGCGTCGAGAGCGCGGTGCGCGACGCCTGCGATCTCGGCTATCTCGTCACCCTGGTGACCGACGGCTGCGCCACCCTGTCGGACGAGCGGCAGGAGGCGAGCCTGCGGGCGATACGCGGCTACTGCCGTCAGCGCCGCAGCGCCGAGCTGGTGGCGGAGATCGAAGGTCTGATGGCGGCGGCCGGCTAGCACCGCCGCCCGGCGTTCCGGCTCAGCCCGCGGCCATGGCCCGGATGGCCTCGTGCAACGCCAGGGTCCGTTCGGCCATCGCCACGTGGAGGTTCTCGACCAGCCGCCCGTCGACCACGACCACGCCCTTGCCCTCGGCCTTGGCGGCCTTCCAGGCCTCGATGATGCGGCGGGCCCTCGCCACCTCCTCCTCGCTCGGCGCGAAGGCCCGGTTGGCGGGTTCGATCTGCTTCGGATGGATGAGGGTCTTGCCGTCGAAGCCGAGCTCACGCCCCTGCACGCAGGCCGCCTCGAAGCCCTCGGCATCCTGGAGGTCGAGATGAACGCCGTCCAGGATGGCGAGCCCCGCCGCCTTGGCGGCCAGAAGGCAGAGCCCGAGCGAGGTCAGCATCGGCAGCCGCATCGGCGTGTGGGCGCAGTTCAGTTCGCGGGCGAGATCGGAAGTGCCCATCACGAAGCAGGCGACCCGCGGGTGCGAATCCGCGATCTCCTCGGCGTGCAGCACGCCGCGGGCGGTTTCCAGCATGCACCAGATGGCGAGATCCGACGGTGCCCCGTTGGCCTCCAGCACCGCCACCGAACGACGGACCGTGTCGGCGCTGTCCACCTTGGGCAGCAGGATGGCATCCGCACCCGCCGCCGCCATCTCCACCAGATCCTCGTAGCCCCAGGGCGTGTCCAGTCCGTTGACGCGCACCACGAGCTCGCGTCGGCCGTAGGAGGCGCGGTCCTCGAGGGTCTTGCGGATGAGACCCCGGGCCTCGACCTTGGCGTCCGGTGCGGTGGCGTCCTCGAGATCGAGGATGATCCCGTCCACCGGCAGGGTCTTGGCCTTTTCCTGGGCGCGTGGATTGGAGCCCGGCATGTAGAGCACGCTGCGGCGCGGACGCACCTGCATCTCCTTCTCCCTCTCCTCTGGGGTCGTTCCGCTGCCTCCATAAAGGAGCCGCGAGCGGGCGCAAGGGGCCGTTCAGCCGCGCCCTTCGGAAGGCCGCCGCTCGACGTGCAGGGGCTGGGTCTTGCCCGCCCGGGTGGCCTTCGGCTCCGCCCGGCGCACCGCGAGCGTTCCGCCCCGGCGCCAGAGCCCGCCGTAGGGGCCGCCGCCGCGCGGGATGTGGCTGAGAAAGTCGATTACCGCACGGCGCGCCTCCTCTTCGTCCAGCGCCCCGACCTGGGGACTGACGAGCTCGACCGGCTCACGGGTGTCCGCCTGCCGGAAGGCGCGATCGCCGCCTGGCTCGCCGGACGCTGAGGGACGTCAGCGGATGAAGCCCATCGCCTCGAGCTTCACCAGGATGCGGTGGGCAGCGAGATCGGGGGTGAGCTGGGTGGTGTCGATCCGCACCTCGGGGTTCTCCGGCGCCTCGTAGGGATCGGAGATGCCGGTGAAGTTCTTGATGACGCCGGCCCGCGCCTTGGCGTAGAGCCCCTTGCGGTCGCGCCGTTCGCAGACCTCGAGCGGCGTCGCCACATGGACCTCCACGAACCCGCCCAAGGGTTCGATCATCTCCCGCACCCGGCGCCGCGTCTCCGCATAGGGGGCGATGGGCGCGCAGATCGCGATGCCCCGGTGCTTGGTGATCTCGCTCGCCACGTAGCCGATGCGGAGAATGTTGAGATCGCGGTGCTCGCGCGAGAAACCGAGTTCGCTCGAGAGATGCTTGCGCACGAGGTCGCCGTCGAGCAGCGTCACCGGCCGGGTGCCGATCTCCATCAGCTTGACCATGAGGGCGTTGGCGATGGTGGATTTGCCGGAGCCCGAAAGGCCGGTGAAGAAGACGGTGAATCCCTGTCGGTAGCGCGGCGGATAGGTGCGCTGGAGCTCCTCGATGATCTCCGGAAAGGAGAACCAGTCGGGGATCTCGAGCCCTTCCGCGAGACGGCGGCGGAACTCGGTGCCCGAGAGCGACAGTGCCGTTTCGCCGGGCCGCACCTCGTCCTCGGGCACGTACTGGGCGCGATCCTGGACGTAGACCACGTTCCGGAAGGGCACCATGCTGATGCCCAGCTCCTCCTGGTGGGCGGCGAACAGCTCCTGGGCGTCGTAAGGACCGTAGAAGGGATCGCCGTTCGCGTCGTTGCCCGGACCGGCGTGGTCGCGGCCGACGATCAGGTGAGTGCAGCCGTAGTTGCGGCGCACGATGCCGTGCAGCAGCGCCTCGCGCGGACCGGCCATGCGCATCGCCAGCGGCAGCAGGCTCAGGAGCGTGGTCTGCTCCGGATAGTGACGCAGGATCTTCTCGTAGCAGCGCACCCGGGTGAAGTGATCCACGTCGCCCGGTTTGGTCATGCCCACCACCGGATGAAGCAGCAGATTGGCCTCCACCTCGCGCGCCGCCCGGAAGGTGAGCTCGTAATGGGCACGATGCATGGGATTGCGGGTCTGGAAGGCGACCACCCGGCGCCAGCCGAGCTTGCGGAACCGTCCGCGCAGTTCCTGCGGTGTATCACGGAGGTGCTTGAAGTCGTAGTGGACGGGGGGCTCGAGGCCGAGCAGACGACCGCCGAGGCAGACGGGGCCGGCCGTCTCCAGGAGATAGCGCACGCCGGGATGGTGCGGGCTCTCGGTACCGTAGACGGAGAGCGCCTCCCGACGACGGTCGGGGGTGAAACGGTCGCTCACCTCGAGTACGGCGAGCGGCACCCCCTCGGGATCGCGCAGCGCGATCCGCTGGCCGGCTTCGATCGTCTCCGCGAAGTCGCGGCTGACGTCGAGGGTGATGGGAATGGGCCACAGAATGCCGCTCGAAAGCCGCATCTCCTCCACCACCCGCTCGTAGTCGTCCCGCCCCATGAAGCCTTCGAGGGGCGAGAAGGCACCGCACAGCAGGAGTTCGAGATCGCAGATCTGACGCGGCGTCAGATCCCAGGAAGGATAGTCGGCGAGCCGGGCCTTTTCCTGTTCCGCCTCGCGCTCGAACAGATAGAGATCGATCAGCTTTCCGCCGTGCGGCTCCTTGAACGCACCCATGCCTTTCCTCGCGAGATCCGATCTGCACCCGCCGAACGCGGGCCGCCCGGTTCATAGCTCAACCGTACCGTTCCCGTACAGGGTCGATCGCGCGTCGGGCGAAAAATGCCGCCCCTCACCCTCCCGGCGCGAACCGGTTGCTGCGCGGAAAGCCGGTGGGGGCCATGCGCCCCGCCTGCCCTCTCCTGCCGAGCCAGCCCGCGAGGTCGGTCAGGGTGCGGGTGCGGGAGCCGGTGGGCCAGCTCAACCCTTCCGCGAGGGTGAACACCTTGACGTCCGCGAGATGCCCGTCGCGATAGCGTTGCAGGAGGACGCCCCGACCCCGGCTCATGCGGGGCAGTTCGTCGAGCGGGAAGACGAGGAACTTGCGGTTGCTGCCCACCACCGCCAGATGATCCCCCTCGGCCGGCACCACGCGGTGGAGGCGGTCGCCTTCCCGGACCGTCATCACCTGGCGCCCCGCCCGGGTCTGCGAAAGGAGATCCGCTTCGGCGGCGAGGAAACCGCGTCCCGAGCGCGAGGCCAGGAGCAGCCGTCCCTCCGGCCGGTGACACAGGAGCGCGACGATCTCGGCCCCCTTGGCGAGGTCGATCGACAGGCTCACCGGCTCGCCGTGGCCGCGGCCGCCGGGAAGACGGTCGACCCGGAGCGTGTAGCAGCGGCCGTCCGAGGAGAAGAGCAGCAGCCGATCGCTGCTCTGGACGTGGAGCAGGAAGCGCTCCCGGTCGCCCTCCTTGTAGCGGATCTCCCGCGGATCCTGGACGTGACCCCGCAGGGCGCGGATCCAGCCCTTGGCGGAGCAGACGACCGTCACGGGCAGCCTCTCGACCGGCGCCTCGAGCGCCGCCTCGTCGATCTCCGGCGCCTCCTCGAGGCTGGTGCGGCGGGCGCCGAGCGGCCCCTCGCCGAAGCGGGCGGCCAGCTCCCCGTATTCCTCGGCGAGGCGCGCCCGCCGCGCCCCTTCGTCGGCCAGCAGCCGTTCGAGTTCGCGCTTTTCCCTGCGCAGGCGCCGACGCTCCTTTGCGAGCTCCAGCTCCTCCAGCTTGCGGAGGTTCCTGAGCCGCAGATTGAGCACCGCCTCGGCCTGCCGCTCGCTGAGCGAGAACACGCGCACGAGCTCGGCCTTGGGGTCGTCGTGGTCGCGGATGATGCGGATCACCCGGTCGATGTCGAGGAAGATGCGCAGATAGCCCTCGACCAGCTCGAGCCGGTCGAGCACGCGCCCGAGACGGAACCGCGAACGGCGCTCCAGCACCTCCATGCGGTGGCGGAGATGGGCGTCCAGCACCTCGGCGAGGCCCATCACCCGCGGTACGCCCGCGGCGTCCAGCACGTTCATGTTGAGCGGCAAGCGCACCTCGAGGTCGGTCAGCCGGAAGAGCTGCTCCATGAGCACCCGGGGATCGACGGTGCGGGCCCGCGGCACGAAGACGAGCCGCACCTCCTCGGCCGATTCGTCCCGCAGATCGGCCAGCAGTGGCAGCTTCTTCTGGGCCAGCAGCTCGGCCATGCGCTCGACGAGCCGCGCCTTCGGCACCTGGTAGGGGATCTCCTCGACCACGATCTGGTACTGGCCGTGGGACAGGTTCTCGCGCCGCCAGCGGGCGCGCAGGCGGAAGCTGCCACGACCGGTCGTATAGGCCTCGAGCAGGCTCGCCCGATCCTCCACCAGAACACCGCCCGTGGGCAGATCCGGCCCCCGGATATGGTCGAGGAGCTCCTCCGTGCGGGGGAGCGGCGCGTCGGCCGGCCGGCCGGCCATCCAGGCGAGCGCCCGCAGCACCTCGCCCGCGTTGTGGGGCGGGATGCTGGTGGCCATGCCCACGGCGATGCCCGAGGCGCCGTTGGCGAGGAGGTTGGGGAACCCGGCCGGCAGCACCACCGGCTCGCGGTCGGTGCCGTCGTAATTGGCCCGGAAATCGACGGTGTCCTCGTCGATGCCTTCGAGGATGGCCTTGGCCACCTCGGTGAGGCGGGCCTCCGTGTATCGCATGGCGGCGGCGTTGTCGCCGTCGATGTTGCCGAAATTGCCCTGCCCCTCGACGAGCGGGTAGCGCTGGGCGAACCCCTGGGCGAGACGCACGAGGGCGTCGTAGACGGCGGCGTCGCCGTGGGGATGGTATTTGCCGATCACGTCGCCCACCACCCGCGCGCATTTCTTGAAGCCGGCGGCGGGATCGAGGCGGAGCTGGAGCATCGCGTAGAGGAGCCGGCGCTGGACCGGCTTCAGCCCGTCCCGCACGTCCGGCAACGAGCGGGCGGTGATGGTGGAAAGGGCGTAGGCGAGATAGCGTTCGCTCAGGGCATCCCTGAGCGCGATCGGCCGTACGGCCTCGGCCTGGGTCATGCCTGTTCCTTCTGCTCCGTGCGCTGCTGCCACAGATCCGCGAACCGCTCGCGCGCGGCGGGCAGCGGGCGATCCGCCGGGGCGAGGATATGCCGGCGGATGAAGTGGCCGGCAAGCCTCAACCCCTGCGCGATCTCCTCCTCGGATGCCGGGCCCTCGCCGAGCAGGAAGGCGGGCAGCGGCAACAGGCGCGGCGCCCAGGCGCCGGCCGCCTCGCGGCTCACGGCCCGTCCGGTCCGCGGCGAGACGTAGGCGAGGTCCTCGCACCGACCGGTGACCGCGCAGCGTTCGAGGTCGAGGCCGAAACCGAGTTCGGCGAGCAGCAGCAGTTCGAAGCGCACGTAGCTCTGCGGCCAGTCCTCGGCCCGTGCCGCCATCCGCTCGAACAGGGCGAGGAGCGGTGCGTAGAGGGCGGGGTGGGGATCGCGCTCCCCGAGACCGGCGTCGAGCAGCCCGCAGGCGGAATCGAGGGCCGCCAACAGCAGCGGATCGTCCATCACGGTGGCGGCGAAGAGCCTGAGGGGCTCGACGGTGTAGTGGCCGAGATGCTCGGCGAGCCGCGCCCGCCAGCGGCAGGACAGGCGGTTTCCCCGCTGCAGGAGCGGCCGTGCGCGGCGCCCGGCCCCGCCGCGCACGAGCCCGAGATGCCGGCCGTGCCCGTAGGTGAAGAGCGAGAGCACGGCGTCCCGCTCGCCGTGCCGACGGGCGGCGAGCACGATGCCTTCGTCCTGCCAGTCCATCCCCGCGCCCCCACCCGGCTCAGCCCGGGAACTCGAGGCCCATCTCGCTGTAGCGCTCGGGATCGTCCTGCCAGCGTTCGCGCACCTTGACGAACAGGAAGAGATGGACGCGGGCGTCGAACAGCCGCTCGAGCTCCCGGCGCGCCCGCTCGCCGATGGCCTTGATGCGCTGACCGCCCCTGCCCAGCACGATCGCCTTCTGGCTGTCCCGCATCACGTAGATGGTCTGGTCGATGCGAATCTCCCGGCCGTCGGGGCTCTCCGCCCAGCCCTCGGTCTCCACCGTGATGCTGTAGGGCAGTTCCTGCTCGAGCTGGAGGAACACCTGTTCGCGGGTGATCTCGGCGGCGAGGGCGCGCGAGGAGAGGTCGGTGAGCTGGTCCTCGGGATAGAGCCAGGGCCCCTCCGGCATCCGGGCCGCCGCCGCGTCCAGCAGGTCCTCGCAGCCGTCGCCGGTACGGGCGGAGACGAGCCACACCGCCTCCACCTCGAGGGCGCGCGCCGCCTCGTCCACGAGCGGCAGGAGTTCGGCCCGCCGCCGGACGAGATCGATCTTGTTGACCACCAGAAAGCGCGGCGTCGAGGTCCGCGACAACCCCGCGAACACGTTCCTGCTGGCGGCATCGAGACCGCGCCGCGCGTCGATCACCGCGAGCAGGAGATCGGCGTCGCCGGCCGCCGACCAGGCGGCCTCCACCATCGCCTTCTCGAGCCGGCGCGCGCCGTGCGGCCGGAAGATGCCGGGCGTGTCGACGAACATGATCTGGCTGTCGCCGCGGATGGTGATGCCGATCACGCGGCGGCGGGTGGTCTGCACCTTGGGCGACACGATGGACACCTTGGTGCCCACCAACCGGTTCACCAGGGTCGACTTGCCGACGTTGGGGGCACCGAGGACGGCGACGAAGCCGGCCCGGCGCGCGTTGTCCTTCATCCTTCGTTCGTCCTGATCGTTTCCAGGAGCCGGCGGGCGGCCGCCTGTTCCGCGGCCCGCTTGGACCCGCCCTCGCCGACCGCGGGCGGCAGACCCTCCACCGAGACCTCGACGCGGAACCGCGGCGCGTGATCGGGTCCCGCCGCCTCCCTGAGATGGTACGTCGGACGCGAAAGACCATGCCCCTGCGCCCATTCCTGCAACGCCGTCTTGGCGTCCCGGGGCGGCGCCTCGAGCGCCTCCGCCCGTGCCTCCCAATGTCGTCGCACGAACCGCTCCGCGGCTTCCAGCCCGCCGTCGAGGAACAGGGCGCCGATCACCGCCTCGAGGCAGTCGGCGAGGATGCCCGGGTTCGTGCGGCCACCGGCACCCTCCTCCCCCCGCG
>Ga0256830_1001814_pt1 | contig 14711 bp, 17 predicted proteins | sample 128326metaG_FD_190537 | JGI IMG/M metagenome (GOLD analysis project Ga0256830, IMG submission 190537) | Hydrothermal vent microbial communities from Lau Basin, Pacific Ocean - 128-326 | ecosystem: Environmental > Aquatic > Marine > Hydrothermal vents | place: Pacific Ocean: Lau Basin | collected... | reverse complement strand
CAAAAACAAGGGAACTGATAGAGCAGTACAGGATCCTTCTCGATGTCATTTTCTCAGCCAAGAAGCCTGTGACGGTTTTTGTTGAGGAAGCCCACAACTACAACCCGAATCCATACGTTGCAGATGACATGCTTGAACTGATAGCAAGGGAAGGCAGAGGATACAGAATAAACCTGATTTTCATCACCCAGAGCATTCAGGAATTTCCAAAGATCTTGTGGAGACAGTGCAAGTTCACTTATTTGTTTAAATTCATGATTCCCCAGGATGTTGCATACATCGGCAAGATGATTCCCGACTTTGCAAAGATCAACAGAGAGCTCAATCTGCATGATGTTCTCGAATACAACCACATCACCAACGAATATCAGATTATCAGAGCCTATCAGATCCTGAGGAGGACGAAGCATTATGGATAAATTGTATCGGTTAGCTTGGGATAGTTGGAACCTGAACCACATAGCCAAACACGGAATTAGCAGGAAAGAGGTTGAAGAGGCTGTCAATGACCCAAAAAGCTACTTGAAGAAACACAGGAAAAGATTGCTGATAATTGGCTCTGCATGGGGTAGAATTATTACAGTAATTCTTGAAAACACAGGTGGTAAAGAATACTATGTTGTAACTGCAAGAGATGCAACAGCAACTGAGAAAAGGATTTATAAAAGGAAGAAAAAGTGATTTTGATGAAACTTCCCCGTTACACTGATGATGAAATAAAAAAAATTGAGGAAGAATTCAAGAGAATTCCATGGAAAAGAAGAGATGAGACTGAATTCAAGGATGTAAAATTTGTTTCAGTTTATGTTGGAAACAAGATTCCTGTAAAAGCACATTACCGCAAAATCAATGGTAAGAGAGTTTACGTGAAAGCCCATTACCGAAGAAAACCGAAAAATGCCAAGAAAACCAAACCTTAGCGACCTGAAAAAGAAATTCTGGATGAGATTTGCTGTTTTTTCACTCTTTATCTCAATCTGGCTTCTTGTTGATGAGCTGATCAAAGAGGTCTATCTTTTCAGCCCTGAGGATGTCAGGATTCTATGAACCCATGAGTTCATCATTGCAATGATTTTTGCAATCAATCTGTTGGTTCTTTTTGCAAGAATTATAACGAAACAGATAAAAAGGAGGGGAGACCAGCAAACTGTGTGGGATATTTCTGCTTATTTCTAAGTTGTTCAGATAATTTGTGGCGGTCTGCATTTTTGTCTGAACCGATCAGGCTGTTTTATGTAACAGGAACTTCTCTGTGCACATTCATCAATGTACGGGCGAAACCCAAATTATATATTCTAAACTGTGAGATCATCAGAAAGGATGGCGTGCGATTTCTGTGAGGGTAGGGGATACGTAGAGGTTGAGGAGGATTGCAGGGTATGTGGTGGATCTGGCAAATCCAGGAGTTTTGATCCAAAAATAACCTCAGAACTGAGTGATGAGCAGCTCAAGATGTTTCTTCAGGGAATCTGCGGTGTTTGCATGGGATCGGGAAAGGTTAAAAGAATGAATTTATGCAGTAATTGCAATGGAACCGGAAAAGCTGGAAAGTGCAGAATATGCGGAAAGTCTGTGTATGGTGATAGGGAACTTTGCGGTGATTGCAGGAAGAAGCCACATGCTTATCTTCTGAGAAACAGCTGTGGGCTGGAAGAGATAAAGCTTAACAGAATTTATGTCGGCAGGGTTACAGGAATCACAGATATTGGGGTCTTTGTGAATTTGAACAAGAGATTGAGAGGGCTCATCCATAAAAGAAATCTTAGAAATCTGAAGCTGAACGAGAACGATGAGGTTTTTGTGAAGGTGGAGGGAATAAGAACTACCGGAGAAATTGATCTGAGTCCTGCCGGCAGAAGGGACTTCACAGTCGTAGAGGTGTCAAAATCTGTTCCGCTTCTCAAGATATCCCAGCTTGAGACTTTTATCGGAAAGATGGCTGAAATAAGGGGGAAGGTTGAGCATGTGAAGCTCACGGGCGGACCAACAATATTTACGGTGATGGATGAAACGGGGCTTGTTAACTGTGCTGCTTTTGAAGCAGGGGAAAGAGCGTATCCAGGTATAAATTCAGGAGATGCTGTCAGGGTAATTGGAATAGTCAAGAGGAGGGACACAAAACTTCAGCTGGAAGTCCTGGACATGGAGAGACTGCTTGGATCTGAGGCAACCCAGATCGAAAAATCCATTGAAAGAGAGATCATAAAAAAGGTAAAACCTGAATTTAAGGGATTCATGATCGAAAGCAGAGTTCTTGAGGCTCTCAAAGATGGAATGATGAATGTGGCAGGAGAACTGAAAAAAGCCATCCTTGAATCAAGACCGGTCATAATTCGTCATCACTGGGATGCAGACGGAGTTTGCGGTGGAGTTGCACTTGAAATTGCACTGCTGGATTACATCGAGCAAGTCCATCCTGACCCTGATGCCAAGAACTACCTTGTCAGAAGGAAGGTTTCAAGAGCCCCATTTTACGAACTTGAGGATGTTGTAAAGGATCTTGATGAAAGTTTAGAGGATATGGTTAAATTTGGAGACAAGATGCCACTTGTGGTTCTTGTTGACAATGGTTCAGGTATTGAGGACATTCCAGCAATTGAGCAGATGCTGATTTTCGGTGCAGACGTTCTTACAATAGATCATCACTTTCCTTGTGAAGAGGTGGACAGATACCTCCTCCATCACATCAATCCATACAGGGTTGGAGGAGACAGCAATTACACTTCAGGAATCCTCTGTACAGAAATAGCAAGAATGATAACCGACAGAGATCTCAAAATTCTTCCGGCTGTTTCTGTCGTGGCAGACAGGGCTGAAGGGGAGGTGGAAAAGTACATTGAGCTGTCAGGCTTTGAAAGGGAAGTGCTTCACAACATAGGTCTTGCGCTGGAATTTGAGGGCTTTTATCTGAGATTCAGGTCAGCAACTCAGATTGTTCATGAGATTCTTGGATTTGGTAGAAAAGACAGAATGCAAAAACTTGTTAACACTCTGTCATCTCATGCAAAGAGAGCCATAGAGAACAACCTCAAAACGGCTCTGGACGGTGTTAAGATTCAGATTCTCCCCAACGGAATAGCTCTTGCAGCTCTGGATGTTGAGAACTATGCAAAAAAATTCACATTCCCGCCTCCAGGAAAGCTGACCGGAGAGGTACATGACAGGCTGAAAAAGCAGTATGAACGGATAGTCACTGTTGGCTACGGTCCGGATTTTGCGGTTATAAGGAGTGAGGGAGTAAATCTGGACATTCCCAGAATCGTGAGGGAATTACAGGAAGAGATAAACGCTGGAGTGGATGGGGGTGGACATCTGGTTGTTGGAAGTCTTAAATTCATTCAGGCAAAACGAAAAGAGGTACTTGCAAGACTTGCAGCGAAAATAGGAAACGTTTGATTCTTCACGTATCTGGACAGTCTATTTCCCTGATAAATGGTTTTATATCAATTACAGGTGTTCCTGTTACTGCATCCAAATGTCTGACAGTCAGAATGTTTTCGTTCATGCTAACCAGTTCAACAACAGATAAACCAATTGGATTGGGCCTTTCAGGGGATCTCGTGGAAAACACGCCTCTCTTCATTTTCTCTCCAGGAGGTCTTGCCTTGAGAACATCTCTTCTCGAAAGATGGAGCCAGTAGAGAACAGTAATTTTTCTGCAGTTTTCAAGACCCTCAAGACCCTCATTAAACTCTTCATAGATCATGATTTTTGAAAGTCTGCTTTCAAAAATACCCTGTCTCGGTGCACTTTCTCTGTCCCGATAACCCTCAACAACAACTCCCACAGGAACAAGGTTCATGCCTGTTTTGCTGGATGAGGGAATATAAACATTGAGATAGCAGATCAAAAGGTCACCGCTGAAATTTCCTAAGATATTCCGAACTTTTCAAGTTTTTCCATGACAGATGTCTTTTTTTGCTCTATACTACCACCTCTAACTCTGAAATCAATCTTAACAACCATATAAACTCTTTTTACTCCCATGGATATAAGGGCGTCGTTGATTTTTTCAAGGAGCGCTCCAAGTTCCGTGTAATCGTCAACTTCAACAGCTGTTCCCATGGAAGAAAGCTCATACCTCTTTCCGCTTTCCTCAATCACCTTTATCGCTCTGGCAACGTATTTGCTAAGGGATTCTCCGGAAGTTACAGGAACCACAGATATTTCAGCAATCATAAAAAAAGAAGTATTTTTCAACTTAAAAAATTAAAGGACATCTATTCCATTGTAATTTTTGGCTATCATTGCCGGGATGTCGCTCCTTGCAGAGGGTGGGTGAAAATTACCTACAGCTTTTCTCCCATTATTGCTGTCTGATGTGTAATATCCAACCTCCTCTTCCTTAAACACTCTTTTTGGATGCACTCCAGTCATTATGGCAGTAACTCTCACAAGTCCTTCAAATTCTTTTGAAATTCTTGCTCCCCAGATAACCATTGCACTGTCAGATATCTCAAATGTCAGATCATTGACTATCTCCTCAGCTTCTTTTATTGTCAGGTCAGGCCCACCTGAGATGTGTATCAGCGCTCCTGTAGCTCCCCTGTAATCAACCTCCAGCAGTGGGTGTGACAGACAGTCCCTGACAACCTCGTTTGCCTTGTTCTGTGATTTTGCCTCTCCAACAAGCATAACCGCAACTCCACCATGTTCCATTATCGCCCTAACATCGGCAAAATCAATATTCATAAGAGATGGCTTTGTGATGGTATCTGTTATTCCCTTGATGGTCTCGGATATTATCTGGTCCATTACACTGAAAGCCTGCTCGATGGGAAGGTTTGGGACATACTCCACAAGTTTGTTATTGTCAAGAACTATGACCGTATCTGCATGCTCTTTCAGTTCTGTCAAACCCTCCTTTGCCTTGTCAATTCTTGCTCTTTCAACCTTGAAGGGTGTCTGAACCATCCCGATGACTATTGCACCCTGCTTTTTTGCAACCTCAGCAATAACCGGAGCCGATCCAGTTCCAGTTCCTCCACCGAGTCCGGCACATACAAATACCAGATTTGCACCTGCAAGGAGATCCTCAAGCGTGCCTCTGGCAAGTTCTGCAGCTTTTCTTCCTATTTCAGGATATCCACCTGCTCCAAGTCCCTTTGTGATGCTCCTTCCGATGAGCACCTTTTTATCGGCCTTTATCATTTCAAGATGCTGTCTGTCTGTATTTACAGCAATGGTCGTAACTCCATCGACACCAATGTTTTTCAGTCTGTTTATTGTGTTGTTCCCACTTCCACCGCATCCAACAACAACTATGTTTGGCGTTCCAAATTCCTCAATTGAGAAGTTATCCCTTCTCGTATCCAGTTCCCTTCTATAAAACTCCTGTGCTTCTCTTATAAAAGATTTCATACATTTTCCCCCATCCACTTTATTTCATCACCAATAAGCTCCTTAATCTCCTTCTTCTTCCTGTTCATGAAAAGTCTCAGCGCTTCTCTGATAACCTCGCTTATGTTTGCATAATCCCCCGATGCCACGAGGGATTCGAGAAACTCGTACTGCTGGTCTGTGATTCTTATTGATATCTTTTTCATCCTTTCCAACCCCTTCCATATGAATGAGGGGAGGACGGCTGTCCTCCCGTGTCTCCCCGCCGCCACCCTATGGATACCAAGGGTGCTACATCATATGCCGTTTGTCCGACAATGTCATATTGATGTCCACCTATAAAAAATTTTCTAAAGAAATGATAATGAGGGATTTCCATCAGACGTGTGACTGGCTTTCAACATTAGCCGAGATCAGTCTGCGAGACACAGCTGTTTTTCCAAAAGTATTTTACCATTTCTGATTTTCCCGGGTGTATGAGAATCATGGATGTTGCAGTCGAGGCAGATAAGGCTCTTGTCACTGGCATCGGAGGTGGAGGCGATGTCATCAGTGCAGTATACGTGAAAGAATTTTTTGAGAAATTCGGGGTCAAATGCTTATGTGGTGGTGTTGTCTGGGAGAGGTACCGGAGGGACAGGAAACCCGGACCGAGGGGCGTGGATGAAATCGAAGGAATTGAAAAAATCTTTCCGACACTGGGATATGTTTCGGGAAATGAAAGAGTTGGAGGAATAAGGCCCATAGTTTCCCAGGTTGCAGAGTTTCTCGGTGAAAGGGTACTGGCTGTAAGCATTAAAATGGGTGTCAGGCCTCTCAAAAAGGATCTGAAAAATTTTATTGAAGAGAACTCCATAGATCTGGTAATTGGTGTTGATGCCGGTGGCGACTCCCTTGGAAGGGGATTTGAAACAGGTTTAACCAGTCCACTTGCAGATTCCATGATGCTTGCTGCACTCAATGAATTTCGAAGTATACTTGCAGTTGTGGGGTTTGGAAGTGATGGCGAGCTTGAAAGGCCCTTGATTGAACGGTATCTTTCGGAAATGCACTCTTCAGTTCTGGGTGTGAGCATGATTGAGGTGAGCGATGAATTTCTTGATTTTCTGGGGGCTGTGGAAAGTGAGGCTTCAAAAATTCCTGCCATGGCAAGAAATGGTTTCTACGGGGAGTATCTTCTCTGGGGGGAGACGAGAATACATGTATCAATTTTGAACTCTCTTGTCTTCTATCTCAGCCTGAATGATGTTTACAGAAGGAGTGAAATTGCAGGTCTGCTTGAGGAAACAGAGAGCATCACTCAGGCAAACAGAATTCTCAATGAACTTGGAATCAAAACAGAACTGGATCTCGAGATGGAGCTGGCTATGAGAGATGGTCTTTTATAATAGCGTTTGCAACCTCATGGCCTGCTTTCAGGCTACCGTTCATGCTTCTTTCAGGATAATTTGGCTCTGATGTCATACCTGCAATGTAAAAATTGCTGGAGATTCTGTACGGGGTGATTCTTTTGATATATCCTTTTTCATAAACCGGACCGCTGTATTTCGCTCTGAAAACCCTCCACCAGGTTATGTTTTTTTCATCAAGGCCGTATTTGGTTAGAGATTGGGTGTACACTCTCTGTATCTCTTTATCACTCATTCCGTACAGCCTTTCAGGGGTTGTGTATGATGCTGCATAAATCAGGTGCTCCCCGTAGTCTTCTAAGGGCATGAAGTTTGTATGTTCAATTGTGGCACCAAATGGCTCATTTTCGTAATTTATCCAGTAAAGGGAGCTGTGAAACGGCTCTTTCATTCCCATAAGAAGACATATACTGCTCTGATATTTAATCTGCGGAATTTCAAACTTTTCCAAAAGATCATTCAGTTCTGGAAGCGGTGCTGTAAAGAGAATGGCATCGTATTTTCTCCCATTAACTTCCCAGCTTCCAGACTTTCCAATTCTTGCATTTTCTTTGACTATGTTCAGTTCTGTTGAGAGGCTATCAACAAGCTGAATAAAACCTCCTCTGAGGTATCCGAGTTCCTCGCCTTTAAGCTTTCTGTTTGATCTGAGACTGACTCTTGCGAGAAGCCAGGCATAGCTCACATCTCTGTAATTCTCACCAAATTTTGACTTCAGAAGAGGCAGGAAGAATTTTTTCAGCAGTCCCTCTCCAGCATCTCTCTTCAAACCATCTATAACAGATATCTCATCAAACTTCCGGTAATCTCTTCGTCTGGCAGAGAGTGTGAATCCTGTCAGCTTCAGTTTTTCCAGCAAACTCATTCCTGGATAAAGCAGGATGTCGAGGGGGGTGCTCAGAGAATATATTTTATTTTGACATACCTGTCCCACACCCACGGTTTTCCACACAGCTCTCCTGTAAAGATTAAGATCTCTGAGGAGAGTTATAAGATAATCATCACTTCTGAAAAAGTGATGGTAGAAAGCCTCAATCCAGTAACTGTTTATGAATACAGAGCCTGCAAGCCCTCCAGTGTTCTCTCTTTCATACACATCGACACTGCAGTACTCTGAAAGGATTCTTGCCGCATTAAGTCCAGTCAATCCAGCTCCCACAACAGCTATTCTCATGTTCTCACCACAAATCTGAAAAGCACCGGAAAGAGCAGGGCAGACACGACTGTCCATATTGCTATTCCCACAGCCTCCCCTGGAGATATTATGCCAATCTCCCTTGCGATCTCTGCACCGGCCAGGGTCAAACCGAGTTTTGAACTCTGAAGCATGCCGAAACCAAACACCTGGCTTGGCTCCATATCTGATGCAAAGATGAGGGATGGCAGCAACTTGACAGCGATTCCAGCCACAAAAAGCAGTGCAGGAAGGTGGAGTGTAACCTCGGGTATTCTGTAATAGATGTCAACACCTGTTTTTATGAAGAAGAATGGAATGAAAATTCCGTATCCAACCCCCATCAGGCTCTCCTCCAGCTTTCCTGCTCCCCTGAATATCATGGAGATCAACGCTCCTGCAAGAAAAGCTCCAAGTATTGTCTCGCTACCGAGAAGGTATGCAAAACCTGAAAATACAATCATTATTGCAAAACTGCCCCTTACACCCAGTTCCATTGGATCATCAAAGAACCTTGCCATAAAGTCTGGGAAGTGCCAGATCAGGTATCTCCCCAGATAATATGCGGAAATAAATGCTGGTATAATCATGGCAGGAAGAAGAAGCTCAAAGAGAGAGTCAGGAGATCTGAAACTTACCGCAATTCCTGACAGGAGGGATATTGTTATCAGATCTGTTAGGAAGGTTGCAAGCAACGTCTTCTGACCGAATTCAGTATGTACAATTCCAGTCTCCTTCATAACAGGCATAACTATTCCAAGAGAGACATTTGCAAGAAAAACACCATAGATAAGACTCAGATTCAGGTAGTGTGAAATAAGGAATGACATCATCAGAGAGACTGCAACATAGAACGGGACTTTCCAGTATCTTCCGAATTTTCTTATTATGAGTGTGAAGTCAATTTCAAGACCGGACAGGAACATCAAAAAGATCAGGCCGATTGTTGAGAAGAAGCCGAACCACTCTGAGGCTATGAAAAATCCGGTTACCATTGCAAGCAAAAATCCGGCCAGTATCTCTATTATGACCGCCGGAATCTTTACCCTCTGTGAGACGATTGGAGATGTGAAGGCTATGAGTGCCACCAGAGATATCTCTATGAGCTCCCTCATCTGACCACCAGCACTGAGGATCTGGTTTCCAGTATAAATTTCCAGAGAAACTCCTGATCAAGATTCCCGATATCATTCGAAATTGAGAATATCAGAAGATCGTATTCCCTCTTAACCTCCCTCACAATTTCAACAAGGGGATTGAATTTTGTCACTGTAATTTCAACAGTTGGTGATTCAACAACAAATGATGATGTTTTAAGCTGGTTGCTGTCCAGAAACACTATTTTGCATCTTCCAAAGTAATTCGCAAAGGATGTTGCGTAGTTCAGTATCTCTTCAGGATTTGAAGTGTTTACAATGGCCAGAATTTCACTGTAGTACGTTTTTCCTCTTGCAAACAGAATGGGAAACTTCCTGAAAATTTTTGGATCAAACTCGACTTTGGCTTTTGGAGGGTCTGTCATAACAAGATCAACCTTGTCTTCGAGAGTGTTCAGTATTTCTAAAGCCTCACTCAGCTCCATTTCTTCAATTGAATCTGCCTGGAATGAGCAGAGTATCTTTCCATCATGCTTGTGGAGTATAAGCAGATCAGCATCAACAATTCTTGAAATCGAATTTGCTTCCTTCAATACCTCATCATAATTTTCCGGATGTCTGATAACGAGGAGTATCTCATCAAACGGGTTTTTTGTTTTCTTCACCTCCCTGCCGCATATTATCCCTATCACATCCCCCTCCTCCAGAATAAAATCCGGATGGGGTCTGAAGATCTTGCCCTCTCTGTAAATCAGTATTATGGTGCAGTCATCCCCCACATTCAGATCTGAAAGTCTGACATCTGCAAAGTTGTTTTTGCTGACAGCAATCTCAAAGTATCTTCTTTTGGACTCAATGAGCTCGTGGATTAAATCTGATGCTATTGACTTACCGCAGGTAACCCCTCTGACACCGAGATTCTGATACTGCTTCTGATACACCTCTGACTCAATTCTGGCCACCATGTCCTTTGGTTCGAAATCTCTAACAACCTTGGCTATTTTCAGGTTTACAAGATCGTTGTTTGTTGCCAGTATGATCACCGAATCTTTAACGGGAAGTCTTTCCCATAATTCTCTCTGAGTGGCATCGCCAAGCACCACATTGAGTCCACTATCCTTCAGACTCTCGTACTGCTCCCTGCTTTTTTCAACAATAATGCAGTCATTCAGCATTTCTGCAATTCTCCTTCCAACCCTTCCACCACCAACAACAATGTGCATGGTCTCACGTTGTGTACTTTGAATTCAGCTCCACATAATCGTGGGTCAGATCGCATCCTATGGCATAGGCTTTACCAGTTCCTCTGTGAAGCTCTATATGTATTTCCACAGTATCGTCTTCCATTATCTCTCTTCCAATTTCAATGTTTTTCTCGAAAACACAGCCTCTTTCAGCAAGAACAGCCTCTCCTCTTCTACTTTTAATTTTAAGGCTCATCTTTTCATCAACATCAGCTCCCGAATATCCAACAGCACACACTATTCTCCCAAAGTTTGGATCTTTCCCAAAAATTGCAGTTTTTACGAGATTGGATCTAACCACCGCCTTTGCAACAAGTTCTGCATCCCTGTCACTCTTTGCTCCACTGACAAAAACCCTGAAGACCTTGGTCGCTCCCTCCCCATCTCTTGCAATCATCTCTGCAAGCTCAAGCATGAGTGAGGTGAGTTCATCTTCGAATTTTTTCTCATCTGTCTCTGTCTCTTCTGTGGTGACAAGAAAAACGGTATCATTTGTGGATGTGTCACCATCAACCACCAGTTTATTGAAGGAATGGTTTACAGCCCTTTTGAAAATGGCATCCATTTTTTCAACCCTTGCATTTGTGAATATAAATGCAAGCATGGTTGCCATGTTTGGGGAAATCATTCCGGCACCCTTTGCTATACCAACCATTTCAACATCCCCAAACACCCTTTTTGTAACTTTTGGAAACCTGTCAGTTGTCATTATTGCTCTTGCAAATGCTTCAATCGATTCAGCATCACTTCCAAGATTTGCATAGACCTCCCTACCTATCTCTTCAATTTCATCTAATTCAAGCTGTCTTCCTATTATTCCTGTTGAGGCAATTGCAATTTCATTGACAGAACATCCAATCCTTTCTGAAAGAAATTCAGCCATTTTCCTTGCTTTTCTGATTCCTTCCTCACCTGTGAAGGCATTGGCATTTCCGGAATTTACAATTATCCCCCTCACCCTTTTTCCAAGGTTTTTCAGATTGAAAAGGATGGGTGCGGCCTTTATCCTGTTCTGAGTGTATGTGGCAAAGATCCTGCCTTCAATCACCGCTATCCCAACTCCGGTTTTTCCCCTTTTTATCCCGTAGCATTTCAGGCTATTGCTGAGGGCCATGATTGTTGGTTGAGGATTCGTTAATAAATTTATGGACTGATAGGCTGGTGGATAATTTTACTGGTTACTGTTGTTCTGAACAACATAAAATCGCACTGAACGAAAAAGACGGAAGAGAAAGCAGAGGAGTTGAGCATGTTCTGTTCCATCTTCCCATCTCTCCTGGCTTGATTCCTGTGAGGCAAATATGGGAGGCTGTGGATACAAACGTGGGGAAGCTAAAGCAGTCGCGATGGGACAATCCAGATGTTAAATAAAACCATGCGGGGGGAGGGATTTGAACCCTCGGACCCCTGCGGGACGGGACCCTGAATCCCGCGCCTTTTCCTGACTCGGCAACCCCCGCTCAGGACTCATGACATGGTATTCAAATGCAGAATATAAAAATTCCGGTAAATGGCAATTCAGGATTGTTTCAGCACCCGTAACATCCCTTATTCGGTAACAGTACTTGCTTGGGAAATTAATCATCAGGTCTGTTGGAACCAGAAAGGTTTAAATGGCCAGTAATTTGCTTAACATTGTGAAAGAGAAACATGTTGCCCTGATGCTGATACTGCTTGGAACTGTAATCGTAGCAGCAGGATTTCTCTTTCAGGGCAGTTCCGAAAAAGTCAGGCTTGATGTTGTAAAAACAGTAAAAGGTGAAGATGCTGTAAAAATGGTGAAATCCATTCATCTTGGAAATTTTGATGTAAAATCGGCGGTTATTGTTGATTTTAAGGGTCTTGGAGATATCAGGGTCTGGATTGCAGTTGCAGAAAATGATTCAGTTGCGTACGAGCTTGCAGAAAAAATGAAGGAAAAAGTACACCTGTACTTTTCATCACCTGTGGATGTGGAGTTTAATGGACTGAAAACCTACAGAGTTTTTGGAAATGGAAGAACTCACTATTTCTTCAGCTTCCAGGATCAGGTGGTGTGGGTTGAATTTTCAAATCCGGACCAGGACTATCATGCGCTGGTTATTGACCATCTATTCGGGAAAGGTGAGATGGAAAAATATATTAAATAACACCGTATAATGCTCACTGTGCCGATGGAGATTGAAAAAGGAAGGGCGATGAGATGCAGCATCTGCGGGAAGCTGATAAAGGACCCCCTTTTCGTCAAGACTTGCTGCAACAACAAACCAAAGGCATTCTGCAGCAGGCAGTGCTACGACAGGTGGAAGAGGGAGTGGCTTAGAAATCAGGAGCAGATATTATCGGGAAGATCGAGAGCCCTTCTTTAGCCTCTCCTTTCTGAGATTACGATGTATATGCCGAACAGAATCAAGGCTAAATAAAAGTATGCCACTGGTTGGAGTTTCTGTCCGAGAACGACTATCGAGAGGATTGTAGAACCCACAACCTCTCCAAGAACGCTCCCCGTAACTGTTATCACTTTCATTTTCCTTATCAGATAGTTGAGAATTGTGTGACCTGCAGACATCGGGATGAGGGCCAGGAGAATGAAAAACGTGTAGGTTTCCTGCGAGTATCCTGTAAGCGGAATTTCGGCTATTGTTGAAAACAGAAGTGCAGCTGCCGAAGCGAAAATGTAGGTGGATGTTATGTACTCCCTGAAGTCCACATTCCTTGCGAGTTTTGCAGTTGTGAAGTACAGCCCTCCGGAAACAGCGCCTGTAAATGCCATTGCTATTCCGTAGCTGTCGGCGTAAAAGTCAGCACCGCTGAGCAGATATATTCCCGATATGGCAATTAAGATTCCAGCTATCTCTCCTGTCCTCATTTTCTCTCCTGCAAATCTGGCAAATATCCCTGAAAATATGGAGTGGGTTGTCACTATGGACGTGCTGAGGGCAACAGATGCGTGGAATAGGGATTCAATCCATGAAGCCATGTGAACGGCAAGGAAGAATCCTGCAAAGGCTGAATACTTCAGAGTTTGGCGGTTACTGGGAAATTTTCTGTAGATCAGAAGAAAAATGGCTGATGAAATTGCGAATCTCCAGAAACTTGCAGCTATTCCCGGAGCGTTAGCTAAAATAGCAAATATTGAGGCTGTTGAGACAGCTGAAACGGCGATGAAGAGGAGAATGTATTCAATCATTCTGGATGATGGGCAGTCAGTTTGAATTTAACATTTCCGTAATTGTTCGAAAACAGAACCAAAAGGTTTAATTTTGATCAGCAGAGATTGAGATCATGAGATTTGAAGTCGAAAATGGAAAAGGAACCCTGATTGACAGATCAGGTAACAGTGTTTCATGGATTGTTTACGAAATTCTTGAAAATCAGATTCATTTAATCGAAACTCACACTGCCACGGATTTTCAGGGAAAAGGATTTGCAGGGAAGGCTGTTGAAGAGATGATCAAACATTCCGAAGATAGGTTTGAGAAGATAATGGTTTCCTGTCCTTACATAAAACACTGGATCAGCAAGAACAGGTACGAAAGCAAAAAAGTGGAGTTTACAGAGCTTCTTAAACTTAAGGAGAGTATAGATTTTTTTAACAGATACCATGAGCCCGAGGCGAAAGCTGAATACCTCGATTACGCCAGCAATTCTGTGAGGGTGAGGTTTTCGGGCTACATGTGCAGGACGTGCGGAGTATATGATTACTTTGAGGACATCATTCAGGATGTTGATGCAGAGGTTGTCGATTATCAGGAGGCAGATGATGAGAGCTTCATTGTAACCTACAGACTGAAAAAACTTTAGTCAAAGATCTCCCTCTTTATCCTATCCCAGTACTCGTTAACCCTCTTCTTTGTTTTTTCATCCATCTCAACCACGTCAGGCCACTCCCTCTCGTAGCCCTCCTCTCTCCACTTCTTTGTGGCATCAATGCCCAGCTTTCCCCCGAGATTGGGCCTGTAAGATGCATGATCGAGGCTGTCGAGGGGTGAATCGGGAATGATGACCACATCCCTCGCGGGATCGAACCTGCTCGTTACAGCCCACATCACCTCGTTCATGTCGTGCACGTTCACATCCTCGTCAACCACAATGACAACCTTCGTCAGGCTTAGCATCCCCGTGCCCCAGATGGAGAACATCACCTTCCTCGCATGTCCCGGGTAGCGCTTCTTTATGGACACTATGGCCAGGTTGTGGAATGTTGCCGAAATTGGAAGGTTAATGTCCACGATCTCGGGATGGATCATCCTTATCATGGGCAGGAAGATTCTCTCAGTCGCCTTGCCCAGCCAGGCATCCTCCATGGGCGGTTTTCCGACAATCGTGGCGTGATAAATTGGATTCTCGCGATGGGTTACGCACTCCACGTGGAAAACCGGGTAGGGCTCTGGAGGAGTGTAGTAGCCGGTGTGATCGCCGAAAGGCCCCTCCATCCTGAATTCATCGAGCTTCACGTATCCCTCAA
>Ga0256830_1001813_pt1 | contig 14717 bp, 28 predicted proteins | sample 128326metaG_FD_190537 | JGI IMG/M metagenome (GOLD analysis project Ga0256830, IMG submission 190537) | Hydrothermal vent microbial communities from Lau Basin, Pacific Ocean - 128-326 | ecosystem: Environmental > Aquatic > Marine > Hydrothermal vents | place: Pacific Ocean: Lau Basin | collected... | reverse complement strand
CACGTACCCACGCCCGTTCTTGATTCGCATCTCCATCTCGATCGAGCCTTCGTCTGAAAGCGTTGCGATCACCGCATCCCGTTCGAGAACTTCGACGTTCGAAGAGGTTTCGATATCGCCGGCGGTAACGACCTTCGGGCCCTTCGCAACGAGCCGTGCGGTCTCAACCTTGTCCATGTGCAGCTTCAACGGAACGCGCTTGAGGTTCATGATGATGTCGGTGACATCCTCGATCACGCCGGGAATGGAGGAGAACTCATGGAGAACGCCTTCAATGCGCACCGCGGTGATGGCCGCGCCCTCGGTCGCCGATAGAAGAATACGGCGCAGAGCATTTCCTACCGTCGTGCCGAAACCTTTCTCGTAGGGCTGAGCGGTAAACCGCCCGAAAGTGTCGCTGAGAGTCGCTTTCTCGCCTTCCAAGAACTTCGGCTTTTGGAATCCCTTATCCATCTGCATATTCCTCCGGGTGTCGCTGCGCTACTTCGAATACAGCTCGACGATGAGATTCTCTTGAATCTGCAACGTGATGTCTTCGCGCGACGGCGCCTTCACTACGGTTCCCTTGAAGTTCTCGGCATCCAATTCCACCCAAGCTGGAATGCCGCGCCCATGAGCCGTCTCGATATTGCCCCGAATCATGGCGTTCTTGCGGCTCTTCTCGCGGACTTCGATGACGTCTCCGGGAGAAACCTGGAATGAAACGATATCGACCTTCCGACCATTCACCAAAACGTGCCCGTGATTGACCAGTTGGCGCGCCTGCGCTCTCGACGTGCCGAAACCGAGGCGGTAGACCGTATTGTCGAGCCGCTGCTCGAGCATGCGAAGCAGGTTGTCCCCGGTCACGCCCCTCATCGCGGCGGCCTTCTTGAAGTAGATCCGGAATTGCCGCTCCAGCACTCCGTAGACCCGCTTGACCTTCTGTTTCTCGCGGAGCTGTTGTCCGTAGCCTTGCAGCTTGATCCGTCGCCGACCATGCTGACCGGGAGGAAAGGGGCGCTTGGAATAGCCGTCTTTCTGTTTGAAACACCGCTCACCTTTGAGGTAGAGCTGCATTCCTTCGCGACGCGCCAAGCGATCGACCGGTCCGGTATAACGAGCCATCGTGCGTCTCCTCTCAGACCCGGCGCCGCTTGGGGGGTCGGCAGCCATTGTGCGGAATGGGCGTCACATCCTTGATGGAACGAATGTCGAGACCCGAGGCACCGAGCGCTCGAATCGAAGACTCTCGTCCGGCACCCGGCCCGAGCACCCGAACATCAACCGAACGGACACCGCTTTCACGAGCGCTTTGAACGGCCAGTTGGGCCGCCATCTGCGCCGCGAAGGGCGTTCCCTTGCGCGACCCCTTGAAACCGGCACGCCCGGCGCTTGCCCAAGCCAAAACGTCGCCGTTGAGGTCGGTGATGGTCACGATCGTATTGTTGAATGTTGCTGAGATGTGCGCGATGCCGTGAGGAACGTCCCGCTTCTCGCGACGCCGCGAACTCTTCTTGGATTTACCGCCCTTGGCCATTACTTGCTCACCTTCTTTTTGCCCGCTACAGCGATGCGCGGCCCTTTCTTCGTCCGGGCATTGGTGCTGGTCCGCTGCCCGCGGCAGGGCAAGCCCTGCCGATGCCGAATTCCTCGGTAAGAACCGATCTCGATCAAGCGCTTGATATCCATCTGAATGTTCTTGCGCAGATCACCTTCGACTCGTCCCTCATCTTGAATGACCTGACGGATCCGTCGAACCTGATCTTCCGTCAAGTCTTTGACGCGCACGTTTTCCGGCACATCAGATACCCGCAGGATTCCCGCGGAACGGGACATTCCGATCCCGAAAATGTAAGTCAGCGCGACGTCGACCCGCTTGTTCAGCGGCAAGTCGATACCTGCGATGCGCGCCATGCTCGACCTCCTTTAGAGACTAGCCCTGCCTCTGCTTGTGTTTCGGATTCTCGCAGATGACGCGGATCACTCCATGCCGTCTGACGACCTTGCACTTGTCACACATTCTCTTGACGGACGCTCTTACTTTCATCTTCCTTCCTCAGTTCTTGTATCGGTAGACGATGCGCCCGCGATCAAGATCGTAGGCGGAGAGCTCCACCAGCACGCGGTCACCCGGCAAGATCCGAATGAAATTCTTCCGCATGCGACCCGAGATATGGGCCAAAACCTTATGCTCGTTCTCGAGTTCCACGCGAAACATCGCGTTCGGCAGGGTCTCTACCACTACCGCTTCCATCTGAATCGCGTCATCTTTGGACAACTTCCGTTCCTCTTTCTTTGGTCTCGCGCCGGTTCACACCTCGCCAAGCACCATCGGCCCATCGCTCGTGGCAACGGCGACCAACTCCCAGTGGGCCGCCTTCGATCCATCATCTGTGACCGCCGTCCAACCATCGCTCAAAACACGGCACTCGGGCCGCCCGGCAGTGATCATCGGCTCGATCGCCAGGACCATCCCTTCGCGGATGGCCGGGGAGCGCCCCGAAGCCCGGAAATTCGGGACCTGCGGTTCCTCATGAAGCCGTGTTCCGATACCATGGCCCACGAACTCCCGCACCACTCCATACCCGGCGGCCTGAGCACAACGCTCGACCGCTTCGCCGATATCCGAGATGTGCTTTCCCGGTCTCACCTCCTGAATGGCCCGCTCGAGGCATTCGCGCGTCACTTCGGACAGACGCACATCCTCTTCCGCGGCCTCGCCCACGAGGCAGGTGATCGCGGAGTCGCCGTAGTAGCCATCCAACAAGATGCCGAAATCCAGGCTGACCATATCTCCGGAACTCAGCACGCGATCCCCGGGAATCCCGTGGACCACCTCCTCGTTGACGGACACACAGACGCTGGCAGGATACCCCATATAGTTCAAAAAGGCAGGTCGCCCGCCCATTTCTTCGGCCCGATTTCGCGCGTGGGCATCGAGTTCGGCGGTGCGCACACCGGGAGAGACGCGCTCGGCGAGTTCCCCAAGCACGATTCTCACCGCTCGGCATGCGCGATCGAGCTTCTCGATCTCGCTCTTCGTTCGGCAAACCGCCGCCATCATCCACCTCCCTCTTCAACGGCCATGAGCACCCGGTCGAAGACCTGATCGATACTCCCCACACCATCGACCTTTCTCAAGAGGCGTTTTCGCTGATAGATCATCTCGACAGGCTGCGTCTGCTGGTGGTAGACGCGCAAGCGAGAGCGCACGGTTTCTTCGTTGTCGTCAGGCCGCACCTGACCGGCGGCTCGAGCCTCCGCCGCCCGACCTCGGAGCCGCTCGATGATTTGAGCGTCGGGAACTTCAAGCATCACCACATGATCGAGCGCCGCACCAAGATCGGCGAGCACGCGATCGAGAATCCCCACCTGCGCCACGGTCCGAGGAAATCCGTCAAGCAAGAAACCGTCGAGCGCATCCGGCTGTTTCAGCCGCTCGGCCACCACGTCTCCGATGAGGTCGTCGGAAACCAGTTCGCCGCTCTCCATGACCGTCTTGATGCGGGAGCCGAGTTCCGAGCCGGAGGCCACGGCATCCCGGAGCATCTCCCCGGTGGAGATATGCGGCACCCCCTTCGAAGCGCAAATCCGCTCCGCCTGGGTCCCTTTCCCCGCTCCGGGAGGGCCGAAGAGAACGAGCCGCATCAGCCGCGTCTCCCCCTCATTCGGGTGCCCTTGAGGAAGCCGTCGTAGTGGCGCATGACGAGCTGGCTCTCAATCTGAGAGACGAGATCCATCGACACACCGACGACGATCAGGAGCGAGGTGCCACCGAAGAAGAAATTGACCCGCATACCGTCGAGTATGAAGCGCGGAACCCAGCTCCCAAAGAAATCGCCGACGGCCGGCGGCCAGATCAGGTGCAATGGAATCCCGCTGAGCAGGAAAATCGGGATCATCGAGATCAAGGCGAGGTAGAGAGCGCCCGCAAAGGTCAACCGCGTCAAGACATCGTCGATGTACTGCGCGGTATGCTTGCCTGGGCGCACGCCGGGAACGAAACCGCCGACCTTCTTCATGTTCTCTGCCGTATCGGCTGGATTGAAGATGATCGACGTATAGAAGAAACAGAAGAAGAGGATCAATGCGACGTAGCCGACATCCCACAAGGGCATGTTGTAGTTGAATTGATTCTGCAGAACACTCAGGGATGGCCAACGCTCGGTCAGGAAGCCGATCATCATCATCGGCAGCGAAAGCAGCGAAGAAGCGAAAATGACCGGGATCACACCGCTGGTATTGACCTTGAGCGGCAAGAAGGTGGCGTTTCCGCGCATGACCCGGCGTCCACGTACACGGCTTGCATACTGAATGGGAATGCGCCGCTGCGCGCGCTCGACGAAGACCACACCCATGACGGTCGCGACCATCACCGCGAGCAGCCCGAGAATGCTGATGATTCCGCGCTGATCGTTCAGCGCTTCCGATATCAGACCGAATGTGGCGCTCGGCAATCCCACGACGATGCCGGCCATGATGATCAAGGAAATCCCGTTGCCGATTCCGCGCTCCGTAATCTGCTCACCGAGCCACATGATGAACGCGGTCCCGGTGGTCAGAGACAAAACCGTGGTGAAGTAGAAACCCCAACTTGCATCCGGGACCACGGGCTGCCCGCTCGCCCCCGACATACGAGCCAAAGTGACACAGATGAAGAAAGACTGGACCAACGACAAGGCAATCGTGCCGTATCGCGTGTACTGCGTGATCTTGCGGCGACCGATTTCGCCCTCCTTCTGAAGTCGCTCGAGGTAGGGCACGACGACCGTCAAGAGCTGCAAGATGATCGATGCCGAGATATACGGCATGATGCCTAGCGCGAAGATCGTCAATCGACTGAAGTTACCTCCGGTGAAGACATCGACGAGTCCAAAGATCCCACCCTGCGATGCCATCAACTGCTTGAGGGCTTCGAGATTGACTCCAGGCACGGGAATGTAGGCGCCGATACGATAGACGCCGAGCAGCGCGAGGGTGTAGAACACGCGCTTCCGGAGGTCCGGGATCCGGAGGATATTCTGAAAGCTCTCGATCATCACTCGCTCGCTTTAGATGGACTCGCTTCCGTTTCTTTCGTGTCGGGGCCGCCGAGCAGCTCGACGCGCCCTCCGGCCGCCTCGATCTTGGACCGGGCACCGGCGGATATGGCGTGGACCTGGATTGTCAGCGCTCGCGTCAGGTCGCCTTTTCCAAGGATTTTTACGCGATGAGAGCGATTCCGGCGAACCAGTCCCGCCTCGACCAAGATCTCCGGCGTAATCTCCGTACCGGCATCGAAGCGCTCGAGTCGCGCAAGATTGACCTCGGCATACTCCTCGCGAAAAATATTCGTGAAGCCGCGTTTCGGAAGACGACGTACGAGAGGCATCTGCCCCCCCTCGAATCCCCAACGACGAGAGTATCCGGAGCGGGATTTCTGCCCCTTGTGCCCCTTGCCGGCCGTCTTCCCGTTTCCTGAGCCGGGTCCACGGCCGATACGCTTTCGGTTGCGGGTGGCTCCCTCGGCCGGTCCGATCTCGTGTAGCCTCATGATTCTCTATCCTCCGCTCGTTGGAACCCATGTCTCAGCTCATATGGTTCTTCCGGCGTCTATGGTTCACATCCTCAGCGATTCTCGACGATCCTCACGAGATGGGGGATCTTCTTGACCATGCCTCGGGTACATGCGTTGTCCGGCAGTTCCACGATCCGATTCATCTTCCCCAAACCCATGCCGGCAAGAACGCGTTTCTGCTTGAACGAGTAGCCGATACCGCTGCGATACTGTTCGACCTTGATTTTTGCCTCGCCGCTCATCTTCGTTGTCCTCTTGGATCGACGACCGCACCCCGCAACCACAGCGGGCGACGATCGCTCCGGCTAAAGTCTCGGTGCCTGAGAAAGGTCCTTGGTGGCATTCGGATCGATCTTCTCGACCGGAAGGCCCCTCAAACGTGCCACGTCGTTGATATCCATCAAGCGTTTCAGTCCTTCGAAAGTGGCGTGAACGACGTTGTGCGGATTCTGAGTTCCGATGCACTTCGTCAATACATCCTGAACACCCAAGCTCTCTAGGATCGCGCGAACGGCGCCACCTGCAATCACCCCCGTACCGGGGCTTGCCGGCTTGAGCAGAACGCGCCCAGCGCCGTAACGCCCGATGACCGTATGAGGAATCGTTGCACCCTTGAGCGAGACACGGATCATATTGGCCCGGGCGCGCTCGACGCCCTTGGCGATGGCCGCCGGAACTTCCTTGGCCTTGCCTGTCCCGAAACCCACTCGACCCTTGCCATCACCTACGACGACCAATGCAGCGAAAGAAAAATTCTTTCCGCCTTTGACGACCTTCGTCACTCGGTTGATGAAAACGACCTGATCTCTAAGATCCGATCCTTCGCGTCCTTTATCAAATGCCACAACGTCCTCCGTTCAACGGTACGACTTCAACCCTCGCGCCTGCACCGGGCATCCCGGCATGGCCGACGACGCGGGTATAGACGATCAAAACTTCAAGCCACCTTCTCTTGCTGCGTCGGCCAAAGCCTTCACCCGACCGTGGTATATGAAACCGCCGCGATCAAAAACGACCTTTTCGATGCCGTTCTCGCGCAGCCTCGACGCAATGGTCGCCCCGACCTTCTTTGCACCTGCGACGTTCCCGCGCCCGGCATCCTCGCGACTCGATGCTGCAGCGAGCGTGACGCCGTTCACGTCGTCGACAGCCTGTGCATAGACATGATTTAGACTGCGATAGACCGCAAGGCGGGGCATGGCGGCCGTACCGCGCACCTTGCCGCGAATACGGGCGCGTTTCTTGACCCGTGCTTCCGCTCTGTTCGTCTTTTTGTACATCTTCTTCTCCAATCCGGTGAACGGATGAATCGCCTCTTAGGCTCCGGCCGCTTTGCCGGGCTTGAGCTTGATCTGCTCACCCCGATATCGAATCCCCTTGCCCTTGTATGCATCCGGTGGACGCAGTGCCCGCAGATTCGCCGCGACCTGGCCGAGAAGTTGCTTGTCGATCCCGGCAAGCGTCACGACCGTGTTCTTCTCGATCTGCGCACTCACTCCTTCCGGCAAGACGAAATCGACAGGATGGGAATATCCGAGAGCGAGAGTCATCTTGTTCCCGCTCGCTTCCGCGCGATAGCCCGTGCCGATGATCTCGAGCACACGTTCGTATCCCGAAGCGACACCGGTGATCGCATTCGCCAAGAGCGCGCGAGTCAGGCCGTGAAACGCACGCTGAGGCTTGCTGTCATCCGCCCGATGGACGAAAACGGTGCCGTCTTCCGTCTTGACGGTAATACCACGCGGAATCGGTACCGAAAGCTTGCCCTTCGGCCCTTTGACCTCCACCGATTCGACTTTGGATTCCAAGGCCACACCGGAAGGGATCGGGATTGGAAGTTTTCCTATTCTCGACATCGTCGCTGCCCTCTACCAAATATTGCAGAGCCACTCGCCACCCACTCCGAGACGACGCGCGGACCTTCCGTCCATGACGCCCTTCGAAGTCGAAAGGATCGTGATACCCAGCCCACCAAGAACTTCGGGGATTTCCCGCTGCCCGATATACACCCGTCGGCCGGGCTTCGAGACGCGCTCTAGCCCGTGAATGGCATTTTCTCCATTCAACGGTTGCTTGAGTTCGATCTCCAAGATGCCTTGGAGATCGTCATCCTTGTGTTCGAAATCACTGATGTAGCCCTGCTCACGCAGAATGCGCGCAATTTCCCGCTTCATCTTCGAAGAGGGCATCTTGACCCCGGTGTGTCCGGCCATCAGAGCATTTCTAATTCGTGTCAGCAGATCTGCGATCGGGTCGGTCATCGACATCGCATTACCTCATTGCCAATCTTGGCTGTGCTGGCTTGCCTGTACGTTCAACATCAAACACATCATCCACTGCGGCGCAAAAACGCTAGTGCGCAAAGGGCATTCCCAACGCACGCAAAAGCGATCGCGCCTCTTCATCGGTCTTGGCCGACGTAACGATCGTGACATTCATCCCGATCGTTCTCTGAACCTTCGCGTAGTTCACTTCGGGAAAAATCAATTGGTCCCGAACCCCGAGCGTGTAGTTTCCCCGTCCGTCGAAGGCCTTCGGCGAAACACCACGAAAATCTCGTACCCGCGGAAGCGCAAGATTCAGCAAACGGTCGAGAAATTCCCACATTCGGTCGCGGCGCAACGTCACCGCGACACCGATCGGCATCTCCTCTCGGAGCTTAAAGTTCGCGATCGATTTCCGCGCGCGACGAATCGTGGGTTTCTGACCGGTAATCTCGGTCAACTCCTCGGTCGCCTCATCGAGCAGCTTCGGATCATGCGACGCGGCACCGGCACCGACGTTGACGACGATCTTGTGAAGACCCGGTACCATCATGGAGTTCTTGTACCCAAACTCGTCGGTCAACGCCGCCCGTACTTCTTCCTGATATCTCTTCTTGAGTCGCGGCATTTCACTCATCGCTCACCTCAGCGATCCATTTCGGAGCCCGAACGGCGGGAGATACGTACCTTCCTCTTCTTGCCGTCGGTTCCCTCGAGAATCTTGTATCCAACCCGTGTGGGTTTGTCGGAGTCTTTGTCGATCGGAAGCAGATTCGAGATGTGAATTGCAGCTTCTTGCTCGACGATACCGGCTTGCGTCCCCTTGGTGGGATTCGCTTTGGTATGTTTCTTGACCATGTTCACGCCTTCGACGATGGCTCGCTCGTTGGCGCGAAATACGCGAAGAACCCTGCCGCGCCGGCCGCGGTCCTTCCCACTGATGACTTCCACCTGATCGCCTTTTCTGATATGCATGGCGAACCTCACAGAACCTCGGGAGCGAGCGACACGATCTTCATGAACTTGTGCTCACGAAGTTCTCTCGCTACGGGACCGAAAACACGGGTGCCCACGGGCTCTCCCGCGTCGTTTACGAGAACGGCGGCGTTCTCATCGAACGAGATGTACGAACCGTCTTTCCGGCGCTGGGCAGCACGGGTCCGCACGATAACGGCCTTGACGACCGCGCCTTTTTTTACGTTGCCGTCCGGGCTGGCTTCCTTCACCGAAGCGGTGATCACATCACCGACTCGGCCGTAGCGACCGGAATTGCCGCCACGAATACCGATCGCCATGATCTTCTTGGCACCGGAATTGTCGGCCACCGTCAGCACCGACTGCATCTGTATCATCTCGACCTCCTCAACGGCCTAAGCGACCGAGCCACGTGACGTGCTAACCCTTGGCATTCGCCTCGAGCGCGCGTTCGCGACTCGGGATGATGATCTGCAACACCCTCCAACGTTTGGTCGCGGAGAGAGGGCGGGTTTCGATGATCTCGATCTTATCGCCCACCACGCATTGCTCCGCCTCGTCGTGCGCGATGAACTGCTTCGACCTGCGGATATATCGCTTGTAGACCGGGTGCTGAATCTGCCGTTCCACTCGAACCTTCACCGTTTTGGTTCCGGGGATACCGACGACCATCCCCACCTTTTTCTGCCCGGGAAGTGATTTCCGGGAGGCACGACTCGCCGAGCGATCAGCGCCAAGCCCGTCCTTCTCGCTTGCCATCAGCGGTTCTCCTTCTCTGCGAGTTCCATCTGCCGCAGAATCGTCATCGCCCGGGCGATGTTCCGGCGGGTTTCGCCAAGCTTGTGCGGCTTCTCGAGTTGCCCAATCGACTTCTGCAGCCTCAGCTTGAACAAAGCTTCCTGGAGCTGCGCCACCTCTTGCTGCAATTCCGCCGCGGTCATATCTCTTAGCTGGCCGGCCTTCATCTTCGTGTCTCTCCACGCCTTGCGTTCAACAGATAACCCCCGGACGGGCGCTTACTGCACCGTCCGACGGACGAATTTCGTTGCGATCGGTAGCTTGCTCGCGGCAAGCCTCATCGCCTTTTCCGCGAGTTCTTCGGGTATGCCCTGCATCTCGAACATCACACGGCCGGGCTTGACGACGGCAACCCAGTGGTCCGGCGCTCCCTTACCCTTACCCATCCGCACTTCAGCCGGCTTCGAGGTCACCGGCTTATCGGGAAAAATTCGAATCCAGACCTTTCCACCACGCTTGGCCGTTCGCGTCATCGCAACACGCGCAGCCTCAATCTGGCGAGAGGTGATCCAGCCGCATTCGAGTGCTTTCAGCCCATAGTCTCCGAAAGAGACCTTGCATCCACGATGAGAGAGACCGCGCATGCGCCCACGCTGCTGCTTGCGGAACTTGACTCTCTTAGGCATCAACATTTGCTATCTCTCCTTCATTCCCTTCGTCGACTTCCGCCGGCGATCGGCGCCGAGCCGACTCTCTCGCGAGAAACTATCGCTGCCGAGCACGGTGAGCGACGACCTCGGTGGCCTCGCCACGGTAGATCCAACACTTGACCCCGATGACGCCGTAGGTGGTTCGCGCCTCAGCCATCCCATAGTCGACGTCTGCGCGCAGAGTGTGCAGAGGAAGCTGGCCCACGAGATACCACTCGCTGCGGGCGATCTCGTGACCACCGAGGCGCCCGGAGCAACGAACCTTGATCCCCTTGGCCCCGAAGCGCTGGGCCGACTCCACGGCCTTGCGCATCGCGCGACGGAAAGCGACGCGACGTTCGAGTTGAGAGGCTATCCCCTCGGAAACGAGTTGCGCGTCGAGTTCCGGCTTATCGATTTCCATGATGTTGATGAAGACATCCCGGCCGGTCTTCTTGCTGAGATCCTCGCGCAACTTGTCGACCTCGGTCCCCTTGCGTCCGATGATGATGCCCGGCCGCGCCGTAAAGAGGCTCACTTTCAGCTTGCGATCGCCCGCGCGCTCGATGGTGACATCGGAGATGCCGGCGTGGCTCAGGCGTTTCTTGAGATCCTTGCGAAGCTCGAGGTCCTCTTTGAGGAACTCACCGTAGCGCTTCGTCTCAAACCACCGGCTCTTCCAAGTGCGGTTGAAGCCTAGTCGAAATCCGTAGGGATGTACTTTCTGGCCCATCTCGAGTTCCTATCCTCTGCGTCCCGGCTCAACCGTGACGAGAACTGTTTCCTGCCGCCCTGACGTCGAGTTCCAGCGTGATATGCGATCGTCGCCGCTTGATGGGCATGAACCGACCCATCGGCCCCGGCCTTCCCCTTCTTTCGGAAGGCGCGGCATCGACGAACGCACGCGAAATGAAGAGGCGGTCGACATCGACCCGCTCCTCACGATCCTGGGCATTGGCAACAGCTGACGTCAGCAGCTTTTCCAACGCGCGGGCCACACGGCGCTTGCTCACCTTCAACGTCGCCAGCGCCGTGGCAATGTCTGCGCCACGGATCTGATCAACGACGAGCCTCGCCTTCTGCGGACTGGTCTTCTGATAGCGAAGAATTGCATGAGAAATCATCGCCGGTTCTCCATCGCTCTCGATATACCCATCTCGGCCAATGCTTCGCGTCGACTAGCGTCGCGCGCGCTTATCCTTGCCGCCGGTGTGGCCGCGAAAGGTCCGCGTCATGGCGAACTCTCCGAGCTTGTGCCCCACCATATTTTCCGACACATAGACCGGAATGAACTTGCGCCCGTTATGGACCGCGAAGGTATGTCCCACCATTTCAGGAATGATGGTCGACCGTCGAGTCCACACCTTGATGACCTTTCGCTCGCTGTTCTTGTTCATTTCATCCACCTTCTTCATCAGGTGGTCGTCAACGAAAGGACCTTTCCATACTGAACGTGCCATCTTTTCTCCAGCCTCCCGCGTTATCGCTTCTTGCGCCGGCGGATGATGAACTTGTCCGTGCGCGAGTTGCTGCGAGTCTTATGCCCCTTCGTGGGCTGTCCCCACGGGGATACGGGATGACGCCCGCCGGAACTCTTTCCTTCGCCGCCGCCGTGCGGGTGGTCCACAGGGTTCATGGCCACACCACGCACAATGGGCCGGCGGCCCTTCCAACGACTGCGACCCGCCTTGCCGATGGAGCAATTCCCGTGGTCGGTATTGCCCACTTGCCCGATCGTCGCGCGGCACTCCATCAGAACCATTCGGACTTCCCCGGAGGGAAGGCGAACCTGGGCGTAGCGCCCCTCTTTGGCCATCAGTTGAGCGACGCCGCCCGCCGAGCGCACCATCTGGCCGCCCTTACCCGGTCGCAATTCGATATTGTGAATCTGCGTTCCGAGAGGCATGTTCTTGATCGGCAGGCAGTTGCCCACAGCGATCTCGGCATCGACGGCGGACATCACCGAATCGCCCTTCTTCAGTCCAACCGGCGCAAGGATGTACCGCTTGTCGCCGTCCGCATAAGTGATCAGGGCGATATGGGCGGAACGATTCGGGTCATACTCCACGGTGGAAACCGTTCCCGGCACGCCTTCCTTGTCGCGCTTGAAGTCGATCACGCGGTAACGCCGTTTGTGGCCACCACCACGGTGCCACGAGGTCACGCGCCCCTTGTTGTTACGTCCGCCGCTCTTGCTGATCGGCTCGAGCAGAGGCTTATGAGGCGCACTCTTGGTCAACTCGGGCGAGACCACGACTTCCATCTGTCGTCGTCCCGGTGATGTCGGCTTGAATCTCTTGATCGGCATCGCTGCTGCCTCTCGTGTTCATCCCTGCGATCGGTACCGCAGGTTTATGCGCATAGGGCGCGTTGGCCTTTGAATCCCATTCATCCTTCCAGATAGTCGATGGTCTTACTATCCGGCGTCAGCGTCACATAAGCCTTCTTCCACGAGGCGCGCAGCCCCACGAAACGGCCATATCGGCGCTTCTTACCCTTGACGTTCATCGTGCAAACCTTCGACACTTCGACGCCGAAAGCTTTTTCGACCGCTTCCTTGATCTGGAGCTTGTTGGCCCGCGGATCCACTTTGAAGACAAAGGTATCGCCGCTCTTTTTCCACCGGTGAGACTCTTCTCGCAGGCGACTCGCCTTTTCCGTCAGCCGCGGGAAGCGAATGATGTCCCAGGCACTTATCTTGCTCATCGGCTCAGAACCTCCCCGAGGGCTTCCGCCGCCGCCCTGCTGACCACGACGGTCTCGTGATCGAGCACATGGTAGGCATGCGTCTGAAGCGCTCGCACCGCGCTGATCTGCGGGTGATTGCGCGCTGCAAGGGTCATGTTTTCATTCTCGCCGTCGAAGACGAAGAGGACCTTGCCTTCAACTCCGATGGAAGCGCGTAGCGCCACGAGATCCTTGGTCTTGTGACTGTCCATCGCCAGATCGTCCACGATCAGGAGCAGGTCCCGGCGCACCTTCTCGGAAAGTGCGGAAGCGAGCGCCCGCCGACGGGCCTTCTTGGGAAAGTCGTAGGAGTAATCACGCGGCGCCGGGCCAAAGACCACTCCACCCTTACGCCAGATCGGCGAGCGAGTGGAACCCACGCGCGCTCGTCCCGTTCCCTTCTGCTTCCATGGCTTTCTTCCGCCGCCCCGCACTTCGATACGGTTCTTCGTCTTGTGCGTTCCACGTCGCGCAACCGCGAGATAGTGACGAACCGCTTCATACATCAAGTGCGTCTTGAGCGGGTAGGCGTAGACGGCATCCGGCAGTTCACACTGCCCGACCTGTTCACGTTTTCGGTTGTGTACCGCGAGTTCGGCCATGGTCGTCTACTCCGCAGCCGGAGCGCCCGCGCGGCGCTGCACTGTGAGAATGCTGCCTCGAGCACCCGGGACGGAACCCCGAATCAGCAGCAAGTTTTGTTCACTATCCACGCCAACGACCTCGAGTCCTTTGGCGTTCGCACGCCGAGCACCCATCTGCCCCGGCATGCGCATCCCTTTGAAAACCTTCGACGGCCAAGCGGACTGCCCGATCGATCCACCGGAGCGATGAAACATCGAGCCGTGCGTCGCGCGACCACCTCCAAAATTGTGCCGCTTCATGACGCCCTGAAAGCCGCGCCCTTTGCTGGTGCCGATGATGTCGACGCGCTCACCCTTGCTGAAAATCTCGCAAGTATAGGTTTCACCCGGCTTCGGATCGGCGCCGCGAGGGACGGAAAACTCCCGCAGAATACGCGTCGGCGGAACACCGGCTTTCTCGAAGTGCCCCTTCTTTGCGCGGTTGGCCTTTCGATCCGGGCCTTCCTCCACGAAGCCGATCTGAGCCGCTTCGTAGCCGTCGGTGGCGCTCGTCTTGCGTTGCACGACGACGCAAGGACCGACCTTGAGCACGGTCACCGGAATGACCATGCCATCTTCACCGAAGATTTGGGTCATTCCGACTTTTCTTCCGATCAATCCATTTACCATTGCCCGTTCTCCATGCTCATCCCCATCGACCGAGTCGCTGCGGGGATTGTTGCACCACGCCTATGAGGAGAAAGCCTTGATCTCCACATCCACCCCCGCCGGAAGATCCAGCTTCATCAATGCATCCACCGTTTCGGGCGTCGGATCGAGGATATCGAGAAGACGTTTGTGAGTCCGACTTTCGAATTGCTCGCGGGACTTCTTGTCCACATGCGGAGAGCGCAGCACGGTATAGATGCTGCGTTGCGTCGGCAGGGGAATCGGCCCCGCGATGCGCGCGCCGGTGCGGCGCGCAGTATCGACGATTTCGGCGGCCGACTGGTCGAGGATTCTATGATCCCACGCGCGCAATCGAATTCGGATCTTGTCATTGAGCATCGGTGTTCCCTTATTTGCTTTCGCAGTTACTCGATGATCTCGGTGACCGAGCCGGCTCCGACCGTGCGGCCGCCTTCGCGAATCGCGAAACGCAGGCCGCGATCCATCGCGATCGGCTGAATCAACTCGATCTTCACCTCGACGCGATCGCCCG
>Ga0256830_1001812_pt1 | contig 14719 bp, 6 predicted proteins | sample 128326metaG_FD_190537 | JGI IMG/M metagenome (GOLD analysis project Ga0256830, IMG submission 190537) | Hydrothermal vent microbial communities from Lau Basin, Pacific Ocean - 128-326 | ecosystem: Environmental > Aquatic > Marine > Hydrothermal vents | place: Pacific Ocean: Lau Basin | collected... | reverse complement strand
AGATCATATCCGTAACAAACCTGACAAACTCCACTTTCTGATTTGCAAAGCATTGGAGATCTCGTTTTTACATACTCTATACCCTCTTTATTTATTCTCTCAGCCGCTTCTTTTTCTATAAACTCACCTTTTTTAACAATCACCTTTCCTTTATTGTCTTTTATAGCCTCAAGAGACATTCTTCCAAATATCCTGGCTGCAAAATTTTGCCCTAAAGCCTCTGAATCAGCTCTTAATAAAACGACACCTCTGTCATCCCCACAATCAGACTCTCTTACAACAACATCCTGAGAAACATCCACCAATCTCCTTGTAAGATAACCGGCAGAAGCTGTCCTTAAAGCGGTATCAGCCGTCCCTTTTCTAGCTCCATGAGTGGAAATAAAATACTCCAAAACTTCAAGACCCTCTTTATATGATTTTTTAATGGGCAACTCTATAATGCCTCCGGCGGGATTAACCACAGGACCTTTCATGCCGGACATCTGAACTAATTGAGCAGCCGAACCTCTGGCCTTTGAACTTAAAATGGTGTCTATCGGACCATATTTTTTCAAAGCAAATGGAACCAATTTTCCTATTTCCTGTTTTGTTTTACTCCAAACCTCAACAACTCTTCCATATCTCTCATTATTTGTTAAAAGACCCATTTGGTATTGACTTTGAATTTCCTCAACCTCAGACTCAGATTTTTGCAAAATACTATTTTTCTCTTTAGGAACAATAAGATCATCCATACCCCAAGAAATACCCGATTTTGTAGCATATTTAAAACCAAGATCTTTTATTGTATCCAATATTTTTGCCGCATCCTTACCATATCTTTCAATTATAACCCCTGTTAATTTTTCAAGACCGCTTTTATTAAGCTCCTCATTTACAAATCCAAAATCATTTGGCAAAGCTCTTGAAAAAATTATTCTTCCCACTGTTGTTTCAATATACTCTTTGTCTTTAAGAGTTTCCTTTTCTTCAGGTTTTGGCAAAACTTTTATTTTTGCATTTATATCAACAATTCCCAAATCAAAAGCCAAAACTGCTTCATTTTTTGAAGCAAATATTTTACCTTCGCCCTTCATCCCCTCTTTTGCGGCTGTAAGAAAATAAGAGCCTAAAACTATATCCTGTGTAGGGTTGGTTATAGGTTCTCCGGTAGCCGGTTTTAAAAGATTTTTTGAAGCAACCATTATTTCTGCAGCTTCTTTTTGAGCCAGCTTGGTAAGCGGTAAATGAACAGCCATTTGATCTCCATCAAAATCAGCGTTAAAAGCGGCGCAAACCAAAGGATGAAGCCTTATAGCCATCCCTTCAATTAAAACCGGTTTAAAAGCCTGAATTCCAAGTCTGTGAAGAGTAGGAGCTCTATTTAAAAGTATGTGCTTATCCTGAATAACTTCTTCCAAAATCGCCCAAACTTCATCCGGACCCTCTTCTATCAATCTTCCCGCACCTCTTATATTATAAGCCAATTCTTGCTTAATTATTTTATTTATAACAAAAGGTTTAAATAATTCCAGCGCCATTTTTTTTGGCAATCCGCATTCACCAAGCTTAAGCTCCGGACCAACAACGATAACAGAGCGTCCCGAATAATCAACACGCTTTCCTAAAAGATTTTGCCTAAACCTTCCCGATTTCCCTTTAAGCATATCCGCTAAAGACTTCAGTTGTCTTTTTTGACCGGTGGATGCCATAACAGCACTTCCTTTTCTTGCTGAGTTATCTATTAAAGCGTCAACGGCTTCCTGAAGCATTCTCTTTTCATTTCTAACTATAACCTCCGGTGCTTTTAAATTGATAAGCTTTTTTAATCTGTTGTTTCTGTTTATTACCCTTCTGTAAAGATCATTTAAATCGGATGAAGCGTATCTGCCGCCATCAAGCTGAACCATAGGTCTTAAACCCGATGGCATTATGGGAAGAATATCCAAAAACATTGAAGTTGGTTTTACGCCTGATTTCAAAAAAGACTGAACAACCCTTAATCTTTTGGTAATATTGGTTTTCAAAACAGCCTGAGCATGCTCTCCCGCCTCTTCAAGCTCATCTGAAAGTTTTTTTAAATCAACTTCAGAAATAAGCTTTTTTAGAGCTGCCGCCCCAATATCTGCTCTAAATATTTCTCCATATTTTAAGCTTAAATTGTGATATTCATTTTCTGAAATAATTTTATACTTAAGCAAAGCTTTAAGCTCTTCTTTGGTTCTTGAAAATAATTCTTTTAATTTTTCTTTTTGCTCTGAGTCAGATTCTTGCTTTAATTTTTGTTTATATTCTTTTTCAAGCTCTTCCAGCACTGATTTTTTTGCATCTTCATCAACTTCCGTAATGATATAAGAATTAAAATAAACAACTTTTTCAAGCTTATTTAAAGGTATATTTAAAAGGACTCCTATTTTTGAAGGAACACCCTTTAAAAACCAAATATGTGTAACCGGAGCAGCCAATTTCACATGCCCCATTCTTTCTCTTCTTACTATGGACCTTGTAACCTCAACTCCGCATTTATCACAAATAATACCTTTATATCTTATTCTTCTGTATTTCCCGCAATAACACTCCCAATCTTTTTCCGGTCCAAATATCTTCTCACAAAAAAGCCCGTCTTTTTCAGCTCTTTGAGTTCTATAATTTATAGTTTCTGATTTGCTTACTTCTCCATGTGACCAAGAAAGAATCTCCTCGGGAGAAGCAAGGCTTAATTTTATTGATTCAAAATCTGATACTTTTTTTAGACTCATAGTTTTTATTTAGACTATTTTTAAAAATTTATAAAACTCAGGTTTTTTATTCACTTAATTCTTTTTTTTCCTCCTCTTCATCCAAATCCTCTTCTTTTTTACCAGTTAACTCAACCGCAAATCCAAGCGCTTTAAGCTCGTTTACCAAAACATCAAATGATGCGGGAATATTAGGACTCTTTATATCATCACCACGAATTATAGAATCATAAGCCGCGGTACGACCCACAACATCATCCGATTTTATTGTTAACATTTCCTGTAAAGTATAAGCTGCACCATAACCTTCAAGTGCCCAAACCTCCATCTCTCCAAATCTCTGACCGCCAAATTGAGCTTTTCCTCCAAGAGGCTGCTGAGTAATTAAAGAATAAGGACCGATGGATCTCATATGCATCTTATCTTCCACAAGATGATTTAGTTTTAAAATATACATCACCCCAACCGTAACCTTCTGATCAAATCTCTCTCCGGTTTTTCCATCATAAAGATAAGACTTTCCATCTTCTGATAAACCAAGCTTTTTAAATTCAGCTTTAATATCTTCTTCTGATGCTCCGGCAAGAGCCGGAGTTACCGCTTGAAACTTTCCATTTAAGGCTACCCAACCCAAATGAGTTTCTAATATTTGCCCTATATTCATACGAGAAGCAACCCCAAGTGGATTTAAAACAACATCAACCGGAGTTCCATCTTCCAAACATGGCATATCCTCCACAGGCAGTATTTTTGAAATTATACCTTTATTTCCATGTCTTCCCGCCAATTTATCTCCAACCGATATCTTTCTCAATTCAGCTACTTCTATCTCTATCGTTTTTATAACTCCCGCCGGAAGCTTGTCTCCCTTATCTCTTGAAAAAACCTTCACACCCACAACTCGCCCTCTTTTTCCATGCGGAATTCTCAAAGAGGTATCTTTAATATCTCTGGCATGTTCTCCAAAAATAGCTCTTAAAAGTCTTTCTTCCGGAGTAAGATCCGCCTCTCCCTTTGGAGATATCTTTCCCACCAAAATATCATTTGAAGCTACCTCAGCGCCAACTCTAACTATTCCGTCTTCATCAAGATCTTTAAGTTTATCTTCTCCAACATTTGGAATATCACAGGTTGTTATTTCCGGACCAAGTTTTGTATCACGCACTCCTATTGAAAAATTTTCTATATGAACAGATGTAAATCTGTCATCCTGAACAAGCTTCTCTGAAAGAACAATAGCATCTTCAAAATTATTTCCATAAAATGAAAGAAAAGCAACAGTTAAGTTCTGGCCAAGAGCCATTTGTCCATTATCTGTTGAGGCGCCATCCGCCAAAACATCTCCTTTTTTTACTTTGTCTCCTTTTCTGACTATCGGCTTTTGAGTAATACTGGAATATTGATTTGATCTTGTAAAAGTATGCAAGCTGTATTCCTTTTTCTTTCCTTTTGAATTTTTAACAACAATATGAGAAGCATCAAGCTCAAGAACTTCTCCATCTTCCTTAGCTACGATAACCTGTCCGGAATCCTTTGCGGCTTTAAGTTCAGCCCCGGTAGCAACGATCGGAGCCTGAGGTTTGATGCAAGAAACGGCCTGCCTCTGCATATTTGAACCCATAAGCGCCCTATTTGCATCATCATGCTCTAAAAAAGGAATAAAACTGGTGGCTACGGAAATAGACTGCTGAGGGGCAATATCCATAAAATCTATATCTTTTACACTGCAAGATCCCGCCTGCCCCTTTATTCTGGCACTGACTTTATCTACTGTTATTTTTCCATTTTTATCATAAGGAGTTCCGGCGTGAGCAATACTGTATTTTGACTCTTCAAAAGCCAAAAGATAAACAATATCATTTGTAACCTTACCTTTAATAACCTTTCTATATGGTGTTTCTATAAAGCCAAATTCATTTATTCTGGCATAAGTTGCAAGATGGCCGACAAGACCGATATTTGGACCTTCCGGAGTTTGAATCGGACATATTCTGCCATAATGAGATGTATGAACATCACGAACTTCAAAACCGGCTCTTTCTCTTGTGAGACCTCCCGGACCCATAGCAGATATTCTTCTTTTGTGTTCAAGCTCGGACAAAGGATTAACCTGGTCCATAAACTGGGACAATTGGTAAGATGTAAAAAATTCCTTAACCGATGCCATAAGAGGTCTGGCGTTAACAAGTTGTGCAGGCGCCAAGGTGTGCAGGTCCAAAGTACTCATTCTGTCTTTTGCTATCCTTTCCATCCTTGTAAATCCGGCCCTTAATTTTCCCTGTAAAAGCTCCCCCACTGATCTTATCCTTCTATTTCCCAAATGATCAATATCATCCGGCTCGGATGATGGATCATTATTTAGTCTTATAATCTCTTTCATAACAGCTACTATATCATCTTTACTTAAAAGCCTGTCTTCTTTTTTGATTTTTCTCTTCTTAGCCTCTTCTGATGAAAGCCCGCCCAATCTTAAATCAAACTTATATCTGCCCACTCTTGAAAGATCAAATCTGGCAAAAGAAAAAAACATAGAATCAATAAGCTGTTTCGCATTATCAATTGTAGCCAGATCTCCCGGTCTTATTCTCTTGTATATTTCTATATACGCCTCTCCTTGGTCCTTTGTTGTGTCTTTTGCCAAAGAAGCATCTATGTAGGAAATATCTTCATTTGTATCAACATCTAAAAAAGCTTTTTTTATCTCCTCATTATTTTTAAATCCAAAAACCCTCAAAAGTGTTGTTGCGGGAATTTTCCTTTTTCTGTCTATCCTGACATTTATCGCTCCATCTGTATCCGTTTCAAACTCCATCCAAGCTCCTCGGTTTGGTATTATTTTTGCTCCAAAAAGTCTTTTCCCTTTTTGAAAATCAACAGAGAAAAAAGCCCCCGAAGATCTTATTATTTGAGAAACTATAACCCTTTCAACTCCATTTACAATAAATGTCCCTCTGTCGGTCATAATGGGAAAATCACCCAGATAAATTTCCTGATCCTTTGCTTCTTTTGTTTCTTTGTTCTCAAGCCTTAAATTAACTCTCAATGGAGCTTCGTATGATGCCCCGTGATCTTTTGCCCACTTTTCATCATGTTTCGGTTCATCAAAATAATAATCTAAAAAATATAATTGAAGATTTTTTCCGGAATAGTCTTTTACCGGAGAAAGCTCATCTAAAAGCTCACGAAGACCCACCTCTAAAAACCACTTATATGAGTCCAGCTGAACCTCTATAAGATTTGGAGGCATTAAAATATTTTTTGGAGCGGAAGAAAATACTTTGGTTTTTTTAAACATAAAAACAGTAAACCCCTCATCGCTTAATTAAACTGCACGAAAAGGGGTCAAAGGATCTGTTGTCGGAGCATAAATCTGAGTTGAGCATATCCGGCAGAGATCCTGTATTTAATTGTTAGCTAGAAATTGCAATCAATACGCAAAATTAAGCAATAAACATCATCACTCAAGCTTTTGTTTAAATGATATCGTTTATTGCTTAGATTAAAAACCTATTTCAGGTCTTGCTTTTTGATTATTTTAATTGCTTCTAAAGATATTTTGGCTATTTTGCAAGATATTGAATCCTCAAAATCTCCGCAATCAATAGATATAGACATGTTGGTAGATATGCTCCCTATTGTATTCTTTTTTAAAAATTTGTCAAGAGTTGACAAAAAATCATCTCCCCTCTTTAGAAAAAAGCTGTGGATAAGTCCATTTTCAGTTTTTATGGTTATTTTTATCATGATTTTAATTTTTCTGTTAAATTCCTAATCTTTATATTCTGAAAATAAAATTTTGAATTTCAATTTTAAACTTTAATTACATTTTAAAATTAAAGCAGTTGGAAAAGTAACTAAAAAATATAGTATTGCCCACTAAAGCAAGCAAGTGCCTAAGTTTTAAATAAGTAAGTGGAAATTTCAAGAACTTCGAAGCTTAATAGACTGTACAAGCCCCAGCGCAATAAATAATGACAATAAACTAGACCCCCCATAGCTTAAAAATGGAAATGTTATCCCTGTTACCGGCATTACACCCAAATTCATTCCGGCGTTTATTGTTATCTGAACAAATATCCAGCTTACAAGTCCCGCACAAAAAAGCCTGGCAAAGTTATTGTCTGCTGATATCGCTATTTTTATTATTCTCCATAAAACAACAGACAATAAAGAAAAAATAAACACAACACCCAAAAGACCAAATTCTTCAGCTGTGGCGGCAAAAATGAAATCGGTGTGAGCTTCAGGCAAAAAACCAAATTGCACCTGAGAACCGGAGCCAAGCCCTCTTCCAAAGAGACCTCCATCTCCGATTGCAATCATTGATTGGATAACATTATAACCGGCCCCTTGAGGATCTGAATAAGGATTTAAAAAAGTCATTATTCTGTCTTTTTGATATTCCTTAAAAATATTTATCCAGGCAAAACCAGCCAACAGCGCGCCTGATAAAAAAAGAATAAATAAATGTTTTTTTGATATTCCGGAAATAAGCATCATAAAAACCCAAATTCCCAAAATCACTATTGCCGACCCGAGGTCAGGCTGCATAAGAACAAGAGCAAGCGGCACTCCAATGTATATTCCAGAAACAACAATAAAAGAAAATCTATATATTTGAACATGTCTTTGAGAAAAGTATTTTGCTAAAAGTATTATCAAGGCAATTTTTACAAATTCAACCGGCTCTATTGAAAAAGAGCCTATCTTTATCCAAGCGGATGCACCTCTTATATCACTTCCTATAAAAAGAACCAGTACAAGAAGCATCAATGAAAGTACATAAAATATCATAGCAGCATAAGAATTTGTTTTAAAAAACCTATAATCAAAAAAAGCAACTGCTGCCATTAAAAAAATACCCAACGATAAAGCAATTAATTGCTTTATTAGAAGAAAGGTCATATTCGGATCATTTTGAGCCATGGCAAAAAGCTCCAATAAACCAAAAAGTACCAGGAATAAAACAGATCCGGTAAGCACCCAGTCTATTTTTTTTAATTTTGATACAGCAATCATCTGAGTATATTGGAGTCATCAAATACATTTGCAGAAGCCTCCATAAAAACTTTATTTACTTCCCCTTTTATTTCAGAAAACCATGGAATCACCAAATTCCTTCTTTCGGAAGCTCTGAGATTGTTTATTTTTGTTTTATTTACAGCTATCTGCTTCTCATTTTCATCAAATAAAACCACCACCACATCCACACCCATAAAAGAGTAATTGGTTTGATTTTCAATTACTCCGGTAACTTGAGAAACAACCGCCGAACCGGGTATAGAAACATTTTCATACTTTTTAGAAAATATCGGAAGTTTTATTATAGATCTTTTTTGTTCCTGCCAATCAACAGGCTCCAGCTCAAATTTTACAAAGGATGGAGCCGGCACAATCTCCAAATTGCTTTCTAAAATATATTTTGTTTCTGATGCTAATATATAACTCTTCCCCTTCTTTTCCAATATAAAATTTCCATCCTTATCATAAAATTTAAATTTATATCTTAATTCTCCCGTGCCATACCTTGAATTTGGATTCTTAATTTTTGCAAAAGCATCATAGGTTCCATCAAAAAATAAAACATCAGAAGACAAAAGCTCCAAATCCTCAAAGTAGGTATCTATACAGGGAGAACAAACACCGCCGCAATCCACTTTTTCTTCATTTTGGTTCAATATTTTATCAAAACAGCTTGGACCACTTTTTTGAGATAAAAAAATAGAAATAAAAATTAAAGCCACGACAATAAAAAAAATCGTCCCAATTGTCAGTTGTCTTTTTAGTCTGTATTCCATATATTTACTCTGAAATATTTTTTAATTTATTAAAACTTTTTTCTCCCCAATTTGAAATATTATCAATAATATTTGAAGTTTTTTGGGGAGCGTCTTCAGATATTCCCTCTATAATACCTTGATGCTTTTTTGTAATTTCTTTTATTTTAAGCAAAAACTCGTCTATATTTTTCTTTGCTTCTTTTGCTTTTTTAATATCATTGTCAATTTTATCCACCAAATTATTATAATCATTCATCAGTCTTTGAGCTTTTTTTTGTGTCAATTCCTTTTTTTTCTGCAGCTTTTGAAGTTCTGCCAGTCTTTCATCCATAAATTTTATCTCTAATTTCACTTTTTTATCTTCCGATATGGTAAGAATGTTAAGCTCCAACCACTCCCAAAACTTATCCAAAGAATACAATACATCCCCGGGAACAAAACCCGCAAAATCTCCATCCGTCTTTTTATTGACCCCAAAAACTGAAAAAGCAAAAAAAATAACAGCAACTATTATTATTGTAATAATAAATTTTATCATAACTACTAAAAAGAATAGCAATTTTCAAGTAAAAAAGCAAAAACACTCGGCTTACCGAGTGTTTTTGCACAATCCTCGCAATGACCTACTTTCTCATAGCCTTGCGCTACAATATCATCGGCGGAGTACAGCTTAACGATTCTGTTCGAAATGGGAAGAAGTGGTTCCTGCACCCTATCGTCACGAGGAAAAATTATCAAAAAATTGATAACTAAATACAGTAAAGTTATTATTCAAAAACTATTTTTTTATTTTTTGAAATAATTTCTTAAAGAAAAATTTCATTCTCTTTCTTTCATGTTTTTGTGAATCGGCCTATTAGTATTGCTCGCCTGAACACTTCACAGTGCTTACAGCTGCAACCTATCAACGTGATAGTCTTTCACGGGCCTTCAGGATAAATCCAATGAGACCTAATCTTGGGTTGTGCTTCGAGCTTAGATGCTTTCAGCTCTTATCACGACCGAACTTAGCTACCCGGCAATGCTTTTGGCAAAACAACCGGTACACCAGAGGTCCGTTCCTCTCGGTCCTCTCGTACTAGAGAGAACTCCCCTCAAGTCTCGGCGCCTACAGCAGATAGAGAACCAACCTGTCTCACGCTTATTATTTTTCCTCCATTACTGAAGGGATCGGACTATACCATATTCCTAATGCAAAATTAGGATACTGACGTCTTGACACTCATTTTATAATAATGAAATGCCCTCTCCACTTAAGGATCAGTCTCTACGGGGTCAATAACTTTTCTTTTCTCAAAACGCTTTCTACATACTTTGCATCATTCTTTCTTTTCTTTGAATAATTCATTAAATAGAATCTATCAATCTAATTTTGATAAATTCATTTAAATAAAAGTTACGACTTCCCTCGGTATTATCCTAACACACGACAGGTTATTTGCAATTGTCGTTAGGACTTCACCGATATGAGTCAGTTTTTTCAATTCCGATTACTCGGAAAAGCCGCCGTTTGTTGCAACACAATGTTGACGGTTTGAACCCAGCTCGCGTACCACTTTAAACGGCGAACAGCCGTACCCTTGGGACCTTCTCCAGCCCCAGGATGTGATGAGCCGACATCGAGGTGCCGAACCTTGCCGTCGATATGAACTCTTAGGCAAGACCAGCCTGTTATCCCCGGGGTAGCTTTTATCCGTTGAGCTCCGCACTTTCTACTAAGTTACGTCGGATCACTAAGTCCTGCTTTCGCAACTGCGCGACTTGTAGGTCTTGCAGTAAAGCCAGCTTATGCCTTTACACTATCAGTCCGATTTCCATCCGGACCTAGCTGACCTTAATGAACGCCTCCGTTACCATTTGGGAGGCTAGCGCCCCACTAAAACTGTCTACCAGCCACTGTCCCCATAGGGTTTTGCCCTACAGGTTAGTGTTAAAAATATAAAAGAGTGGTATTTCACTGACGACTCCATGCCGCCCGAAAACGACACTTCAAAGTCTCCCACCTATGCTACGCAATTATATCCCCAACACAATAACAAGCAACAGTAAAGCTCCCGGGGTCTTTCTGTCTAGCTGCAGGAAGAGGGCATCTTCACCCCCACTGTAATTTCACCGAGTGATTCGTTGAGACAGTTCCCAGATCGTTACGCCATTCGTGCAGGTCGGAATTTACCCGACAAGGAATTTCGCTCGAGTTTGTTACTAATTCTAAAACAATAGAATCGGTGTAGTCATTTCTGCTACACTCTCTATGTCGCCATAGAGTCCGGACTATATCTTCACTCTAGATTCTAGATAACTGGTTTCTAGTCTTCTAGTGTGCCTGGCGTATAGTCTCTGAGGATTCTAGAAATCTGGATTGTTTTTTTCGATTCATTAACTCTATCTTTTTTGCTATTTTTTTCATCCCTTTTATAGAAAGATGTTCTTTTTTTGTCATCATATCTATAATTTCAGCAAAAATCTCAAAATCATTTCTTTTTGCTGTTTTTAAAGGGTTATTTTTGAAAAACGGAATAATTTTTTCATTTAAATCGTTTACAGATCTTATGCAAAATCTTAAAAGATTTTCATTATGATTATCATTACGATTATTTTTGAAAATTTTCCCGCAACCAAAATAGTCTTTTAATAAAGTTAAAGCATCGAGGCTTTTTTCTCCTTGAGTTACTACAAACTCAGGAAAAACTTGCCATCCGAGTTTGGAAGTTTTGTTTTTTATAATACTAACGGAGAAACAACCTTCTCCATCAGTAAAACCAACTATCCAAGCTATAATTTCTAGCCTTTCCTGCTGATTGTCTGCACTGGATGCATTTTCACTGCAATATTTTTTCATATCTATGGAACAATTATACCATAGATACTATTATATTACGAGTAGCACCAGATACTACAGGGTTTTACCCACAGATGTCCCAGCATATGGCCAAGTTTTACTAAGGCAAGAAATTCACCTTAGAACGATTATAGTTATCGCTGACGTTCACCGGCGCTTCGGGCCGCCGCAGTATAGACAAGTCCATACCACATTGACCGTTAACGTTCCGGCACTGGTCAGGCGTCACCCCCTATACATCCTCTTACGAGTTAGCAGAGAGCTGTGTTTTTGATAAACAGTCGCCTGGGATACTTTCGCTGCGGCCTTACTTTAGAAACTGGGTTTTGAGGGGAAGCGCACAATACGCGCTTCCCTGTTGCTATTAAAGAAATTATATTGGAGCGTGATACAGGACTCGAACCTGCGGCCTCTGTTATTTTTCATGCATACATTGACATGTGTAATGCACTACTAAACAGCGCTCTCCCACTGAGCTAATCACGCCCAATATAATCTCAAAAAATTAAAATGGTCGGAGAGAACCTCCTTATTTTACAAAGCACATTAACTTTTGGAGGGTTGATGTACTCTTAAGAGAGGTCTCTCCGATAAACTTTAAAATCTTCTTTCTCAAAACCCAGCTCCCAAGCAAGGCAAGCCTTATCGCTAACTTACGGCTGCTTTTTTGCCGAGTTCCTTAACGAACTTTCACTCGTTCACCTTGGTCTTCTCGACCTATCTACCTGTGTCGGTTTACGGTACGTTCACATTAAACATATTCTTAGAGGTTTTTCTCGGTCGCCAGCTCAGTCAAATTGGTGAAAAAAATCACCTTTTCTCAACTCTTGGGGTTGCAATTAAATGCAGTTTTCCGGATTTACCTAAAAAACCCCCTTAAGCAAAGAACGTAAATCCAATAATACGCTCAACTTACTTGGCCACGTCACCCCATCGATCTTTAACGCGGTGCAGGAATATTAACCTGCTGTCCATCAGCTACGCCGTTCGGCATCGCCTTAGGTACGACTAACCCTTGGTTGATTGTCATTGCCAAGGAAACCTTAGATTTTCGGTGTAGGAGACTTTCACTCCTATTGCGGTTACTTATGCCAACATTCTCACTTCCTGACGCTCCAGCGGAGCTCACGCTCTCACCTTCACAGCAGACAGGAACGCTCCCCTACCACACTACTGTAAACAGCAGCATCCACAACTTCGGTAGCAAACTTAGCCCCGGTACATTTTCGGCGCAAAATCTCTAAACTAGTGGGCTATTACGCACTCTTTAAAGGATGGCTGCTTCTAAGCCAACCTCCTAGCTGTTTAAGAAATTTCACCACCTTTAATCACTTAGCTTGCATTTAGGGACCTTAGTTTGTGGTCAGGACTCTTCTCCTTTTGGCCATGGAGCTTATCCCCCACAGCCTGACTCCCAGACTATATTGAGTGGAATTCGGAGTTTGATTGGGCTGGACAGCTTGCGCCATTCCAGCTCATCCAGTGCTCTACCTCCACTCATAAACATCTGAGGCTATACCTAAATATATTTCGGGGAGAACCAGCTATTACCAAGTTCGATTAGCTTTTCACTCCTTACCACAAATCATCCAAACGTATTGCACAGCGTACTGGTTCGGGCCTCCCTTTGATTTTACTCAAAGTTCACCCTGTTCATGGTAAGCTCACTTGGCTTCGGGTTTTACGCATACTGCTATAGACTTGCCACTTAATAATTTTTTCTGCTGCAATTAATATTTTTCTACTGCGCAAACCTCACCGCTTGTCAATGAATAACTTTATTCACTTCCTCGCGTTTTGGCTTGCTTGTAACAAAATAATAATTTCGCTATGAAAAATTATTAAGTGGCAAGTCTAATCGCCCTTTTAAGACTCGGTTTCCCTATGCCTTCCCTCACTAAAGAGGTTAAACAGGCAATATACATAAACTCGTTGGCTCATTCTCCAAGAGGCACGCCGTCACCAGTCGCATCTCGCTACGCTCGAGCAAATTTTTAATTTTATAATTTAAAAATAATTTCTAATGTCAAAATGTTTTAAAAATTAAAAAATTTAAACATTATTTAAAAACTAGAAATTAAAAATTAGAAATTCGTATCAAACAAAGCGAGATACGACCAGCTCCGACTAATTGTAAGTATATAGTTTCAGTTCTATTTCACTGCCCTCACCGGGCTACTTTTCACCTTTCCCTCACGGTACTTGTTCACTATCGATCACAAAAAGTATTTAGCCTTAGGAGTGTAGTTCTCCCAGATTCCTACGGGGTTGTCTTTCCCCGCAGTACTTAGGAATAAATACTCAGAGTGTTTGTTAATTTTCATTTACGGGACTATTACCCTCTATGGTTGTCCTTTCCATGACAATTCAACTAAAAAACAAAACTTATTTAACTCTGCTTTAAGTAAACTTAAAGACGCATTTACCCTGCAACCCTTAAAATGTATGGTAAAAACTATACAAGATAAGTTTAGGCTTCTTCCGTTTCGCTCGCCGCTACTAAGGAAATAACTGTTGTTCTCTTTTCCTCCGGCTACTGAGATGTTTCACTTCGCCGGGTTCGCTGCTTCTGATTTTAACTCAGAGCTATCTTGGCATTACCCAAGATGGGTTCCCCCATTCGGAAATCTCCGGATCAAAGGTTGCTTAACACCTCCCCGAAGCTTATCGCAGTCACGCCACGTCCTTCATCGCCTTTTTGTGTCTAGGCATCCACTATATACCCTTATATTCCGCAAAAACATGAAAGTTAAAGAATTTTAACTTTTTTCTTCGATGAAATTATCTTCCTACTAAACAAAAAAAATTATTTTATTTGAAGATAACTTTACTGTATTTAATTATCAAAGTTCCGGGCAAAAAATATTTTTGCCTTATTGGAATTATCAATGCTTTGATCTCTCCAATAAAACAAAAAACGCTTCACCTTGAAGCGCCCAATAAAAACCGTGTAGATTTTTAACGCGCTTCTTTTTTCTTTATTATTAAATTTGTTTTTTTGTTTAACATTTGATAAGCAATATATTATATCAAAAAAAATATATTGTCAACAGCCGTAAAATTTATGATTTGTGATTTTAGATTTATGATTTTAGATTAATATTTTAAGAGACTAATACTTAACTGCCTTTAAAACTAAAAGTCTAATTTAAGAGGAAATTTAAAATTTCCAGCCAAATGCAAAGTCTGACAGTAGTTGCTTAAAGCTCAAATATTAAACTTGGATCTTCTTTCTTATTGACTATCTTATCAAGAGTTTTTAATATTAAAAACTCTTTTGCTCTATCTTTTAAAATATTTAAAATTACAGAAAGTGAATTTGTGCCTTCGCTTGCTGCATCTTTATTTCCCTTAGCTATTTTACAGCCCGTGCACCAATT
>Ga0256830_1001811_pt1 | contig 14724 bp, 16 predicted proteins | sample 128326metaG_FD_190537 | JGI IMG/M metagenome (GOLD analysis project Ga0256830, IMG submission 190537) | Hydrothermal vent microbial communities from Lau Basin, Pacific Ocean - 128-326 | ecosystem: Environmental > Aquatic > Marine > Hydrothermal vents | place: Pacific Ocean: Lau Basin | collected... | reverse complement strand
AAGCCCCTCCCACAACCGGAGGCTCTTTCCCGTCTCCCGTAACCTGTCTCCCGCAACCCGTCTCCCGTCCACTCCCGCGAAGCGGGTGCGGCTCGCGGCCCAGGGGCAGGTTCAGCGGCCGGCCAGCGCCCGCCAGGTGTGGAGCGCGCGCTGGGCGGCGGTGAGGGCGCTGAGCGCCGCAATGGTCCAGACGGCGGGTGCCAGCAGGTCGAGCAGGAGGCCGGCGCCCAGCACCACCACGCGCTCCGGGCGCGTCATGAGCCCCACCCGGCAGGAGACGCCGAGGGCCTCGGCACGGGCGCGGGTGTAGCTGACCAGCACCGAGGCGAGGAGGGCCAGCACCACGCCGGCCGCATGCACGGCCTCGCCCGCGAGCGCGAAGCGGTAGGCGACGGCCGCGAGCACCACGCCCTCGGCGAGCCGGTCCACGGTCGAGTCGAGGAAGGCACCGAAAGGCGTGGGGCCACGGCCCGCGCGCGCCAGCGCTCCGTCGACGAGGTCGAGGGCGCTGCCGGCGAGGAAGACCACCCCCCCGGCGAGCGGCCGCCCGGCCGCGACCAGGCCCGCGGCCGCAAGGGCGAGCGCGCCGCCCGCGAGGGTGACGGCGTTCGGGCTCACCGAAAGCCGCCCCAGCAGGCCGACCAGCGGAGCGGCGAGACGGCGCAGGCCTTCGCCGAGCTGCTCGCGCAGCGTCTCCATGGAGGGTTCGTGTGCGGTCACGCCTCGCCTCCGTTGCACCCGCGGCGGGCTTCCATTACAACGCATTTCGGGGGCCGGGTGCAGGCCGGCGGAGCGGGAGGCATGTGTCGGCACGCGGGGGCCCCGAACCTGACGGTGGAGGTGGATCATGTACGAAGGTGCGGGCGGCAAGGGTGGACGGCGCGGCTTCCTGCGGTGGGCGGCCGCCGCCGGAGGGCTGCTGGGGCTCGGGCGCCTGGCGCGCGCCCATCACACCGAGACCCATTTCGGGGAGACCACCGCGCACAAGCTGGTCTACCAGCTCAACAAGGCGGATCCCGCCTACATCGGCTCCATCCTCTTCTCGGTGGGGGAGATGCTCCGCAAGTACGGCGACGACATCGAGCTGGTCGTCACGGTGATCGGTCCCGGCCTCCATCTCCTGGCGAAGGAGCCCGGCAGGCCCATTCCCCCGGAGCTGCGCCAGCGCGCCGCCAGCCTCGCCCAGTACGGCGTGGCCTTCCATGCCTGCGGCAACACGCTCAAGGCCCTCGGCTGGACCGCCGACGACCTCGTGGACTTCGCCCGGGTGGTGCCGATCGGGGCCGACGACCTGATGCGGCTGCAGGAACGCGGCTTCGCCTATATCAGCTGGTAGGCACCGCACCGTCCGGCGGCGCTCAGATCTTTTCCGGCAGCGCCAGCGGGGCGCGCAGGCGCACGATCTGCCGGTGCCCCTCCCGGTCGACGATCTCGAGGCTGTGCAGCTCGGGGCCGTGCTCATCGACATAGACCGCCTCCGGGTGGGCGATCAGGTGGTCGACGTTCTCCATCGCCACCTCGATGCGGTCGTCCCTGGGGTCGTAGACGAGCCCGTGGAGGGGCAGCCACTCGGCCTCCACCTGGTCGCCGAGGTCGAGGCCTTCCACCTCGACCTCCGCGCGCATCCCCTGGAGGACGCGGCTGACCCGGTTGAAGTACTCCTCCCACCGGTCCCGGTCGAGCTGGCGCACGCCCATCGCCCTTCCTCCCTTCGAGCCCACTTTGCCCTGCGTGCCGGGAAAGATGGGGGCCGGCGGCAGCCCTTTCAACGCGGGCCCGCACGGGCGTGGCTCAGGGCGCGGCGCGCCAGGTGCCGGAACGGCCGCCGCTCTTCTCGAGCAGACGCACGCCCTCGATGACCATGCCGCGGTCCACGGCCTTGCACATGTCGTAGACGGTGAGCAGGGCGACCTGCACGGCGGTCAGGGCCTCCATCTCCACCCCCGTGCGCCACTCCGCCTCCACTGTGGCGCGGCACAGCACGGCGGCATCGTCCGGCTCGGGCTCGAGCTCGACCTGCACGCGGGTGAGGGGGACGGGATGGCACAGCGGCACGAGCTCGGGCGTGCGCTTGGCCGCCATGATGCCGGCCACGCGCGCCACCCCCAGCACGTCGCCCTTGCGGTGCCGCCCCTCGCGGATGAGCTCCAGCGTCGGCGGCTGCATGCGGATGCGCCCCTCGGCCACCGCCCGCCGCCGCGTCGGGGGCTTGCCGCCGACGTCCACCATGCGGGCGTTGCCGCCCTCGTCGAAGTGGGTGAGCTCGCTCATGGGTCTCTCCAGGCTGGCCCGACGAGGCTATTTCACCAGCCCGGGGGCGCTCTGGCGAGCGTGCCGCTGGCGGCTGGCGGCTGGCGGTGGCCGCACGGCGCGGGTAGAGTGGGACGGCAAGCCGGAGGAACGCGGGATGAGAGTACGGGTGCGCTATCTCGCCAGCCTGCGCGAGCGCCTCGGCCGCGAGCGGGCGGTGGTGGAGGCGCCGGGGGCCGAGCGGTTGACGGTGGCCGAGGTCTGGGAGCGGGCCTCCGGAGGGGAGACGCTCCCGGCAGGGGTGCTGTGTGCCGTCAACATGGAGTACGCCACGCCGGGGCAGGAGGTGCGCGACGGCGACGAGGTGGCCTTCTTCCCGCCCGTGACGGGGGGGGCGCCCGGCTTCGGCGAGCCGGTGCGGGCCCGCACGCGCCGGTGCCGGCGGCCTCGAACTCCGGGGCAGGGCTCGTGGCGGCCGCATGGGGGAGGATCGCCGTGAAGGTCGAGGTCGGTCTTCGCGGGAGCCCCTTCGACCCGTGGGCCGAGCTCGCAGCCCGCGCGCGCGGGTCGCGCACGGACCTCGGCGCGGCGGCGGTCTTCGTCGGCACCATGCGCGACCGCAACGAGGGCGAGACCGTCGAGTCCATGTTCCTCGAGCACTACCCGGGCATGACGGAGCGCGAGCTGGAGCGCGCGGCGCGCGCGGCGCTCGAACGCTGGGGCGCCTCGGAGGCGCTCGTGCTGCACCGCGTGGGCGAGGTGTGCCCGGGCGAGACGCTGGTGCTGGTCGCGGTGTGGGCCGCCCACCGCGCCCACGCCTTCGCCGCCTGCCGCGAGCTCATGGAGGCGGTCAAGCACCGCGTGCCGCTGTGGAAGCGCGAGCGCACCGCCTCCGGCGAGCGCTGGGTGGAGCGCAACACCCCGGGCGATGTCGCCGCATGGGAGGCGCCGATGGAGCCGCCGGGGGAGGCTTGAATTGAGGCCGGCCCGGACCCACGCAAGGGGCGTGAGCCGCACAGTCGCGGCGACGGCAGAGGGAGGCAGCGCATGGCACCCCTGAGCGAGGCGGACCTGGCGCGCTACCGCGAAAAGCTGGAGGCGCGGCGGCGCGAGCTGCTGGAGGAGATCCGCAGCGAGCTGCGCCGCACGGAGGAGGAGAGCTATGTCGAGCTCGCCGGCCGCGTGCACGACGAGGGCGAGGAGGCGGTGGCCGACCTGCTCGCCGACATGAACCTGGACTTCATCGCGCGCCAGATCGACGAGCTGCGCGAGGTGGAGGACGCGCTCGGCCGCGTCGAGCGCGGCGAGTACGGCGTGTGCATCGACTGCGGCGGTGAGATCGAGCGCGAGCGCCTCGAGGTGCAGCCCACGGCGCTGCGCTGCATCGACTGCCAGGCCGCCTGGGAGCGCACCCACACCGCCGGTCCCGGCCATCCCGCGAGCCTGTGAGCGGCGGAGTGCGGTTCGCAGCCCGCGGCATGCGGTAGACCGCTCCGCTCGCCGAAATGCGGGAGCGGCATCTTTGCCGCGACCGTCTGCGGCGCAAGAGGCGAGAGACGAGAGGCGGGAGACGAGCGTCGGTGCGCCCTTCGGGCGCGGCCTTTTGATCTTTCCCGTCTCCCGTGCACTATATGAGCGGCTTCCAGCCGCGATTCCACAGCCTCTCCCGGTCGGGGCTGGAAGCCCCTCCCACAATCGAGAGTGGCGGGAGGCGGGAGACGAGGGTTGGTGCGCGCTCCGCCCACAGACGGGTTACGGCATGCAGGTTACGGTGTACAGTCTCCCGTAACCCGTAACCTGTAACCTGTCTCCCGTAACCTAGCTCCCGTCACCCCGTGGGAGGCGGCCGGCCGCCTCCCACGGCGGCTCAGGCCGCCAGCAGCGGCACCAGCAGCAGGGCGACGATGTTGATCACCTTGATGAGCGGGTTGATGGCCGGGCCTGCCGTGTCCTTGTAGGGGTCGCCCACGGTGTCGCCGGTGACCGAGGCTTTGTGGGGCTCGGAGCCCTTGCCGCCCAGGTTGCCGTCCTCGATGTACTTCTTGGCGTTGTCCCAGGCGCCGCCGCCGGTGGTCATGGAGATGGCGACGAAGAGCCCCGTGACGATGGCGCCCATGAGCACGCCGCCGAGGGCGCGCGGGCCGAGCAGCAGCCCCACCAGCACCGGCACCAGCACCGGCAGCAGCGCAGGCACCACCATCTCGCGGATGGCGCTGCGCGTGAGCATATCCACCGCCCGCGAATAGTCGGGCTTGGTCTTGCCCTCCATGATGCCGGCGATCTCGCGGAACTGGCGCCGCACCTCCTCGACCACGGCGCCGGCGGCGCGCCCCACGGCCTCCATGGCCAGCGCCCCGAACAGGAAGGGCACCAGGCCGCCGAGGAAGAGGCCGATGATGACCCGGTAGTCCGAGAGGTCGAAGTCGAGGACGGTGCCGATGTGGGCCTTGAGCTCGTGGGTGTAGTCGGCGAAGAGCACCAGCGCCGCAAGCCCCGCCGAGCCGATGGCGTAGCCCTTGGTCACCGCCTTGGTGGTGTTGCCCACGGCGTCCAGCGGGTCGGTCACCGCGCGCACGTCCGCCGGCAGCTCGGCCATCTCGGCGATGCCGCCGGCGTTGTCCGTGATGGGGCCGTAGGCGTCGAGGGCGACGACGATGCCCGTCATGGACAGCATGGACGTGGCGGCCACGGCGATGCCGTAGAGCTCGGCGAGCTGGTAGGCGCCCCAGATGGCGGCACAGACGGCGAGCACCGGGAGCGTCGTCGACTTCATGCCCACGGCGAGGCCGGCAATGATGTTGGTCGCATGCCCCGTGGTCGAGGCCTGGGCGATGTGGCGCACCGGCTTGAACTGGGTGCCGGTATAGTACTCGGTGATCACCACCATGGCGCCGGTGAGCGCGAGCCCGATGAGGGCCGAGCCATAGAGCGCCATCGTCGAATAGTGGCCGTTGTCGCCCATGAGCCAGTCGGTCACGGGGTAGAACAGGGCCGCGGCGATGATCCCCGAGACGATGAGGCCGCGGTAGAGGGCGCCCATGATCTTGCCTTCGCGCGGCGAGCGCACGAAGAAGGTGCCGATCACCGAGGCGACGATGGAGGCCCCGCCCAGCACCAGCGGATAGACCACCGCCTCGCTTCCGGCGGCCTTGAAGGTGAGGGCCCCGAGCAGCATGGTGGCGATGATGGTCACCGCATAGGTCTCGAAGAGGTCGGCGGCCATGCCGGCACAGTCGCCCACGTTGTCGCCGACGTTGTCGGCGATGACGGCGGGGTTGCGGGGATCGTCCTCGGGAATGCCGGCCTCGACCTTGCCCACGAGGTCGGCGCCCACATCGGCGCCCTTGGTGAAGATGCCGCCGCCGAGGCGGGCGAAGACCGAGATCAGCGAGCCGCCGAACCCGAGGCCGACCAGCGGGGCGAGGCCCGTCTCCTCGCCCGAAGGGGTCATCGCGAGCAGGATCGCGTAGTAGCCCGCCACCCCCAGCAGGCCCAGTCCCACGACGAGCAGCCCCGTGATGGCCCCTCCGCGGAAGGCCACGCGCAGCGCCGCGTCCAGCCCCTTGCGCGCTGCCTCGGCCGTGCGCACGTTGGCGCGCACGGATATGTTCATGCCGATGTAGCCCGCGAGCGCCGAGCACACCGCCCCGATGGCGAAGCCGACCGCCGTGAGGGCGTCGAGCGCCACGAGCAGCACCACGAAGAGCGCGATGCCGACCATGGCGATGGTGGTGTACTGGCGGTTGAGATAGGCCGCCGCGCCTTCCTGCACGGCCGCCGCGATCTGGCGCATTCGTTCGCTGCCGGCCGGCTGGGCCAGGATCCAGCGCGCCGAGACGATGCCGTATGCGATCGCCACAGCGCCGCACACGAGGGCGATGACGAGTGCTGCAGACATGCGTGGCCTCCCCTCTCTCGTTTTTGCTTGCGCCGCCGCACAGGCGACCCCCGGCGGCGGGTCCGACACCCCGCCGGCCGGGTCTCCCCGTCCCGGGGCGCACGCCCGCGCTCAGAAGCGGAAACGCGTCCCCGGCCGGAAGCCGAAAGCCTCCTCCAGACCCAGCTCGCGTATGAGGCGGTCCACCGCCTCCTGCCCGTGCTCGCGCTGCACCTCGGCCAGCACCAGGCGTGCGGCGTTGCGGTTGTAGCCCGACCCCATCCGCACGTGGGTGGCGAGCAATTCTCGGGCCTTCTCCAGCGTCACCGCATGACCCGGGTCAATCCGCGCCTCCTCAGCGCAGCTCGAAGGCCGGCAGGCGCTTCGGCACCGCCACGTTCTTGAGCCGCACGTAGCGCGGCATGCCGTTGCGGTAGGGCGGATAGTCCTCGCCGCGGATGAGCGGCTCGAGATACTCGCGGCACTTGGCGGTGATGCCGAAGCCGTCGCGCGTGATGAAGCTCTTGGGCATCATCTTCTCGCGGTTGGCGACCTTCTTGAGCGGGGCCTCGCCGATGGTCCAGCGGTAGGGCCTGCTCGACTTGCGCACGATCGCCGGCATCACGGAGTTCTTGCCGGCGAGGGCCATCTCCACCGCCGCCTTGCCCACCGCGTAGGCCTGCTCGACGTCGGTCTTCGACGCGATGTGGCGGGCGGCGCGCTGGAGGTAGTCCGCCACCGCCCAGTGGTACTTGAGCCCCAGCCCCTCCTTGATCATGCCCGCGATGACCGGGGCGGCGCCGCCGAGCTGGGCGTGGCCGAAGGCATCGCGCGTGCCCTGGTCCGAGACGAAGCGCCCGTCGGGCCAGCGCAGGCCCTCCGAGACCACCACCGAGCAGTAGCCGTGCCTGCGCACCATGTCGTCGACCTTGGCGAGGAAGCGGTCCTGGTCGAAGCGCACCTCCGGGAACAGGATGACGATGGGCAGCTCCATGTCCTCGCCCGAGGCGAGCCCGCCGGCGGCGGCGATCCAGCCCGCGTGCCGGCCCATGACCTCGAGAACGAAGACCTTGGTCGAGGTCTTGGCCATGGAGGCCACGTCCAGGGTGGCCTCGCGCGTGGAGACGGCGATGTACTTGGCCACCGAGCCGAAGCCGGGGCAGTTGTCGGTGATGGGCAGGTCGTTGTCCACGGTCTTCGGCACGTGGATGGCCTGGATGGGGTAGCCCATCTTCTCGGAGAGCTGGGACACCTTGAGGCAGGTGTCGGCCGAGTCGCCGCCGCCGTTGTAGAAGAAGTAGCCGATGTTGTGCGCCTCGAAGACCTCGATCAGGCGCTCGTACTCGGCGCGGTTCTCCTCCAGGCTCTTGAGCTTGTAGCGGCAGGAGCCGAAGGCGCCGCCGGGCGTGTGGCGCAGCGCAGCGATGGCGCGGGCGCTCTCCTTCGAGGTGTCGATGAGGTCCTCGGTGAGTGCGCCGATGATGCCGTTGCGGCCGGCGTAGACCTTCCCGATGCGATCGCGGTGCTTGCGGCAGGTCTCGATCACGCCGCAGGCGCTGGCGTTGATGACGGCGGTCACCCCGCCGGACTGGGCGTAGAAGGCGTTCTTCTTGGCCATCGCGTCCTCCCCCTGGTCCTCTCCGCGGCCCCGCCGCGGCGGGCGGCGGGGCGATGCCGATCTCTCAGTCCCCGCCGCCCCCGCTCTCCCCGGCGCGCCGCCGCTCGAGCTCGTGGTCGGCCTGCACCCGCAGCAGCGTCAGCACGCACTCGCCCAGGTCGTCGTACTCCTCGATCCCGGTGCCGTACATCTGCCGGATCCGGTAGTAGAACTGGCAGCGGTAGCGGCTCGGGCCGGTCTTGACGACGACGAAGTGGCAGCCGTCCGCCTCCCAGTAGAGGGCGGGGCAGGTGGTGAGCTGGAAGGAATGGGGATTGAGCCGGACCTCGGCCTCGGCGACCTCGAGCTCCACCGGCCGGCCCCAGCGCTCGGCCAGGGCCTCGCGCACGATCTGGAGCTCGCTGTCGCTGAAGTCCGGGATCCCGGTCATGGGCCGTCTCCGCCGGGTCTCGCGCGCCCCGCGCTTCGCCGGCCGGGCGGGGCATCGAAGCATAGCGCAAAAGCCGCCCGCCGTTCACACGCGCTTCGTTGACTTGGGGCGCGCCGTGCGCTTAGCTTAGTCGCACCCGCGGCCGGCGGCCATTGAGACTTTTGATAGGCGCATCAGCGCGTTCGGGGAGGCGGCCGCCGGGCCCCCGCGCAGGCACAACGACAAGATCAAGCCACAGGAGTACCGGCCATGAGAATCGTGCTTCTCGGCGCCCCGGGTTCGGGCAAAGGGACGCAGGCCCAGCGGATGGTCGAGCGCTACGGAATTCCGCAGATCTCCACGGGCGATCTGCTGCGGGCGGAGGTCGCCAAGGGCACCCCCCTCGGGCTCCAGGCCAAGGCGGCCATGGACGCCGGCCAGCTCGTGCCGGACGAGCTGGTGCTGGCCATGATCCGCAACCGCCTGTCGCAGCCGGACGCGCGCAAGGGCTTCATTCTGGACGGGTTTCCGCGGAACCTCTCGCAGGCCGAGGCCCTGGACCGCATGCTGGGGGAGATGGGCAAGCCCCTGGACGTGGCGCTCCTCATCGACGTCGACTTCGAGGTCCTGATGCAGCGGCTCACCGGCCGGCGCACCTGCGAGTCCTGCGGGCGGGTCTACAACATCTACACCAACCCCCCGAAGTTCGACGAGCGCTGCGACGCGTGCGGCGGGGCCCTGCGCCGCCGGGCCGACGACAACGAGGAGACGATCTCCAACCGGCTGCGGGTCTACGAGGCCCAGACCGCCCCCCTGATCGACTACTACCGCAATCAGGGCAGGCTGCGCACGGTCCAGGGGGTGGGGGAGATCGAGGACATCTTCCGCGCCATCACCGCCATCCTGGACCCCATTGCCGAGGCAGAGGAGGCCGTGGAGGCGCCGCCTGCCGCCGAGGTCGCCCCGGCGCCCGCGGCTGCGCCCGCGCGCGAGGAGGAGGCGGCGGCCGCCCCGGAGACCGCGCCCGCGAGGAAGAAGCCTGCCGCTAAGAAGAAGGCCGCGGCCAAGAAGAAGCCGGCGGCGAAGAAGAAGCCTGCGGCCAGGAAGAAGGTCGCCGCGAAGAAGAAGGCCGCCGCCAAGAAGAAGGCGGCGGCGAAGAAGAAGGCCGCACCGAAGAAGAAGGTGGCGACGAAGAAGAAGGCTGCGGCCAAGAAGAAGCCGGCGGCGAAGAGGAAGCCCGCGGCCAGGAAGAAGGCCGCCGCGAAGAAGAAGGCTGCCGCCAAGAAGAAGGCGGCGGCGAAGAAGAAGCCGGCGGCGAAGAAGAAGGCTGCGGCCAAGAAGAAGCCGGCGGTGAAGAGGAAGCCCGCGGCTAGGAAGAAGGCCGCCGCGAAGAAGAAGGCTGCCGCCAGGAAGAAGACGGCTTCGAGGAAGAAGGCTCGCCGCCGCTAGGCGCGGGCCCGCCGGGCCTCAGCCGGTCCGGCGTGCGGGCGCCGGCGGCTCGACCGTGAAGGCGTCCTCGCGCTGCGCCGGCCCGCGCTCGCGGTAGAGGTAGTCGCGGGTGAGGGGCACCGCGTCGCGCTCGCGGGCGAGCTGGATCTGGAAGACCACCAGGTCGCGGGCCCGGAAGGCCGCCTCGCATACGGCGAGATAGAACTCCCACATGCGGCAGAAGCGCTCGCCGTAGCGGGCCGCGGCCTCGGCGCGGTGCTCCTGGAAACGCGCCTGCCAGCAGGCCAGCGTGCGCGCATAGTGCAAGCGCAGCACCTCCACGTCGCAGTTGACGAGCCCGCTGCGCTCGATCGCCGCCGCCACCTCCGACAGCGCCGGAATGTAGCCGCCGGGGAAGATGTGGCGCCGGATCCAGGGGTTGGTGAGCCCCGGCGGCCCGAGGCGGCCGATGGTGTGCAGCACGGCGACCCCCTCCCGCGTGAGCAGGTCGCGCACCTGGTCGAAGAAGGCCAGGTAGTGCGGGCGCCCCACGTGCTCGAACATCCCCACCGAGACGATGCGGTCGTAGGTGCCGCGGTGCTCGCGGTAGTCCTGCAGCTCGAAGCGCACACGGCTGCCGAGGCCCTCGGCCTCGGCGCGCGCGCGCGCGACGCGCAGCTGCTCGCGCGAGAGCGTCAGCCCCGTGACCTCGACCCCGTGCTCGCGCGCCAGATGCAGGGCCAGCCCGCCCCACCCGCAGCCGATGTCGAGCACCCGCTGGCCCGGCTCCAGGCACAGCTTGGCGGCCAGATGCGCGCACTTCGCCCGCTGCGCCGCTTCCAGGTCCATGCCGGGCCTGGCGAAATAGGCGCAGGAGTAGTGCATGTCCTCGTCGAGCATGCGCCGGAAGAGCCACTCGTCGAGGTCGTAGTGGTGCGCGGCATTGCGGTAGCTGCGCGCCACCCGGTTCCACTGCTGCAGCAGGCGCAGAGCGGGCACCGCCAGGCGCCGCCAGCCGCGCGGGGGGCGCTCCGGGAAGTTGCGCATCAGGAGCACCAGCAGGGCGGGGAGCCCGCCCTCGCCGGCGTCCCACTCCCCGTCCATGTAGGTCTGGCCCAGTGCGAACTCCGGGTCGCGGGCGATGCGGCCCAGGGTGCGGCGGCCGCGGAGGATCCACTCGGCGCGCGGCTCGCCGCTGCCGAGCACGCGGGTGGTCCCATCGGGCAGGACGAGCCGCAGGGTGCCCTCGCGGATGCGGCGCTCGAGGAGCTGCAGGTACATGGCGCTCCTCCTTTCTCGTTGTGGTCGGTCGAGCTCCTCCGGTGGAAGGCTCACCATAGGCGCCCCCTCGCAGGGGCGTCAAGCAGCCCGCGGGCACCGCTCGCCGGCAGTCCGCCGGGGCAGCCGCTTCGCCGCGGCCGCCGCCGTGCCAAGGGGCCGCGGCACGGCGGTTCCGCACGGCCGCGCAGCCGGCCGCTGCGGGTTTCCGCTATCATGCGCCGCCATGGGCGCGGTGCTGAGGCGGCTGGTCGAGATCGTGCTGCTGCGCGCGGGGCCGCAGTCGCTGCCCGCCTCGCACACGCTGATGGCCGGCTGCGTGCTGGCCTACGTGGCGGTGGGGGTCGCCGTGCTCGGTGCGCGCATGGGGCCGGCACAGGCGCTCGGCGAGGGCGTCCTGGATGCCGCCATGCTCGCCGCCTTCGCTTGGGGGCTGCTGCGCCTGCGCGGCTGGCCCAACCGCTTCCTCCAGACCTACACGGCGCTCACGGGCACCGGGGCGCTCCTCGGGCTGCTCGCCTGGGCGCCCATGGCGGCGGCCTGGCGCGCCGAGCAGCTCGGCGGCGAGGTGCCGCTGGCCGTGGGCCTGGGGCTGCTCGGCCTGGTCGCCTGGACGCTGCTCGTCATCGGCCACATCCTGCGCCACGCCCTGGAGATGCCGCTCCCGGCGACCATCGGCCTCGCCCTGGCCTACGTGCTGTTCTCGTGGTGGGTGCTGGCGATGGTGTTCCCGCAGTGAGGCAGCACGGCGGGGGAGGGCGCCGGTGAGGGTCCACGTTCTCGGCATCTGCGGCACCTTCATGGGCGGCGTCGCCCAGCTCGCCCGCGCGCTCGGCGACGAGGTCTCGGGCAGCGACGTCGCCGCCTGGCCGCCCATGGGCGAGCAGCTCGCCCGCGCCGGCATCCCCGTGCGCGAGGGCTACGACCCGGCGCATCTCGAGCCGCCGCCGGACCTGGTCGTGATCGGCAACGCGCTCTCGCGCGGCAACCCGGCCGTGGAGCACGTCCTCGATGCGGGGCTGCCCTACGTCTCGGGCCCGCAGTGGCTGGCCGAGCGCGTCCTGCGCGGGCGCGAGGTGATCGCGGTGGCCGGCACGCACGGCAAGACCACCACGGCGAGCCTGGTCGCCTGGATCCTCGAGCGCGCCGGGCAGGCGCCGGGCTTCCTCGTCGGGGGCGTGCCCGCGGGCTTCGGCGTCTCGGCGCGCCTGGGGGCGGGGCGGCACTTCGTGGTCGAGGCCGACGAGTACGACACGGCTTTTTTCGACAAGCGCGCCAAGTTCGTCCACTACCGCCCGCGCATCGCCGTCCTCAACAACCTCGAATACGACCACGCCGACATCTATCCCGACCTCGCCGCCATCCAGCGCCAGTTCCATCACCTGGTGCGCACGGTGCCGGGCACGGGGCGCATCCTCGCCGCCGCGGGCGATGCGGCCCTCGACGAGGTGCTCGCCATGGGCTGCTGGACCCCCGTGGAGCGCTACGGTGTGGAGGCCGAGGGGGCCGAGTGGAGCGCGCGGCTCGCCGCGGAGGACGGCTCGCGCTTTGCGATCCTGCACCGCGGCAGCCCGGTGGCCGAGGTCGCCTGGCGCCTGCGCGGGCGCCACAACGTCCACAACGCGCTCGCGGCCGTCGCCGCGGCGGCCGCCGCCGGCGTGCCGGCGGCGGAGGCGGCGCGGGCGCTGGAGGGCTTTGCCGGCGTGCGCCGGCGCCTGGAGTTCCTCGGCGAGGCCGGCGGCGTCGCGGTCTACGACGACTTCGCCCACCACCCGACGGCGATCGCGGCCACCCTCGCCGCCCTGCGCGCGGCAGGCGGCGGGCCCGTGGTCGCGGTCTTCGAGCCGCGCTCGAACACCATGCGCATGGGGGTGCACCGCGCGGCGCTGGCGGAGGCGCTCGCCGCCGCGGACGCGGTGGTGGCCTACGCCCCGCCGGACCTCGGCTGGGACCTGGCGACGGCGCTCGCCCCGCTCGGCGAGCGGGCGCGCGTGGCGGAGACGGTCGAAGCCGTGGCGGAGGCGGCGCTCGCCGCCGCCGTTGCGGGCGCGCGCGTCGTCGTCATGTCCAACGGCGACTTCGGCGGCGTCCACGGGCGTATCCTCGAGGGGCTGCGGGCCCGCGAGGGGCGCTCGCGGCGCGCCGCGGAGGGCCGGTCGTGACGGCATGCCGGAGGCGGGCTTGAGCGGGGGCGGGCGGCAGGGGCCGATCGCGCTGGCCATGACCGGGGCCTCCGGCGCGGCCTACGGGCTGCGCCTGCTCGAGTGCCTGCTCGGGGCCGGCCGCGAGGTCTGGTTCCTGGTCTCGGAGCCGGGGCAGGTCGTGATCTCGATGGAGACCGACCTGCGGCTGCCGGGCCGCCCCACGGAGATCGAGCGGCTGCTCGGCGAGCGCTACGGCGGACGGGGACGCCTGCGGGTCTTCGGCCAGAAGCAGTGGACGGCGCCGCTCGCGAGCGGCTCGGGCGCGCCGGCGGCGATGGTCGTCTGCCCCTGCACCACGGGCACGCTCGCCGCCATCGCCTCCGGCCACTCCTCCAGCCTCATCGAGCGCGGCGCCGACGTGACGCTCAAGGAGGGGCGGCCCCTGATCCTGGTGGTGCGCGAGACGCCGCTCTCGGCCATCCACCTCGAGAACATGCTGCGGCTGGCGCGCGCCGGGGCCGTCATCCTGCCGGCCTGCCCCGGCTTCTATCACGGCCCGCGCTCGGTCGACGACCTCGTCGACTTCGTGGTCGCGCGTGTGCTCGACCGGCTCGGGGTGCCCCACGAGCTCGTGCCCCCCTGGGGCGGCTGAGGCGCGCGCACCAGCAGCACCGGCCCGGTCCACGGAGCCGGCGGCGGGCGGCGCACGGTGCGGGTGACGAGGCCGGCCGCGGCGAGATCCGCGCGCAGGCGTTCGAGCCCGCGCGCGAAGCCGCCGCCGGTCGCCGGGTAGGCGAACAGGCCGAAGGGGCTGCGGCGCTCGAGCCGGGCGACGTAGCCGACCCACAGCGGCACGCGCGCCGGCGAGAGCCTCACGCGCGCGTCCCACAGGCGCAGCACCCAGAGCCGCCCCGCCTCCGCGCGCAGCCAGGCGTGGCGCTCGTGCGCGCCTGCGTGCACCTGCGGGGGCAGCGGGAGCTCGGCGAGCGGGGCCTCGGGCTGCAGGTAGCGCAGCGCGCCCAGCGCATCGAGGCGCTGCGCCCGCCGCCAGCCGGCCGCCTCCAGGGCACGGCCAACCTGTTCTGCAGGCGCGGCCCACTGCACGGTGAGCGGCTGCGCGGCCCCGCCGCGCAGGTCCTCGCGCAATGCGGGCAGCCGCGCCCAGCCGCCCGTCCACCACGCCGCCGCCTCCACGGTCACGACCGGAGACCGCGGCGGCGGCCAGCGCGCGAGCTCGCGCGCCACCCCGCCGCTCGCCGCCAGTGCCGTCCACGCGGCGGCGAGCGCGACGAGGATCACGGCGGCGGCGCCGGGGACCGGGCGCGGCGGCGTGTGCCGCCGCCAGGCGATCGCCACGGCCGCCACCCACGCGGTGCCGAGGGCGAGCGCCCCGATCACGTCCGTCAGCCAGTGCGCGCCGAGGTAGAGCCGCGACAGCCCCACGCCGAGGGCGAGCAGCCCGGCGCCGGCGTAGGCGAGCCAGCGCCACTCCGGCCGCAGCCCCCGTGCGACGACCGCCGCCGCGAGCCCATAGACCGCGACGCTCATCATCGTGTGGCCGCTGGGGAAGGCGTAGCCGGCCCAGGCCTCGGCACCCGGCAGCGGGCGCGGCACGCGCGTGGCGTGCTTGAGCGCCTGCACCAGGACCTCGGCGCCCGCGATGCCGCCCGCCCAGTGCGCGAGCGCGCGCCAGTCGCGGCGCAGGGCGAGCCACAGGCCC
>Ga0256830_1001810_pt1 | contig 14726 bp, 10 predicted proteins | sample 128326metaG_FD_190537 | JGI IMG/M metagenome (GOLD analysis project Ga0256830, IMG submission 190537) | Hydrothermal vent microbial communities from Lau Basin, Pacific Ocean - 128-326 | ecosystem: Environmental > Aquatic > Marine > Hydrothermal vents | place: Pacific Ocean: Lau Basin | collected... | reverse complement strand
AAGGAGCGACCTCGCGATGTCGTCAGGGGATTCCCCGAGGACGGATCCGAGGCGCAGAAACGCCTGCTCGGAGCGCGGTTCGGCGACCTCCAGGTCCTGAACCTCTATGTCGTCAACGGGAAGGAAGTCGGTTCCGACAAGTACGAGTTCAAGCTCCGGTGGCTCGACAGGCTCCGCGCCTTCATTCCCGAGACCTTCGATCTCTCGAGACCCCTCTGCGTGACCGGGGACTTCAACATCACCTTCGACGACCGGGACGTGTACGACCCGGAAAAGTGGAGGGGCCGGATCCTCTGCTCCGAACCGGAGAGGGAGGCCCTCCTCGGGATCTGCTCCCTCGGGCTCCATGACGCCCTGCGGAAGTTCACCGAGGAGGGGGGGCACTACACCTGGTGGGACTTCCGGACGCGCGCCTTCCGGGGAGACCGGGGACTGCGGATCGACCATTTCCTGCTCTCGGCCCCCGCGCTCGAGGCCTGCACGGGGTTCGAGGTCGATCGCGCGGCCCGGGCGGGCGAGAAGCCCAGCGACCATGCTCCCGTCCTCCTGGACCTCGACCTCTGAGCGCCCCGGCGCGGACATCCTCCGCCGCATTCCGGCGCAGGGCCCGGCCCCCCTCCCCGGACCCTGACCTACTTCACGAGGAGGACGGTCCCCCGGTTCGTCGGGAAAGGCCCGCTCTCCGCGATCGAGCCGTCACGGCTCCAGTTGTAGAGGTAGGTGCTGACTCCGTTCCAGGAAAGGATGGAGTGGACCGCGTTCGTCGTGGCCCAGCCCGTGGAGGTCGCTCCCCGGTGCAGGACCTGGGCATGCGCGACGAGGGCCGCCGGGGCCGGGGCATAGGGCAGGAGGAAACGCGCCTTCCCGAGTGCGTCGGTCGCGGTTGGGATGACGAGCAGGGGTTCGACCACGGCTCGGCAACCCCGCCCGAACAGGGATCCCAGGTCGACCGGAAGGAGACGGAGACCGACCAACAGGGCGGCCGGACTCTTGGGTTTGACTCCTGAGAGGTCGATCTGCCAGTAGGGTCCGGCGTCGATTCCGGCGAGCTTCCCCCCGCAGCTTCGATGCGAGATCCAGTGCATCGGCCGGCGGCCCATCGCGAAACTGTTGAAACCCAGGCCGGGAACCGAGGCGTAGGTCGTCTTGGTCCGGACATCGACCTGGACGAGGAGGTTCGGTCCCGTGTAGGTGAACGGACGGTCTCCCTTGATCCACGCGGCGGGCTTGTCCGGATCCACGGGCGCCCCCAGGGCCGGAAGGGAGATCGTCTTCATCGAAAAGAAGGTCGTCGGGGAGACGAGGTTCTTCGCGAAGGTCGCCTGGAGCCCGGTGAAACCGATCTTCGTGTTCTCGAGCTTGATCTCCGCGCGATGGGTCGTGGCCCCGGTCTTCGTCCACGCATCCTGCCTCCAGCCGATCTCCTTCATCGTCTTGAGTCCGCGGGGGATCTGGCTTCCGGAATACCAGGTCTGGATCAATCCCCGCGTGCGGGCAAAGGGGAAGTAGGACCCTCCCGCCGCGAAGGAGCCGTGGAAGGCCTCGGGGATCGTATACACCCTGGACTGGCCCGCGAGAGGAGACGCGGCCCCCAGGCCGAGAAGAACGACGACGAACTCTCTTCGGACACGGTGCGACATCCCCGTTTCCTCCTGCGCTGCGACTGTCGGAATTCTCGCAGGAGTCGGGGTCCCGAGGAAGGTGCGGCCGCCGCCGGGATTGCGGCAGAACCGCTCAGCCCGCGCCGAAACTTCGGCAGTTCTCCCGGGCCCCGGAGGCGCGGGGGAGCAGGCCGAGGGTCTCCAGGGTCGAGGAGCGGACCCATGCCCGCCGAACGACGACGATCTCGCGGCGGTAGGGCCTTCCGCGCAGTCCTTCCAGGGATCCGAACCACTGGACCGTCAGGAGATCCCGGTCCGTGTCGGGCATCTCGTGCAACCAGAACCGGTACTCCCCTTCATGGCGGTCGACCGGCCGGTCGCGGAAACCGAGCCGGCCGAGAGCCTCCACCCCCCCGGTGCGGAAGGCCTCGAAGACGGCCCCGGGAGCCGGCCCGTAGCGCAGGGCGATCCGTTCCCGCGGAACGAAGCGATCGGCTTCTTCCGAAAAGGCCGCCCGCCTCCACCAGGTCCACGGCAGCCCAACCGCGCCCGCGAGGATCAAGAAGATCTCCGCGCCCCAGAAGATCGAAAGCAGGACCCCGGGGATCCTTCCCCCCGAACCCCCGGGGATCGGATCCCCGTTTCGAAAATGGGCCGCGAAACGGGCCCCGAACCCGCCCTCGGGGAGGGAGGGCCAGACCGCGGCCGCGACCGCGGCGAGATGGAAGGCGAGGAGGATCGAGAGCAGGCCGAACCGCGCGGCCGCGCGGTTCCGGACCTTCCCCCGATGCAGGAGGGCGATTCCGAGAGCCCCCAGGAAGCAACCTGCGGCGAGGGAGAGAAGGGGATCCAGGAGAATCAGGGGGTTCTCGTCGAGGAGGGCCTGGTAACCGAGACCGGCGCCCGCCGCGAGGATCGCGACCGGGACGCATAGGGGCCAGAAACGGGCCGCGACCCTTCCAGAATGCTCATAGCACCGGAGGGATTCCTCCCTTCTCCCGTTCCCGGCGCCCTCCACCCCCTCTCCTCTGTCACCGGTGGACGAAGGAAGCCTTCGAGCGCGGGCCGTTCTCGATGAAGTTCGCAACCCCGATCCGCATGTCCTCGAGCGCGCAGACTTCCCCGAACTTCCTCGCCTCCAGCTTCAGGCCCTCGGCGAGAGGGAGCTTCGCCCCCTCGAGAACCGCCTCGCAGAGGACGCGATCGACGGCCTTCGAAAGGTGGCCGAGTTCGACCGGAGGCAGTTCGTCCGGCGCGTCGGTCATCGGTCCGGCCGGCGCACGGGCGTCCTCCCTGCGCCCCTCGGCGAGTTCTCTCGCGACCTCGATCGCGCGCCTTCTCAGGTCCGCGATCGTTCCGTCCACGAGTTCCGAAACGAGTCCCGCCTCGAGGGCCTCGGCGGCCGAGACCGGCCGCCCGGTGCGGAGAAGCTCGGAGGCCTTCGCGAAGCCGACCAACCGCGGCAGGCGTTGCGTCCCTCCCGCGCCGGGGATGATGCCGAGGTTGGGCTCCGGCTGGGCCGCGAGGACCTTCAGGTCGGAACGGGCAATGCGGTAATGGCAGGCCATCGCGAGTTCGTTCCCGCCGCCGAAGGCAAGCCCGTTGTAAGCGCAGACGATCGGCTTCGAGCATCCCTCGACCCGGTTCAACGCGTCCTGCGAATCGAGACTCGTCCTCTCCCCCTCCTCGGGGTTCTCGATCCTCGCGAGGAAATGGACGTCGGCCCCGGAAACGAAGGCCTTGACCCCGAATCCGGTCAGGACCGCGGCCTTCACGGAATCGTCCGCCTCGATCTCCTCGATCCTCTCCCGGAGTTCGTCGAAGACCCCCTGGTCCAGGGCGTTCAGGACCTTCGGGCGCCGGATCTTGAGCACGGCGACCCCGTCCTCGTCCTTCCGTTCGATCCGGCGGATCGTGAACGGCTTCCCCGCCTCCCCGTGCTCCCGGAGGATGCCGGGAACCGGGAAGCCCTCGTGAGCCGAGGCGTAGTCGCGGACGAGTCGCAAAGCCTCGGAGGTCCCGAGGTCGTTCATGAACCGGAACGGAGGCTTCATGTCGAGGGCCAGCTCGACGGCCATGTCCATGTCGTCGATATTCGAGACCCCGGAATCCACGATCTCGGCGCAGAGTCCGAAGAAGGCGCCTCGCAGGGCCTTCGTGATCCGCCCCGCCCTGTCCGGGTCGACGTCCACCTTCTCGCCCCTCTTGGGCGTTTCCCAGACCGTTCCATCCGCGACGGCTTTCTTCAGGATCTCGGGCGGGCGGAACCACGAATGGATCTTCGTCGTGTAATGATCCAGGCCCACGTTCGTGATCGGGTTGCCCCCGGTCAGGTTCATCGCCGTGAAGGGACCCACGGTAAGCCCGAGGGCCTTGCAGGCGACGGCGTCGACCTCCTTCGTCGTTCCAACGCCTTCCTCGACAAGGAGGGCGGCCGCCTGGAAGACCCCCTCGAACACGGGGTCCAGCGCGTAGCCGTACCGCGAACCCGCGCGGATCGGAACCTTGCCGACGCTCTCGTAGAGGTCCATCAGGAAGGTCGCGAGCCCGGGATCCGTGTCCCGGGAGGGAACGATCTCGACCATCGGGTTCCGCTCGGCCGGAAAGAAGTAGTGGATGACCAGGCTGCGGTCCTTCCGCTCGAGCCCCTCGAAGATGCGATCCGGTTCGAGATGGGAGCTGTTGCTCGCGAAGATCGCGTCCGCCGCGCAGCGCCGCTCCAGGTCGGCGAAGATCTTCCCCTTGAGCCCCTTGTCCTCGGTGGCGGCCTCGACGAGGAACTCCGCGTCGTCGAGTCTCCCGTAGTCCGAGGTGAAGGTGACCGACTCCCTCATCGCCCGAGCCCAGTCCTTCGAGAAGGCCCCGCTCTCCTCCCCCTTGGCGACCTTCTTCAGGAGCTTCTTCTCTCCCCGCGCCAGGGCCTCCTCGCTGATGTCCACGACGACGACTTCGACCCCGTGGCGCGAGAAGACCTTCGCGAAGTAGAGAGCGATGTCGGGACCGATCTGCCCCGACCCGATGACACCGATCTTTCTGAAGCTGCGTCCCTGGAACTCGAAAGCCATGATGTTCTCCTTGCGGCTCCTTGCCTTCGACGACGACCCCGGGATCCCCGGCCCCTGAGGCGGCGGGACCGCGGACGGGAAGGAAGCGGGCCCGGGCCGGAGAGGATGCCCGGGGACCCCTCCCCCGGCAATGGCCCCCGGCCCGGTCCGGAAGTCATGCCGGGGACGGATCGTCGCGGCCGGAGGCCCGAGCCCGGGGGCCTTCGCCGCCTTCCGGGGCCGCCCCCGGGGAATCCTTTCCCCGGGGAGGAGCTTGCGTTTGGATCGCCGGAAGCTACCATCTCTGGGCTCGATTCCACGCCCTCCCGGGCCGGGCCGACTGGAGGCAGCATGGCCAAGCCGAAGAAGAAGAAAGAGATCGTCCACTTGGTCTGCAGCGAGACCGGAGACCGGAACTACACGATCCGGAAGAAACCGGGCACGCCCAAGCTCCAGCTCAAGAAATACTGCCCGCGCCTGCGCAAGCACACCCTGCACACCGAGAAGAAGAAGTAAGAGGCGGTCTCGGCCGGGATCCTCCGTCTCCGGGACCCGGGCACCCGATCCCATCCGGGTCCACGGTCCCTCTCCGCTTCCAGGATTCTCCCCGGCTCGCTCCCCGCCCCGCCCGTCACGCCCCCTTGCGGACTCCCTCGAACGGGGAGAAGATTCCTTCCCCGGGACCTTTCGGAAGGGGAGTGCGTCCCATAACTCTCCTTCGGGACTCCTCGTTCCGAGGATCCTTGGGGGTTCCGACCCCGCTCTCTTCCGGCCCATCAGTCTTAAGGAGATCCTGATGAGATCCTCGCTGGTCCCCGCGGCCCTGTTCGCCCTGTTCGCCCACGCCGCGCCATGCCCCGCGCAGAAGGTCTACAAGGACCCCAAATACGGCTTCACGTTCAAGATCCCGCGGGATTTCAACCGCGTGCCCGTGAACATGGACGAGAAGTGGGTCGTCGCCAAGTTCCTCTACAAACGTCCCCTGGAAGGGAAGATCGACTTCATCCAGATGACCCCGGAGATCCGGGTCATCATCTTTCCCAAGTTCGACCCCAAGGACTTCTCGAAGCGCAGGATCAAGACGAAGAAGGGACGGAGGACCGTCATCCAGCTCCTCGAGAACCCGTATCGGAACTACAAGGAGTTCCTGAGGGAGAACTACAACAAGGGCGGATGGCACGTAGCGGAAGAGAAGGAGACGAAGATCGGAAAGTTCCCGGCCGTCTACAAGAAGATCCTGGTCAACCAGAAGTTGCGCGGCAGCGACAACATCTCGAACGTCATCGAGGCCTGGGAGATCGACTTCCAGGACGCGACCTATGTCCTCCAGTTCGAGGTCCTCGCCGACTACGCCCACAAGTTCAGGACGGCGATCAAGAAAGCCTCGAAATCCTTCAAGATGATCCCCAGGACCGAGGCCCTCAAGACCCCGACCTCCACGGCCGGTTCGGTCGAGGTCACCTACGGGAAGAAGGGGAAGAGCGCGACGAAGACGCCCGAGGAGCGCAGGCGCGAACGGATCGAGGAACTCGAAAGGATCAAGGAGAAGGCCCGGACGACTCTCCCCGAGGGCTGGTCCTTCTTCAAAAAGGGCCCGTTCCTGATCCTGCAGAACAAGAAGGTCGACAAGCGCTTCGCGAACCGGGTCGCCAAGCAGGCCAACCTGGTCTGGAAATGGCTCCACGAGAATCTCGATTACATCGGCGAGGACTTCGCCGTCGGCGCCGTGATCCGGATCTGCAACAGCGCGGCCGAAGCGAACGCCTACATCGACACGAGCGGGAAGAGCGCCTATTCCGCGCGGTCCCGCGAGATCGTCATCTACAAGGACCGGGATTTCGGCTTCGCCGAGAACTCCTGGCGGATGAACGTCGGCCTCGCACAGAGGTTCCTCGCCGACAAGAACATGCGCCTGTGGTACTCCCTCCCCCCCTGGCTGGATGACGGCTTCGTCTACTTCATCGGCAACCTGAAGATGAAGGGAAGCCGACTCCTTCCCAAGCCCGACGAATGGGACATGGAGATCCTCAGGGACCGGCTCCGGAAGAACGAGTTCAAGAAAGCCAGGGAGATCGTCACTTCCAAGTACGGCAAGAGCTACAACAGCCTGAACGACCGCGTCCAGTCCCTCGCTATCAACCATTTCCTGATGACGAAGGGGAAGAAGCACAAGAAGTACCGGAACATCATCCCCGATTATCTCGGGACCCTCGACCGCAGGATCCGCCAGCTCGAAAAGGAATGGAGACGCGCTCTCGAGGAGGCGCGCAGGGAAGCCGAGAAGAGCAAGAAGAAGGACGGGGACGACGAGGACGAGGAGAAGCGGGCCTGGTATACGAAATGGAAGGAAAAACGGAACAAGATCTACGAGGAATGTCTGAAGGAAGTATTCGGCTCCTGGACCGAGAAGGACTGGGAGAACTTCGACAAGGACTGGAAGCGGGCGTTCAAGAAAGGATGAAGAACCTCCTCTCCGCTTCGACCCTCCTCGGGCTCGCGCTTCTCCTCCCGGCCTCCCTCCCGGCCGGGCCGCGCGCGGTGGTGAGTCTTCGGCTCCAGGACGGGGCCGGGAAGAAGACGCCCCCCCAGCGCCCCGGACCGGGAATGATCTCCTTGAAGGACGGGCGCTTCATCCTCGAGAAGCCGATCCGCAAGGTGAAGGGCGGCCTCGAGGTCCTCTACCGGAACGGGAAGGTCCTCGTCCCCGACTCGATGATCCTCGACTATTACTCTCCGGACACCACCCTCCAATACACCCCCAAGAACGAAATCGAACGCAAGAGGCTCGCCAAGGGGCTCGTCCCGATCGGCCGCCGCTGGGTCCGGAAATCCCTGGCCGAGCGGGAGATGCGCAAGCTGACCGAGAAGCGGAAGAAGGAGATCGAGGAACAGAAGGCGCATCGCCTGTGGCGGAACCGCTACATCGTCGAGACCAAGGACTTCATCTTCGAGCACAACCTGCCTCTGCCCCTGTTCAAGGAACTCCGGGAACTCTTCGAGGTCTATCTCAAGACCTTCTTGAAGAAATGGAGGAAGAAGCCGCATCTCCCCCGCAAGCCCAGGATCAACCTCTACGCGGATCACGGCGACTACTCTCAGATCTCGGGGGCGAAGGGGGGGATCGTGGGCTGGTATCACCCGATGACCCAGGAGTTGCATCTCTACTGGGACCGGCGAGACCCGAAATTCACGATCAACGTCCTCTTCCACGAGACCAACCACCTCCTCTCCGACATGATCAACGGGGATTTCCGCTATCCCGATTGGATCGAGGAACCGATGGCCGAGTATTACGGGGCGAGCAAGTGGAACCCCCGGGCCAAGGACAAGACCAAACGGATGACGATGGGGCACGTCCAGGCCAGCAGGCTCGCGGTCGTGAAGACCCAGATCAAGGAGGGCGAGAAGCTGAAGTTGAAGGACATGCTCCGCATTCCCGATTTCGGAGCCGTCCACTACGCCTGGGGATGGACGTTCATCCACTTCCTGATGAACTCCAAGAAATACGCCAAGCGCTGGGAGAAGTACTACCTGGACCTGGCGCACAAGAAGACGATCCGCAGGAAGCCCCTCTACGGCAAGGTCAAGACGGTGACCCCCGAGACCGCGGAGAAGCTCCTCCTGAAATACCTGAGGGTCAAGTCGCTCGACGCCCTGGAAAAGGAGTGGTACGCCTACATCGACTCCCTGGAGATCGAGGACGTCGACGGCTACGCCGCGGCGGGCCGGCACTTCCGGATGCTCGGGGAGTGGAAAGAGGCGAAGAAATACCTGAAGAAGGCCGTCGATCTCGGTGTGAAGAACCCCTACGCCTACATGGCCTACGCCGATCTCCTGGGAACGAGCGGCAAGGACAGGAAGGAGGCGATCCGCCTTCTCGACAAGGCCATCTCCCTCGATCCCCTCGAGGCCGAGTTCCGATACCGCAAGGGGCGGCTGCTCCTGACCTTCCATGACGACAAGCGCAAGCAGGAGGGCCTCCGCCTCGTCCGTCTCGCGGCGGAGATGAACCCGGAGGACTGGACCTACATCCACGCGGTCGCGGACATCGAGGAGGAAATGAAGCGGGAGGATCGGAAGAACGGCTAGGAGGAAAGAAATGCGCAAAGACCTCGTCGCCCTTTTCGCCTCCGCCCTTCTCCTCGCCTCCACCCTCTCCGCGACCGACCGGTTCGTCTCGATGCTCCGAGGCTCGGACGGCAACAACGGGAGCGCGAAGAGCCCCTTCAAGACGATCGCCCGCGGCCTCGCAGCGTCGAAATCCGGGGATCGGGTCATCGTCCTTCCGGGAAGATACGCTCCGAGCACAGGCGAACGCTTTCCCCTCGTCATCCCGCCGAGGGTGAGCCTCCTCGGGACGGAGACCCGCTCCTGCCTGATCGACGGAGAAGGAAAGCAGGCCCTTCTCGTCCGCGTCCAGAGCAACGGCGTCTTCCGCGGCTTCTCGCTGCGCAGCGGGAGGACCGGCTGGTGGGACATGGCCGTGCTGGTCCAGGACGTTTCCACGGGCAACGCCTCGAAGGTCGAGGTCGACCATCTCCGCCTGGACGGCGTTCCCCGCGGCATCGTCGTCGGCTCGCCTTCCGGAACGCATTCCCTGTCGGGCGTCCAGATCCACGATGTCACGATCACCCGTTGCCTCGTCGAGGGGATCAACTCCTGGACGGGAGGCGGCAAGGCCTCGGGGAACCGGATCTGGAACTGCACGATCCACGGGCACAGGGACCCGGGGAACCCGGGCCGATCGGTCATGCGGGCCGCGATAAGCTTCGCCCCGGGCGCCCAGTTCGACGTCCGCAACTGCATTCTCGCCTTCTATGACTGGGCGGGGATCGAGGCGTCGGGAAAGGGCGGACTCCCCCCGGCCGTCACCTCGGACTCCAACCTCTTCTGGTCGTTCAAGGGGAACCCCGTCACCTCGTCCCTGAAGCTCGGCCCGAAGGACCGGACGAAGACCGATCCCCTCCTCGCCGGGGCGCCCGGGCCTTCGAGCCCGGGAGATCTCCACCTGACCACGAGCCGCTCCCCCTGCTTCCAGGGAGGCGTCAATCAACCGGGACAGAGCGCCCACTTCGACATGGACTGGCGATCTCCACGGATCTTCGCCGGCGTCGTGGACATCGGGGCGGACGAATACCAGGGGATCGACGCCTGGTTCTCGGGTCCTCCGCTCCTCTCTTCGAAACTCCGCCTCGGGATGGTCGGCGCCCCACAGGCTCCCGCCCTTTTCGTTCTCGGATTCTCCACGCTCCCCTCGGGCGTGAAGATCCCCGGCTTCGGAGGGAGACTCCACCTCGATCCCGGCAAGCCCCTCCTTTTCGCCGCCGCGTCCAAGAACTCCAAGGGCTACGCAGCCCTCACCCTGCCGCTCCCGAACCTCCCGTCCCTCGCCGGGACCGTCCTCTACCTCCAGGCCGTCGAGACCCCCTCCCTGACCCTGACCGACCTCGACCTCTGCACCCTGATCCGCTGAGGCCCTTCAGATCTCCATTCCTCGGGATTCGGCATCCCATGACCCATGGGGTTCGGGGAGAGGAGGAAGGCGGCCCAGGCGTTCGAGCCAGGATTCTACATGACCGAGCGGGGCCCGCAGGGAAGCGCCCGGAGCGAGGAGGATCGTCGATTCGGGGGCGTGGTCGCAGAGAGCGACCCTAACCATCCCCGTGAAGTCGAAGCAGCGCACGCACTGGTGGCCGAGGGTGTAGTCGCGAAGCGCGGGTCCTTGCACGCCGTACGTCGGCCACACGTAGCCGCGCCCGTCGATCAGCGGAATCCTCGGGGTCCTGAACGGCAGATCCCCGAGTTCCCGCGACGCGCGCTCGGATACGGGACGAAGCAGGGAGGTGTGGAAGGGACCGTGGAAGGGCAGGCGGAACGGGAAGTCCCGTTTCCCGAGCCGGACCTTCGGAAGCTCCTCCTCGCAACGGCGCATCGCGGCCTCGTCCCCCGCGAGGACTACGTGCCCCCCGAGACGGATCGACAGGGAAGGCCCCCCCGGCGCCCCCTCCCCCGGCGGGCCGCCGCAGAGCCCCTCCACGAGGGCCTTGCGTTCGGGCAGGACGTTCCAGTCCTCGTCGAGGAGCGTCCAGAGGATCTGGCCTCCTCCGGGGCCCTCCTCCTGGAGTCGGGCCATCGTCGAGACGAGACGCGCCCCGTCCTCGAGCGACAGGGCTCCGGCCAGGACCAAAGCCGTGTAGAAACCTAGGGAATTGCCCCCGACGAGGATCGGGTCGACCTCGCGCAGCCGAAGGCGCGCATCGAGGATCGAGCAGGCGAAGATCAAGGCGGAGGCGTTGCGGCCCTTCAAGTGGAGCCCGGGCTTGAACGAGGAGTGGCCGTCCAGCTCTTCCAGCGAGGGAAGATCGGGTTCGGACCGGGCCCGGCAGTCCTCGAGCCGTCCGAGGAGGTCTTCCCCCTCGGCGCCGAGGGCGTCCGCGAGCCCCCGGAGGGATCCGAGTTCGGAACGGGTGTAGCTTCCCCGCCCGGGACAGAGGAGGAAGGCCTTCGGCCGGGTCATTTCGCCCTCCCCGCTTCCGGGCCCGCGAGCCTGAGCATCGCGGCCTCGATCTCGGGAATCGCGGGGAGCACGAGATCGGCGGCCGGCCCCAGCGGAACGTAGCTGTCGGCCGCGGCGACGAGGCCGCAGGGCAGCCCCCTGCACGCGGGGTCGAGGGCGCAGAGCGCGAGGAGGGCGTCGGCGATCCCCCCTCCGCTGCGGCGGCACTCGTCGACGACCAGGAGGGCCCCGGCGCGGCGCGCCGCCTCGAGAAAGCTCTTCTCGGGCAGGGGCGCGAGCCAGCGGAGGTCGAGCACCTCGACCCGATCCTCGAGCCCCGCCCTCCGGCGGGCCTGCAGGGCCATCGGCACGCCGTTGCCATAGGTCGCGACGAGGAGTTCCGGTTCCCCGCCAGCCGGATAGCTTCGCGCCTCTCCCGGTTCGACGACTTCCCCCGGCGGCGGATAGGGGAAGGACCAGCCCAGGTCCCCGGCCTCGTGAAGGTCCTTCCTCATGTAGAGGGCGATCGGCTCGAGGAAGGCGACGACGGAGCGCGCCCGGCGCGCCGCCTCGACGGCCCCTCGGAGCATCGACACCGCGTCGTCGCCTCTCGACGGAACGGCGAGGACGAGGCCCGGAACGTCCCGGAGGACGCCGATGGAGTTGTCGTTGTGGAAGTGTCCGCCGAAGCCCTTCTGGTAGGCGAAGGAAGCGATCCGCACGACCATCGGGTTGTCGAAACTCCCCGCGGAGAAGAACCTCTGGGAGCAGGCCTCTCCCCGCAGCTGGTCCTCGGCGTTGTGCAGGTAGGCGAGGTACTGGATCTCCGGGATCGGAAGGAAGCCCGCCTGCGCCGCCCCGATCGCGACCCCCAGGATCGTCGTCTCGTCGAGCAGGGTGTTGAAGACCCTTCCCCCGCCGAAACGCGCGTGGAGGTCCGCCGTCACATGGTAGACCCCCCCCTTCTTCGCGACGTCCTCCCCGAAGACCAGGATCTCGGGATGGGCATGCATCAGGTCGGCCAGGGCCCGCGAGAGCTGCATCGCCATGTGTCGGGGCCGATCCTCCTCGGGGAGACGCCCGCCGAAGAGCCGGCGCCGCGCGGACTCCTCGCGGGTCCCGGAGGCCCGCGGACGGCCTTCTCCGGGACCCGGGAACGCGAGGGGGGCCATGATCTCCTCCCTCGAAACCTGCTTGGGGCCCTCCGCGGCCCGCGCCGCGACCCGCGCGACGCGCTCCTCGAGATCGAGGTAGAGGTCCCGCAGCGCCTTCCCGTCGATCCAGCCCCGCGAGACCGCGAGGCGGCACATCCCGGGTAGCGGATCCTTCGCCTCCCGGGCGAGGATGTCGGTCTCGCTCGAATAGAGGGCCTCCACGTCGCTGCCGGCATGGCCGAGGAGCCGGACGACGCGGAGACGCAACAGGGTCGGGCGACGCTTCCTCCTGCAGGAGGTGACCGCGGCCCGCGCGACCTTCCAGCTCTCCTCGAGATCGAGGCCGTCCGCGTCGAACCAGTCCATCCCGGGACGTCCGGCGAAGACCGATTCGACCCAGCCCCGCGGAGTGTGCACCGAGATTCCGAGTCCGTTGTCCTCGCAGACGAAGAGGATCGGGACCGGGAGGTGCTGGTGCGCCGCCCAGAGCGCGGAGTTGAAGGCCGTCGTCGCGGAGGCATGGTTGAGGCTCGCGTCCCCGAAGGAGCACATGACGATCGCGTCCTCCGGAATCCTCGGCCGCCCGGAGGGGGCATCGAGCCTCACCTCCCCCATCAGGTGCGTCGCGCGTTCGATCCCGAAGGCCAGGCCGACGGCCTTCGGAAGATGGCTGGCGATCGTCGAGGTCTGGGGAGGGACCCAGAGCCGGCTGCTCCCCCAGACCTTGTGCCGGCCCCCGCTGACCGGATCCCAGGCGCTCGCGCAGATCGAAAGAAGGGTGTCGTACAGGAAGGACTCCCCGGGGGTCTTGCGCAAGCGCGCGGCCATGAAGGCCCCGCTGCGGTAGTGGAGGAGGCAGGGATCCGTGACCCTGAGGATCCTGCCCAGGACCGCGTTCATCTCGTGTCCCGCGCTCCCTATCGTGTAGAACCCGAGCCCCGCGTCCTTCAACCTCCGCGCCTCGAGATCGAGCAGGCGGCTCTGGAAGGCCGCCTCGATCACCGCGAGCCCGTCGTTCGGAGAAGGCTCGGCCCCCTCCTCCCCGCCCCGAGTCCCGGGCGAGGGCCGGGACGCGAGTTCGTCGAGAACCGCGCGCAGGTTCGCGTGGACGATCTCCTCCCGGCGCAGAGTCACGGGCGAATCAGGATCCTTTGAGGAAGTTCAGGAACCCCTGCGGGTCGGGTAGCCAGCCCTCGTGCTTCCTCAGGACCTTTCGGGTCTTCGGGTCCATGATCACGTAGGTCGGGCGCGCGAGCGTTCCGGCGAGGGTCTTGCGCAGTTCGTTGTTGCGGCTCCGCGCGGGCTCCCGGCCGTCCAGGTGGAGGCGGGCCTCGAGGAAGCGCTTCTTCAGTTCTCCGGCGACCGCCGGGTGCGGGAAGATGTTCCGTTCCATCGCCCGGCAGTTCGCTCAGGTGAAGCCCGTGAAGTTGACGAGGAGGAGCCTTCCCTGCTCCTTCGCTCGGGCGAGCGCCTCCTCGAAGTCATCGACGACGAGAGGATGCGCGACCCGGGACGACCCGCCCCCGCCGCGTCTCCCCCCCCCGTTCGCGGGGATACCTCCGTTCCCGTTCCCGTCGGAGGATGGGCCGTTCCCCGAGCCGCCTCCTCCGGCGGAGGCATACCCCAGGAACTCATCGGCGCCGTAGCCCGGCAGGAGACCGTTCATGACGGTGTTGTTCCGGTAGGGGTTCCCGAGCGCCCCGTAGCCGAAGTAGAGGGCCAGCATCAGGACGGCGACTCCGCCGACCAGCCGGCCGGGTCCGATCTCGCCGCTGTCCCCCTCCATCCGGATCATCCCGAAGAGGAAGCAGGCCGCGGCGAGGAAGATCCCGAACCACATGGTCAGGAAGAGTTCGTCGGGAAGCAGGCCGAGCTGGAGGTTCAGGTCGACGTTCGAAAAGAACTTGAGGGCCGCGGCGACCTCGACGAAGCCGAGGAAGACCTTGAGGACGTGCATCCATTCCCCCGCGGAGGGGATGTCCTTCAGCTTCCCCGGGATCAGGGCCAGGATCACGAAGGGGATCGCCATCGTCGCGCCGAACACCCCCATGCCGAGGACGACGTGCCCGAGACCTCCGGCCGCGGAGGCCCCGAGCAGGGAGGCCACGAAGGGAACGGTGCAGGTGAAGGAGGTGACGACGAGCGTCGCCCCCATCAGGAACACCCCCAGATACCCCCTCTTCATCGAGGCCTTCCCGGCGGCGTCCAGAAGGAAGCGGGGCGGACGCAATGCGATCACGCCGAACAACGAGAGGGCGAAGAGGAGGAACAGGAGGCCGACGACGAGGTTCGTCGCCCAGTGGACCGCGAAGCCGACGATCGCCCCGCCGACGACGACCCCGATCGCGATGAAGATCAGGATGATTCCGGAGCCGTAGACGAGGGCCAGCCCGAGGGTGCTGCCGCCCCTCTCCTGCGCCTGCTTCGTGAA
>Ga0256830_1001809_pt1 | contig 14732 bp, 12 predicted proteins | sample 128326metaG_FD_190537 | JGI IMG/M metagenome (GOLD analysis project Ga0256830, IMG submission 190537) | Hydrothermal vent microbial communities from Lau Basin, Pacific Ocean - 128-326 | ecosystem: Environmental > Aquatic > Marine > Hydrothermal vents | place: Pacific Ocean: Lau Basin | collected... | reverse complement strand
CGGCGGCGACCGCGATGGCAACCCGTTCGTCAAGCCGGATACCACCCGGCTGGCGTTGCGCCTGCACATGCGTGAGATTCTGGCCGAATATATCAAGCGTGTCTCTGCCCTGGTGCAGACCCTGACCTACTCGGCACAGCTGGTCAGCGTCTCCGCCGAACTGTTGACCGGGCTGCAAAACGACGAGCAGGCCTGTCCCGCTGTCTACCGCGAGCGCCCGAACCTGTACCGGCATGAGCCGTACCGGCGCAAGCTGCACCTGGTAAAATACCGGCTGCAGCAAAACCTGTCCTACACCGACAGCCTGATCAACGGCGAAGCCCTGCCACGGCCCGTGGAAGCCTATGACGACGAGCAGGCGTTTCTCGATGACCTGCAGTGCATCTACCGTTCACTCGTAAACCACGGGGACGGCAATATCGCCAACCAGGAACTCAAAGACCTGATTCGCCTGACCGAAACCTTCGGCTTCTACCTGATGTCACTCGATATCCGCCAGGAATCGACGCGCCATACACTGGCCGTCGCCGAGCTGTTCGGCAAGCTTGGCATCCACGACGACTATGCCGGACTGGAACCGGAAGCCCGCAGCCAACTGCTGACCGACGCGCTGCGTGAACCGGTACCGGCATCGCTGGTATCACTGCAGCTGACCGAAGACACCGCTGAAACCGTCGAAGTATTCCGCATGATCCGGCAGATGCAGCAGGAGATCAGTGCCACGGCGCTGGGCCACTACGTGATTTCGATGACCCATCATGCCAGTCATATTCTTGAAACCATGTGGCTGGCAAAGCTTGCCGGACTGGTCGACTATACCGAGACCGCTTGCCGCTGTGACATCCATATCAGCCCGTTGTTCGAAACCATCGATGATCTGACCCACGTCGAGCCGGTGCTGCAGAACCTGTTCGGCAACCCGGTTTACTCACGCCTGCTGACAGCAGGTTCCGGGCTGCAGGAAATCATGCTCGGTTATTCCGACTCGTGCAAGGATGGCGGTATCCTGGCATCCAGCTGGAGCCTGTACGAAGCACAGAAAACCATTCTTCGCATCGGTACACAGCACAAGATCAAGATACGCCTGTTCCATGGCCGTGGTGGCACCATCGGCCGCGGCGGCGGCCCGACACATGATTCGATCCTCGCGCAACCACCGGGTACCACGCAGGGACAGATCAAGTTTACCGAGCAGGGCGAAGTCCTGTCTTACAAGTACAGCAACCGTGAAACCGCGATCTACGAGCTGAGTATGGGCATCACCGGCCTGATGAAGGCCAGCCTGGGCGTCATCAGCGAGGTCAGCGATGACCGCAAGGACTACCTCGGTATCATGGATGCGATCGCCGCACATGGCGAGCAGCAGTACCGTGCGCTTACCGACAAGACCGCGCATTTCCTGGATTATTTCTACGAAGCGACGCCGGTCTCGGAAATCGGCCTGTTGAACATAGGCTCCAGACCGTCACACCGCAACAAGAGTGACCGCTCCAAGCAGTCGATCCGCGCGATCCCATGGGTCTTCGGCTGGGCCCAGGCACGCCATACACTACCCGCCTGGTACGGGCTTGGATCCGCGTTACAGCACTGGCGCCAAGACGATCCACAGCGGCTGGCCAAGCTGCAGACCATGTACCGTGAATGGCCGTTTTTCCAGTCTCTGCTCAGCAATATTCAAATGGCGCTGTTCAAGGGTGAAATGAACATAGCCCACGACTATGCGACGCTATACGACGATGAACAGGTCAGAGAACAAATCTACCAGGCCATCCGCGAGGAGTACGAACGTACGATCGAACAGGTATTGCATATCGCCGGTCATCATACACTGCTGGAAGACAACACTGCGCTGGCGCTGTCATTGAACCGCCGCGACCCTTACCTCGACCCGATCAATTACCTGCAGATCAGAATTCTGCGTGAATTTCGCCGCGATCAGCAAAACGGCAAGCAACCGGCGGAACACTCCAAGTGGCTCGACCCACTGCTGCGGTCGATCAACACGATCTCCGCCGGAATGCGCAACACCGGCTGAATCTGCTGGCCCGCCTTTCTCGCCAGCGCTCGTCGCGGGACAATGTATGGATAATGACATGGTACGGAAGAACCGTGTGTAGAAGAACCACCACATAACACGATTCGATTTGCCTTGCCGTGGAAACATGCAATACACCCCGCCCCATCATGACAGTGTGCGCAGCGCACCAAGGGATTTACACCAAGAAAATTTCACGCCCAAAAGTAGGGTGCGTTATACGCACCAATGTATGGGCAATGACACGGCAAAGAAACATCGTGTGTAGAAGAACCACCACGTGCTCCCATTTAATTTTCCTTGGTGTTAGTGCGTACAACGCACCCTACCTCGTCGTGGCAGCAGGCTTGTCTGCCGCCACCTGAAATGGCGACAACGCCTGCCGGATCTCGTTGTACAGCACCGGAAGCCAGGCGGGCCTGACCACACCGGGTGCGGCCAACGCTTTCTTAGCTTGGGCTTTCTTACCTGCTGCCGCACCGCGAAAATCATACGGCGCAATGATCACCTTGACCCTGTCCTTGCCGACACTGGCCACGAGCACGAAAAGTTCTTCGATCGCCGGGTCGCCGAGCGCGATACAACCTACGCTCTTGTCGCGGCCGTGCAAAAAGATATTGGTCCCGGGAAACTTTCTCCCCTCCTGTTGCGCATAGTGCAGGTCGAATGCATTCGGATAATTGATCTTCAATGACAAGTGATAACTGCTGTTCGGATTCAGCGCACTGACCTGGTAGATCCCTTCAGGAATCTGCAAATCACCCTCCCGCAGCTTAGGGCCCAGCGCGCCACTGAACGCGGTAAACGGGTAAGTCTTGATTTTCTGCCAAGGTGCACCAGGGCTATCACGTCTCGACCACAACTCGACCCGGCGTTCCTGTTTAAAACCAAGCAATGCGATTTCAGTCGGCGGGTAAACAAGGCCACGGCGCAAAAAAGCAGGCCGCAGCCTGGTTTCAACCTGTTGCGCATAGTGTGCGAGCCTGTCGTTGACCGTAAACCGCTGTACAGCACTTTCGTTGCCAACAGAAAGATTTTTCCTGCCTGGACGGGTTGCAGAGTGCTCAGAGTACGGTGTAGAGAGGACAAACACCAACACCATGAGCCCGGCGACCGCCGATAGTAACGCGCTCCATCGCTTCATCCCGACTCCACTCCCGTTTTCCTGTACACAAGCGTTATCAACGTGCCATCACGTAATTCGGGTCAAGCGAACACCGATTGTATTGGCGCACAGGACAGTCTCATTTGATTTGCTTTGGTGTGTGGTGCGTACGACGGGCTGGCCTGCCGTGGTATTTAGCGGTATAACCTGCCCACCGGCTTGCAATCGATCGCCGTCAACCCATGCGCCAACGACGGGTACCGGAGTTTCAAGCCAAGCAGCTGCTTCATGCGGCGATTGCTGACCCTGCGCGACTCTGACAGGTAAGACAACATACCGGCACTCAGTACAGTTTCAGCCTGCCGACGACTGAGCACGGGAGGCCGCGGCAGCTGCAGACGATCGGCTATCTGGAAGAAATAGTCAGTCATGGTACTGGGTGCGTCATCAGCGACATTGAGTACCGTATTCAACGATGTCTTTTCAAGCAATGCCAGGCACACATCGAGCAGATCCTGCTCGTGGATACGGTTGCTGAACCCGGCCTCCGACGGATCCAGAACGGGTTTGCGCGCACGAATACGCGCCAGCGGCAAACGCCCGGGGCCATAGATACCCGCCACCCGCAGGATACAATAGCCTGTCCGGTGCCGTTCCAGCCAGCTGCGAAACGCCTGTTCCACATAGACCCGCCGACGTGCACGGTCTGTCATCGGCTTGACCGGCGTCTCCTCTGTCACCCATGCGCCGGCACAATCGCCGTATACACCGGTAACGCTCAACAACACCACCGATGCCGGCAGCCCGTCGGCGGAAAGCAGCTCGAGAAAACGATGAACCCTGCGGTCTTCAGTACCAGTAGATACCGGCGGGACAAGATAAAAGACATGCGCCCCGCGAAAATCCAGTTCTGCAGCTGCGCAGCTGTGGTCCAGGTCGAGCAACCGGGCCGGAATCCGGTGCTGTGCACACAGGGATTGCGAGTCGGACGTCCGTACCGTTGCCATCACGTCATAGCCCCTGGCCGCAGCCGCGACAGCGAGCTTACGGCCCAGTTTCCCGCAACCAATGATGACGACACGCGGCTTCACGGTGTGCTGCGTCCACTGTCGACAAGCCGATAGTGCTGCAGCTGCCTGTCCTGTATACCGGACAGCAACAACTGCGACAAGGCGGCGCCGATCGTGGCCATCAACATATCCCACTGGGTATCCCAGGGATCACCCTGCTTGGCAAGAAAGAGCGCGGCATTTTCGTGTGGATCGGCCCGCTGCGGAAAGCTGACCGCCGTCCACCACTCGATAAACTCATAGATCATGCTGACCGCCATCGCCACGCACAACACCAGGAAAAACAACCACTTTCCGCTGATCAACGGTGACCGCCGCAACAGTATCTCACGAATGATCAATGCCGGCACGAACCCTTGGGCAAAATGCCCGACACGATCGAACGGATTGCGGCCCAATGCAAACAGGTCCTGCATCCAGAAACCGAGCGGGACCTTCTGGTAGGTATAGTGGGCGCCAACCAGTAAAATACACGCGTGCACAAAAATAAACAGGTAAGTCACCGGGGTAAACGCAAAACGCCGGAATACGGCGATCAACAACGGGATACCGGCAAGCACCCAGATCGACAGCAACAGCCATTTCACGAAATGCTCATTCGCCGCACTCCAGGCCAGCACCAACACGAGCAACCCGAGCAGCAGGTAAAGCTGCTTCAACGGATAGACACTTGTTTTCATCGACACGACATCCATCAAGACAATACGATTACTACCGGACAGTTCCGGCACAGTCAAGCCGCGCCGGCAAAGGAGGACAGTGTAACAGAGATGGCAGCTGGAGCAAATGTGACGACAGGATTTATCGCGCCCACGAATCCTGCTTTAAAACAATTCTACGCAGTCATCCGCATCGGGTGCCGCTTTACGCTCCTGGTCATCGACGTTGATCTCCAGGGCCTCAGCCACACTCATTCCACTCAACAATGCCTCGAACATCCTGCGGTCTTTCTCGATCGTAAAACTCGACTTGATCATTTGTTGCAGGTTACTCCACTCGTTCGGGCTGTAGAGACGCCGCGGATCGCCTATCAGATCAGCCAGCGACGACAAACTCTCCGAGAGGTGGGTCAAGCGCTGGGTCATGCGGTCATAGAACTGAAATGCAACGATGATCGATTGCAGCTTGCCGGACATTTTCTGCCCTTTTTCCATGATCGACGACTTGGCTTCACTCTCCGGTAAGGCGGTCACTTCCTGCTGCACCGCACCCATCTGTTCCATTACATACGTCATGGATTCAGCAAGCACCTCTACTGAATCTTCACCTTCCGACATGCTTTTCTTGAGCTGTGCCACTGCCAGGTTCAGCATCAACACCGTTTCCCTGATCTGACTCCAGTCCAGGTCAGGATTGACTGCAGTTGTAGGTCTTGGATTCATTCTTACCGCTTCCCTCTCGTTTATTGGCTGATTTAGTATGCAAAACTTGCTCGAAAAAAAACCTGCCCCGGCCATAGACAACAAGTGCACCACGGCCCTGCCGCATAAAACCCGACTTTACGAGCAAAATCAAAAACGCCTCTACTAGGTAAGTATCGACTTCCAACGCCAGTTCTTGACCCGTATTTCCATCCACCCGCTGTTGCGACGGCCAACTGGTACACGCTGGCTGACCCAGAGGCGGCGCAGAAAAAAGCTTGCGGACCGCGGGAGCATTCAGGCGAGGGTTGGCATTGTCACGACTGGTCAAGGCCATTCACACGGGATGTGGTGCGTACAACACACCCAAATTAAAAAAGGCTCTGGCCCACCCAGAGCCTGCAATCGCAACGACTATGACTACTCCGGGTAGCTTATCGACTTCATGTAGCGCTGTATCAAACCCTGGGCTTCCGCTATATTCTCGGCTGTCAGGCGCCGGAATAACGCATTCTTTTTGCTGCGGCTGTAGGTATGCCCGTGCATGTCGGCGATACTGTACCAGGTAAACGCCTTGACCTTGTCCCGGCGCACCCCCAACCCCAGCGCATAGAACTGGGCCAGCTTATAGTGCGCAGCACGATAGCCAAGCAGCGCCGCCTTGGTGTACCAGGCGAAGGCCTTACGGTAGTTACGCTGGCCGCGCATCCCCTTGTCATAGATATAACCTATCCGGTACAAGGCCTTTGGATCATTTTTCGACGAAGCCAGCGCCAGCAAGCGCTGTGCCTCCGACCAGTTCCGGCGTACGCCGCGGCCATAGAGATAGATCTCGCCGAGGTAATAGATTGAATGTTCATCCCCATTGTCACGTGCTTTCCTGAACCAGTGCAACGCGTCGTGATAATTTTTATAAGGTCCGTTCTGATCATAGAACACCAGGCCGAGGTGGTACATCGCTTCGACATGACCAGCCGTTGCCGCTTCCTGCAACCACTTCTTCGCTGCAACATAATTCTGGCGCACACATTTTCCTTCCAGAAAAATCTTACCCAGAATAAACTTGGATGAAACAACCCCCTGCTCTGCGTTACGTGTAATCATCCTCAGCGCGCTTTCAAAATTCGCGCAGCCGGGTTTTTTATAGACTACAGGAATCGCGTTGACATTGAAGACAAGCACGAGCAGCAGTACAGTCAATGACATCTTGAGCAATGATGTTTTGGCCGGAGCAGAAAAAGGCTTGGCAGATACAGTCTTGAAAGTGAATTTCACCGTTCGTCCCTCTTAAGATAGTTGGCAGATACTTTCTTATCGTCCCCCGGGTACGGCTCGAACCCAACACGGCACAGCGGGTTGGTACGCACTTTTATCACTGTTTTTTAGCTACCACGAGCATTTGTAAGTATAGCAGTGACATTTCAATTTCCAGTTATCACGGCAGCAATCTTAAAAAAACTTTTGAAATGAGAAGCATGTCACGCGCACAAACAAAATTCATCACACAAGATTTTTTTGACGCAAAGGCAGACCAAAACCTGTAAGGTTTTTAATCCATGAAAATAAAACTGGAAGGTATAAATCAGGCCACTTGGACTGGGGTAGAACGTGAACTGCGGATCACCTTGTTGTGCTCGTCGAGATAAACCAGGTTGGGTCGATGTTTGGCAGCTTCCTGCGGAGTCAGTCCGGCATAGGTACAGATGATCAACCTGTCTCCCTTATCGGCCTTGTGCGCCGCCGCCCCATTGACAGAAATGATACCGCTTCTTTCTTCCGCCTTGATCGCATAGGTTACAAACCTGTTACCGTTTTCCAGGTTGTAAACATGCAGCTGCTCGTATTCCTGAATCCCGGCCTGTCCCAGCAGGCCGGCATCGATTGCACAGGAACCCTCGTATTCCAGTTCGGAATGCGTGACCCTGGCATGATGCAGTTTTGCTTTGAGAAACATCTGGTACATAGTTCAACTTTCTGCAGGTAAAAGTTTCATTACAATGGATAATTATACCAGAAACGAAAATATCAAGCACAGGAATTACGGAAAAAATCACCTGGCCGAATAAACACTTACTCCTGATGGGTATTTATTGGGCAGACAAAACCACTAGCCCGCATTTCTCGCCACCGTTCGTAGCGAGACGGAGCAAGGGTGCGGCCTGGGTGGCTTTCGCGACCAAGGAGCAAGCAAGGTAGAGTGCATTGTACGCACCACATCCTGCATGAAGCACTTTGACAGGTCATGACAATGCCAACCCCCGCCTGAATGCTCCCGCGAGTTCCTGGTGTTTTGAATCGCATCATGCGCGCTAGGCTTCAATTGGTCAGCACCGGTGCCTGCGAATCCATCTTCAGGTGTATCGTCACGTTACGGTCCTTGATACGAACCCAGCGTGATGTCGGTCTGAAATTCTCCTTTAACGCCCTGATCAGGTAATTGCCCGGCGGCAACTTGATCCCCGGCTTGTATTTTCGCGGGTAATCGACAATTTCGATCGTCGCATCCTGCGGCGTTGGATTGACTGTCAACGCATACAACGGTTTTTCCAGTTTCACAGTCAGTGCCAGGTCCTGCTCTGTCATGATAATCGGCTTGGTGACCGTCTTGTACCCCGGCGCAGAGATTTCCAGCCGGTAGCTTCCCGGTAACAAGTTGATGCCGGGCGAATAAGGCTCGGGGTGACCGATAATGATGACCTTCGCCCCCGGCGGGGAAGTCTTGACCGTCAAACGCCCCAGGTCCTCTCCAAGCTTGAGCTTCAGCTTTATATCCTTGTCTTTCAAGGTCACCACCTGGATCTTGGGCCGATAACCCGGCGCAGAGATCCGCAACCGGTAGGTACCCGGTTTGTATCGGCGCCACTTCTTGTAAGCTATCTTTGGCTGCAACATCTCGATTTTCGCATTCGACGGGTCGACAGCCAACCTGATCAGGAACTTGTTCGGTTTCAGGGCGATTTTCTTTTCCACCGGTTTATCAGTAATCTCGATTTCATGTTTTTGCGTATCGAACCCGTCCGCGCTGACCGTGACCTGGTACTTTCCCGGGTGCAGCTTGATGCCCGGCTTGTAATGAATGGACTTGTTGCTGAAAACGATCTTTGCATTCTTCGGCACGGTTCGCAGTTTCAGCGCATAACCCTGCTTCTTCAGGCTGACGCTCAACCTGGCATCCCTGTCCTTGATCTCCACCCACTTATGCTGGGTCTCGAACCCTGAAGCGGAAACCGCAATACGATAACGTCCCGGTTTCAGCTTCTTCCCTTTTTTGTAATCGGTATTTTTCGGCTCGACTATTTTCACGGTTGCATTCTTCGGCGTGGTCGCCACCTTGAGCGAAAACCTGGCTTCTTTCAAGCTGAACTTAAAGCTGCCGGATTTGACGAGCTTGATCCATTTTTTGCTGGTCTGGTATCCAGGCGCACTGACCTGCACCTGGTACTTACCCGGCGGCATCAACATTCCCGGGATATACGACTCTTTGTAATTCAGTATCTTGACTTCCGCTGACTTGGGAACCGTGTTGACGGTCAATTTGACACCGGGGGAAATCAACTTGACCCTGACCGTTTTTTTACTCTTGCCAACCTCAAACGAATGGCGCTTGGTCTTATATCCCTCTGCCTTGACTTCTACCGTATAACTGCCTTCCGACAGGCGTATCCCGTCGCGCTTGTAAGGCTTGGGCCAATCCAATATCCTGATCCGCGCCAGCGGTGCGGCCTGGGGTGGATCGAGCTTTATTCTGACCTTATAAAACACCTTGGCCTTGGCCAGCTTGACCGTCCTGACCAGGTCCTGATCACGGATCGTCACTTCGTGCGTCGCCTTGATATAGCCAGGTGCAGTAACCTGGACCCGGTATCTACCCGGCTTCAACAGCATGCCCTGCTTAAAGCGCCTGTGCGTATCCAACAGCTTGATCTTCGCCTTGCGCACATTGGTCTTGATCCGCAAACGATAATAAGCCGCCTTCAACTTCGCATCCACCGTGCTGGCAGTACCCCCTTTCACCGTCACATTGTCTGTCCACGGCTGATACCCAGGCAACTCCAGACGTAACGCATACTGACCAGGCTGTAGTTTGTCGAAAGTCTGCGGGGTGTCGCCCACGTATTTGTCGTCCAGGTAGATCTTTGCTGCTGCGGGCGTACTGGTAAGCTGCAGCGTGCCAGGCCCTTTTACCGCCGGGCTGTGGGTGCCCGGCCGGCCTGGATCGCGGTTTCGGCTGCCATCGGTCCCGCCCAACTGGGTCCATGCATAAATTCCGCCGGCCAGCAGCAAAAAGATCAGAAACCCATAAGCGAGGCTGTTGTCTCCTGAACGTTTGGGCCTTCCGACACGGCGATTCCAGTGAGGATCACGACGTCCTGATTTTTTCGGCGCACGCGGCCGCTGTCCCGGGCGTGACAACATCAGGTCATCGTCCAGGTCCAGGTCAAAATCGCTTATGCGTTGCTCACGTTGTCTTCTCTTCATGCCGCCTTGATCCTGGGACCGCCTGCAGGTCCCGAGTGTAACTGCTCAAGCTGGTTAACCCGCCTTTCTTGTTACCCTTGTCTCGCGACGAACGGTGGTGAGAAATGTGGGTTAAAGGCACCTACTAGTGTAATCGATAAGCCCGCGGATTTCAGCCCCTTTTTAAGACAGGGAGGCTGGCCCGCATTGCTCACCACCCTTCTACGGTGCGTACAACGCACCCTACCTGCCTGCGCGCTCCTCGGTCGCGAAAGCCACCCATGCCGCACCCTTGTTCCGTCTCGCTACAAACGGTGGTGAGAAAGGCAGGCTAATGCCCCTTGGTAAAAATCACATTGTCGATCAACCGGGTTTCCCCGAGCCAGGCCGCAGCAAGGACTACCAGATCTTTTTCATGTTTATCAGCAACAGCCAAAGTGTGGGAATTGCGCAGACTGACATATTCCGGCCGGAACCCGGACTCACTCAGTTCATACATGGCACGTTCTTCCAAGCGTCGATAACTCACCTCCCCCTCATTGACCTGTTCGCGCACATGCAGCAAAACCCGGTAGAGTTCCGGCGCTACGACACGCTCGGCCGCGTTCAAATAGCGGTTGCGGCTGCTCATGGCCAGGCCGTCTTTTTCTCTTACCGTCGGTGCCGAGACCAGCTGTACTGGAAGAAACAGCTCTTTGATCATCGCCCGTACCAGGATCAACTGCTGGTAGTCCTTCTCCCCCATCACGACGATATCCGGCTTGACCAGGTTGAACAGTTTCAGCAGGATCGTACTGACACCATCGAAATGGCCGGGACGGAATTCACCACACAGGATCGACGCCAGCCCCGGCAGTGAAACCTTGACCGCATCGGTCGTGGAAGGAAACAGGTCGTGCTGCGCCGGCGTATAAAGGTAGTCGACATTTTTATTGCACAACGCATAGCTGTCAGCCCCCAGTGTCCTGGGGTACTGGTCGAAGTCCTCGTTTTCACCAAACTGAATCGGGTTGACAAAGATACTGACGATGACCACCTGTGCATGCGCTTTGGCGACGTCGACCAAGGAGAGGTGCCCCGCATGCAGATTACCCATCGTCGGCACGAACGCGACCTTTTTGTCCCGCAACTCTTCAGCCAGTTGCAGCAACGCGCTGTTGTTATCGATAATGATCATGGTCCAGCCATTCCATCCGGCAGTTCCGGGGTTGAGAGTTCAAACAGCCTCTGAATCATCCAGGACTAAGTAAATGTATGCTCCGGGGCAGGAAACTCCCCGTTTCGTACCGCGGCGACGAAACGTTCCACAGCCTGCCCGATCGACTCGGCACCGGCCATAAAATTCTTGCTGAACCTTGGTACTTTACCATGGGTAATACCAAGGATATCCTGCAACACCAACACCTGCGCATCCGTATCCGGCCCCGCACCAATACCGATCACAGGGATCTGCACCTGTTCGCAGAGCCGCTGCGCCAGTTGCACAGGCACACACTCGAGCAGCAGCAGGTCGGCCCCGGCCTGCTGCAATGACTGCGCATCCCGCAGCATCTGTTCAGCGGCCTGTGCATCCCTGCCTTGTACCCTGAAGCCGCCAAGCTTGTGCACAGACTGCGGCCGCAGTCCCAGGTGCGCACAAACGGGGATCCCCTGTTCTGCGATCGCCTTGACGACATCCACCTGCTGCGCACCGCCTTCAAGCTTTACACACTGCGCTCCGCCGTCCTGCAGCAGGCGCGCCGCGTTGCGCACAGCCTCGGCGGCATTGGCATAGGACATAAACGGCATGTCGGCCATCACCATCGCCCGCTCACAGGCCCGGCTGACACAACGCGTGTGATAAACCATGTGATCCATACTGACAGGAATCGTGGTATCATGTCCCTGGATCACCATGCCAAGCGAATCACCCACCAGGATCAGCTCCACTCCCGCCTGCTCGACCAGTTTCGCAAAGCTGGCGTCGTAAGCCGTCAGCACCGCAAACTTGTCTCCCCGTTCCTTGTAGTCGATAAACGTTCTCAGGGTAACCTTGCTTTGCGTCGCAGAAGTATCAGAATAACCAGCCATCGCCGCCTATACCACCAGGGTTAACATTTCTATTTCATCCGGGTCATAGTCCAACCGGGACACCAGCTCACTCACCGTTCCCATTCCCGGCACGGGCAGCCGGGCGTCGATTTCCTGCAGCGGCAGCAACACGAATGCTCGCTGGTGCAGATGCCGGTGCGGAATCTCCAGTGCCTCCATCGCGATCCTCGATTGACCGTACAACAATATATCGAGATCCAGCCGCCGCGGGCCCCAGCGCAGACCGTCGCGCCGGCGCCCCTGCCGGGTCTCGAGCGCCTGCAACACTTCGAGCAACTGCAGCGCTGTCAGCCTGGTCTCCAGCTTGACGACGGCATTGATAAATGCCGGCTGGTTTTCCAGGCCCCAGGGACGGGTACGGTACAGGCTCGAGCACCGTCTGACACTGCACCCGGACAGCCGGCTTATCGCGCCGACCGCCATTCTTACCTGCTGCACCGGGTCGTCGAGATTGCTGCCGATGCCGATAAAGGCAGTCTCAGTGCGTGCCACGATGCCTTTTTCTACCCCTGCGGCGCCGCGCCGACGCGGCACGTTTACGCTGCAGTTCCTCGTTACCAAGCTGCGCTGCAGTCCACCACTGCACCAGTTCCGGGTCCACCTCACCAACTTCGGAGCGTAACAACAGAAAATCATAGGCCGCCCGAAACCGCGGATGGTGCATCAATCGCTCTGCGCTTTTTTTACCGGTCTGGTCGAAACGGGGTTGCATCCGCCAGATCTCACGCATCGGATGGCTGAAGCGTTTAGGAATGGAAATCACCTGGCTCTGCTCTCCGGCCACCACCGCACCAGCCTGGTCCAGCGCCTGTGCCGGCGGCACCCGGCTGAAACGCCGCTGTGTAACCAACTCCTTGACTGCCGGCCACAACAACACCGCCAGCAAAAACGCCGGGGTCACCGGCTTGTCTTCACGAATCCGCTCGTCGGTATTATACATGGCCTTTTCGATCAGCAGCCAGTCGGACGAGGCATTGGAATGTGCGATGGCCTTGCAGGTCTCCGGAAACAGGTACTGAAACAGCCCGTACTCCCGCAGTGCCTGGCAGGTTGCTGCGGCTGCACCGGACAAAAAGAGTTTTCTGACCTCTTCGAACAACCGCGATGCCGAAATATCCTGCAGCAGGTCACCCAGAGTTTCGATCGCCTCTGCCGAGGCTTTGTCGATGATAAAATCAAGTTTGGTCGCCAACCTGACCGCACGCAGCATCCGCACCGGATCTTCGCGATAACGGGTCTCGGGATCACCGATCAGGCGCAGCACCCCGGCACGCAGGTCCGTCATCCCATCGGTGTAGTCGACGATCGAAAAATCCTCGATGTTATAATATAAAGCGTTGACGGTAAAATCGCGGCGTAACGCATCCTCCTCGATGTTACCGAACACGTTGTCGCTCAATATGCGGCCACTTTCGGTCACATGCTCCTGCTGCGTACCACTGTCAGCACCACGAAAAGTCACCACCTCGATCGCTTCTCTGCCAAAATAGATGTGTGCCAGCCGGAATCTCCTGCCAATCAACCGGCACCGGTGGAATAATGCGCAGATCTGCTCCGGCCTGGCATTGGTCGCGATATCGAAATCCTTCGGTTCTTTACCCAGCAGAATATCACGCACACTACCACCGACAAGATAACTGTCATACCCCTTGGCCCTGAGACGATACAATACCCGCAACGCATTGTCGCCGATAAAACTGCGCGACAGGCTGTGTTCCGACCGATTATATATTTTTACCTGGTTGATAAGCTGTCCCCGTGCCGAATTACCAGTTGTCCCTAAGCAGCATTATACTGCATCACTGCCTGTTCAGCAGCAATCCTGGTCTGTATTTCGTACCACTGCGCTGCTGCACTGGAACAAGGGCCTGCCACTTAGCCGTCCCGCTATAAACCATGGCGGGAAAGTCGGACCAACCGCTGATAGTTTGCACAACCTCCGAAGGCTCACTATAATGCGCTGATCTTAAAAAACACAGACTGGCGCCTTTTGCGCTCCAGCCCACACAGCTGGCACCACGATGAACACTGAAACAGCATTCCCGGCGGCAGGCTTCGGACGCAGGCTTGGCGGCATTTTCTACGACAGCATCCTGCTGCTCTGCGTACTGCTGGTTGCGTCGGTACTGGCGACCCTGGTCCTCAAATTGACTACAGGTCAAGGCGATTACAAGGCGCTCTCGGCCGTGCCGCTGTTCTTTTTCCGGCTCTATTTTGTCCTCGCCGGCGGTGGTTTCCTCGCCTGGTTCTGGGTGCATGGCGGCCAGACGCTTGGTATGCGTGCCTGGCGGATTCGCGTCGTCGATACCAGTGACCAACCAATCCGCTGGTCGCAGGCCTTGGCCAGAGTTTTCTTTATCCTGCTTACACCAGGAATCGGCCTGCTGTGGGCAATCGTCGATCGCCAGCGGCGTGCACTCTACGACAGGCTGAGCAAGACACGCCTGGTCCTGGTCGAGAAAGCCCATGTGCCCCCGTTGCACCGCTAGCCCGCATTTCTCACCACCTCAGCCATCAAACGGATTTTCACCAATGTTTAAGGTCTGAGCCTGATCCGGGCCTTCGGATGGGGTGGCGTTGACGCAATGAGAGCGTTTTTGTGCCGCTGTGGC
>Ga0256830_1001808_pt1 | contig 14738 bp, 10 predicted proteins | sample 128326metaG_FD_190537 | JGI IMG/M metagenome (GOLD analysis project Ga0256830, IMG submission 190537) | Hydrothermal vent microbial communities from Lau Basin, Pacific Ocean - 128-326 | ecosystem: Environmental > Aquatic > Marine > Hydrothermal vents | place: Pacific Ocean: Lau Basin | collected... | reverse complement strand
GCCCCTGCAGCGCCTCGCGGTCAAGACTTTCGTCCGCGAGTGGGACAACGCCCTGATCAAGGAGGCCTGCCTGCGCGAGATACGCCGTGGCGGACAGATCTATTTTCTGCACAACGAGGTGCGCACCATCGACAAGATCCATAGGCAGCTCGAGGAACTCATGCCCGAGGCGCGTATCCGCACCGCCCACGGCCAGATGCCGGAGAAAGCGCTGGAGCAGATCATGCTGGATTTCTATCACCAGCGCTTCAGCATCCTGCTGTGCACCACCATCATCGAGAGCGGTATCGACGTGCCCAACGCCAACACCATCATCATCAACCGCGCCGACAAGCTGGGGCTGGCCCAGCTCTACCAGTTGCGTGGCCGCGTGGGACGTTCCCATCACCAGGCCTACGCCTATCTCATGATTCCCCCGCGCGGCGTCATGACCGCCGATGCCCTCAAGCGCCTGGAGGCCATCGAGTCCATCGAGGATCTGGGCGCGGGCTTCACCCTCGCCACCCACGACCTGGAGATACGCGGCGCCGGCGAACTGCTGGGCGAGGACCAGAGCGGCCAGATCCAGGAGATCGGTTTCACTCTGTATACGGAGATGCTGGAACGCGCGGTGGCCGATCTCAAGTCGGGGCGCCAGCCCCTGCCCGACCGGCCCCTGCATGCCCGGACGGAAATCGACCTGCACATCCCCGCCCTCATCCCCGAGGACTACCTGCCGGACGTGCACAGCCGCCTGGTGTTGTACAAGCGCATCGCCAATGCCGCCGACGAGGGCGAACTCGATGAACTGCAGGTGGAAATGATCGACCGCTTCGGCCTGCTGCCGGAGGCCACCAGGAATCTCTTCATGGTCACCGGCATCAAGCTTCAGGCCCAGGCACTGGGCATCCTCAAGATCGATGCCGGCCCCACGGGCGGGCGCCTGGTCTTCGAGGAGGAACCGAAGGTCGATCCGGAGGTGCTGATCCGGCTCATACAGACGCAACCGCAACGCTACAAGTTCGACGGCAGGAACACGCTGCGCTTTCAACTGGACGGAGAAGACGCCAACGACAGGATCACAGGGGTCAGGCATGTGCTTGCCGCGCTCACGGGGGAATGAGCCGTTGGACAGCAGTGCGGTTTTCGCTTTCCTGTCCCGTCGTTTATAATATGGGGCTCAAACAGCAGCCTTGGAGTCGTCTCCCCTCACCCCGGCCCTCTCCCCTCCAGGGGAGAGAGGGAAAGGCAAGCCGGTCAAGGACGGGCCTGTTACAAAAAAACATCAATCGACAAGACCACGATTCATCTCATGCCCATCACACCCCAAGAAGCGCAGGCCGTCCTGGATAAGGCGGACTGCCTGTACACCGCGGAAGAAGTCCACGAGGCGCTCGACCGCCTGGCGCGGCAGTTGACGAAGCGCTTCCACGACAGCGACCCGCTGGTGTTGTGCGTCATGCAGGGCGGCCTGATACCCGCGGGCTTGCTGCTGCCGCGCCTGGGCTTCCCCCTGCAACAGGACTACATCCACGCCACGCGCTATGCGGGCGGCACCCGCGGGGGCCAGCTCGAATGGGTGGTCAGGCCATCCCTTCCTCTGCGGGACAGAATAGTACTGATCATCGATGACATCCACGATGAGGGCCTGACCCTGGACGCCATCATGAGAGACTGCCGCGAGGCCGGCGCCAGGGAAGTCCACAGCGCCGTGCTGGTCAACAAGATTCATGACCGCAAGCATGGACTGAGCGCCGACTTCAGCGGCCTGGATGTGGAAGACCGCTACGTGTTCGGTTTCGGCATGGACTACAAGGGCTACCTGCGCAATGCGGCAGGTATCTACGCGGCCAATGAAGACACCTGAACTGGCCATCATCGGCGGCACCGGCCTGACCTCCCTCGCGGGACTGGAAATCCTGCGGGAAGAAAATGTCAGCACGCCTTTTGGCGCGCCCTCCTGTCCCCTGGTGTTCGGCAGGCTGCGGGAGCGGGAAGTGGTGTTTCTCGCGCGCCATGGAAACAACCACACCATTCCGCCCCATCGTATCAACTACCGCGCCAATATCCAGGCCCTCCATCAGGCCGGGGCGCGAAGGATCGTGGCGGTGGCGGCCGTGGGTGGCATCACGGCGGAAATGTCGCCCGCGCGCCTGGTCATTCCTGACCAGATCATCGATTACACCTATGGCCGCGAGCATACCTTTTTCGCGGACGGGCTGACGGAGGTGACGCACATCGACTTTACCGAGCCATACGACGCCAACCTTCGCCAGCACCTCATCGAGATCTGCCACGAACAGGGGCTGGATGCCGTAGAGCACGGGACCTATGGCGCCACCCAGGGCCCGCGCCTTGAAAGCCGCGCGGAAATCATCCGCATGGAGCGGGACGGCTGTGACATCGTGGGCATGACGGGCATGCCCGAGGCGGCCCTGGCGCGCGAACTCGGCCTGGCCTATGCCACCTGCGCGGTCGTCGCCAACTGGGCAGCGGGCAAGGGCGATCAGGCGGTCATCGAAATGGCGGAGATCGAGCGCACCGTCAGACAGGGCATGAACAAGGTGCGCACCCTGCTGGAAAACCTAGGGAACCTCTGATTAATTCTGGACCGGATGGATGGCGAGATGAAATGTTCCGGATCAAGGCGAAAATCGCGGGTAATAGCGCGCTATTGCCAAGATTTTCAACGCGGAGCCGGGACATTTCAGCCGCCAGACGCCGGTTCATGAATTGATCAGAGGTTCCCTGGAGGTCTAGCCCCCATATCTGGACTATTCGGAAAGCGGCCCGGCGGCCCCGGCCGCGCCTTCCCCTTCCTCCTCCAGTTTGTGGGGATATTCGAAGGGTGTCACCTGAACGATCAGGCCGAAGCGCGGATGATCGAGATAATGAATCTCGTTGCTGCGCATGCGCCGTGACTGGTGCATTCTGAATATGCGTGGCGCCTCGTCTCCGGAGAACATATCAAGAAACCCCAAGGTTTCCGTCTCCTCAGGCGCAGTTTGTCCGGGCCGGAAATAGAGATCGGTATCCAGATGCAGATAACGGTTGACGCTGATCGTCAGCGTGCCCGTCAGGCCGGGCTGTGGCACATCCACCGCCTCGTGTCCATGCTCCAATTCCGGCATGGCCGGAGGAACCATGAGGGCTTCTTCCTCCGGCACGGAAATCACTTCCGGTGCCTCTGGCGCCCACTCTATGCGCACGGGCATGGAGACGCCTCGCGGAAAGGCTGGCTGGCGCCACGCTGCGTGGATCAGGGGCGTAAAGCCAGCGGCACGCGCCAGGCGTCTCTCGAATTCACGCAGTTTCAGCAGTTCGCCGGGCAGCATCTGGTAGGGCGTAACCAGCCCGCCCGGCAGCACGGCCCCGCCCGCTTCGGCGGCCTCCCGCTCTTCCGGGGGAGGCGCCAGCACAATGGCGTGTTCCAGCGTAGCGGGAAGCTCGACCTCCGGCCAGACCTCGCCGTCTTCCCCTTCATCCTCCTGGTGGGAAAAAACGATGATTTCCACCTCGTACCAGCGGTCGCCCTCTTCATCCGTGGCGGCGGCCACACCCATGCTGGTAAAATAGAGTGCGAGAAACAGGAACAAGGTCTTTTTCATTGCGGAACCGGCAGTGTCATAAACGGCCTAACCTTAACAGATAACGCAGCCCAACATCCAGGCGTCCTCCGCCAAGACAGGCGCCTGGCCAGCCACTGAGAGGTTTCATGGCCGTACGACAAGTGCTCAAGATCGGCAACCCCCGCCTGTTGCAGGTTGCCAGACCCGTTACCGCCTTCAACACCCCCGAACTGCACGGGATCATCCAGGACATGTTCGACACCATGGCGGCCCATGACGGTGCCGGCCTGGCCGCGCCGCAGATCGGCATCGGCCTGCGTATCGTCATCTTCGGGCTGGAGGAAAATCCGCGCTACCCCGACGCGGAGACGGTGCCCATGACCGTGCTGATCAATCCGCAGCTTATGGCCCTGGACGACGTCATGGAAGAAGACTGGGAGGGATGCCTCAGCGTGCCCGACATGCGTGGCCTCGTGCCGAGATTCCATCGCATCCGATATGGCGGGTTCGACCAGTATGGGGTGGGATTCCAACGCGATGTGGAAGGTTTTCACGCCCGCGTGGTGCAACACGAGTGCGATCACCTGGATGGCATTCTTTATCCGCAGCGCATCCGCGATATGCGCATGTTCGGTTACGAATCGGAGCTGCCGGGAGAGGAAGAGGAAACCCCCTGAATCGCCAGCAGCCCTGCTATGCCCCCGGGACGCGCGGCTCGGCGGCGGCCCCGGCGGAATCCTGGGATGAGGCCAGCGGCATGGTGAGATAGAGCCGGGTACCCTCGCCCTGCCTGCCCACGATCTCCAGGTTACCGCCCAGGGCGGTGGCGCGCTCGCGCATGCCGATCAGCCCGAATGACTCGCGCATGTTGATGTTGTTCTGATCGAAACCGCAGCCATTGTCGCGGATCTCCATGGTGAGATAATCGTCCAGCGTCTCGGCCCTCACGGTGATGGCGGTGGCGCTGGAATGGCGGGCGATGTTGGTGATGGCCTCCTGCAGGATACGGTACACGGCGGTGGCGTGATCGCTGTCCACCTGTTCGTCGTCGATACGGATGGACACGTCACACTCCACGCCACTTCGGTCCTGGAACTGTTTCAGATACCAGTTCATGGTCGGCGCCAGCCCCAGGTCGTCGAGCATGCTGGGCCGCAGTTCCGAGGATATCTGCTGGACGGATTTCACGATCCCGACAATCATGTCGATCATCTCCTGGGCCTTGTCCTCCAGTTGCGTGTTGCCCTCCGGCAGATGATGCATCAGCCAATACATGTTGAGGTTCAAGGCCATGAGCGACTGGCCCAGCTCATCGTGGATCTCGCGCGCGATGCGCGTGCGCAGCATTTCCCTGTCCCAGTTCTGGCGCAGCACCAGCTCGCGCAACTGGGCGCGGGACTCCTGCAGCTCCTGCTCGGCGAGTTTGTACTTGGTGATATCCTCGGCAATACCCGCGATACGGCACACGCGGCCCTGCTCGTCGTGGATGGCAAAGGCGCGGTCGCGTACCCAGCGCACCGTGTTGTTGGGGCAGATAACGCGGTATTCCTCGTCAAAATCACCACGGCAGCGCTTTACCTGAAACGCATGTCTTATGCGCTCCAGGTCGCCGGGATGAACGCTGTCCAGCCAGGCACAGGGGTTTTCATAGAGTTCCGAGAGGCTTCTGCCCCATACCCGCTCATAGGCCGGGCTGACATAGAGCAGCTTGCGCGAGCCCGGCACGCACATCCAGAACACCTCATCGATGGTGTGGGCGATCTGCTGGAAGGCATCCTCGCAGACAGGATTGGGACACGACTCCGGGTCAGCCGCCCGTGTAGGACAAAGGTTTTCATGGTTACCGCTCAATTGCCCCGCCTCCCCGGAATGTAATGCTTTGGATGTATTCTGAAAGAAGGCGGGCAAACAATCAACAGGCGATATGAGACGGGAGATGGGCGATATTCAGCTCAGCTTTGCAGCAGGTCGCTCAGCGCCCCTTCATCCAGGATGTCGATGCCAAGGGCCAGCGCCTTGTCATATTTTGAGCCCGGCTCTTCACCGGCCACCACATAGTCCGTCTTGCGCGACACGCTGCCCGTCACCTTGGCTCCCAGTGCCTGAAGGCGCGCCCTGGCCTCGTCGCGGGTCATGGTATTCAGCTTGCCGGTAATGACGAAGGTCTTGCCCCGCAAGGGAAGGTCTGTGGCGCGATGCGCCTGCTGGTCCGGCCAGTGAACACCCGCCTGCAGAAGACGTTCGATCACTTCCCGGTTGTGCGCCTGTCGAAAAAAGGCGTGGATATTGGCGGCCACCACGGGTCCCACGTCCGGGACCGACTGAAGTGTCTCCTCGCCGGCTTCCATCAGGGCCTCCAGGCTGCCGAAGTAACTGGCCAGTGCCAGGGCCGTGGCCTCGCCCACCTCGCGTATGCCCAGTGCGTAGAGAAAACGCGCCAGCGTGGTTTTCCTGCTGCTCCCGATGGCCGCAATGAGGTTGGCCGCGGATTTCTCGCCCATGCGCTCCAGCTCTGCGAGTTGCTCCCGCGTGAGGGAATAGAGATCCGCCACGTCATTCACCAGGCCACGCTCGACCAGTTGCTCCACCAGCTTGTCGCCCAGCCCCTCGATATCCATGGCCTTGCGCGAGGCGAAATGCTTGATGGCTTCCTTGCGCTGGGCGGGACAAAACAAACCGCCGGTGCAGCGCGCCACGGCCTCTCCTTCGTTGCGCACGACGTCGGAGCCGCACACGGGACATTTTTTGACCATTTTGAAGGGAGCCGCGCCGGGAGGCCGGCGCTCCCTGACCACGCTGACCACCTCGGGGATGACGTCTCCCGCGCGGCGGATCACCACGGTGTCGCCCACGCGCACATCCTTGCGGTGAATCTCATCCTCGTTGTGCAGGGTGGCGTTGGTCACCGTCGCCCCGCCCACGAAAACCGGCTCCAACCGCGCCACGGGCGTCAGGGCGCCGGTGCGCCCCACCTGGATATCGATGGCCAGCAGCCTGGTCATCGCCTCCTGGGCGGGGAACTTGTGAGCGATGGCCCAGCGCGGGGCGCGCGAGACAAAGCCCAGGGCCTCCTGCTGGCTGAACAGGTCCACCTTGTAGACCACGCCATCGATATCGTAGTCCAGCTTGTCGCGCCTGGCCTGCATGTCGCGGTAATACCGCAGGCAGCCCTCGACGCCCCGCACCACGCGGATCTCATCGCTGACGCGCAGTCCCCAGGCCTTGAGTTGCTCCAGCGCGAGGCTGTGCCGCTCCGGCAGGGTCCAACCCCGCACCACGCCGACACCGTAGCAATAGATGGCCAGGGGACGCTCGGCCGTCACCCTCGGGTCCAGTTGGCGCAGGCTGCCCGCGGCGGCGTTGCGGGGATTGACGAAGGTCTTCTCCCCCGCCTTGCGCTGCCGGGCGTTGAGCGCCTCGAAACCTGAACGGGTCATGTACACCTCGCCCCTGACTTCGAGCACGGGGGGAATTCCCTTGCCGCGCAGTTTCAAGGGAATGGAAGGAACAGTGCGTACATTCTGGGTAATATCCTCGCCCGTGTATCCATCGCCGCGCGTGGCGCCACTGACCAGCACGCCTCCCTCGTAGCGCAGGCTGACCGCCAGGCCGTCAAGCTTGGGTTCAGCGGTGTATTCCACGTCTTCCAGGCCGAGGCGCTCGCTGACGCGGTGGTGAAAGGCCGCCACCTCCTCATCGCTGAAGGCGTTGTCCAGGGACAACATGGGCACCTCGTGGCGCACGGTGCCGAAGGCCTCCACGGGCTCGGCGCCCACCCGCTGCGTGGGCGAATCCGGCGTGATCAGTTCCGGGTGTTGTTCCTCGAGTTCGCGCAGCTCGCACATGAGCCGGTCGTACTCCACATCGGGAATCAGCGGCTCATCGAGAACGTAATAGTGGTAATTGTGATTATTGATCTCCTCCCTGAGCTTCTCGATGCGCTTGCGAATATTCATGACTCAGAAGAAGGATGGAAGGAACGCCACGGCAAAGGCTACCGCTTCTACTTTCCTCTTTACTCTTTTCTCTTTCCTCTTTTCTCTTTGCTCTTTCCCCTGCCCCTCAAGCCGTCACCATCTCCACGGCCTCGTCCACGTCGACGGCGACGAGGCGCGACACGCCCGGCTCGTGCATGGTGACGCCGATCAGTTGCTGTGCCATTTCCATGGTGATCTTGTTATGACTGATGACGATGAACTGCACACGATCCGACATCTCCTTGACCAGTTGGCAGAAGCGGATGGCATTGTTGTCGTCCAGTGGGGCGTCCACCTCGTCGAGCATGCAGAAAGGCGCCGGGTTGAGTTCGAACAGGGCGAACACCAGGGCGATGGCCGTGAGGGCCTTCTCGCCGCCGGACAGCAGATGGATGCTGCCGGGCCGTTTGCCGGGCGGCTGAGCGGTGATCTGGATGCCGGCCTCCAGCAGATCATCGCTGGTCATGTCGAGGCGCGCCAGCCCGCCGCCGAAAAGCCTGGGATAGAATTGCTGCAGGCGCTCATTGACCCGTTCGTAGGTTTCCTTGAAGCGGGCGCGGGTTTCGTTGTCGATCTTGCGGATGGCGCTCTCCAGTGTTTCCAGCGCCTCGTTCAGATCCGCCAGTTGTGAATCCAGGTAGACCTTGCGTTCCGACTGTTCGTTGTATTCGTCGATGGCCGCCAGATTGATGGCCCCCATGCGCTGGATCCGCGCCGCGAGTTGATCGAGCTTTTCCTCCCAGGCCGTTTCCGTGGCCTCCTCCGGCATCTCCTCCAACAGTACCGGCAGTTCAAAGGAGGTTTCGGCAAGCTGCTCCTGAATGGTCTGACGGCGCACCTGGAACTCCTGACGGGCAAGGCGCAGGCCTTCCAGCGTGGACTGCATGTCCTGCAATTCCTGTGCGATGGCGTTGTGGCGCTCGTTCAGCTCGCGCAGGGCATGATCGCAGGCCTCCACCTCGCGGCGCGCCCCGCCCAGGGCGGTCTCGATCTCCAGGCGCTGCCGGAGCTTCTCCTCCAGATCCTGCTTCATGTTTACGATGGGCTCGTCACCATTCTCCAGGGCGCGCATCAGCTCCTCGCGCTGGCGGGTCAGATTGGCGAGCTGGCTGGTGAGGCGTTCATGGGAGACGCGCAGGGACTGCAACTGGGCGCTCATGGATTCGCGGCGCATGGCGATCTCGCGCGCCCGGTCGCGGTCGTTGCGGGCCTGATCGCGACAGGTTTCCAGGGTGCGGCGCAGATCGTCCCTTTTGTTCAAGAGTTGTTCGCGCTGGGGTTCGTGATGCGCCGTCTCCGCCAGAACCTGCTCCAGGCGTTCACGCGCGGTTGCCAGCTCTTCCTTGTCGCGCTCCATGCGCGCGGCGATTTCGGCGATCTCGTCCACCATGCGCTGATGACTTGCCCTGAGCTGCTCCAGGCGCGCGCGCAGGGAACCGGTCCTCGCCTGAAGATCGGCAAGGAGGCGGCTGCTCTCGGTGGCACGCTGCTGCGCCGCCTCGCGCTGCTCTTCCAGACGGCGGGCCTGTTCACGACTGGCCTGTTCCTGGCGTTCCAGACCGGCAAGCTCCCCCTCCACCTCGGCCAGTTCCCGGGTGATGGCCTTGAGTTCCCGTTCGCGCTTGAGCACGCCGCCCTCGTTGCCGGCCTCGCGGGCCACCCGCAGCCAGCCGCGGCCCAGCCAGATACCCTCCCGGGTCACCAGGGACTGATTGGCGCCCAGGCGCGTCCGCAGGGTCAGGGCCTCGTCGAGACTGTCCACGGCGTAGACGCCGGCCAGCACCGTCCCCAGATCCCACGGGGCCGTGACCTTGGAGGACAGGGGCGTGCCCCACCGGGCCTCGTCCTGGCTCACATCTTGCGCGGCGGTATCGAATACGGTCAGGCACCCGGATGGCAGGCTGTCCACCTGTTGCGCCAGGTCATCCAGACCGTCCACACAGACGGCCTCCAGGCAGGATCCCAGCACGGTTTCCACCGCCTGTTCCCAGCCGGGCGCCACCTGGAGGTGTTGCGCCAGGCGCTCCGCGTCCGCCAGCCCCCGCTGCTCCAGCCAGCCATTGACGGTTTCCGTCTCTTTTCCCAGCGCCACTTTCTGCAGGGCGTCCAGGGCCGCGTGACGTTTCTGAACGGACTGGTGGCGGCGGCGCGCCCGTTCCAGTGCTTCCGTCAGGCGTTGATAGTCCTCGCGCTGTTGCGCCAGTTGTCTCATGAAGTCCTGCAACGCGGCCTGGTGCCCGGCCAGGGTTTTGGCAAGTGCTTGTTCCTCGTCTTCCAATGCGGCCAGGGCCTCCTCGTCGGAGGTGCTGTCCAGCAGGCCCAGTTCTTCCTCCAGGCGCGCCTGGCGGTCGCGCAGTTGCATGAGGTGGTCTTCCAGATGGTGGATACGGGTGCGCTCCACCTCGGCGGCCTGGATCTGCGCGGCGGCATGGGTATTGAATGCATCCCACTCGGTCTGCCAGATCTGCATGTGCCGCTCGGCCTCGGCCAGGGCCGCGGTGGAAGCCGTCTCGGCCTCGCGCGCCGTCTCCAGCTCGGGTTCGCTGGCCTCCAGGGCTCGTGTCAGAGTCGCGATGCGCTGGGCGTCCTCGTCGATGTGCGCCTGGGATTCGCGCCAGTTGCGCTCCACTTCCTCCAGATCACGCTGATTCTGGAGCAGCCTCTCGGTGGCATGCTGGATGGCCTGTTCCATGCGGGCGATCTCGGCGCCCGCCGCATAATACCGCTCCTGTACCTGGTTGAAGGCGCCGTTCAGTTCGCCATGGCGGTCGCGCTGCTTTTCGACCTCCGCCTCAACCGCGCGCAGATCCGCCAGCTTGGCCTCCAGGGCGGTCTCGCGGGAAGCGATGGCGCGGTTCTGTTCCCCCAATTCTCCATCCAGGACCTGCCAGCGCAGGGCCAGGAGCTGAGCCTTGACGAGGCGCTCCTCTTCCTTGACCACCTTGTACTTCTCGGCGGTGCGCGCCTGGCGCTGCAATGTTGCAAGGCGCTTCTCCAGTTCACCCAGCAAGTCATTGAGACGACTGATATTATCCTTGGTTGAACGAATGCGGTTCTCGGTCTCGCGGCGGCGTTCCTTGTACTTGGAGATACCCGCCGCCTCCTCCAGGAACACGCGCAATTCCTCGGGCTTGGCCTCGATGAGGCGCGACACGGTTCCCTGCTCGATGATGGCATAGCTGCGCGGCCCGAGGCCGGTGCCGAGAAAGATGTCCGTAATGTCGCGGCGGCGGCAGCGCGCCCCGTTCAGATAGTAAGCGGACTGCCCGTCCCGTGTGAGGCGCCGCTTGATGGCGATCTCGTTGTACTGGGCGTATTGCCCTCCCAGACTGCCGTCGGTGTTGTCGAAAATGAGTTCGATGGTGGCATGCCCCACGGGTTTGCGCGCCGAGGAGCCATTGAAAATCACGTCTTCCAGGGAGGTGCCGCGCAGGTTCTTGGCGGAACTCTCCCCCAACACCCAGCGCACGGCGTCGATGACATTGGATTTTCCGCAACCGTTGGGGCCGACGACGCCGACGAGTTGGCTGGGAAAGGAAATGGTGGTGGGGTCGACGAAGGATTTGAAGCCGGCCAGCTTGATCTTCTTCAATTGCATGGTGGCTCAAGATACAGGAAAAATACCCCGTGAAACAAGATCGGCGGAGCAGAATCTGTTATTTTATTTTCTCTGTGATTCCAGGGTCGCATACGGCACAGGAGACGCCATTCCCTGTCGCCCCTGAAATACTGGTGACCGAATATACAGATCACACTACAGTTATAGAGATCAAGCCATTGGTATTTTGGCCCGAACTTGACAAACAAGGACAACAATGACATCGAACCCATCAAAAACCATCGAGGTATTCGACAATCCCAAACCGGATCGCGACTACACCATACGCATCCGGGTACCCGAATTCACCTGTCTCTGCCCCAAGACGGGCCAGCCGGACTTCGCCACCATCCATATAGAATATGTGCCGGCCGGGCACTGCATTGAACTGAAATCCCTCAAACTGTATATTTGGAGCTACCGGGATGAGGGGGCCTTCCATGAAGCAGTAACCAATCAGATCCTGGACGATCTGGTTCGTGCCTGCCAGCCCCGTTTCATGAGAGTCACCGCGGAGTTCAACGTGCGCGGGGGCATCTATACCACTGTCGTCGCAGACTACCGGAACGAGTCCTGGACGCAGGAACCTGCGGTGACCTTGCCATAGGGACCATGGTATACGAGGGCGCATGGATATATTTCTGGGGATTGATCTGGGATCGAGCGGGTGCCGTGTCATTGCCATTGACGGGCAGGCGCGCCAGATCGCGGAGTTCTCCGCCCCCTGGCCCGCCTACCTGGACGACCCCTCCCGCACGGAACAGGACCCCTGGATGTGGTGGGAGACCCTCAGCGTCCTTCTGCACAAGCTGACCTCCACCGTCCCCCCCGGAAATATCCGCGCCCTGGCTGTCGGGGGCACCTCCGCCACTCTGCTGCTGTGCGACGCACGGGGCGAGCCCCTGGGACAGGCCCTCATGTACAACGATGCGCGGGCGCGGGAGGAAGCCGTGAAGCTGTCGGCCGTGGCCCCGCGGGAGTTCCCCGTCCACAGCCCCTCCTCCGCCCTCGCCAAGCTGCTGTATTTGCAGAAACAGCCGGAAATCGCTCAGGCCCGCCATGTACTGCACCAGGCGGACTGGGTTGCCGGCAAGCTGTGTGGGCAGTATGGCATCAGCGACGAGAACAACTGCCTCAAGATGGGCTACGACATCAACCATCGCTGCTGGCCGGACTGGTTCTCCGCCCTCGATCTCGATGAGGGCCTCCTCCCCCGCGTGGTGGCGCCCGGCACCGTCATCGGCACCGTCGACCGGATCGTGGGCCAGCAATTGGGCCTGCTCCCCGACACGGCTGTCGTGGCGGGCACCACGGACGGCGTCGCGGCGTTCCTGGCCAGCGGCGCGAAGGAAAGCGGTGAGGCCGTCACCTCCCTGGGCTCCACCCTGGTCATCAAGCTGCTCTCCGACCGTTACATCAATTCCTGGGAACACGGCGTCTACAGCCACCGCCTGGGCGACAAATGGCTGGTGGGCGGCGCCTCCAACTGTGGTGGCGCCGTGGTTTTGAAATACTTTTCCCGACAACAGTTGAAGGCCCTGACGCCGCAACTGAACCCCCGGGAGCCGACGGGATTGAATTACTATCCCCTGCCCTCTCCGGGAGAGCGCTTCCCCTTCAACGATCCCGACAAGCAACCGCAACTGAGTCCCCGCCCCGACGACGATGTACAGTTCCTGCAGGGCATTCTGGAGGGCATCGCCGACGTGGAGGCGCGCAGCTACCAGCTCCTGGCGGAGATGGGCGCCCCCTACCCCACTGTCGTCTATACCCTGGGCGGCGGCTCCTGCAACCAGTACTGGGCCGAGATGCGGGAACAACGCCTGGAGGTGCCCGTCAAAAACGCCGCCCATCAGCAGGCCGCCTACGGCGTGGCGCTGCTGGCGCGCAGCCTTAAGCGTGAGACGTGAAGCGATAGGATCCCCTCATCGCGCCACCCGTCTCATGCCTCACGTCTCACGTTTCACGCTTCACCTGACCTCATGACTGGTTTATCATCAGCCCTCGATAACAACAAAGCATCAAGGAGATCACACAATGAAATCACGAGCGGCAGTGGCATGGGAGGCCGGGCAACCGCTGGCCATCGAGGAAATCGATGTGGCGGGCCCCAGGGAAGGCGAGGTGCTGCTGCGCGTGGTGGCCACCGGCGTGTGCCATACGGATGCCTATACGCTCTCCGGCGCCGATCCTGAAGGTATATTTCCCAGCATTCTCGGTCACGAGGGCGGCGCCGTGGTGGAGGAAACCGGCCCCGGCGTCACCAGCGTCAAGGCCGGTGATCACGTCATCCCTCTCTATACCCCGGAGTGCGGCGAGTGCAAGTTCTGCCGCTCGGGCAAGACCAATCTCTGCCAGGCCATCCGCGCCACCCAGGGCCGCGGCCTGATGCCCGATGGCACCACGCGCTTTTCCCATGACGGACGGGACATCTTCCATTACATGGGCACCTCCACCTTCTCGGAGTACACCGTGCTGCCGGAAATCGCCGTGGCCAAAATCAACAAGGAAGCCCCCCTGGACAAGGCCTGCCTCATGGGCTGCGGGGTGACGACGGGCATCGGCGCCGTGCTCAACACGGCCAAGGTGGAGCCGGGCAGCACCGTGGCGGTCTTCGGCCTGGGGGGCATCGGCCTGAGCGTCATCCAGGGCGCGGTCATCGCCGGCGCCGGGCGCATTCTCGCCATCGACATCAATCCGGACAAATTCGACATGGCGCGCCGGCTGGGCGCCACCGATCTCATCGATCCGCGGGAATACGACCGGCCCATCCAGGAGGTCGTGGTCGACCTCACCGATGGCGGCGTGGACTATTCCTTCGAGTGCATCGGCAATGTGGACATCATGCGCTCGGCCCTGGAGTGCTGCCACAAGGGCTGGGGCGAGTCCGTCATCATCGGCGTGGCGGGCGCCGGCGAGGAAATACGCACCCGCCCCTTCCAACTGGTCACCGGCCGGGTATGGCGGGGCTCCGCCTTTGGCGGCGTCAAGGGGCGCTCGCAATTGCCGGATTACGTGGAGCGCTACATGAGAGGCGAGATCAGGGTGGATGAAATGGTCACCCACACCATGGGCCTGGAAGACATCAACAAGGCCTTCGATCTCATGCACGAGGGCAAGAGCATCCGCTCCGTCATCGTCTTCTGACAGAAAACCTCCACCATGAAGGACATGAAGTCCCGGAAAGCTTTTTCTTCGCGCCCTTCGTGGTAATCCGACAGTTGCATAAAATTGCGAGTGCCAACAGAGGAGTGACGGCCCCAAGCGTTGGCGTCACCCCAGGTTTTATCCAGCAGCAGGCCACACGAAGGCACAAGATACGAAGGTACAAGATACAAGGTACTAAGGTACAAGGTACTAAAAGGCGGCTTCCCTTGTATCGATGACCGGGGAAACAAATATGACAAGCAACGATTCATACACCATCCAGGACAAGACCAAGGTCTTCGGCGGGCTGCAACTGGCGGTCGCCCACCCATCTCCGGCCTGCCACTGCGATATGCGCTTCTCCATCTACCTGCCCCCCATGGAGAAAGGCAGGAAGGTGCCGGTGCTGTACTGGCTGTCGGGACTCACCTGCAATGACGAAAACTTCCTGGTCAAGGCCGGCGCCCA
>Ga0256830_1001807_pt1 | contig 14746 bp, 10 predicted proteins | sample 128326metaG_FD_190537 | JGI IMG/M metagenome (GOLD analysis project Ga0256830, IMG submission 190537) | Hydrothermal vent microbial communities from Lau Basin, Pacific Ocean - 128-326 | ecosystem: Environmental > Aquatic > Marine > Hydrothermal vents | place: Pacific Ocean: Lau Basin | collected... | reverse complement strand
GTCCCGGCGAATCGATTGTGTGCACGTTGCCGCGACCTCAACCGCCGGAAATCAAACCGGAACGAATCCCACTGAACATCGTGTACGAGGACGATGTTTTACTGGTCGTGAACAAACCGGCCGGAATGGTCGTGCATCCCGCCCACGGGAACTACCATGGAACTCTTGTCAATGCGTTGCTGCACCACGCGCGCTCGCTTTCATCCGTGCGGGATTCGGAGGAACCCGGAATCGTGCATCGTATCGATAAGGACACGTCGGGACTTTTGCTGGTTGCAAAAACGGATGCCGCACATCGGTTTTTGTCGGCGCAATTCATGGCTCATACGATCGAGCGCGAGTATTGGGCGTTGGTCTGGGGCGTATTCAAACCGCGGGACGGCGTGATTGACTTGCCGTTGGGAAGGAGCATCCGCGATCGCAAAAAGATCGCGGTTCGGGAAGAAGGGAAAAAGGCGCGAACCCGGTACGAAACACTTGCCGAGTACGGATTCTGCTCCCTGGTGCGGCTTCGCCTCGAGACGGGGCGAACGCACCAGATCCGGGTACACCTTGCCGCGAAACGTCATCCTGTGTTTGGTGATCCTACGTATGGAGGGCGTCGTATCGTGTATGGGAATATCTCCAGTAGCTACAAGGCGTTCATTGATAATCTCCTGAAAATCCTTCCCCGGCAGGCCCTTCATGCCAAGACGCTGGGATTTGTACACCCGTTCACACGGGAAAAAGTAGTATTCGATTCAGCGCTTCCCGCCGACATTCAGATGGTTCTGGAGAAAATAAAAGAGTATACGAAAAGCGACCGGTAGGATCAGGAAAAGGCGGCAGAAAGAATCTTATACACGAGCTTCGCAACGAGGTAATCGGGTGCGGAAAAATCCATCCGTGGCGCAAGTTCGACCACGTCGAATCCTACGATGGTTCTTTCTTTTCCAATCTTTCCGATCAGGTCCAGCGTTTCATCCCAGAAAAATCCCCCCGGTTCCGGTGTTCCCGTCGAAGGCATGATCGAAGGATCGAAAAAATCCACGTCGAGCGTGATATACACGCGTTGACCGAGATCGCGAAGGAGGTTGTCCTGCCAGCGTGGAACGTTCTGCCCCTGACGGATTTCGCGAGCATAATATGTCCTGATGTTGTTTGTATGAATGTAATGGAATTCTTCTTTGCACTGGGCCCTGATTCCGACCTGAACGATCTGGCCGGGTGGAATGTACTCCCCGACACGCGCCATCACGCACGCGTGACTGTACGGGTCTCCTTCGTATTGTTCGCGCAAATCGGAATGGGCGTCGAACTGGAGTATCGATAGATCCGGATAACGCCTGTAGTGCGCGCGGATGATCCCTTCGGATATCGTATGTTCTCCCCCTATCCCGACACAGAATTTTCCGTCCTCGAGAATATCGCGCACTGTTTCGTCGATAAGATCCACTGCCGGTTTGCCGGTACGACCGGCAAAATCGAGAGGGGGGAGTGTGGCGATACCCTGATCGAAACATATTTCGCTCTCAGACTCTTCGTCGAAAAACTCGACGAAGTGTGAAGCGGAAAGAATGGCATCCGGTCCTTGTCCTGTTCCCGTGCCGTATGAAACGGTGGCTTCGTACGGGAGAGGAAGAATGACAATCTGCGAAGTTTCGTATGCTGAATACCGCTCGTCGAGTTGAAGAAAGTTCCGGGAAGGTGGCAATACGGTTCGCATGGCGTCTCCCACGTATTAGAACTTGATCGGAGAAACGGAAGCCGGCATGAAAAGAATTTTTCCCGTTTTGTGCTCGGTTCCGAACGTCGCAACAAAGAAATACATACCCGGGGGAATGCTACCGGGAATCCAGTGAATGTTGTGTTCGCCGGCAGAGTGGAGCGCAATATTGTTCTCTTCGATCGCTCTTCCTTGCGTATCGAAAACATGAAACGAAAGGATCCCCGGGCGCGTGGTGTGAACGGGCAATGTTACGGTTTGCTGACCAGGGACGGTTGGATTCGGATACGCTTCCCCGACGGCAAATCCTTCTTCCGCGTTGCCCGGGACGGAAAGGATGGCCGGCGCGCCGTGAAATATCTTGATCGTCGCTGTGCTATCAGTAACCGAAACGATTTGCAGATTGAATCGTGTGCGGATGGTATCCCCGTTATAAATGAAATCGGGAGTGGGATTCCCGAAGAATGACCACAGTGGTTTCTTTTGTGTGAAGGCGTCTTGTTCGTCGCCCCAACTGCCGTCAGCAAAGTATTCTTTATCGTTTATTTCGATGACTTCGAGTTTTGAGCGGCCTCCGAGAGGGTTGGGCCGAACTTTGACGGGGCGGTTGTTATCGTTCAGCGTCCAGTCCCAGCGGCCATCCGCCGATTCCACCGTGACGCGTTTCTGGCGGTTCGACGGCGGATTGAAAATCCTGTACACGTAAAGACCGCGCGTCGGCGCATCATCGTATTCATCGATTTTTCCCCGCCACTCGACACTGTAATAGTATTGTGGCGCACCTGGTATGGGAATCAACAACGCGTGACCAGTTGTCATGTAGTCCTTCAAAACGAGAGTCGTATCGACGGACATATCGAGGATGTCGTAAGTTATCCAGCCCAGATCCGCTTTCTCATAACTCATCATTCCCCGCCCGCCTCCACTGGCGCCGAGAAGTCCGAGTTTGCCGAATAAACGTGTAAGGTGGCTGTCGCCGAACACTTTGTGCATGATTTCATGCGCCGCAATGGAAAAAGCCCAGTCATAGTCCATGACTTCGAACCACCCTGCTCTTTTTGTCACGGAGACACCGCTTGCTCCCGAATCCTGGAATTTTCCGTCTCCGCCGTAAAAGAATCGTTCAAAGTTGTCAACGAACGCATATCCGGCAAACCCGAGATCCGACACACCGGAAAACGGCATGAACCATGGTTCCTGACAATACCGGACGAATACGACCAACAAGTCGATCTTTTCATCCGGACCCGGGGTCACATTGTATGGAATAGACACGGACCACTGATCGTAGCTGCTGAAATCGTATTTCTGATCGAGCCAGGAAATCATATCCTTGATGGCACCACCAACCCCCTTGTTTTCGGCGAGATATTCCTGCTCGGTTTTTTGCGGGATGAACAACTCCGGGTGAGTATCGAATTGGATACGGAGTTTCCCGCCGGACATTTTGAAGAAGTAATCTGATAGTTCGCGGGCAAGCTTGCGATGCCATTCCGGTAAGGCATTTCTTGACCAGCCGTTCTGGCTTTTCAGGGGGTCGTTCGGCATTTGGATGTAAGCGATCATCGCATGTATGAATCCCTTCGCGGGCAAATATGCGCCGCCGTGCGGAGTAATCAACGAATCAACGACGTTGTCGGCTCGTTCAGATACCGCAAGATAACGCTGACCGCAGGTTTCCTGAGCATGGAGTTGATTCGCTGTGAATGCAATGAGCAGAACAAGGGCAAATGCCATTCTCGAGATTGTTTTACCCGTCCCGGACCAGTGGTCATGACCATAACGAGGAGAGCGTAAAAGTGAATATTCCGAAACGTGGTCTGTGCACAATGTCTTCATGAATCTGGAAACCATGTAATTTCTGAGGAACGTTTATCAATGCTCATTTTTCTATCACAGAAAGCATGATATGCGCGCGGCGGATCAGCAGCATAAAACACCTGTCGAGTATTCGCCACATTGCGTAGGGAAGAAATCGAAACGCATACGATAATCGAAGCTGAACAAATGCTTTGTTCAAAGCCAGCAACAAGGAAGGAGGTGGCAGACCGGCCTGTGCGCACAACTCACGCATGGAGTCCTCATCGAATGAATGGAGATGGGCATTTGCCGGTGTTGGCTTGTTGCAATGGATGCAAAGGTAGACAGGGATCCTTTCTTTATGCGGGGTGCTAAGAACGATTTTCCCGCCGATCTGAAGTACGGCCTTTATTTCCGACAGGACCGAAAGTGGGCTGTTAACGTGTTCGAGTACTTCAGAAGCGACTACGCAACGGAAACTCGATCTCCGAAAAGGCAGTCTTCTTGCGTCAGCGACAATGACCAAACCCCCTGTTTGTTCGCGAATGCGACGCACGTTTTTCAGCGACAAGTCCATGGATACGACGGAAGTCATTTCCCGGGAAAGCCAGCCATTCCCTGAACCAATGTCGAGGACGGGCGAAGCAGGGAATTTACCGATCGCGTGCAGGACGGTTTGTTGAATCCTGCGGGCGGAGTCTCTCTCCACCGCAGAGTCCTGCTCGAAATAGTCGAAGATCTCGGCGTCGAGTGTATAGTGTTTTATGTGATTCGCACATTGCATCAAGAAAATGTACGATTTCCTGGCAACGTGAAAAATGTCTTTGCCTGGCGTAGGGAAAATGGAATACATTTGAAGTCATGAAAATTCTCTCAGCATATTTTCGATCATTGACGGTCGCAGTTGTTTGTTTCGACGAAGAACCGGCCTGCATCGGGGAAGGCGATATCAGCTTTCTTCCCGCATTGAAAATATCCCGCGTGGAAGCACGGAACCGGGATATTATCCTTCACACATCGCGGATTACCTTTAACACGACCTACACCTTGCAAATCAAAGGTCTGGGCAGCTTTGCTCTTTCACCCTGGGAACTGCTCGACAATCTCGTCAGCGACAAGCCGCTTGGCTGCTCCGTGGAAGGCGGCGAAGTTGTTTTTCGCCTGTTCGCGCCGCGCGCGCTCAACGTCGTGCTGGAACTGTACGATTCATCGGATGGACCCGAGATCAACCAGGTGACCATGCAGCCACAAGACGACGGCGTCTGGGAGGCACGTCTGGCGGAGGATGAAACTCCTGGATGGTATTGCTATCGGATCGACGGACCACGGGAAGAAGACGAAGAGTTTGATCCAAGTATCCCCGTTGCGGATCCATACTCGAGATCGGTCGTTGTCCGAAATATTTACCAGCAACCGGCGCGAACGCGTATTGTTTCCGCGAAGTCGGCTGCGCCGGTGCAAACCGACTGGATGACTATCGATCCATGCGATCTCCTCATTTATGAAATGCACGTCCGGGATATGACGGCACACCCATCGTCGCGGGTGCCCGAACACAGGCGCGGAACATTTCTCGGGTTGGTTTACCCGGGCATACGCGGCGGTGTTGAACACATCAAGAATCTCGGTGTCAACGCGGTGGAGCTGATGCCCGTTATGACATACCCGAAAATTGAGCTGCCGTATCGCCAGCAGGTCCTTGGCTGGTACAATACCTGGAACCCCTATGCGCGGAATCATTGGGGGTACATGACGTCGTATTTTTTCGCTCCCGAACCGTATTACGCGTCGGGACACCTGGAGCCCGGCGCCTGGCTCACGATGGATGGAGAAGAGATCACGCATTTCAAACAAATGGTAAAAGCTTTCCACGACCATGGTATTGCTGTCATCCTGGATGTCGTTTTCAATCACACGTCCATGTATGATTTTCAGCCTCTGAGGTTGATTGATCGAAAGTATTATTACAGGCTTGACGAGAACGGGAGAGACACCGGATGGAGCGGCTGTGGGAATGACTTCATGACCGAGCGGCCAATGGCGCGCAGATTTATCCTGGACAGCTTGAAGTACTGGATGACGGAATTCAAGGTTGACGGATTTCGGTTCGATCTTGCCTCACTGATTGACCAGGAGACAGTGGAGCTTTTGAAGCAGGAACTTCGGTCCGTCAATCCTGGAGTTGTTCTCATTGCCGAAGCATGGACCGGAAAGGATGAAGACGTGAAGCGATTCACAGGCTCCGGGATAGCTTGTTGGAACGATGGATTTCGAAACGAGGTGAAGGGCACGCATCCGGTGCGGGAACACGGGATGCTGTTCGGAAAGCGTTTTTCACCGGAACTGTTTAAGCGGCTCGTTCTGAGTTCGACCACCGATCATGGCGGGGTTTTTCCGAGCCCTGAATATGCGGTGAATTTTGTTGAGTCCCATGACGGATATACTCTGGGCGATTTCATCCGCATCGCCAGCGGTGAAATTCATGTTCTCGGAGTGATCGAGGACCGGGATCGACACGCGGTGTTGTCCCCGAATCAGTTGGCATTAAACGAACTCGCGGCAATGATGCTGTTCACGAGCCGTGGAATGATCATGATGGGCGAAGGTCAGGAATTCGGGCGATCCAAAGTTATCGCAGAAACAGATGTTCCCGACGTTCGACCGGGGATGCTGGATAACAATAGTTACGAAAAAGACGATGAAACAAACTGGATCAATTTCGATCACGCCGAAAAGAATTCCGCACTGGTTTCATTTTACAAAAAGCTGATCAAAATCCGGAAACGATTTTCTTCTTTTCGCCGGGCCAGGGATGAGGACTACGAGTTTGTCATCGAAGAGCGCACACCCGCTTGCGGTTTTTACATCCGCGAGGAAGGAGAACCGGAACTGGCTGTATTTTTCAACTTCAAGAAGGACGCCGAAGCGGCTTTTGACGTGGATGGGGAATCATGGGAGATTCTTCTGGCGGGATCCCGTGTGCAACGCGATCACCTTACGTTCCCAAGGATTGTTCTGCCTTCCTCGTCAGGAGTAATTCTCTGGCGACGAACATAGAGAAATTGGGAAACGATGCGCATCCCGGTTTTATCACCGGGTTGCGGTTCCTCCCTGCGCGTTAAGAGTGGTTGTGAAAAAGGCAAGCGCGGATTGGGACAAATAGCTTCGATTAGGTAAATTAACATGATCTGTTTTTCATCTTTGATGATGAATCGCCTGTAACCACGACATGAGTATTAAACCAGCACCGCCACTTTCCCGCCGCGCTCGTATCATCCCCGCATCTCCGATTCGCAAGCTTGTTCCGTTGGCGGAAGACGCGAAAAGGCGCGGTATTCACGTGTATCACTTGAACATCGGGCAACCGGACATCGCCACACCCGAAGAATTCTTTAACGCCGTTCGCGGATTCGATGAAAAAGTCATTGCCTACAAGAATTCGCAGGGACTGGCCGAGTTCATCGACAGCATGATCGGCTACTATGGTAGGATCGGTATCACGCTTTCGAAAGAGAACATTGTTATCACGACCGGTGGATCCGAAGCGCTGATGTTCGCGATAATGGCAGTGGCCGAACCCGGTGACGAAGTTATTGTTTTCGAACCATTCTATACGAATTACAACGGGTTTGCTATCATGGCCGGAGTAACGCTGGTACCGATAGCAACCGACCCGGAATCCGGTTATCACTTACCCCCAAGACACGAGATTGAGCGCCATATCACCGACCGGACCCGAGCCATCATGATTTGCAATCCGAATAATCCAACCGGGACGGTATTGACTTCCGGCGAGCTGGAGCTTTTGTCCGGGCTGGCTGTTCAACACAACCTGTTTGTTCTCTCTGATGAGGTGTACCGCGAATTCGTTTACGAAGGAGAGACGAAGAGCATGTTGATGATGGAAGGAGTGGAAGATCGGGTTATCGTGCTGGACAGCCTTTCGAAACGGTATTCACTCTGTGGCGGTCGAGTCGGATGTGTCGTCAGCAGGAATACCGAGCTCATGGAATCCGTCTTGCGTTTCGGACAGGCACGATTATGCACTGCCACGCTCGAACAAGTTGGCGGGGCCGCCCTCGTGAATACCGGCGACACGTACATTGCGCCCATGATCGATGAATACCGCGCGCGACGCGATGCGACATACGAAGAATTGATGAAGATACCGGGTATCGTCTGTCAGAAACCCAGCGGCGCCTTTTATATCATGGCGAAATTACCGGTGGATGACATCGAGGCGTTTGCACGGTGGATGCTTACGGATTTTTCCCATGATAGTAAAACGACCATGATCGCACCGGGACCGGGATTTTACGCAACGGCGGGCAAGGGAAATCAGGAAGCCAGAATTGCATACGTATTGAATACTGAGGATTGCCGCCTGGCGATACAATTGCTGGCCCGTGGCATCAGGGAATACAACAACGCACAAGGAATCGAGTCGTAATGATTACTGTAACCATAAACGGCAGAGAAATCAGGACCGAACCGGGGAAAACCGTCATTGAAGTTGCCCTTGAAAACGGAATTTACATCCCGCATTTCTGCTGGCATCCGGCGTTGAGCGTCTCGGGAAATTGCCGTATGTGCCTTGTGGAAGTGGAGAAGCTTCCCAAGCAGGTGATCGCTTGTTCCACGTATTGTACTGACGGCATGGTGGTTCACGTGGACTCAGAAAAGGCGGTCCAGGCCAGGGAAGCAGTGATGGAATTCATTCTGATCAACCATCCACTTGACTGTCCGATCTGTGACGAGGCGGGAGACTGCAAGTTGCAGGAGTACGCGTACCGTTTCTCGCGTGGTGAGAGCCGGTTTGACGAAGAGAAGAATCACAAGCGGAAACGCGTGGAGTTGGGTCCGCACGTCGTGTTTGACGGTGAACGGTGTATCTCGTGTTCTCGTTGCATCCGGTTCTGTTCGGAGATTATCAAGGACCCGCAATTGACGTTTGTTGAACGTGGCGATCGGGTCACTATCGAAACGTTCCCGGGAGAAACGCTTGACAATCCCTATTCAATGAACGTGATAGACCTTTGTCCCGTCGGTGCGCTGACGAGCAAAGAATTCAGATTCAAGGCTCGCGTGTGGGATATGTCGCAAACCGGGACCATATGTCCTGGTTGTGCCCGCGGTTGCAATATTGTCGCATGGGCCAGGAAAAACGAAATCCTCAGGCTCACTCCGCGTGAAAACCCGCACGTCAACCAGTACTGGATGTGCGACAGGGGAAGGCTGGAGTCGTTTCAGCATGTCCATGCTGACGAAAGGCTCGACGGCGCGATGCTGCGAAAAAACGGATCTCTTGAAAAGGATTCATGGGATACGGTGTATTCAACGGCGGCGAAGGAGCTCATGAAGTTCAAAGGTTCGGAAGTGGCATTCATCGGCTCGGCGTGGGCGACGATTGAAGACAACTTCCTCCTGGTGAAGTTCGCTCGTGACATTCTATCTTCTACTCTCATCGATTTCCTGCCTCACACAATCGAAGGTGATGAAGACGATTTCCTGATCCGCGCAGACAAAACACCGAATACTTCCGGTGCGTTGTTGGTAGGGGCGGGATCGCCGGGCCACGAAGCAAAGGAGCGCATCGTGGATGGTATTGCCCGTGGTCAGGTAAAAGCGCTCGTGGTAATGGACGATGACGTCGCCGCGGATCCATCTTTTGCCGCCGTACTCGACAAGCTGGAATTCCTGTTGGTCATCGCTTCGAACACCACTGCCACCGTTGGATCCGCACACGTGGTATTTTCCAGTGCGACATGGTTTGAGAAACTCGGGGCCGTCGTAACCTTCGATCGGCATCTTCAACTTCTGCGTCCCGCTGTTGTTACTGCGGGAAATAAACGATGGATGGGGGGGATCGGTCAGAGCCGTCTCGACAGGTTCGGTACGACGTACGATCGATGGGGGCAATACATCGAACACGACGCACGGCCCTCGTGGCAGATACTTACCGGCATTGCGCAATCGATCGGAGCGAAGTGGGCGTATACACATCCTGAAGATGTGTTTGAAGCCGCGGCTGCCGAGGTAAAAGAATTGAATGGCATAACATATGAAAAGATCGGGCGGCGCGGTGTCCGGTTGGATCAACCGGTGGACGAACCGGCATTCATTTACGACGATATTCACCCTTGAACTTTACATTCTGAGCAATCCTCATGATTGGTACTGAAATCCTGATAGCCTTGATTAAGACAGCCATCGTGTTCCTGGTGGTACTGACAACGGTGGCGTACCTGGTTCTCGCCGAGCGAAGGATCAGTGCAGCGATTCAAAACAGAATCGGCCCAAACAGGGTGGGGCCGTTTGGTATGCTTCAACCAATCGTCGATGTGGTCAAGCTTCTGCTCAAGGAAGACATCGTTCCAACGGCTGCCACAAAACCGATGCATACTCTCGCCCCGATCATCTCGATCACCGTGGCTCTCAGCACATTCGCGGTTATTCCGTTCGGACGAAGTATCGAACTCTTTGGTCATCGGATCGATCTCGTCATCGCGGGTGATATCAATATCGGGGTGCTGTATTTGTTGGCGCTGACATCGATAGGTGTTTACGGAATAACGATGAGTGGTTGGTCCTCGAACAACAAGTACTCGCTTCTCGGTGGGTTGCGCAGTGCCGCTCAGATGATATCCTACGAATTGTCGATGGGGCTGAGTGTCCTGGCTGTTATCTTGATTGCCGGGACGCTGGAATTACCGAAAATCGTCGAATACCAGGCAGGGTGGAAATGGTTCATTTTTCTACAACCCGTGGGTTTTATCACGTTCCTGGTTGCATCGTTTGCGGAGACGAATCGAGCGCCGTTTGATTTGCCGGAAGCAGAACCCGAGTTGGTTGGAGGATATCATACCGAGTATAGCAGCTTTAAATTTGCACTCTTTTTTCTTGCTGAATACGCGGCCATGATTACGGCGAGCGCGGTTATCACGACGTTGTATCTTGGTGGATGGCAAGTTCCCTACCTCGAGGCGCTCGGGTTGAGCCAGGGGTGGGAGACACTGATCCAGGTTGGCGCTTTTGCCTTGAAAGTCGTTTTTCTATTGTTCTTTTTCATATGGGTACGTTGGTCGGTACCACGCTTCCGTTACGATCAGCTTATGAATCTTGGCTGGAAAGTCATGTTGCCGCTGGCACTCGCAAATCTTGTTGTTACCGCCCTCGTGGTTCTGACAGTTTAGAAACGAACAGGATTTAATCTGGAATCTTATGAGCATCCCACCCGAAAACAAGAAATACACACTCACGTTCTGGGAAAAAATCTTTATTCCGGAGATCGTGAAAGGATTGAAGCTCACTCTTGAGCAGTTGCTCGCAAAAAAAGACACGAGGCAATATCCGGAAGAGCGGTGGACTCCTCCTCCTTCTTTCAGGGGTCGGCCGGTACTGGCCGTGGAAGAGAATGGTGTGGAGAGGTGCGTGGCGTGTGGTTTGTGTTCACGAGTTTGTCCTGCTTTGGCTATTGAAGTGCAAGCGGCGGAGACCGAGCTGGAAAAGGAGAGATACCCCGAGCGCTTCGAGATTAACATGCTGCGTTGTATATTCTGTGGTTTTTGCGAAGAGGTCTGCCCCGAAGAAGCCATCATAATGAGCAACCACTACGAGCTGGCCTTTTCGACTCGTGAGGACGCGATATTCGGTAAGGAGCGGCTGCTCATGTCCGTGGAAGAATTGCGCCCTCGACTCAATTATCTTCATTCCCAGTACTGATATTTAATCAGCGTTTCCATGGGACGCATTTTGTTTGCATGGGTAACGTGTCTTGCATCCATTGCCATGTGTGGATGCATCGCCGTGCTGCATCGGGTCGTTGTTCCGAGCGAGGTCTCGTTGGGCGAACCGTTCGTCATTCTTATTGAGGGAACCGTCGAGGGCGACGAAAGAGGAATGGCGGGAGTTGTTCTCCAGGTTCCGCAGTCCTGGGTTTTCGAATCCGCAACCGTCGTGAGCGACGTTGGTTTTCGACCCATCCACGCCAACGATCAGATAAGTTCATTTTACAAGCCGGAAGCTGGTTATTCCATACTTGCGCTGGTGGATTCGCTTCATCTTGGGAGGAAACAATCCGGAAAGGTTTCGGTCATGGTTCAATTCACGTCTGGCAGCGTTGGGAGGTTTTTTTTGAAGTTCATGGCTGGCGCCACGACGGGAACGGGAAAGCACATGTTCTGGCGGCTGACAGACCCGCAGGGAAAGACTTTTCAGACCCTGGAAGACAGCAGTTACATCTTTCCTGTCACCGTCAAGGAACCGGAGCTCAATGGAACGCCCGCTCTCGCCTTCGATGGGAAAAAATCGTACCTCATGATTTCGATGGGAGATTCCAGCCTCTGCGACTCTGAACGTGATTTTACGCTTGAAACATGGTTCCTCACGACCAGGACCAACGGTGTTCTGGTCAGTACTCGATCGAGCGATTTGCTGGCGCCATATTTTTTTGAGCTTCGAATAAACGAGTATGGACGAGTTGTTCTCCAATCGAGCGATGGCTTACAAGCGCCTTTAATTACGAGTTCACGTTTCGTGAGCGACGGAACGTGGCATCATGCCGCGATTCTTTTTTCCGGTGTACGTAAGCGTTTCGTCCTTGCGTTGGATGGTCGTATTCAGGACAGCCTGGTTGTTCCTTTTGGTGGTTTTCGTAAACCTGCTCCGATCCTGGTCGGAGCGAGGGGAGGACGGACAATTTTCTTCGATGGGAAAATGGAAGAATTTCGTATTTGGGATGGTGAACGTAAGCTGGATGATCTTCGTGCCATGTCGGATCATTCGTTGGGAGGTTACGAAGAAGGATTGCGCGTGCTTTATAATTTCGACGAAACAGACTCCACGCATATTTTCAACATGGCCGCCGGACGAGGGTATAATGCGGTACCGTTCAATCGACCTAAACTAGTGCCGTCATCGGCTCCCGTGCGGGTTGAAATGATGCTGTTTTCCGCGGCCGTCGAAAAGGATTCCATTCGTATAGAATGGCAAACGTTTGACGAACGAAACGTCAAACGGTACGACCTGGAAAAGCGATACGAAAACGGGAAGTACTTTACCATCAAGGGTTTCGAGCCTCAGCGTTTTCGCACAAATCGCAACGTGTACACGGTCAGTGTTGTGTTTCAACCAGGCAAGGTTGTGTATTTCAGGGTACGACAGGTCAACCTGGATGGAACAGTCAACCTCTCAGATGAAATCGTCATCGGCGCTGAAGAAGCCAGGGATTTTATTCTGGATCAAAATGTACCGAACCCATTTTCGGACAGTACGGACATATCTTATACCCTCAAAGAAACAGCGTTTGTGACGTTGAAAATTTACGATGTGATGGCGAGAGAGGTAATGACATTGGTGAGTGAAAAGCAAAAACCGGGAACGTACAACGCGCGTGTGTATGGGAAGGACCTGGAGCCGGGCGTTTATTTCTACAGGCTTAAAACCCGGAAGGGAGTTGAAACGCGCAAGATGGTTCGGTCGTAACTGGGACAAATGCATTGAATGGGGGATTGATCCCTGGAGAAAATTCTTGACATTAGAATTCATGTTGCGTAAATTCCTTGCGATAGAGAGGTTTCCGAAAGATATCATGCAACCTTCATACAGAACGAGTGGACTCACGACGGCATACTGGATACGAGTGCATCTGTGTTATGATGGACCGGGACCGCGTGTGAAGGTTGAGGGTTAAATGAAGTTCACATGGAGGCCTCTGAAAAAAAGTTGATTTTGACTTGCTCAAACCAGATTCAATTACGAAATTACGCCATTGACGACGAGTGTGTAGGATTCGTAATTGATCAGCCCGAGAATACCGATTTAATGAATGAAGTTGTATATTGTAGGTGATTTACCTGAGCAGGCAAATCGCCACCAAGCCCGTATTCAGGTTCCTCTTACCATTTAAAGAAGACTATTATTGAACGATTCACAAAATCATCAATCTCATTTCCCCAATACCTGGAGGTTTTTTATGAGGAAATTTGCACTCCTTTCTGTGGTAGTGGTGTTGGCGTTCCTCGTCATGGCAGGGTCCTTGAGCGCCCAGCAACCACTATTCCGGTACCAGAGCAATCCCAACGTAGTGATCAACGACCGCGGGACGGTGTTCGATAAAATCTACGTCCCCGTCAACGTCAGCGTCGTTGAGACTAGGGTTGGGTTGTGGATGGATCATAGTTATGGTAGTGATACGAAGATCACTCTTTATTCCCCGGACGGCAAGTCCGTAGTTCTGTATGATGGGCAAGCGGACTTTTCCGGTCCCATCGGGTCGAAATATGACTACTGCCTGTTCATGAACAACGGAAGTCCGACCTGGAGCACATCTCCTCAGAACATCGTCAAGGAGCCTTCGGAAAGCCTTAGCGGTTTCGACGGAAGCTTGTCGCAAGGATGGTGGACCATTGAAATCAAAGACGGGGTTCAACAGGATGCAGGAGTGTTACGTTCCTGGGTACTGATGATCAACGGTGGTACTTCCGTACCCCCAGTCACCCTGGCCTGCTTTGATGGCTCGCTGTATGGATGGGTTTCTGGATCGTATCGATTCCTCCCCTTTGTTACAACAGGAGGTGCTGGCCGACCATTTGACCCCGGAACGAATGGAGACTATTACTGGGTTCGTCCCAATGGAACCGGATTTAACGTAGGTCAACCTATGGGTTTCGGCGCCTTTACTCGTCTTACGGTGACGTTCCAGGCTTCACATCCATTTCAAAGGGATATCTCTCTGAAACTGATGCGTTCCAGCACGGACTTCCCGATCTGGAATACTGGAGGAGGAAATCCCGTTCCCAGTGGAGCCGATATCTGGTTGACTGGGACAAGTGGAAGCGGTGGCGTGTTCAACAATAACATGAATGTCATCTTTGATGACAATTCCCCGTACACAATAACGGGTGATTTTGGATCGAATCCTCTCTTCGATCCTGACGGTACGGAGATAGCGACCGGTTTGCCGGGGCGCTTCCAGCCGTTTGAAGCGCTGTCTACGTTCAATGGCACACCGTTCGATGGGACATGGTTCATCGAATGGTGGGATAATTTCGGTGATAAGCACGGACAGCCGACACTTGACTTCTGGCAACTCTGCCTCGAGGTCGAGGGGTACAACATTCTCAGTCCATTGAGCCAAAGCACGGTATTCCCCCTTTATGGAGCCGATCTTCCTTCTCCAATTGCTAATGCAGTGATCGGGTACGCCGCTGATGCTATTTCGGCCATCCCGCCATATTCGCA
>Ga0256830_1001806_pt1 | contig 14749 bp, 16 predicted proteins | sample 128326metaG_FD_190537 | JGI IMG/M metagenome (GOLD analysis project Ga0256830, IMG submission 190537) | Hydrothermal vent microbial communities from Lau Basin, Pacific Ocean - 128-326 | ecosystem: Environmental > Aquatic > Marine > Hydrothermal vents | place: Pacific Ocean: Lau Basin | collected... | reverse complement strand
CTCGCCTTCAGAGAGGAGAATCCTGTATATCTCAACATCGCTCTCATTTATTCCGTAAAAACACTCAAGAACGTTGTCACAGCTAAGGATTGTGATTGAGTCTTTTATTGTTTTCATCCTCTGCCACCCTCACCTATCACTATAACTCTGTCTGCGTACCTCTCTGCAATCTTCTCAAGCTCTTTCACAAAGCTGAATTCTGGCTTTTCAAGCCCTTTAACTGGCTTATCCCAGTCTTCTCTTGAAAGAAACTGATAGAGAAGTATCTCATCCACCTTTCCAATCCTGTCCATCATTTTCCTGAACCTCACGTCATCTATGTATCCCGGAATCACCCTGAACCAGACTCGTATTTTCTTTCCATTTTCCTTAGCAATTCTGATGCTTTCAAGCAGGCTTTCAGAATATTTCTTGGCCCTCTCTCTGCTCAGACCTGATAGATACGCTACAGAATCTATGTCATCGAAATCCCCCTTTATCTCAAAAACGTAGCGATGGACAAATGGCAGGGATTCATTTATTCTGTGAGAGAGAAAGCCATTTGTTTTCAGGGTGATCTCTACCCCTTTTTTGCTAAGTTCACTGAGTAGCTGTAAAAAATCTCCATGAACTGTTGGTTCAGCACCTCCAATGTAAACAGATTTACAGTTCTCAAGTCTCTTAACCACATCTTCTGGCTTAACATTTTCTGTTTTTTCTTCGAGATGTACACAATACGGACAGCGGAGATTGCAGAGCCCAACTGAGACCCTGCAATCCCCAGTTTTAATGATTTTCATGCCTGTATTTTTTCAAGAGCTTTCTCTATCTCTCTCCTTACAACCGTCTCAGGCATCGCTCCCACAAAACTGTTCACAACCTGGCCTTTGTAGAACATCATGACTGTCGGGATGCTGAATATGCCGTATTTCATTGCCACATTCGGGTTCTCATCTGTGTTGAGCTTTGCGAACTCAACATCTCCAAACTCTTGCTCAAGCTTTTCCAGGATTGGTGTGAGCATTCTGCACGGCATGCACCACTCAGCCCAGAAGTCAACAAGCACAAGCTTCTCCTTGTTTATTTCATCGCCAAAATTGGCTTCGTTCAGTTCCTTCACCCGATCACCTCCTCAGTTATACCTGTACCTTTCAACAACTCTTCTTAGATCGCTCATTCTCGGCACTCCAAGGAGAACCTCTCTGTCGTTTATAATTATTGCGGGAACTCCCGAAATACCGAATCTCATCGCCTCTTCCAACCCTTCATCGGTTGTGACACTTAGCTCAAGGGCAATAACATCTCCATCCTCCTTTGCAAGCTGTTTTACCACTTCTCTTGCCCTCGGGCAGTAAGGGCAGGTAGGAGAGGTCAGCAACTTGATGGTTATCATCTTCTCATCACCTCATCTTATGGTATGTGGCGGAGGTTATATAAAGTTGTTAGCGGTTTTGATAAAATCGTTAAAAACTGATTGATAACCTTATTTTCCAGCACTCTTCAAGATCTTTATTTCTCTGATAAGCCTGTGAAGTTCACCTGTTCGGGCGATTCTGTGAATGAGATATGAGAATGGCAGATTTACTGCAAGGAGAAATGCAGGAATTTCCCAGTAACTGTCTATAGCGAAGAGAAATACTGCATGAGCAAGCAGGATGATGTGTTCGAGAAGTATTGCTCCTGAATACAGAATAACCCTCTTTTTTGGTTCCACTGTCAGATAGTCTCTGAAATTAACCTTGACACCAAACTCAAGGTGGGCGTATCTGTAGAAGCCTTCAGCACCAATTCCAGATGCGATGAAACCGATGCATCTTCCAGCAAGAAATGATGTGTATATGTTTCCAGTTTCAATGATGAGCAGTGCGATGACTTTTGCAATCCCCTCTTTCATTGTAAGAGATATATGAAGGAACAGAATGTTGATGAGCACAAACAGAGTGGAAAACAGAAGAAAACCTGTTCTGAAGCTGATGATCAATCTCTTCTCAAACAGGGTCTCTCTTATCTGACTGAGTGCATCGATCACCTTGGGGTCATCAATCTGGGATCTCTTAACCTCCCAACAGCTTTCCAGAAATACCTTCTCACATCCTCACCGGATTCAAGCTTTTCCTTGATTTTGGCGATCTCATCGAGCATGTCCACAGAATTGAATCTGCTGCATGGAGATAAACCTTTCCAGCCAGCACCAAAAATTTTTAATGAAGGGTGGCTCCATTAATTTCAAGTGCGGTCGTAGTCTAGTGGCAGGACAACGGCCTCCCGAGCCGTTAGCCCGGGTTCAAATCCCGGCGGCCGCATGTTAAATATTTGCAGTTTCCTAAAATCATTTCTCACCAAACCATTCCGAGTGTAGCTCATAACTCTTTCAGCAGGAAGCTTTCTAAGAAAAGCATGATAGGCGTCTCCAGTTCATACAGATCAAGATTCATGTGAGCTCTTTTGTTGTTATATCAACCGAAAAAGCATCTACAGAGTCGAAATGTGGGAGGTTGTGGAATTTTACGAAGAGGGCAAAGATATCGAAATACCAGCGGCATTCTCGTGAGGGTAAAAACTTGGGGTTGATGGATGGAACTGGCTTAAGGAGAAGTCAATACTCCCTACAGATAATCGAATCTAATGACTTCCGTAACCCTTAATGAGAGAACTTTCAGAAAGCTCGAAAAGATGGGCAAAAAGGATGGGCCTATTGAGGGGTAAATTACCTCACACCTCGCTATGTCGAGCACACCATTCATCATCAGAGAAATGGGTGGACACAATTATTACACATATTGCTCTGGCTTCACCATTCCCCTATCTGGAATACCTGAATTCATTGGCTATTTTCAGAATAGTATTGTATTGATAATAAACTGATAGACATTGTTCTATATTCCATTGTAAATCTATATTTCTTTAAAACTTGGCAACATACAGCAGATAGTATATCGCCAACCCCGTTGCGAATGAGAACATCCATGTAATTATTGTCAGCTTTCCAAGTCTGTGATGCCTCTTCTTTTCCTTAAACATCTTTCTACCATTTGTTTTCTCTGTATTTCTGAATCCGTGGTACACCATGTATATCGCCAGCGCCAGAACGACAATCGAGATTATGGAGTGGAAAATCACTGTTGGAAGATAAATGTACATTTTTATCATTTCCGGACCTTTGAACTCGGTTCTCCCTTCAATCAGAGATTTCACCATGTAGCTGACCATAAACGATGAATCCAAAAGCAACGCAGAGACCATTGTTTTGTAGTGGAACGAAATCTGCTTTCTTTTTGCGAAATAAAAACCGGATAAGAACGCAAATGTTACCAAGAATTCGAGAACAAGGCTGATGTCTGAAAAGTTACCTGCTCTTGTACCAAAAAACCCCATGGAACAACAAATGCCCAATAATTTTTAAAACTTTTACTGATCACCTTATCTAATGTGGAAGTTTTTACAGCTCCTGATACTGATATTAGTACTGATATCCCCGGCAAGCGCACTTCCAAAGTATGCGAAGGAAACAGGACAGAAGTGCACAGCATGCCATACAAATCCCGCTACAGGAGAGCTTAATGATGTTGGAAGAGCTTTTCAGCTCACTCACAAATGGCCACCTGGGAATGTGGTTGATGCGAAATACCTCTTTCTTGCTGGTTTTGTACACATTTTTTCAGTGGTTCTGTGGATAGGGGCGATATTCTTTGTGCACCTTGTGCACTCTCCGGATGTTGTTGCGATGGGGGGTGCACCGAGAAAAGAACTCGTTCTTGGGTGGATTGGCATTGCTGGCACTGGCATAAGTGGGGTAATGCTTGCCACTCTCAAGTTCCATAGCTTGAGCAGTATGCTTGAATCAGACACTGGAAAAATCGTTCTCTTCAAGGTGGCCATATACCTCTTCATGGTTTCGACCGCACTGACTCTCACGTTTTACCTGAACAGGAAATTCAGGATGTCAAATGTCCTGCCTCTTGATTCGAATCTCAGTGAGCTTGAGAAAATTGAGAGTCTCGAAAGAAGCAGTAGGGTACTGGTCTCTGTTGGAGGCCTGGTCTTTGATCTGACTGACAGCCCTTTATGGAAAGAAGGAAAGCATGCTGGAAAGCATGAGGCATGGACTGATCTAACCGATGAAATCAAGCAATCACCTCATGGTATTGGTGTTCTAAGAAATTTCAGACCTGTTGGATACACCTCAGAGTTTGGGGAAGTCGTGAGAGGGGTAAGACGAGCAGTGAAGATCTTCAGGTTTTTTGCCTATGCAAATCTGTTTCTTGGCGTAACCGCAATAGCTCTCAGTTCATATATGAGGTGGATGCTGTGAGATCAGACATACTTTTCAGCAATTTCTCCGGCAATCGGAACCTTGAACATCTCTCCCTGATATGCCTTCACCATCAGGATTATCCAGAGCACGAATCCTAAGAGACCGAGAAGCATGAGATTGTCAATCCTAAAAACGGGATGAATATAAACAGCAGTATGAATGCTCTCTGAAGTATAAATAACGCCCCGAATACGATTATTGACTGCATTGCGTGAAATCTGACAAACTTATTTTCTTTTTCGAGAAGGTAAAATGCAATTCCGGTTATGAATCCCAGAAGATAACACAGCACTCCTTCTATGTTTTCTTCCAGTCCTAAGGAAGTTTTTGTCATGGAAAAGTTGAGTTGTGTTAGTTTAAAAACTTTCCTCTGAGCTTTTGAAAAACATTTTTAATTGCATGACAAACTCATCCTCATGATCTCACCTTGGGAAGTGACAGGAGAAGTTGATTACAGCAAGCTGATTCATGATTTTGGAATGGAACCCTTCTCACCAATACTGAATGAGATTGACGAACCTATGCATCTGATGAAGAGAGGTGTGATTTTCGGGCATCGCGACTACTGGAAAATTGTGGATGCGATGAAGAAGAAAGAGAAGTTTGCCGTTATGTCTGGCTTTATGCCATCAGGCTTACCCCATTTTGGTCATAAGATGACGATGGATGAGATTGTGTGGCACAACAGAAAAGGAGGAGTGGCTTTTGTTGGAGTTGCCGACATGGAGGCACATGCTGTCAGAAATCTGAGCTGGAAAGAAACTTACAGGATTGGTATGGAATACGTGAAGGCCATTATAGCCCTTGGGTTGAATGAAAATTCCGTGATCTATTTCCAGAGCGCAAATCAGAATGTGAAGGATCTGGCATTTGAGCTTGGTGAAGAGGTCAACTGGAACGAACTTAAAGCTATTTACGGATTTAATGGTGAGACAACTCTGGCAAAGATGTTTGTTACTGCAGTTCAGGCTGGGGACATTCTCCTTCCTCAGATTGCTTTTTATGGCGGGCCAAAGCCAACAGTTGTGCCAGTTGGGGCAGATCAGGATCCCCACATTAGATTAACAAGAGATCTGGCTGCAAGAGTTTCAGTATATGCATTTGAAAGGATTGAAAAGGGTGTGAGAGTTAGGAGCAGGAAGGGTAAAGATTACCTTGAAAATCTCAAAACCTTGGAGTTTGAGATGAAGTTCTTCGAGGAACATGTGGATGTTTTTGGCGATGCCATGGAAGTCGAGGAAGCGGTAAGGGAAATTGAGATTGAAATAGGGGGGTATGCTTTCATCCCACCATCTTCAACCTACCACAAGTTCATAACCGGATTGCAGGGTGGAAAAATGAGCTCATCAAAGCCTGAAAGCTTCATATCTCTGCTTGACACACCGGATGATGCTGAGAGGAAGATAAGAAACGCTCTGACTGGCGGAAGAGCTACGGCTGAGGAGCAGAGAAGGCTTGGAGGGCAGCCTGAGAAGTGTGTGGTTTTTGAGCTTTACACGATCCACCTTCTGAATGACAGAGAGCTCACAGAAATTGAGATGGAGTGCAGGGAAGGAAAGCTTCTCTGTGGGAGATGCAAAAAATTTGCCATGGAAAAGGTAAGGAAATTTCTAGACGATCTTCATGAGAAAATGGATGAGGCAGATGGTAGACTTGACATGTACAATATAATCTCAAGGTTTGGAAAGTGACAGTATTTTGATTTGCGTTTCTTTCGACTCTCTAAAAATCGAAGAGTACTGAGTTTTATTTTCGCATCAAATTCACTCAGCCTCTTTTTGTTAGATTAAAGAGGGAATATTTTCAAAACTAAAGAAATTTGGGATAATCAAGCTTCCTCATTTACTTTCTCACTTTTCTTCTCTCCACTCTCTCCTTCCCTGGGCTCTTCTGGCTCTGTTTTTTCTCCATTTTCCGGTCTCTCAAATTTCTCGGTAAATACGACCTCCTTCACATCCTCCATGTGCCTGAATATCTGATCCACAACCGTGTACTTTCCGAGCAAAAAGAACTGGTTAATGCTGGCATCTTTTGGCACTTCAACCGTTACCTTCCCTGCCCTTATTTTTGGAGTGAGTTCTCTGCCTGTATATATCAGAAACAGATACTTGATCTTCTCTTTTGGATTCTCAATGAGCTCCTTGATCTCGTAATCAAAAATTATTTTCTTTCCTGCAAGCGGATGGTTGAAATCAACAACTGCTCTTCTGCCTATAACCTTTTCAACAATTCCTGTTTTCTCTCCAACCTTAACTCTCTGTCCCGGCATCGGTTTCTCATTGAATTTTGCTATCGAAATCACCTCTTTGTTATCCTCATCGTACTCTCCAAAGGCTTTTTCGGGCGGAACTTCCACACTTCCCCTGTATCCAACCTCCTTGCCCTCAAGATCCTCATCAAGGCCTTTGAGCACGTGTCCTTCTCCGACCACCACGACTATATCTCCATATCTCGCTCCCTCCTCATACACCCCATGCTCCTTTGCTATGCTCTCATCTGTGGAGTCAATTACAGTTTCATCCTCAAGCTTTGCAGTGTAGCTTATCCTGACAAAATCACCCTTCTTGATCATCATCAACCACCTTGCTTGAGGAGTTTTTCAGGATTTAAAAATGTATGCTTAAAAGCTTTATAATTCACAGCAAAGAAGTGGTATGGAGGTCGAGGTGAAATTCAGGGTCACTGATCTGGAAGAACTTGAAAGGAGAATTTCAGCCCTTGCAGAATTTGTTGTGGAAAAGATCGAGGATGATGTTTACTTCAATCATCCCTGCAGGAATTTTGCAGAAACAGATGAAGCCTTAAGAATCAGAAGGGATTCAGATGGGGTTACACTGACATACAAGGGATCAAAAATCGATCCTGAAACAAAGACAAGGGATGAAGTAAAGCTCAAAATTGACGATTTTGAGAAAATGAAGGAGATTCTGACAAAGCTCGGTTTCAGGGTTTCCGGAAGGGTTGTCAAGAAGAGAAGGATATACAGAGATGATGAGGTTACAATCTGCATTGACTGGCTTGAAGGGCTCGGGAATTTTGTTGAGATTGAAATCGAAAGTGAGGATGTTGAAGGGGCAAAGAAAAAAATATTTGAATACACCGAAATGCTGGGACTTGAAAGGGAAAAGAGCATAAGAAAATCATATCTCGAGATGATACTGGATGTGGCTGATAATAACGGAGAAGGATAACACGGCAAGGAGAATTGCCGGAATTCTGTTTGGGAAGTACAAAGCTGAGAAGGTAGGCGGAATCAATGTTTACTTCTCTTCTGACAGAGAAAAGGCTGTTATTGGGTTGAAGGGTCACATAGTTGAGATAGATTACCCTCCAGAATACAACAACTGGACAAAAATTCCAATTGAGAGCCTTCTGAAGGCTGATCTGGTTAAGAATGTAAAGGAGAAAAAAATTGCTGAGGCAATAAGAAAGCTTGCGAGAGACGCTGAGCTTGTTACAATTGCAACCGATTACGACAGAGAGGGCGAGCTCATTGGATATGAGGCTCTGGAGATCATAAAAAAGGTCAAGCCCGACATCAGGGTTGACAGAGCGAAATATTCTGCAATAACAGCAGATGAAATAAAGAAAGCTTTCAGCAGAAGAGCAGAGCTCAACTACAACCTTGCAAGAGCAGCAGAAACAAGGCAGATTGTCGATCTGATGTGGGGGGCTGTGCTGACAAGATTGATCTCTCTCGCATCAGGAAGAATGGGGAAAAATTTCCTGAGTGTTGGAAGAGTTCAGTCTCCGACTCTCCGATTCATTGTTGACAGAGAAAAGGAAATAAGAGATTTTGTGCCAACCCCATACTGGGAGATATTCGCAGTTTTCAGCAACTCTGAGAAATTCACAGCAAAGCACGAAAAAAGATTTCTGAAGAAGGAAGAGGCTGAGAGAGCATTTGCCAGAATTGGAGAAAATGCTGTTGTTAAAAAATTTACTGAGAAGAATGTGAGGGAAGCGAGACCGATACCGTTCAACACAACAGAGTTTTTGAGAGAGGCAGGAAAGTTCATGTCTCCAGACAGAGCCATGAGCATTGCAGAGAACCTTTACATGGCCGGATTAATCTCGTATCCCAGAACAGACAACACAGTCTATCCCAAATCCATCAGCTTAAAGGCAATAGCTAAGAAATTCCTTGAGAGTGATTTCAAAAGAGAGGCTGAAATAGCTCTTGGTTACATGAAGCCTTCGAGGGGTAAAAAGGAAACAAAGGATCACCCACCCATTCATCCTGTAGGAGTTGCCAAAAAAAGCGAGCTTTCAAAGGATGAGTGGAGGATTTACGAGCTTGTTGTGAGGAGATTTCTTGCCACACTGGCTCCTGAAGCTCTATGGGCTGTTAGAAATGCCGAGATTGATGCCAATGGAGAGATATTCAAGGCAAGTGGGAAAAAGCTCCTGAAAGCCGGATGGAGAGAAATCTATACCTATGTCAGGACAGAGGAGACTCATCTGCCCGTACTGAGGGAAGGCGAGATTCTCAAGATTCTGTCGAAAAAACTGGAAGAGAAGGAAACAAAGCCACCATCACGCTATACAATGAGCTCCATTATAAAGCTCATGGAGAGGTACAATCTCGGAACAAAATCAACCAGACATGAGATTCTGAAAAAGCTCTACACAAGGGGATATGTCAGGGGAAATCCGCTGAAGCCAACAGAAGTGGCTTCTGCCGTGATTGACGCACTGAAAAGTGAGGCTGAGGTGATAACACTGCCCGACATGACTTCAAAGCTTGAGGAGGAGATGGACAGGATAGAGGAGGGAAAGCTGAGGCAAGAGACTGTTGTTGAGGAAAGCAAAATGTTCCTGAGCAAAGTTCTTAAAACTGCAAACAGAGACGAGCTCGGGAAGAGGATAATTGAGGGCATAAAAAAGGACAGCATTGTTGGAAAATGCCCTGAATGCGGAAAGGATCTCGTCATCAGAAAGGTTAAAGGCAGATTCATAGGATGCTCAGGCTTTCCTGAATGCAGGTTTTCAATACCTTTGCCACAGAAGGGAAGAATTGAGATAACAGCTAAAAAATGCAAAGAACATGACTTCTTCATTCTCAGACTGAGACCGAGCAAAGGTAAATCCTGGACATTCTGTCCATACTGCGGATACCTGGAATGGATGGAAAAGAAAAAGCAGGAAAAGGCTGCTTAGTCGTTTATGCAGAGCATGTGACCCATCTTTTCCTTCTTTGCCTTGAGGTACTCGAGGTTTTCGAGGCTGGGCTCAACCTCAATTGGTTCTCTTGTAACCTCAAAGCCGTAAGCTCTTAACTCCTCTATTTTCTCGGGGTTGTTTGTCATCAGTCTCACCTTTTTAACCCCAAGATCGAGCAGAATCTGGGCCGCAATTCCGTAGCTTCTCATGTCAGACGGAAATCCAAGCTCCAAGTTCGCCTCGACTGTATCCTTTCCATCTTCCTGCAGTTTGTATGCCATCAGCTTGTTTAAAAGGCCAATACCTCGCCCTTCATGTCCCTTCATGTATATCAGAACTCCCTTGTTTTCTCTGTCAATCTTTTTCAGGGCTTTTTCAAGCTGCTCTCCACAATCACATCTCAGAGAGTGAAATATGTCTCCTGTGAGGCATTCAGAATGAATTCTGACAGGCACATCATCCAAATCTTGCCCTCTGACTAATGCAACAATCTCGCCGAGAGGTGTTGAGTAGCCAACTGCCCTGAATGTTCCGTAAAATTTTGTAGGAAGTGTGGCAGAAACAACCCTGCTGACAAGCTTCTCCTCCTTCAACCTTCTCGAGATTATGTTCTGGATGGATATGCACTCCATGCCCTCTTTCTCCGCAAACTCTCTTGCATACTGAAGCGATGCATACTCTCCTTTCTCGTTCAGCAGATACCCGTAAACAGCAAATCCGGAATAACCATTGAGCCTTGCAAAATCAAGGCTTGCCTCTCCAAACGAAGGTTTTTCCAAGACGCCTCCTTCCTTCACCTCTTCCACAAAAATGCTTCCCGGATAAACGATTTCTCCATTCTCAACTTCATTCCTGATGAGTTTCCTGATGAATTCCGCCTTTTTTCCGGCGCTGCCGTTATCGAAGTAATCTACAGGTATGTATCTGCCGTTCATGAACCTGAATCTGTTCAGACCAAGAGCCACAATGGATTTCCAGGGCATTGCAAGGATTAGCCTGTCACAGTTCTTCATCAGGAGATTTATTCTATCCTGATCGGCATTCTCAGCAGGAAATGCAATGATGGCTTTTTTTCCATTGTGAATTAATGCATCCATACTCTCTCACTTGCAGGGCTGTTTATAATTTTTGAGAAGTTTCTCACTTGTATTCATCATGCTCCATGCTCTCCTTTTCCATCTTCAGCATCTCCTCAAACTCTCCCTCTGTCATTTCCAAGATGAAACTACCAATATACCCGCATTTCTTGCAGTAGTACTTTCCTGAGAGCCCTCCAGTATCAAGCTCAACATCTGTTGATTTGCATACCGGACAGACAAGAACTCTTGTCATGATCCTATTTTCTCGAGAGACTTAAAAAACATTGGCCTGTGGATTCTGATAGGTGGTGCTGGTATCGTTCTGAGAAATGTGTGAAGTCTGTCCAAACAAGTTAAATTTGAGAGGGTGATAAACAAATCGATCTCTGCTGTTAAGTGATGAGGACACTGACGTAGCCATTAACAGGTGAGGTAAAGCGTAACAGCAATTTTTACACTTTATTCATTTCGACGTCTCTTAAACTTTCAAAATATTGCCTCAATTGGCTCAGCTACATTCAACAGACCTGAATATCCGGGTTCTTCCTCAGAATGCATGAAATACTCAAAAATGGCGAAAAAGCACAGGAAAAACAATTGCCAAGGTTTTTGGTTAAATTATCGCTTCTATGATCATGAACAATGCAACGGCAACAATTACACCAAGTAACACAGCATTTAGAACTCCTAAACTAAGACTGCCTGCCAAACCTCCTGCAACGCCTCCCGCAATCCCCCTATTAACATCTGTTCTCTCTTTTTTATGGCACTCACATCCATAGTGCCTCACTCCCAAATTTTAAATTTTCCATCTCAGGCCACTTTGAAGCTCTATTCTCACTTAGCGTTTTGCAGACATGCAAAGCCCATACAAGTCTGGATTTTGGCAAGCCAATCCGAGCTGAATTGTTGTGGTTCAGGTATCATGGGCAAAATCACGACTGTTGTCTCACATCATAAACGTCAACCTCACTCAAAAAATAAAGGTCAGAATTCTGTAAAATATTCCTCCAATGAGTATCGCTGTGATAAAATTTGCCAATGAAATCATAGTGGCTGATCTCCATCCGAATTCCTTGCTGAGTATCGTAATTGTTGATACGCATGGAATATACAGCATTCCAATGAGTGCAAGAACTATAAACTGGACAGGTGTCAAAACCGAGGAGAGGTCTGTTCCATATATTGCTGTCAGTAAAAGGAGAATGTACTCCTTCCTCACAGTTCCGAATATCAGAAGGATTCCTGCAATTGAGGGCAATCCAAGCCACATAACAGTAAGTGGAGACATGAAGTCGCTGATGGGGCCCAAAATTCCAAAAGCATATAACCCCTGAACTGCCGCACTCCCGATTACATAAATCGGAAAAACGATGTATATTATTGATTTGGTCCGCGTCCAGGTTTGGTTGGCAACCACCTTGAGAGAGGGCACTCTGAAAGAGTGGATTTCCATTATCAATCCTGTGGTTTCTCCCGGAAGTGCTTTGAAAGCGAACCTGCCCACAATAAATATGATCATCAGATCGATTATATAAAGTGCCATTGCCCACTGGATGCTTACAAATACTGCAACTAAACCGAGTATAACGATTGTTCTGGCTGAACAGGGAGCGAAGGTAATGGCGAGCGACGCAAGCAGTCTCTCTCGTCTTGTCTCCAGAATGCGTGTGGTGTAAATAGCCGGAACGTTGCACCCATAGCCAAGAATCAGGGGGATAAGAGCTTTCCCATGTAATCCTATCTTGTGCATGAGGCTATCCATCATGAAGGCAATTCGGGTGAGAATGCCGGAGTCTTCTATTACTGTGAGCATCATATAGAATGGGATAACAAATGGTATCACAAGCGTAATTCCAGCAACGATCCCTCCAAAAGCCCCATTCCACAGAATTGCCAGAAAGGGTCCCCTTACTTTCGGGTCTATCGGCTGAAAAAAGCCAAATACCTGTGAAAGTATATCCGAAAGAAAATTGCCGACGAAAAATGTCCACAGAAGTAAGCCCCCTATAACCAGGACAGATACAACATGACCGAGAACTCTATGCATAACTATCTGGTCTATTCTCTCCGAAAGAGAAGCTTTCATTTCGGTCTGTTTCTGCACACTGTTTGCAATTCTGTTTGCAACGGAATATCTCTCCGAGATTATTACCGAGAAGCATGGTTCCTGATAGATACTCTCTATCTCATCTGCGAGAGTTTTGGATAAATTGATCACAGCTTCAGATTTCGATCCGACCATCTTTTTAACTTCGGGATCGTCTTCAAGGAGTTTAATAGCAACCCATCTCGAAGGAAAGCTTGAACTGATACCCTGTGACTCTATAAATCCTGCCAGTTTTTCTATCCTTTCCTCCACTTCTGTGCTGTATCTGATAGGATTTTTCTCGATAGAGTTTTTATTTTGGGCAACCTCGACAGCTACTTCTATCAGTTCACGCAGCCCCTCTCCTCTCACTGCAACTGTTGATACAACAGGAACGCCTAAGAGGGACTGAAGTTTTTCTGAATCTATGACTATCCCTTTTTTCTTGGCCATATCTATTTGATTTAAACAAACAACCAATGGTACTTCCATTTCTTTTAATTGAATGGTAAAATACAGATTTCTCTCTAAAACAGAAGCATCGACGACATTTATCACAACATCCGGCTTTTCAAGAGCGATGTAATCCCTTGATACCAGCTCTTCAAAGGAATATGTAGAGAACGAATAAATTCCCGGTAAATCAACTATATCTATCTCGTAATCTTCAAAATGCAGTTTTCCCTTTGCCAGTTCTACCGTTTTACCGGGCCAGTTCCCTATTATCTGACCCGATCCCGTGAGCTGATTGAAGATTACACTTTTGCCAACATTAGCATTTCCCGCCAGAGCAATGGTTATACTCTTACCGTTTTTTCCTGCTGTTTGATTCTTTTCAGATGATGGAGAGCAATGATTCAGAAACTTAGCCATGATCACTTGCCTCCAATTCATTATTGATGACCTCGACAAAGACATTTGCAGCTATTGAATGTCCAAGAGCAAGGTTTGAACCTCTGACCGAAATTTCTACGGGCCCTTTGAATGGACTGGTCTCTATTATTTTTATTACGGCATTCGGAGTGATCCCCATATCCAGAAGCCTTCTGATCATCTTATGGCCGCCTCTTATGAACACTATTTTTCCTGTATCTCCTTTCTTCAGCTCTATAAGTGGAAATAGATTCTGTCCACGCATTCCTATCTTGCTTATTTCTTCACTTCGCTTTTTCAGACATTCTTCACAGGTTGTGAATTTTAAATCACATGGAGGGATTGGTTCGTAATCGTCAGGACACCTATCGGGATGTTTTAAAAGCTGGCAGAGCGCTCTTTCTGCTTCGTCGGATAGGGAATGTTCCATCTCACAGGCCTGTTCATGAACCTTGTCCTTTTTTATCTTTAAAACATCATGTAAAAAACGTTCGAGCAGTCTATGCCTTCTGGTGATTTTTTTAGCAATCTTAAGGCCTTTCTCTGTGAGATTCGCTCCTTTATACGGGGAATATTCTATATATCCATTTGCCTCCAGTTTTTTTAACATCTGGGTTACGCTTGCTGGGGCAATCCGTAGATTTCTCGCGATCACGGAAGTGCTTACTCTTTCCTCAGTGCGACTAAGTCTGTACAGCACCTCAAGATATTCTTCGACATTCTCACTCAGTTTGTCCTTGCCCGGCATTTAGGCACACCTAAAAATTATTAAGAGGTGGTGCTATAAATAAATTACGGCGAATCTTTGCAACGCTTTAACACCCGTCCGTCAGAACTATAATCTCATAACATCCGACAGATATCTTTACTTTCGCGTTCAAATAAATGCAAAACGACCATGTGAAGTGTGCATTTTACTTTGGGGCTTCAGTGCAAGGGCTTTTGCGGGAGATTTAAAGAGAAACTGCTTGTTGCTAATTTAAATCGACAAAGTTCACTCCCAGTTGCGCAGAGATGTAGTTCGGTATTTTTCAGCCCCATCAACAATAAACTGGCAGGAATGTTCTTGCTCATGCGTGTATAATCTTTCTGAAATCAGATATGAACTCCTTGATCACCTCCTCACCAACATGAGGCATGATGACCATCCTGATTGCTCTGGGATTCCGTATTGTGGATATAACCCATTTTCTTCTGTAAAGTTCGTCTTTCAGCTCTTCAGGATTTTCTGCGTGGAATGAAACAACGTTC
>Ga0256830_1001805_pt1 | contig 14749 bp, 39 predicted proteins | sample 128326metaG_FD_190537 | JGI IMG/M metagenome (GOLD analysis project Ga0256830, IMG submission 190537) | Hydrothermal vent microbial communities from Lau Basin, Pacific Ocean - 128-326 | ecosystem: Environmental > Aquatic > Marine > Hydrothermal vents | place: Pacific Ocean: Lau Basin | collected... | reverse complement strand
GATTACGAAACAGGGCGCATTTTGCGACCCCCATCAACATGTGATCGTATGTTTTGGCGGTAGACCTCCCGCTGTCATCCAACAGAAACTTGGCCCGCCAGGCCATGCGTATACGATGCCAGTTTATTTCCGGGTAGCTCTGATATGGCTTTCCGAAAAGCCGTATAATCCACTGAACCTCATTATGGGCATAAAAATATACATCTAACGGTTGTAGTCTTCCGATTCTATCCAAATCATCATCCTGTCCTCAAAATTAACCCGTAAGCGCCTTTTCAACGGTCAGAATATGACACCAACCAAGGCGCATTCTCAATATCCTAATTCGCATTTTCAAAACACCGGATACACGGCAGGTGCGGACATTGCGTGTTCCTGATCGTGCTGTGATAATCGTTGTACACATTCGCTCCGGTTTTGTACTCCGTGTAGTTTCGCTTGCAAATCGGACAATAGGCCAGCCCGTCACGACTATTAGCGGTGGAATACAGAATTCGCCGGCGGCGCGCAATTTCTTTAAACGTTAAAAACGGTTTTTTGCTTCTCTGGATTCGTTCCAGACTTTTGGCGAAGCGTTTCAAACCTTTGACTGTAACCATGTAATCATGATATGGCAGCGTGTGTTTGGCCTGTTCAATCAGTTTTTGTATGTCCGTTTTCAGATCATCCATCAGCGCATTTCCTCCTTGTCCAAAGCCGGGTCATAATCACCGTCCCGTTTGTGGGCTTTTTTCTCTTCGGATTCCCGCACGCCGGCGCCTCTTTTGGCTTCTCCCAGATAGGAGGTAAGTTCCAGGTAGCGTTTTTGCGCTTCGGCCAGGTCCTTGGTAAGCCAATCGTCCTCAATATTGTCCGCCAGCAACGCCAACTGGTCCTGGCGTTTGTTCATACGCAACGCCTCACGAATCATGTTCACGATAATGTGCCGGACGGTGGGATCTTCCAGGTCGTAGTTTTTCTCCTTGTAGGCAATCAGTTGGTTGATAAAATATTCGGCGTCGTTCGGTTTCATTTTCAAGGCCGCCAGGGCACATAAATCGTGGGGCAGTTCAAACACCTCGCGCATGGTGGCGTGGGGGGCGCGTTTCTCCTTCAGGATACCGCGGAAGGTCCACTTGACCATCGCCAGGTGCTCTTCATACTTGCGCTTCTTCAGCGCCTCAGCTTCTTCCGGTGACAGATCTTTCAATTGTTCCGGGTATCGTTCAAACCATTGATCGGTTATGCGTCGCGCCTCCCGCTCCCATTCTTCGGGAGAATATTTAAACACCACGAAGTGGGTTTTAGTGGAGAATTCCTTTTTCTTCGGTTTCTTTTGCGCTTTTTCCCGTGCCTTGCGTTCCTTTTCCGCCCGTTGATCGGCAATGTATTTTTCCACAACGCGCTCCTCCAACAGGTATTCACCCGGCACGCCGGTCGATTCGGCCAGTCCCAATTTGCCGCCACGCAAATATTGGCGGATGGTCGCCTGGCTAAGTTCAAGTCTCTGTGCCAATTCATCGAGTGTATATATCTGTTTTCTGTTCATCGTGATCTTTCCTGCGGTTTTTCCTTCTGTTGGTGTATTGAGCATACAAGCTATTCTCGGTATTGCTCAATGTCCAATGGGTTAAGAACGCTTCCACCATACATTACAGTACGTGCCAACAATAATGCTGTTTTAGGATTATCATTACGCAGCTCCGCAACAATAGCATAGATACCATATCCCAGCCTTTTTATCTCTTCGCTTGTATTTCCAATACCCGCTCCATCTGACGCCTTCAGCGTTGGCGTAAATTCAGGATTTTCAGCTTCGGTGAATGTTTCGTTATTCATGGCGCAAGTGCGCTTTCTTTGTTATAGACCTTTTTTGGTTGACAAGGTTCACAAGTGCAAAAATAGTGTCTTTTGTCCTCTTTCCACCAAGCCCATCCGGTCCGAGACCAGTGACACTCATCCTTTTTCCAGCCGTCCTTTCCATCTTTTCTACGTTTTTGGCGTATAATATCCATCGCATCGGTTCCTTTCTTTATCTTATCTTCTTAATCAGATGTTTTAATTGCTTTTTGTCTTTAAGTCCTTTTCTAATTGTCCAAAACGTCAAATGACGATATACCCATTTTAATATAGTCCTTGACACTTCATCATCAGGTTCAATGATACTTCCACATCGTGGGCAATACCCATCATCATAATCGCCGGTGAGCCCAATCTGTTCAAACCCATCACAATCTCTGCTTAATCCTTTCCAACCACATTTTGGGCATCGAGCAATCCAATATGTTTTCATTTCTTGTAATGTATATTTCTGAAACATCGTCGCAAAAATCATCTTTCAATATCCAGTTCTAACTTGGTCAAATCCCCATGTTTGATTTTTAACTTGTCAACCCACTCCACTACTTTTAACATCTTATCTTGCGGATGAAACTGTTTTGCTTTGGTTACAATTTTTGCCACTTTCACCCTCTTTGTTTTATCGTTCGTGACCAAGACAATCAAATGAATAAATGGATGGTTAGCATTAGCAATAGAAAGATAATCACAAAGTCGCTTGGGCCTATTTTCGTTTCTATTTGCTCTAACTTTTTCATAATGCTCTGGTATTGTTCATCGGTCATCACAATTCCTTTCAGTTGGATGGAAATTTTTCAAAATAGAACAACAATTCTGTTTTGACCTGTTTTACGATTCCATATCGTTCAAGTATCCTGAATTTGGAACTATCGCGCCTGAGTCTATTAACATCATCAATTAATCTTTGTTTAAACTCTTCAATAGTATAAGTCGATTTGGTTGCATTACACGACCTGCAAGCGGGGTTGTAATTTTTTATAAAATCGTTTCCGCCCTTCCGTCTTGCCTTAATGTGGTCTATTTGCATATTTTCATACTTTATTTTTTCACCGCAATATGCACAATGCTTATCGTACTTTAACCAAATTTTTCGCCGTTCTTCTTTTTGTATCCTCATGTTTTTATGTTTTATCCTATGTTTCAATATCTTTTAGTAACTCCGGTAGCCTTTGTTCAAGGTGTTTAGTGATTTTTTTGTATGCCCGACTTGTACTATCAGAATCAAAACCACGAAACTTACAGTGAGCGGGGTAGAATTTTGTTACATTACCATCGTCGTCAACTTCCACCACTAATGCCCATCCGAAAATATGTAGAAACTGATTGGTCAGAAGCAACAGCCCGGCCTCTCTAAATTCATCGATTGAGCGTTTTTCGATCATAACAATTTCATTTTTGTTCATTCGCTTTTTTTTCATTTTTCTCTCCACGACTTAGATTGTGGTTATAGGGATACATTTCATCAAATATTCCGTCCGCATACCGCAAAGCATCGTCTACCGTCCCATCAGTATTTTCACGCAATTCCTGTAATTGTTTTTCCAAATCATCAGGCGGACAAAAAGGAAATGCTGTCGCATTCATTAATAGTCTGCCACATTCAGTTGGGTTTAGCTTGGGATAATATTTCTTTACTAAATCAACACATTGTTGACACATTTCACCTTACCTCTTTTTTTAAATTGTATTTGATCTAATTGTAAATCAAATATCCATAAGTAATGATTGTTTTCCCGTTGGGTGTTAACTCTCTACACAGTTTGCAATATGGCGCCATCTTTCCAAACACGCCATCCACGAAATTGCTTGCATCATGTCCACCAGGGCACCTAAAAATTGGTTTGCGTTGTTTATTTTTTTCCATAATCACTCCCCTTGCTCAGGTTCAGGCATAAAATCATAAATCTCATAACATTTAATACACCATTGGTATGTTCCCAGTCCGTAACCTCCTGAAAAGCCATATCCACTTTGCAAATCTATTTGACACTGTGGGCATTTGCCATCATTGCTTTTAGGACAATTTTTGGGGTCATTAAACTGCCCGTCAATAAACACTGATGTGTTGAATTGTGTGTCATTAATTTGATTGCAAGCAAACAATAACGGCATTGGCTTTCCATACTGCCCTTCCTGAGCAACCAAATCAATTTGCTTCACGTATGAGTCTTTCCAATAATCCCACTCCTCACATTTTGCAAGCACGTGTTTGCTTGCTTCCGTTTCCGTTCGTGCAATCACGTAGAACGTTCCCAATACACCCCCTGAGCATCCGCTTCCATGCCAAACATGAACACGATATAAATTCATTCTATTTCTCCTTTAATTTTTGCAGTGATTTGCGCTTTAAGTCGCTGTAATACATCGTTGCTCGTATGTCCATCAAACTCAAAAAGTGCTTTCTCGTATTCAGGCACTTTAAACAAATCCCAATCCTTCATCTTATAATGGTTTGAGATTTGACCCGTCGGCAGCATAGCAACAACAATAAACCACCCGCCGCCAAAACACACATCTCCGGTAAAGTGTCTGGTCGATTTATGCACACTGTATTTTCCTTGTTTTGCCCACTCGTTAAACAGTGCCGCATTGTAAATTTTTCTAAACTCATACAATTCATCAAATGTATGGTATCCATCGGAAACATCACCTGTCTCAACACCTTCAGGCAACGGAATATCTTTGCCAATAATCATTTAATCCGACCGCCAACTCGTAACTTATCAGCAGGTGTCCAAAACCGCCATTTACCACCCTGTTTCACAGCAACTCTTTCCCCTGTTTTACTTGCCTCATCTTTTACAACTTTTGCAGGCATACCTGCATTGTGATAAGGCAATGTTTCTATAACTTTATATTTTTTACCATTAATTTTAATTATTTTGGACATTATTTCCTCCTTGCAAATCTATTTGATACTGTGGGCATTGTCTAAAACACTAATCCAGTAGAACAAGGATTGAAACCTTTGTTTATTGCAATAATTTCTTTGCCAAGTTTATTTAGCATATTCTTTTTCCTTTTATTAATTATTTGCAGGGCGGGCAGGACTCGAACCTGCACACTTCACCTGATTCGCCCGTGGTGAGCTGCAACGGTTTCTATGGGCCGCGCAAGCGTCTACCAATTCCGCCACTGCGCCCTGCTTTGTTCCAAATTTTTTCATCCAGTCTTTGATATTTCTATTCTTATTGGCTGTGTTACGTCCTTCTTGTCTACCCATTCCATTATTTCCCGGATTGTGGTATCCCCTTTACACTGCAAATAGGCTGATACATGCGCCCAGGTTTCTATTCCTGTTCGTGTGCAATATCTATAATGTACTATATATTCAAATGTTTTATTGTTCATTGTGTTTCTCTTTCATTTCTTCTGCATTTCCTTAAAAAGTTCACTTAAATCTTTTAGGTTTTGAATTAAATCATTCATGTTTATTTTTGTGCCTTTTATTAAATTCATTCATATCGCCTTATCAAATTAAGGCATTGTTGACACATATTATTTTCTCCTGCTCAATTTCCAATTCTTCCATAATAACCAAGCCGCTATCAGCCACAATTCAACTGTTAAAAGTTTTAGCATATATTAAATTAGTTGTTTGTGTAAAAAAATAGTTCCTGAATAAATTTTCTTTTTGGTGTTTTTAAACAGTTCTAATTCAATAAATTTTATCACAATCATGTGTTTATTGGGAAATATAATCTGTGTATTATGCCAAAGATTGTTTCCGTTTTGGTCAATTACAAATATCAGAGGGAAACAACACAGCTCATGTTTAATTGTTACCTGGTGTGTATCTTGGAAATCAACCCGATATACTTTTTGTTGACTTTTTTCCATTGTTTTTTCTTACTATTTTTCCTTTAATAATAACTTGAGTTTAAAATAGGTTTGTTTTTTCTATTCGTGAGGAGTTTAAAATAGGTTTGTATATAAGTGTCAAATTTATTACTATTTTTTAACCATAGAATATACGAAATCCCCACGTAAAAAACAATAGATTTTTATTAGTTGACATTAATATAAAAAAATGGGACAGTGATTATAAATCAAATCCGGAGGTTGTGCGGTTTTCACTGTCCCATTATTGTTAAGCGTGCTCTTTATTTAATTAAAAAGGAAGGTCATCTTCTAATTCAGCAATATCAATAGGCTCACCAGAATCCCAAGCTCTAACATCAATGACTTTTGGTGAATATCTTACTTCCTGTTGTTCTTTTGGCAACTCTCTTGTTTCACGTGTAACATAGGGTTTATATGTTACAGTTATTAAAGCCGGTTTGCCAAGCAAATCACTTTCTTCAAGTTTTACTAACTGTTTAACTTTTATCCCAGGTTGAATTTCAACAATTTCAGGTTCAACGCCAGCTATTTCAATCAAACTTGAATATCTATCATTTGCTCCTGAACCGCGCTCTTCAGTGAAACAAAATATACCTTGACTGTATTGTAGTTTTCTTCCTTTCAAGAATGCACAAGAAATTTTGATTGGTTTACCATTTGCATCCTTTTGAACAACTTCTTTTCCTTCTTCATCATAAACGAAATATCCATCATTGCCTTTCACATATAGAAATTGTTCCATATTTTCAACTTTATCAGCTATAATATAGTCAAGACTATAAATATAAGCATGACCAAGTTTTGTATTTACTTCATTTATTCTAACGCCACAAATATGAGCAGGATATATACCTGGTTGCATCAACGCATTTTTAGTTGGGTCATACGTTGCAATGGTTTCTCTCTTTTTCTTATTCATTTTTTATTATCTCCTTTTGATTCTTTATAACAATATGGGGAAAGCCTATTATTATAAACTTTCCCCATACTTTATTTACTTATTATACTTGTGTTTAGTCAGCTAAAACTGTGTACTTTTCAATGATACTTGTAATTTCCTTTCTGCATGCTTCCATTGCTTCAGTAGGTTCCACATTTTTAGCACCTTTAAAGTATAATTGAGGACTTACATTTGTTCCTTCAAAAACCCGCTTGGGTTTTCTTGCCCCACCTTGTCGTCCAGCACCAATTTTGCCAGCTTCAAGCATTTTATCAAACGTTTCCTGGTCAATTATTCCAGCTTCAAGCAGTTCTCTACCTTCTTTGTTTGAGAGTTTTGCCATTGTTATTTACTCCTTTTCTGTTTTTGTTTCAATCTCCTCCTCATTACCTAAATCCTGAGTTTCCTCAAATGTGAATGTATGGAAACTTGGATTTATTGTAAGTTGTCGGTGATCTTTAGTTTCAAATACCATAATATTCTTTCCATTAAGGTATTTCGTACCCAAATATACAACATCCTGAAACGAAGTGCCAGTACTAATTTCTATGCTATAACTAATTCCTTCCGCAAGAATTTTATCCGAATAATTTGTTATCATTATTTTATTCCTTTCTCTTTTATAAGTCTCTCAAGTTTAGCTTTAGTACCTTTGTAATTAGTTCCATTAATAGTCCCAGAATTTATTAGCCCTTGAAATTCGTCCTCTCTGCCAAGTTTTCCGGCTAAGGTAAGGATTACATCGATTTGTTCCTTACTTAGTTCTATATCCTCTATATGAGCCTTATATACATCGTCTGCGATATTCAGGTATATATTAAAGGCTTTTTTCATACAGTCAGTATTTGCGGCTTTAACGTCATTTCCTATATCTACAAGTTCATTACCTCTAACCATGACAGGTTTGTTGGTTATAGCATCTGTTATAACTTTACCATCTTTACCAATTTTTGGAACACGCTTGTATTGTATTCTATGAGCAGCAGTCATATCACCTTCACGCCATAATCCATTCTCATACCATATTAATCTACCATGAATTATGAATGCTTCTAACATTCCAGTACTTGGAACATTAACAAGTTTAAATCCAACTATTTTCCATTTCCATCCCGGGTATTCATCATCAGCAATCTTTTTCATGTATGCAAACTTGGCATAATCAAAACCATTCTTTTGTTCAATATATTTTTTAGGAGTTTTGATTGAACTTACTTTTTTATGTCTTTCTTTGATTGCTTTTATTGCACTATCTATTGCAGTTTTTAAATCTCCTTCAGCTATCAGAGCATTACCTGTTTCAATATCCATTTATTCTTTTCCCTTTTTCCTGAATTTCTTCCTTATTTCAGACATTGGTTCATCACATTCTATTTTGTATTCAGTTACAACTTTTACAAGAGAACCATCATCTTTTACAATAACACCATCTGCTGGAATTTCTACTTCAATAGGAACCAACTTGCAACTTGTTTTATCAATATTCCAAATAAACCGAATGGCATAACCACCAAATTTATCAGCACATATTTCGCCAAACTCTGCTATTGCTTCCTCAAATGTATCCTGTTCTTTTTGTGTTCTATTGATTTGTAAAATCTTTTTAATCTTTTTATATTCCAAATCATCAACATTTTTGATGTCAATTATTTTAGAATATCTATTTACCCAAATTTCATCATATCCTAAATTCCTCTCAATTTCTTTTTCAATGATACTGACTATTTTACCAGCAGTTGATAACACTTTTATTTCATCTTTTAATTGTTTAATAGTGATTTTTATTCGTTCGTGCATTTTAATTTCCTTTCATTTACTTTTTAATATATGGAGAATTACAATATTTAGTATACTGACAATAATTACATTCCCATTTGTAAACAGGGCAATTAAAAGTAAAACCTGGTTGTATACTATCAATGGTATTTGTTTTCCTAAATTCACTAAATTCATTCCAGTATTGTAATCCAGAAGCAAGGAATGAGGAATCTATTTCAACTTCTTTCATCTGACTATCATCTTTTTTATAATAAAGCAAATACATTTTTGGATAATATCCTTTGTATTTTTGTAATTGTCTAATGGTATAAGTCGCAAGTTGTAACTCATTATTCACCGAAGGAATCTTGTCTCTATTCTTTGTCTGGCCAAATAACTTACGCCATTTAAATGAATGGAGTGTTTTTATGTCTATCACCTCAAGTATTTTTGACTCATGGTCAGCCACAGATATGTCAAAATAACCTCTTGCTTTGAATTTCTCTAAAGTTACTCCTATTTCCATTTCTATAGTTAAGTTTTCGTTGTTTAAGTTGGCATGTCTTATGGCATTTTGAATATCCTGGTGTAATAAAGTTCCTATTCTGAAAACTCTTAATGTTTTTTCATCAAATGGTTCGGGTTCATAACCTTTCTCTTTATAAAGTTGTTTAAGGAAACATAAACCCGAATTGCCTATTGAATAATACCCAGGCATTTTTTCTATCTTTTTTCGTTCTTCAACTTGAATATGTTTCAAATATTCATCATAGATTTTTGGAATATTAAGAATCATTTATTTTTCCTTTAGTAATTCCCCATCTTTCAAAATAGGAATAAAACTTTTTCTGGTTATTTGAGTCAAATGGTTTTGCTCCATGTTTAACACAGGCATTAAATTTCTCTCTTATGTAGCTTGGAGATTTACCAAGTATTCCACCATTGTTTTCCATTAGTATACAGAATGCTACTATGTTTTCTAATTCATTATTTTTCATTTCCATTTTTTCCTTTCAATTAGTATTTATTATTATTGATATGTGGTTTTGTTATGGTAATACGTTTTGTACTATAGGTATTATATCTTGGCATAGCCCATTCCATTACTTCTCTTAAAGTTGTGTCTTCATCAAATATTTTTGTTTCTTGCCATGCTTCACCGGTTTCTGCATTCCCGGCACTCATATCACGTATTACTACAAAAATATTTTTATTTACCATTTGTACTTTTTCCTTTCCAGTTGTTCAAGTTTTTAATAAATTCCTTTTCATGAAACTTGCATGTGTGTATTGTGCCAAGTGACTTGTATGGCTTTGTTCTGAATATTGTTATTGAGATTATTTCAACAAGTTCCGATGTTCTGTCACAATCTTTATGATCGCAACTCTTTACTATATTCCTTTTTAACATTTTCAACCTCCTTTCTTATTGAAAAAACTGTTAATTGATTTATATTATTTTTCTCCCTATCAGGTAATTCATATATTTCTATATCATAGAAACCTGCTTTTCTTAAAACAGCCCTTGCAATATTTGAGGCTTTCTTGGTATTTATTTCAGTTTTAACATATATTGTCATTTCCATTTTATTTTCCTATTTCTTTGAATGAGAAACATTGTTTTCTTGTGATTTTAATTTCAACACCTTTCTGCAATTCAATTTTCCAAAATGTTCTATACATTTTCTTTAGTGTTCCAAGAAGAACAATATCACCTATTTTAACATGAACAATAGGTTCTGGATTCATAACATCAATATGGGCTTCTATTCTAACATGATTAAGATTTGCTGCTTGTATCATTATCATTACTCCTTTTTAAGTTAGTCCTATTTAGTAATTCATCAAAACCAATACCATCTGGATGTGCTTCATCAATAATTTCGCATAGTTCTTTTGATACTTTATTGAGATAATTATCTGAAGCAAACTCACTTAATAATCGTGCTTCAAAAAGTATTTTAATTTTTTTCTTGTCATCTTCTGTAAACCTTCCAATATTTGAAGCAGGAATTGTTAAAAATATTTCCTTGCTAAGTATCTTTATCATTGATCTCATTCCATCCATTGTTGCCACTAAATGTACCAGTGATTTTATTTTGTTATTGATTATTTTATTACCTTTGTCAATTACTTCTTTTGGAAATTCTATTTCTTCAAACATTTTATTATTCCTTTATTTTGGTTATTATTTTTCTTGATTTCAGTTTTTCAACAAATATTTCTGCTTCTGGAATGTATAACTCATAGCGATCAGGTTTCTCGGCAACTTTTCTTCTTATTTCTTCAATATCATCAGGAAGTTTACCACGCAAATAGTGGAAGCACATTTCAATTGCTATAGCTTTTATTAGTTCTGGTTCATTTATTTTTACTATCATAACTATCTATCCTTTTTGTTAGCATTACTTCGTCAACTACTATTGTACCTGATTGTGGTATATTTATGTCAGAATAGTTAGAATATAAATAATATTTGTTAATTGCTCCATGACCTGACATGAGATGTTCCCAAAATTTGTCCAGGTCAGTAAATCTAAAAGCTGATGTTGCTACAATCAATTTTGGTTCAACTTTGATTCCTCGTGTTTTACATTTCCATATTTCAATATTAAACATTTTGTAAAGATTTGTGATACTTATTGCATATATAAATTCTACCGCATTTTCCAGTTCTTTAAATACAAAAAGAGGATATTTTCCTTTTACAAATTTGCCTTTTTTATATTCAACTGAAAGATTATGTTTATCTAAAAGAGGATGCAAACACGAATATAATTTATCATTTGATTTGTAAACAACCTTGTAAGCCATTTTATTTTTCCTCCATTAATAATCTAAACACAGAAGTTTTAGTTAGTTTAGAAAAATTTTCTATAGTAACACCAATAACCTTGCCATTACTATCATATTCAGGATAAATATTCTTAGTTTGTTTAATTTTCAACTTTACTCCCTCACCTTCATATTTAGCATTTCCTGTGTCTGTTATTGGATTGTATGAAAACATTGCTAATCTTGTCATTATTACCTCCGTGATTATATTTCTGATTTTAGTTTATAGCAATCCTCTGTCTGCAAATGACATGTAACCTGAAATTGTAACAATCAAGTGGTCAAGTACATCAACATCAACCAGTTTACAGGCCTTTCTAATCATTTCAGTTATGCGGATATCGCATTGGCTGGGGGTTATGCTGGCACTGGGATGATTGTGTGCCAAAATTACAGCACCAGCTTCACGCATGAGTGCAAGTTTCACAATTTCACGAGGGAAAACATTTGACGACGTTAGTGTTCCAGTAAATAGTGGTACTGTATCAATGATACAATTATCTGCATTTAGCAGAATTACTATAAATTGTTCCCTGTCACGATGTTCAAAGTATCCTCTCAAATGGTTAGCAACATCTTCTGACTTACTTAATCTTGAGCCAACTTTCAATTCAAACCGTTTTTTATATTCACTAATGATTTCAGAATCACTGACTTGAGATAGTATCATTACTTTTCCTCCTGACTATCAATTATTGTGGTTGTTACAAGAACTAAACTAATTGCCCACCATACTACTGAGTTTTCAAGATTCAGTAAGAATACTAACAATATAACTATAAATATCTGCAAAACTATTAACTTTTTACTCTTTTTTTTCTGCATATTCTAACTCCATCAAAGCATTTTTTGTGTTTGTAAAATACATTAATTAGATGTTTCACTTTAGCATGAAATTCAGTATCATGTGCATTCATGAATGCGTATTTAATTTTACTCATTGTAGATTTATCAAAAATGGGTGAATCATAGCGTCTGTAACAGTGTTTTGGGTTTAAGCAACAATTTCTACATTTATTTTTATTAATTTCTAACACAGCAACAAACTCAACACAGAATCCACATGCAGTCCAAATTTCTGAATCCCATACAGCTTTTCTTTCTTCTTTTGTCAACTGTGATGGGTTTATTTCAAATATTGAGTTCCATTTACTAATTGATGAGTTGTAATTTTCTAACATTTTTTACTTCTCCTTGAATTTTGATTTATGTTGATTCATGCAACTGATGAGATATTTAATTAGACGATGGTATTCTGCGTCATTACCATTATATAACGCTATTTTAATCTGTCCCAATGTTGACTTTTCAAAGTTTTGATGGCTATTTTTATGAGTACAATGCTTTGGGAAAAAGGGACAAGCAGAACAATCGGTTATTCCCTCTACGGTTTTAGAAAATTGACCACAAATCCCATCAGGAATCCAGATTTTCTCACACCATATAACACATCTTTCTGTTCTTGTTAATTGTGACGGATTTATTTCAAGCAAGTCTTTGTATTTATTTATTGAATGATAATAATTTTCTATTGACATTGTTATTCTCCAATTATTATTTTAACATGTTTACACTCACCAGGTTTGACTGTCTTACCACCAGTAATGTTTTTGAAATCACTATGGAGAAATGAGACAATAAACTCGCTTTTCAGTCCACCCATATACTCACCAAACTCTTTCATATATTCTGGCCTATAACGATATAGTTTAACATATGGAGAATCATCATCCCTGCAAATATAGTATTCCATTCTATTCCTTCCATTAATATTCAGTTATTCTAATTTTAACACGCTTACATTCGCCTGGTTTAAGTGTCATACCAGTAACTCTTTTAAACTCCACGTAACAAAACGCTTGAAGAAGTTCACTATTGAATGTCTCATAATAGATTCCGTTTTCGTCTAATTGCGGTTTGCCTCTGTATAATACAACTTGCGAACAGTTTTTATTTCTGCAAATATAGTATGCCATGATTATTCTCCTTTACATGTTTGGTTTTCCACTAAGGAAATCATATTTTATGTCAGTATAATCTATGTCTTTCTCACAATATTTGATGGTGTCTTCAATTTTATCATCATCTTCATTATACTCTTTTATTTCTAACTTGTCATAGTCCCAATGACCAAGTTTGTCTATTATTCCTTTCTTAATAATTTTCAGATTAAATTCTTCTGGTAGTTCCAATGTAAATGATACTATTACTTTTTTCATTGTTTAGCTTCCTTCTCAATAAATATTTCCTTGGCTACAATAACAACTCTTGAAGTATCCTCATTTCCAACAGCAACAACATTACGATATTTGACTTTATATACCTTTAGATAATTTTCTGGTGTTCCTGATATCCCAAGTGGTATAAAGTGTTGTGAATGAATATGCCACCCATATTGGTAACGTTGATTGGTTTTAGAACATTTGATATATGTTCTCTTGGTATGCTTATTTTGTCTAAAATCCTTCTCATTTAACCATTTTCCAACCGGAAGTGATTTTATATGGAGTGAGTCATAGGACTTTTTTCTAAAAATAGGTGGATATAATTTCCCGTTAAATTTTTCAAGTATTTTGTATCCCTCACCAGAAACAAGTTCTCTTGCTGTTACTCTCTCTAAACACATAATTAACCTCACTTCTTGTTAAATATCTTTTTCAATATCTTTCCATTCTTCATTTGATATGTTTTGACCATATACACCACCATAGAAATAATCATCTGGAAAACATAAATTTCCACCATAATACCCATTTGATTTATTTCTGTAATCAATCAATATATCTCCTTTGTCAGTTGTAATTTTATACCCATAATATGATATAACTCTATACTTATTAGGAGAACCAAGATTTGGCATTTCAACACTTCCCATACTTACAACTTTACACGGAAATCCCATCGCTGGTAAACTTACATGCTCAATCCATGTTTCTGAACAACAATCACCATCTGCGTTTGCAACTACATTTTCATCATTGGTAACAAATAGAATTGCTTTTTTATCACTTGCTATTCTTATTTTTTCTATCGTTTTTCCAATTAAATATTTACTCATGTTCTATCTCACTTATTTTTTGTTTTCTATAACTATGAAAAGTTCCCAATCTCCATCATTTGAATAATCATACCATTTATTATCATAACCATAACTCTTGCGTCATTTTTCATATCTCTTGCTGTCATTTCTAATACACTGATTCTTTTATTATTCATTTTTGTTTTCTCCAATTTATAGTAATTTAATTTCAGGCATGATTGTTATTTTCTTCATCATTAATACTCTTTAATTTATTAACAGTGTTAACATAGTTTACTCCCACGTAAAAAATAGAATTTTAAGAATTGAGTAATTTGTTTAATATTACTGACAGTAGTGAATGTAAGTCATCCATGTAGAAAATATCTTCACTTAATTCAACTGTAACAAGTTCAGTTATTTTAGTTTCATATTTAATTTCATTTTGTTCATTTTCCATTTCAGTTATTTCTTCTTCAGTTATTTTTAGTATTATTCTTTTTATGATGATTCTT
>Ga0256830_1001804_pt1 | contig 14757 bp, 11 predicted proteins | sample 128326metaG_FD_190537 | JGI IMG/M metagenome (GOLD analysis project Ga0256830, IMG submission 190537) | Hydrothermal vent microbial communities from Lau Basin, Pacific Ocean - 128-326 | ecosystem: Environmental > Aquatic > Marine > Hydrothermal vents | place: Pacific Ocean: Lau Basin | collected... | reverse complement strand
GCTGTTGATATATTGTTGGTACCAGGCTCTGCTGCGTTGTTCAGTTGCACGTTGTAAAGGCTCTGGAAAACAACCCACAATAATGCGTTGAATCAGATGGTCACGAATACGTTTATCATGGCTTGTGGGAATCTCTTGCGAAAGTAATTGGCTTAGAAATGTGGGTTGATTACCTTGAATTTCACATTCTGAAAGGGGGCTGAGGCGCACAGACTCCATACGCCCCGCCAATGAATCAGATAGCCTTGGCAAAAGCAGGGCATTCGCTGAGCCAGTCAAAAGAAATCGCCCAGGGGTACGGTCTTCATCAACGGCTTGTTTGATCGATACAAACAGCTCAGGTAGCCGCTGTACTTCATCTATTGCGATTCTTTTTTTTGCAGGGAGGTTGCGGATAAACCCAACAGGATCATTTCGTGCAACCTCAAATTGAGTTTGATCGTCCAGGTTTATATATTCCCAAGAGTCATCGATTATATTTTTAACCAATGTGGTTTTACCCGACTGGCGCGGCCCCATTACAAACACAACGGGCGTGTCTGTTAAGGCAGTTTTGATCTTTTCGGTAGAAAAACGATGGTACATATAATTGGATGGCTCCTAACTATGTGATTATTAAGCAACTATCTATTTACGACCAAAGTGCTGTCTAGTTGCAAACGAAGAGCTGCTAAATTGAAACCAATCAAGGGGCTGATTGTAATCAATGCAGGGGTCAATTGAAAGTAGGTGCGTGTCTAATTGAAAGTGCGGATTGTTTCTATATCAGTGTCATTTTTCCTCAGGGTGAGTATAGAAAAATATTTAATTCGGTCAAAACGGCTGCCGAAGTTTTGCCGGAATGAGTTAAGCATGTGTACCATATTGTTACGCAAAATCGGGAAGCGGACGCACCGCAAGTTGCTGATATTTATACTAAAAATATTCGCCCAGATAACTGCTAACCAGGCGGTCGGAGGTTCGAACCCTTCCGGGTGCGCCATATTTAGCAGTAAAATCAACCGGTTAGGTTTTCCTGGCCAGTTTTTTATTGCACGAAAACCGTGCGGCATTTTGCCTGCTGTTGATCGTGTCGTGACTTTTTAAAGCTGCCGCCAGTGTGGGTATTTGTTCATCCGGTTTTATAGCCGCTTGTGTAACAGCATTCAGCATTCAGCGACCTCATGTAGCGATTAGTAGCAGCATTTCCCGATTTTGCTAACTGATGCTACGCACTCGAATAATGAACCAATGACTGATGGTTTTTACATGAAGTTACAACGCGTATGCTGACTGAAGCCTGCGCAATATCAGAAGCTCTCGGACAATCGTTTGGGAGGTTATGTTGTCGTGGTACTGACAAGTGGTGTGTCATAAACGCAGAGGACGCAAAGTTGTTAGTGTTTTTCTCTGCGTCCTTTGCGCCTCTGCGACCTCTGCGTTAAATACTCGATGATTCTTAAAACCGGTTTTTTTAGCGCTTAATTCACCTTTGGGGCCTGCGTAACATCTTGGTACATCAGTAACTGAAAAATGTCCGCTACTCAGCTGATTATCCTTAGCTGAGTCGTATCAATTAATCAGGTCGCGTCAGCTCGGGATTTACAGCTATAGTTCAAGTATGGGCAGGCATTTATCAATGCAGTGACCGGCCTAATGAAATTTCCAACAATGTGTCGCAGGTGGTCGATTATGAAAATCGTCTTCTTTAGCAGCAAGCCCTACGAGCAAAAGTTTTTTGACGAGGCCAATGAGAAATTTGGTTTTGAGCTGGTTTATTTTACGCACCATCTGTCCCGGCACACGGAGCTGAAATCATTATCAGCTGACGCCGTGTGCGTATTTGTCAACGATATACTCGATTACGACGTTCTTTCAGCTTTGCAGCAACAGGGTATTCGGCTGGTGGTGTTGCGTTGTGCCGGGTTTAATAATGTGGATTTACCTGCCGCAGAAAAACTGGGTGTGAGAGTGGTGCGGGTTCCTGCTTATTCTCCCTATGCCGTGGCCGAGCACACGGTGGGTCTGATGTTGTCACTCAATCGAAAAATCCACCGTGCCCATAACCGTGTACGGGAGGGCAATTTTTCGTTAGAGGGTTTGTTGGGTTTTGATATGCATGGTCGGACCGTTGGGGTGATTGGCACCGGGCGCATTGGTTCTGTGGTGGTGCGTATTTTGTCCGGCATGGGTTGCTGTGTATTGGTCTACGATCCCCAGAAAAATAATGAATGCGTACAGTTGGGAGCACGCTATGTGAGTCTGCCGGAACTTTATGCACAGTCCGACATTATCAGTCTGCATTGCCCGCTGGACTGCGATACCCGTCATCTGATTAATGCCGCTGCGCTGGCGCAAATGAAGGATGGCGTGATGCTGATTAATACCAGCCGGGGAGCGGTGATTGATGCGGCAATTCTGGTGTCGGGGCTGAAGTCGGGAAAAATCGGCTATCTGGGCCTGGATGTTTATGAGCAGGAAGGCGACCTGTTTTTTGAAGACCTGTCCAATGAAATTATTCAGGATGATGTGTTTGAACGGCTGGTGACGTTTCCCAATGTATTGATCACCGGGCATCAGGGTTATTTTACTGAAGACGCACTGCGGAATATTGCGCAGACCAGTCTTGCCAATGTTTATACGCTGGAACAGGGGCAGGTTTGCGAAAATGAGCTGACGGCCACGATGTTGCGTGGTGCTTGCCGGTGATGGCATGGGTGTCCTGAACGGGTTATTAACCCTGTTTGGCAAGCGCCATGCCCAGCCGACTGCGTCTGTATCATCCCCGGAAAGCTGGCATGCTGAAGGTGTAAGTACTGTTTTTACATCGCTCGAAACAAGTGTCGATGGATTAACAAAAGCCGAGGCCGAAAAGCGTCTGGCCAGATATGGGCCGAACCGGCTCGCGGAAGCAAAAACACGTAACCCGCTGCTGCGTTTTTTCTGTCAATTCCACAATGTGCTGATTTATGTGTTGATGGCAGCGAGTATCGTGACTGCGTTGCTGGAACATTGGCTGGATGCTGGTGTGATTCTTGGCGTAGTGGTGCTTAATGCGTTGATTGGTTTTGTGCAAGAAGGCAAGGCTGAGGATGCTTTGCGCGCCATTCGGAAAATGCTCTCGCCTAATGCCATGGTATTACGGGATGGGCGGCAATCCACCATCCCGGCTGAAAAGCTGGTGCCCGGTGATGTTGTTTTGTTGCAGTCCGGCGACAAAGTGCCCGCAGATTTGCGTCTGTTTCGTGTCAAAGGGTTGCAGATTCAGGAGTCGGTACTCACCGGTGAATCTCTGGCGGTGGAAAAGAGTATCAATGCTGTGGCGCAACAAACGGTAATCAGTGACCGACGTTGCATGGCTTATTTCGGTACCCTGGTGACTCATGGTCAGGGCCGCGCCGTGGTGGTGGCCACGGGGGCACAAACCGAGATTGGCCACATCAGCACGCTGGTATCGGAAGTGGAATCGGTGACGACGCCATTGCTGCGTCAAATGGCGCAGTTTGGTCGCTGGTTGACGGCTGCTATTTTGGGCATCGCCACTATTACCTTCGTCTTCGGCGTGTGGTTGCGGGATTATTTACCTGCCGACATGTTTCTCGCGGCTGTCAGCTTGGCCGTGGCGGCGATTCCCGAAGGTTTGCCTGCCATTATGACCATCACGCTGGCAATGGGAGTGCAGCGTATGGCCCGGCGCAACGCCATTATTCGCAGGCTGCCTGCCGTTGAAACCCTGGGAGCAGTATCGGTAATCTGCTCGGATAAAACCGGCACCCTGACCCGCAATGAAATGACGGTGCGCAGTATTGTCACGGCCGACCAGCAGTTTGTCCTGAGTGGCACGGGTTACGACCCTCACGGAATCCTTTCAATAAGCAATTCGTCAGTGGAAAACCAGGATGTGTTGCCCGAGCAACAGCCATTGCTGCTGGAAGCCTTGCGCGCGGCAATGTTATGCAATGACGCCTCACTGGAGCATGCTGATGACGAATGGCGGGTACAGGGCGACCCCATGGAAGGTGCGCTGCTGGTGGCTGGTTTAAAGGTAGGGCTGGATATTGACGTTGAGACCAGACAATACCCGCGTACCGATCTTATCCCCTTTGAATCCGAGCATCGCTTCATGGCGACATTGCATCACAGTCATCGCAGTGAAGCATTTATTTTTCTCAAAGGTGCGCCGGAGCGGGTGCTGGAGATGTGTGCGCGACAAAAAAACCTGTCAGGCGAATCAACGCTGGATAAAAAATACTGGCTGGCCCGTATTGAAGAGATGGCAAGACAAGGGCAACGTGTACTGGCTATTGCCGTCAAAGCCGTCGAGTGCCAACAGACAGAGTTGTCGTTTGACGATGTGAATAACGGCCTGACCATGCTGAGTTTGTTCGGCCTGATTGATCCTCCGCGTGAAGAAGCCATTACTGCGGTGCAAGCGTGTGGTGAAGCAGGTATCCGGGTGAAAATGATTACCGGTGATCATGCCTCCACCGCTCGCGCCATTGCCCGACAATTGCAACTGGTTAACGTTGGTGATGCCATTACCGGGCAGCAGCTTGAGCGGATGAGTGAGGCCGAGCTACGTCAGCGGGTACAGGAGGTGGATGTTTATGCGCGGGTGAATCCCGCTCATAAATTACGCCTGGTCAGATTATTACAGGAACACGGCAGAATCGTGGCCATGACCGGCGATGGTGTTAATGATGCGCCAGCCCTGAAACGCGCTGATGTGGGCACGGCTATGGGCCAAAATGGTACCGAAGCAGCAAAAGAGGCTGCCGAAATGGTACTGGCCGATGATAACTTTGCCTCCATTATTCATGCTGTGGAAGAAGGCCGCACGGTTTACGACAACCTCAAAAAGGCCATTTTATTTATTCTGCCCACTAATGGTGGCGAGGCATTGATTATCCTCGCGGCTATTGTTTTAGGCTTCCAGCAGTTGCCGCTGACCCCCGTGCAGATACTTTGGGTGAACATGGTCACGGCAGTGACATTGGCCTTGTCGCTGGCCTTCGAGCCGCCAGAAGTGAATGTCATGCAGCGCCCGCCGCGTGACCCTCGGGAGCCGATACTGAATGCTCACCTGTTATGGCGTATTATTTTTGTCTCGTTAATTTTAATGGGGGGTACTTTCGGGCTTTTCCTCTGGGAAATGCAGAGGGGCGCCAGCATCGAACATGCGCGCACTGTTGCAGTGAATACGCTGGTGATGTTTGAGATTTTTTATTTGTTCAACTCCCGTTACATTACCGCTTCGGTATTTAACCGTGCCGGGTTTATCGGCAATCCGTATGTATTAATCGCTATAGCGGTGCTTGTCACGTTTCAATTAGGTTTCACCTACCTGCCACTACTGCAAACCTTATTTGGTACGGTAGCTATTGGTCTCGATATCTGGTTACGCATTGTATTGGTCGCCTCCACGGTATTGTTTCTGGTTGAGATAGAAAAGGTGTTTTTACGACGCAAACAATGATTTTTTTAAGATGGATTTTTACAAGTAACTAAAACACAACAACTTTTCCCGTCGGGTTATTCAGTCACCTTATCAGCATAAATTTACCACCTTTTCAGGCTGAAAATAATCGCTAAATATCCTGGTTGTTTTGGGTGAAAATAGGGGGTTTTTATTCTTTCTATAGTCTGCGTATAGGGCTATAGTATAAGCGATATTCACTCCTTTATGGGCCCTCAGGGTTTGGTGTATAGCCGATGACAAAACAGTTAAATATAGACATCAATAAAAATACAGAAAAGGCCAAAGAAAAGAAAAAAATCATTTTTGATCTAAATGTTGAAGGTCCCAGCATTGCCTGGAATGAAGATGGCTCTTTCCCCTATCAAACCAAAATGGATACGGTTACCTATGAGCTGGAAAAGCATCTGTTGCAAATTGAACTGCTCAAAGTTCAAAGCTGGATTCAGGACACCAAACAACGTGTGGTGGTCGTTTTTGAAGGCCGTGATGCCGCAGGTAAGGGAGGGACTATAAAACGCTTCATGGAGCACCTTAATCCACGAGGAGCCAAGGTAGTTGCCCTGGAAAAACCCAACGCCAGGGAACGGAATCAATGGTATTTCCAGCGTTATATTCAGCATCTTCCCTCCAAAGGGGAAATCGTCTTATTTGACCGCTCCTGGTATAACCGTGCAGGTGTTGAAAAGGTCATGGGTTTTTGCGATGACCACGAACATCTTGAGTTTTTACGTCAAGCCCCCGAGCTGGAGAGAATGCTGGTCAATGCCGGCCTGATTTTTTACAAATACTGGTTCTCTGTCAGTCGTGAAGAACAGTTCCGTCGCTTTAAATCACGTCAAAAAGACCCGCTGAAACAATGGAAGCTGAGTCCGGTAGATATGGCCTCTCTTAGTAAATGGCATGATTATACTGAAGCCAAAGATGTGATGTTTTTTCACACTGATACCAGAGATGCACCCTGGACAGTGATAAAGTCAGACGATAAAAAACGTGGCCGTATTAACTGCATGCGTCATTTTTTAAGCAAATTGGATTATCCGGACAAAGATCATGATGTGGTTGGCAAACTCGACCCTCTTATTGCCGGGTCAGCAAAGCAAATCCACGAAAAAGATGAGATAACCGATTTTCATAATAAATGAAAATACCAAGGGGTTCATGAAATAAACCAAGTGAATTGGTAGGTCTTATGGTTCTGATAAATAACAATCACGGCATATTATTTGGATGGCTTGGTCGTAATTTTTATACGCAAAATGAGGAGCGTTATGATGAGTAAAGAGAAAACAAAACAAAAAAAACTAAAAAAGGTGATCAAGAAATCTTACGATGAAATCGCCAAGGCTGCCGTAAGCGCTAAAAAAGCCGAAAGCCGAGCCAGCAAGGCTGCCAAGCATGCGCGTGACGCGCGAGCCGCCGTCGCCAAAGCTGAGGATCGGCTGAAAAAAATGATCTCCGAGCTTAAAAAACTGGAAGCGGATAAAGTTGCCCGAAAAAATGCGGCACAAAAATCGGCACAAAAAAAGGCAATCAAGCAAGCTAAGAAAAACAAAGACAAAAAATCCAGTAAATATAAAAAATAGTCTTTGTTATGAATGGTATTTAAATCACGCGCTTACAAAAGGGGCAGGGAAAATAGGTCCCTTGCCCACAAAGAGACGCTTGTTTTTTTCAACAACCGGGGTAAATTCTTCCACCCTGGTTTTCATTAGCTGAAATCCGAAATTGTTAACCCCCGTTAATGGCGCGCTCATTGCTCAGCGGATACTGCTGGCATGAAAGTGTTTATTGTTTAGGTTTCGGGGTTCAAAATCAGCGGAGAACCGGTCGTAATGAGTCGAATATATTTACTATTGCGCTTAAAAAAATATCTACTTTAAAATCACCGAGTATTTAACGCAGAGGTCGCAGAGACGCAGAGGGCACAGAGTTTTTAGTGTTTTTCTCTGTGTTCTTTGCGACCTCTGCGTTAATACCCAGTAATTTTTTAAAGGCAGATATTTTTAGCATTTAATTCACATTTGAGACCTGCGTAATATCAGTTAATACTCAAGGGTGATGCCCCAGGAAACAAGCGTTCCGACATCCTGGGCAGCGAGGTCGCGTACGCGGAGTTTCCAGTTGCCACGAACAGACTCACCAAGAATATCATTGAGATCAGGTGTTGATGTGATGTCATACAACCGCTTGAGGTTGTTGTTCGATCCACCTTTATTATTGTGTAGTCGCACAACCTGCCCGGACGGAGAAAAAAGCTCAACCTGAAGATCACCAATATATGTGTGTACAATATCAATATTGACAGTGATGTTTTTGACCTCTCCCTCTTGCTGGATTTGAATCTCGCTTGAATTTCCCTGGGCGTTGGCATCAGGAATGGGGAGGTTCGGGCTTACGCTTTCTGTTATTAGCGTGGAACGGCGTTGGTGTTCGGCCGCAATGCTCCAGCGCACCAACCGACCGACATCCTGAGAGGCGGTATCAATAACGGTAATTGACCAGCTTCCACCAACGTCGCTTCCCACCAACTCTGCCAGTGCGGGCAATGTTGCACTGCTGTAAGTCTTTTTGATGTCATCGCCATCTGCACCCTCGTAATTATGTAACACCACCTCAGTACCATCGGGGGTAACAAGTGAGACTTTTAGATCACTGATCCAGCTGTGAATGATCTCTACATTGACAGAAAAATCAGTGATTTCACCGGAGGACTCGATGTCCAGAAAACTGGTGACACCCTTGGGGTCATTGTCAGGAATGAGTACGTTTGGGAATGTTTCAGCTTCGGCAATGGGTTGACCTTTTGGTTTCCCGACAGTGAATGTGATGTCATCGCCAGCAGTGCTGACTTCTGAAATGACAAGACCGGAGTCTGTGCCATTCCACATTCGGGATGAAGGGGTTGTTACATCAGAGATTGCTACACCGGGTACGCCACCAAAGAGATCTGTGGCATCGCCGGCATTACGGTTGTTTTCGAGATCAAGGCTGCCATCAGCCTGGAGGAGGGCACATTGGTAATGTTTGTTTCGGGTGCCATCCTGCCATTCGTTGGAGCCCAGTGTGTCGCAATGGTAAACTGCCAGTCCGCTTGATGGAAGATAACTGTCCAGCCCGAGCTGGCTACGGTTTTCAATGATGAAATATTCATTGGGCAGCGTGGTTTCGTGTTTCCAGATGGTATTGTAGCTGCTATGCGGAGCCGTGATGGTATCGGATGAATTGAGAATATGCACATTATCAACCCAGCCAGCGAGTTCGCGTAAATAACCGCATACCGGTGAAGGCGTGCGTCGCTGATTGAGATAATTGCCCGAGCCCATGAGGCAGTAACGACCGATACCCTGGCTTTTTTCAAAATCACCATCACGCTTGCCGTAGTCGTACATATCCGGAAAGCGGCAAAGCAAGTGGCCGTTTTCGTGGCAGATTGTTCCAATCCTCAGATCGACAGCGTATGCCCCAAGCCCGGTGAGCTGGTAGTAGTGGGTGCGGGTCGCACCGTATTGCAATTGTTGAACAGAGTTATGCGGCCAAAGATTACCGCTATATTGGGAGTCTCCGGCATAAAGAAAATTGATTGCATCTACAATCCCTTCCCCCCGGGAGTCAAAATCTGCAAGGTTAATGTTAAATTTTTCAACAGCGATATCCAGCGCTTCTTTAACCAGTAAGTTGCTGATGTAATAACTTCGCCTTTTGGGTAGTTTTATCGGCCCGATAACGGTGTTGACATAATTGAGTTTTCCGCTTGAGACGATTTTGAAATATTCATTGACCGAACAGTAGTTTCCGTTTGTTCTATAGTTTTCGGCGTTAAACATTGTTTCGACGGCCTCGCGGGAAATGTTTGTGACAACATCATCAAAATCAACAATGATCGTCAGTCCACGAACAGTTCCCTGGTGTAGCTTGCGCCCGGACAGCAAACCATCATCCGGTCCTATAGTGCGCGTCGCGCTCAAGTCCGGGTCGGTTTCCCGCGGGCGGAGGCGATTGTAGTTCAGCTCAAATTTTTCGTTGTACACAGCAGGCTCTTCTTTGAGATGTTTTCTCAGCCCGTCCGGTAAAGGCTTGCCGATAGGCGCACCGCTTGAGACAAAACGCCCTGATGCAAGCAAAGCATAGCAATAGCAACCATGGTCTTTATCGAAGACAACCGTGTATCCATCAAGGGTTTCATAGCGGGCATAAAACTCGTCACCAAAAATGTTCAGTTGAACATCGCCGCCAGCGTGTTGCCCGCACACGATGGTATCTCCGATTAGAACGCTCATATTTTTATTTCCTCTCAAAAAGTGACTGTGTTATTCCGCTTATCCCTCGACAAGCCTGTCGAGAATTTCCTGTGGGTAGGCGGCTGTGCGTGCGGTGAGGTTTATTCTTATACCAATCACTGTAAAAAGCTACCCGCAATATTACGGGTAGCTTTGTCAGTATTATTGAATGCCTGCACGTTGCAGGTAAGTATCAAGGGTTTCCAGATCAGGCTGTCCGGGAGACTGCGCAATTTCACCTTTAGCCGTCAAACGCTCCGGTAGCGAACTGGATAATTTCTGTGCCTCGTTCTCCAGCGCTGCCTTGTCGTTACTGAATTTTGGATATGCGCAACGTCCGGCACGTACCATTGTGGCATTGCCCCAGCCAATGATTCTGCCAAACTTGCCATCTTCACGCCATTCAGTCCAGTCTTTGAATGCCATGCCGCGTACACGCCCAGGAACGTCGTAGGTTGTGTGTACCAGTGTCATGTGGTCATGTCCCACATCTTTGGCGAAATCACCGGTCATTTTGACTTCGTCACCTTCTTGGTAATAACGACCATTCCAGTCAGGGAAGCTGGTTGAATACCAGACTCCCTGAATACTGGTGCCTACTTCAGAATATGGCAGGAAACAGATTTCCTGTGTTGCTGCTTGGGCATGGTTGCTGGTGGAATCAAAATAACCAGTAATGTGCCATTTATTACCACCATCAAACACATTGGGTTTAGGCGGGTTAGCCAGAACAGTAGTGCTAAGTAATAAACTACCAATGGCAACCAGTGTTGCCTGTTTTTTTATGATATTCATTTTAATTCTCCTGAATAAAAAATAACTGCAAATATTTCTATTTTTGCAGGCGGCGGAAATCCCTGCCGCAAATGCATACTAATGCATGTGATATCAGGCTAGCTTGGCAGTATTACATTTTTTCAGCGTAAATTAAGGAACCCAAAAAATGATAAAAATTTACTTAAAATGAGGGAACCAAAAAATGATAACGTTTTTCTTGGCGCGTGCGAGGCAATTTGGCTGTATGTAATTAAAGAGGATACAGTGCGTTATTGTAAACGAGGAAAATATGAGTGCAGGCTAATTATCTAATATTCTAATTGCTTCGAGGGCACAGAGCATAGCCGTCAGGTTAAGCCGGGTAGGGTGGAACAAGCGTAGCGGTTCCACCAAATGGAAAAAGGTATATTCCAGGTTTGATTCGTTATGGATGTCCACCTTGAGTCGCCGTTTGCCAGTGAGTCGTTATTGCATGGGAGCTTTTCTCTGTCTCAGCTCATCGGGCTTTTGTTGCAGGTTTTTTGTCAGCAGTCGTGAGTACGGAGGCGGTTTGTTGTTCCTAAATAACCTGCTGGTGGAACCGCTGCGCTTGTTCCACCCTACCGGTTTACTTTGTGTTGAATAGAGCAGAAAAAAATCTGATTGCTTCGAGGGGGCGCAGAGCATAGTCGTTAGGCTAAGCTGGGTAGGGTGGAACAAGCGTAGCGGTTCCACCAAATGGAAAAGGGTATATTCCAGGTTTGATTCGTTATGGATGTTCACCTTGAATCGCCGTTTGTCAGTGAGTTGTTATTGTATGGGAGCTTTTCTCTGTTTCATGTCATCGGGCTTTTGTTGCAGGTTTTTTGTCAGCAGTCGTGAGTACGGAGGCGGTTTGTTGTTCCTAAAATAGCCTGCTGGTGGAACCGCTGCGCTTGTTCCACCCTACCGTTTTACTTTGTGTTGAATAGAGCAGAACAAAAAAATCTATAAACACTTTAACTTCGTTTTAAAGAGGGTTACCGATGTTATTTAATTTCCATTCCTTACGTTAACAAATTCGTAGGTTAACTTAATGACCTTGGAGGGTATGTCTGTCACCAGGGTTTAAATTACGTTTTCAGGCACTCAGCAAGCCATGTGCCTATGGCGATAATTTCTTCATTGCACACGTTGTGCTCCATATCATAGCTTTCCCAGTGAATGTCGTAATTCAGTTCTTTCAATAACGCGCAGGATTTTTTTCCATATTCATATTTTACGACGGGGTCACGGTGTCCATGCGCCATAAAAATCGGAGTACCCTGGTTTTTTATGTTGTATTCATCCCGAGCTGTTTTCCGCAACGGTAGATAAGTGGATAAAGCACCGATGCCAGCAAGGGTTTGTGTATGACGCAGGCCGGTGTACAGGGCCACAGCTCCGCCTTGTGAAAACCCCATGATGATAATGCGTTGTGTGGGGATGCCACGCCGATTTTCATTTTCGATCAACGAGGTGAGTATTTGTTGGGAAGCGATGAGCCCTGCTTCGTCTTCGTGCTCAAAATCCTCCAGTGAAAAAATATCGTACCAGGAGCGCATGGTGTAACCACCATTACAGGTAACGGGTTGCTCGGGCGCATGAGGGAAAATAAAACGAATATTGAGCGCATCAGGCAATGGCAGTTCGGGGACAATGGGGACAAAGTCATTACCGTCAGCGCCGAGGCCATGTAGCCAAATGACCGATGCCGTAGGTGCGGTGCCGGTTTCGATTTCGATGGGGGGATCAATGAGTGCATTATTCATGCGTTGGCCACCAGTTTAACCGTTTCTCCGGACTGCTCGCTCAGGCTTTTGTTGAGCAGGGCAAACAGTTCCAGCCCATCCTGTTTCCAGCAGTCTTCATCAGCGTGGTAATCAAAATGAAAGCCCCCGGAGCGGGCGGCGACCCAGATTTGCTGGGTAGGAGTCTGACGATTGATGATCACCTGCGAACCATTCTCGCACTCGATGGTCAATATGCCACCAGCAAAGTCCCAGTCCAGCTCGGCATCGCTTATGTCCAATGCGTCTTCAATGGCCGACAGAGTGTCATCGACTTTTTGGCTAAATTCACCTGCATTCACCAGGGTTCTCTCCTTTAATATGGTATCGCTGCCTGCGGCTGACAGTTTATAATGTGCATCTTCTATGGGGATTATTCATGAAATTTTGTTGGGCGCAATATTTACTTTGTTGGGTGATTGCGATATTAGGTGCTGGTAGCCTGTTGACTGCCTGTGGCCAAAAGGGAAGTTTGATACAGCCCACAGTGTCAGCCGGGATTGTTGACTCCGTTGAATATAAAGAAAGAGCCGTAAAAAAACCATGAATTATTTTGATTATTGCAGCGGACATTTGTTTGCGGAAGACGTTGATCTGCGCCATATCGTCGATGACGTCGGCACGCCCTGTTATGTGTATTCCCGCGCCACGCTGGAGCGCCATTGGCGTGCCTTTGATAGCGTTTTTGCGGAACACGCACATCTGATCTGTTATGCCGTAAAGGCCAATTCCAATCTGGCGGTATTAAATGTTCTGGCCAGATTGGGTTCCGGTTTTGATATTGTTTCGGGGGGAGAATTACGCCGGGTGATTGCCGCAGGGGGTGAGCCGTCAAAGGTGGTTTTTTCCGGTGTGGGCAAGAGCGCCGATGAAATACGGTATGCACTGGAGCTGGGTATTCGCTGTTTTAATGTGGAATCTCGTGCCGAGCTGAAGCGACTCAATGACATCGCCGGTGAAGTGGGTGTGCGCGCACCAGTGTCAATTCGGGTGAACCCTGATGTGGATGCAAAAACCCACCCCTATATTTCTACCGGACTGAAAGAAAATAAATTCGGCATTGATATTGAATATACCGAAGCGGTTTATCAGCATGCCGCTGAATTATCACACATCAATGTGCAGGGTATTGACTGTCACATCGGTTCACAGCTTAATGATATTTCCCCCTTTGTGGATGCATTGGACCGTGTACTGTTGTTGATTGACAACCTTGCAGCCCAAGGTATCAAATTACGACATATTGACATGGGAGGAGGGCTTGGTATCACCTATCGTGATGAAATGCCGCCGAGCCCTGCCGATTACGCCGCAGCGATTCTGACTCCGTTGAAAGAGCGGGGATTGGAAATTATTCTGGAACCGGGGCGGGCTATTGCCGGTAATGCGGGTATTTTGTTGACACAAGTGGAGTATATTAAACCGGGCGAGGCAAAAAGTTTTGCCATAGTGGATGCCGCCATGAATGATTTGTTACGGCCTGCCCTGTATGGCGCGTGGCAAAACATTATTCCCCTTGAACCGCGCGACAATGATGGCCATGCGGATGTTTACGATGTAGTGGGGCCGATTTGTGAAACGGGTGATTTTTTGGGCAAGGAGCGTCAACTCACTATCGAAGCAGGTGATGTGCTGGCGGTTTGCTCAGCGGGAGCTTACGGTTTTGGCATGAGCTCTAACTATAATTCGCGGCCACGGGTTGCTGAAGTTATGGTGGACGGTGATCAATATACCGTGGTGCGTAAACGTGAAACCCTGGAAAGTCTGTGGCAGGGAGAGACGACTCTGCCGGATTAAGCGGGATATACACCAAGAACGTTTTTTTTAAAATCACCGAGTATTTAACGCAGAGGTCGCAGAGGCGCAAAGGGCGCAGAGAAAAACACGAAAAACTTTGCGCCCTCTGCGTTTATAACACGCCACCTGTCAGTGTCACTACAACATACCCTTCCTTTTGTGCTGAAACGTTTGCCCAGGCACTTCCCCCCGGCGTTCCGGCTAAAAACACACCGGAGCGCCGGTATTCCCAGTAACAAACGTGAACAGAGTGATTTACTGCTTAATCCATATTTAACGCAAAGGCCGCAAAGAAAAACAGTAAGCCCTGCGGCCCTGTGCTCTTTGCGACCTTTGCAGTGGCAACATGCCACTCACCAGCATCAGACATTGGCTGCTCAATGTTCCACAGTGATGCGCCGGGTCTGTGTCAGCTCTTCACGTTTGGGAATGCTGATCTCCAGTGAGCCATTATGGCTTTTCGCGGTAATGCTCTCGGCATCTGCGGTGTCAGGCAGATTAAAGCGACGGTGAAAGTTACCGTATGTGCGCTCAATGCGTTTGTAACCTTCTTTTTCCTCTTTGTGCTCCTCGCGTCGCTCACCTTTGATAGAAAGCACACCGTTTTCCATATGGACTTCGATGTCATTGGGCTCAACGCCGGGCACATCAGCGATGATCA
>Ga0256830_1001803_pt1 | contig 14763 bp, 9 predicted proteins | sample 128326metaG_FD_190537 | JGI IMG/M metagenome (GOLD analysis project Ga0256830, IMG submission 190537) | Hydrothermal vent microbial communities from Lau Basin, Pacific Ocean - 128-326 | ecosystem: Environmental > Aquatic > Marine > Hydrothermal vents | place: Pacific Ocean: Lau Basin | collected... | reverse complement strand
TGTACAAAAACGTTGTGAATAGCAGTGGAATAATAAGCGATACTTTTTTCATAACGATCTCATAGCAAGTTGATATGGGGTTTTGAAAATCAGGTTTTGTTCATACTCAAACCGGGTCTTTCAATAAAAAAGACCGAATAACACTGCTGTCGATAGCGATATCGGCCATGGACTTCAGGCTATCGCGAAAAGCGATGAATGCATCGCGCCGGATTATAGCCTCGTTTCCCGCTTCAGGTACCTTGATTTGGTTGTAAATGGTTTTCATGACCTGTTTCACAATATAATTGTTTCTGAGTACGGTCAGTTCATTCCGATAATCCGGGCTTTGATCCAATTTTTGTCGGCGGGCACGCTTAAGGAGATGGTTCCGGATAACCAACCCGGTGAGAACCGTGGTAATATTCCCGGGCTTGTTCAAGTGCGAAAGTTGGCGGTTCGACAAGGTCTGAATTTGACTGAGCGATTCCGCAACCGACCAGACTTCACCGGTGGAAACGATGGTCAGACAAGGAATTTCCGCTTCCCGGATATTGAACTCTTCCGTGTATGTGTTTGCTTCCAGAAGTTGATTTGTCAGTGCTGTAATTCCCTCCGGGTGGAATTGTATTTCCAAAGCGGCGGCGATGCTGTCCGTGAATGCTTTTACCAGGGGCCGTTTTTTGTAATTGGCGGCGATTAGTTTCAGCCAATTTTTTTGTTGCTGGTATTCATCTTCCAACAGGAAAGGGTCGTATTCGCGTTCTACAACCTGGATGATACTGTATCCGTATTCGGTTTGTACCGGTGCGGAAATTTCACCGTCATCGAGTCGGTACGCAGTCTGTTCGAAAGCCGGATCCAAATCGCCCAGTTCAACAAATCCAAGGTCGCCACCGTTGGCAGCCAATACGGAATCCTTAAAAGTCAGTCGGGCCATGTCTTCCCAAGAAGTGCCGGATTGCAATTCCTGGTAGATGGAATCAATTTGTATTCTGGTCCGGGCAAATAAATGTCGAACGTGCAGAGCGGTCTTGGACCATTTATACAGCAGTCGCAATTCTTCTTCGGTAACATTTAACTTGGGTTGAACCTCGAGATTGTAAAGGGTATTAAGAAGGATTTGATCGGCAATATCTTTCAAAGATCGAATATGGCGCGGAGTGTCCATCAGCCCTGAATTAACGGCATAATTGACGATCAGTTGTTCGTCGATCAACGATTGCAGATATATTTGTCGATAACGGAGATTATCTTTGAAATGGGTTGTGTTCAAAAAATCCTGATAGCGCGATTTGAAGGTTTCCAGAGAGATTGAGGTATCATTGACGATGGCAATAACCGTTTCCGGTTTCCCTCCGCAATGAGTGAAGAACCCGCCAAATGAGATCATAATGAGAAATTTAGCGACGGAGATAAAATTTCGCCGATTTGCCATTGAGTCCGGTAGAGTTTTCCGATTCAAAAATTAGCTTCCACTGTTTTCGTGAGTCGCCAAAAATCCGGTCCGGAATTTTGGTCGCTTTTGTGGAAGCGTTGAAAACGGCCAGAATCCGTTGTTTTTGGTAGGATCGTTCGAAAGCGAACAGCTTTTTATCGTCATCGAGAAGAACCGTTTGGTACGTGCCGCGGCGCAGGGCCGGATACGCATGCCGCAGGGCAATCAGGCGTCTGTAGTAGTCATAAAGTCCCCGGTCGAATTGGACTTTATCGCGCGGGCGGGTATAATCGCAGTCGGGAATTCTGTCGCAGGGATGAGCCACTTCATCATCGTATTTGAATTCGGGCCAAACCATTGGTTTACGACAGTCGGGGTCATCGGCGCCCCACATTCCGGCCTCATCGCCATAGTATATATAAGGAGCTCCCAGGTAGGCGAACTGGAAAGCCAGGATTGTCTTCTGGACCCGTCTTTCGGCCTCGTTGGGGCGACGAATGTCGAACTCAGGATTGTACTGGAGATTGTTGGCGTGATCCATCCAACGGTCTGGATTGACCACGGCGGATGCCAGTCGTTCCATGTCGTGGCTGTCCAGACAATTCTGCAGGGCATAACCGGTTTCGGGGCGGTAATCCCTGCGGACCTGTTCCAGCAGGCTGTCCGCTTCCGTGGGGGTAATCTGCGTGTTTTTATCAATGAAAAATTTGAACATGGCATCGCCGAAACGGTAATTCATCACGGCATCAAAACGTTCTTCCGTGAGCCAGGGGGCGGCATTAAACTGTTTATTGTTCCACCAGTCTTCCCACCAGACTTCACCGGTGGTATAGGCTTCCGGATTAATGGCTTTTACCCAGCCGCAAAACAGGTCCCAGAATCGGATCTGCAATCTTTCGGCCACATCCAGTCTCCAGCCGTCGATGCCGTCCGACGGGTCGCCGTCCCCGTTGGGATCCATCCATCGTTTGACAATCCGGCGAATATGGTCGCGCACGGGTTTGACCGGTCCGAATTCGTCCTGCCTGAAGGCGGGCAAATCGGCCACGAAACCGGTGTATTCCAGAGGAGGTTGGCCCGGTTGTAAAAAGTAGTCCGGCAGAGTTTGATAAGCGTTGAGGTGGGATTGATCCTCGAGATTGGAGCCTTTGATGTTGAACCAGGTGTAATAGGGACTTTTCGCGCGCTTCTCGATTACATCCTGAAATGCCCAGAAGGTAAGCCCCACGTGGTTAAAGACGCCGTCGATGATGATGCGCATATCCCGTCGATGAACCTCATCGACAAGCTTCAGGAACAACTTATCGGCGGCGGTCCATTGCCAGGTGGAAGGATCCAGGGGGTTCTCCCGGGCCATGATTTCGGCGTCCCCTTCGGGATCGGGCCCGAAATGGCGATCGATATGACGGTAAACGGCGGCGCCGTATTTATGGCTGGACGGAGAATCAAAAACGGGATTCAAATAAAGGGCATTGATTCCCAACGCCTGGAGATAGTCAAGTTTGTCAATGATGCCTTGTATGTCACCGCCATAACGACGAATTTGGAACTGATAATTGAACCGTTGTCCGTTGGCTGTTTCCCAGGGCTGAAATTCGTACCAATCGGATGTCCAGGGAGAAATATCCCACCAGGATTGATCCTCCCAGGGCCAGGTTCCCCGCAGACTGGAGACTGTAGGGTCATTTGTGGGATCTCCATTGTGGAATCGTTCCGGGAAAATTTGATACCAAACAGCATCGGATGCCCAATCGGGAGGATTGGATCCCAGGAGGAGCCCCGTTAGCGCCAGAAATAAAAAGTTACGTCGTATCAAGATTTTTACGGAATCTGATCAAATTTCTGTTTAGATTTGGTAACTCATACCTGAGTTACGCCTAAGGAATATTAGGGTGTTTCACACGATTCGCCAAGTTAATTTTCGCAGGCTGTAGATACGGTTTATCTCTGTTTTTAAAGGAAAACTCATGAGCGATATAGAAAAGGGTATCATTGAATTGTTGAAGGAGTTCGGTTTATCCGCCAACGCCAGCAAAGCGTATATAGCCTTATTGAAGAACAATCCGTCCACCGGGTATGAAATAAGTACCCGTTCGGGGATTCCCCGCTCCGCAATTTACTCGGTTCTCCATCGGCTGGAGGCGCTGGGAATGATAAATTCGGTGGGAGAATCGCCGAAACGGTATGTTGCGATTTCTCCGTCCGCCTTGCTGGAACATTTAGCGCATGTGCATTCCGACCGTATCCACCAGTTGACCGAGGCGCTGGACAAACTGGATACCGATCAGGAAGCCTTTGACTTTTGGCATTTGCATGGCTACCGGAATTTAATCCTGAAGATGGGCGAAGTTATCAATAGCGCCCGGGAAAAAATCTTTTTGAGCGCCTGGTCCCGGGAAGTCCGGGCACTGGAAAATGAATTAAAACAAGCGGAAAAACGGGGCGTGGAAATCACCCTGTTCTCTTTCTGCAAACTGAATCGCGAATTCGGTAAGACCATATCCTACCGATTAGACGAACAGGAACTGGTAAAGGTATGGAACCCCAAAATAATTTTAGTGGTGGATCACACCACCACGGTAATGGGGAGCGCCGTGGATAAATCCGAAAGTCGCGCGATCTGGACCCAGAATAAAGCTATAACCGAAATAGCAACCAACCATATTGTATTGGATATCACGCTGGCCGGACAACGCCTGAATTTCGATCCCAACCCCATCGTTCAACGTGTCATGCGCCGGCCTGATATTGACCTGGATCGCTTGTTGCGGGAATCATGAGATCTTTTATTACATCCCGTAAAACCCGATGATCGGCGAAAAAGACACTCCTTTTACCTCCGGGAAATGTAATGCTTGCGTTTTTTTAGGAATTCAGCTTGATTTCCAATATGATTCAATCGAAATTAATAGTCACTCATTGTAGAGTTACTATTTGGAAAGTTTGATCACCAATGGATTTAAACGACTCTAATCAAATTAAAGAAAATCGTTTTAAAGTAAATGTTGGGGATACAGTGACCATTGATCAGGTGGATTGGACGGTGGCCGAAATAATTGACGGCAAATTGGTTTTGTGTCGTGAGGAAATCGACGGCACCATCCAAACCATGGAAGTTGCGGAAAACAAACTGAAATCCCTGATATTGCGTTAATATTACCGGAACGTCCCCAGTCCTTTAACCTGAATAATTCATCAGCAAGAATGAAAAGAATGTTGAGTAATCATGAAACAGGTGGATACGAACATATCATATCTTTACTGATGAATTATTTGCCCTCGAAAACCCCGCAAGAGGCGGGGTAGGATGATTAATTCATTTCGAACGAATTAATCAGGTTAATATCGTTCCTAACCTGAATTGGGTTATTCAATGAAGACCGTTCAATTTATTTTCGGAATCCACAATCATCAACCCGTTGGAAACTTCGATTTCGTTATCGAGGATGCTTTTCAGCGGAGTTACCGCCCTTTTATCGAAACCCTTGAGAGATATCCTTCCATTGCTCTTTCCCTCCATTTCAGCGGTTGTTTGCTCGAGTGGCTGGAGGATCATCATCCGCGATTTTTAGATCGTGTGGCGCGGTTGGTTGAAAGAGGTAATATCGAGATCCTGTCAGCCGGTTTTTATGAACCGATTCTGGCTGTAATTCCCGACCACGACAAATTAGGCCAGATACGGAAAATGAACCGCTATGTTCAGGACCGGTTTGGTTATGAAGCGAAAGGGGTATGGTTGACCGAGCGTGTATGGGAACCACACCTTGCCAAACCGATTCATGAGGCCGGCATTGATTATATTACCGTGGATGATTTTCATTTCCTGGCGGGGGGGAAACATTTGAACGAGTTAACCGGCTATTTTAACACCGATGAACAGGGGAAAAGTATCGGTGTATTTCCCATTTCCCAACGGTTACGTTATGCCATTCCCTTCCGGGAGCCGGAGGAGACAATCCGCCTGTTGCGTGAGTATGCGTCGGAGGAAGGGGACCGGGTCCTGGTAATGGCCGATGACGGGGAAAAATTCGGTATATGGCCGGGCACTTATGATCGGTGCTTCGGGAAAAAACGCTGGCTGGATCGCTTTTTTAAAGCGCTGGAAGAAAACCGGGATTGGATCAAAACCGTGACGTTCAAGGAGTATTACCAGTCCCATCCACCCCAAGGGCGGGTCTACATGCCCACGGTGAGCTATTTTGAAATGAGTGAATGGACACTCCCGGCGGACATGGGAGTCGCTTTTTCCGATCTGGTTCATGATTATGAACGGAAAGGAATCCTGGAAAAATACAGACCCTTTTTCAGGGGCGGAACCTGGCGGAATTTTTTGTCGTTGTATGAAGAATCTAATTGGATGTTGAAGCGAACTACCGAAATATCCTATCGCCTGGCCAAGGCAGGCGATGACGGCGTGTTGAAGGGAAAAACCCTGGGGAAAATCAGGGATAATGTTTGGCGCGCCCAGTGCAACTGTGCCTATTGGCACGGTATTTTCGGAGGGCTGTATTTGCCCCATTTGCGACATGCGATATATACCCACTTGTTGAAGGCCGAGGTGGAGATGGACAAATTGATCGGGGCGGATGACGCGCCGCGCGACATTGATAATGACGGAATATCGGAATTTATTTTAACGTCCCCCGCAATAAAATTAATTATCAGCCCCCGCGGGGGTTGTATCCGGGAGTTTGATATTCTGGATAAACAATTCAATCTCCTGGACACATTACGTCGCTATCGCGAAAGTTATCACCGGAAAGTGAGGGCGGCGGAATCCACACCCCACACGGGAGGGTCGATCCATGACCTGGCCGTATCCAAGGAATCGAACCTGGACCGCTACCTGCAGGTGGACCAATCAGCGCGATCCATGCTCATGGATCATTTCTTACCGCCGGGAACAACAGCGGCCGAAATGCGGGATACCATTCCGGAACAGGGAAATTTTTTAAATGCGGTTTATACGGTAAATCAGGAAAACGGTCTTACCCTGAGCAAGGTCGGTATTGCCTTTGACACGCCGGTGGCGATCACCAAGCGGTTACATTTGAAGGATCGCCGGTTATCGGTTGTGATTGAGTTGATGAACAAGGGCAACGGGAAACTGACCGGACTTTACGGCTGCGAATTGAATTTTGCTTTACTGGGCGGGCACACACTCGACCGTTATTATGAGATTGACGGGAAGAAACAAGCCGACGGATATCTGGATGTTACGGCCGATGATCATGGTCTGTCGAAGGTGGGCCTGGTTAACCAGTGGGATGAATTTCGGGTTACACTTTCCTTCCCGAAACCGGTAAACACCTGGCGCTTTCCCGTCTACACGGTTTCCATGAGTGAATCCGGGTTTGAGAAGGTGTACCAGAGTTCCGTAGTGGTTCCGTATTGGGAAACAGCGTTGCAACCTGGGGCCACGGTACAATTTCAGTTTGATCTTAACGTTGAGGAATGGGAAAATAGTCAATGATAAAAATTGCGTATTTCAGTGCTGAAATCGGGATATCTTCCAGTCTGCCGACATACAGCGGTGGTTTGGGCGTTTTGGCGGGTGATCATATTAAATCCGCCGCTGACGCCGGTCTGCCGATGTGTGCCGTAACCTTGCTTTACAAAGAAGGCTACTTTAAACAACGGGTGGATGAGGAAGGGAATCAAACCGAAACGTATCCGCGCTTTGATCCCGACCCTTTGCTGAAACGATTGCCCGTTACGTTCACCCTCCGGTTAAGAGAACGCGACGTTTGGATTCAGGCCTATGAATACCGGTACAAAGGGCTGAACGATCATGAAATTCCAATCTACTTTCTGGACACGGACCTCGAGCAAAATTTTTATAATGACCGCCAGATAACATTACGCCTGTACTCGGGTGATAAGGATCACCGTATTTTACAGGAAGCCATTTTGGGATACGGTGGAATTCAGCTTCTGGAACGGCTGGAACTGATGGATATCGAAACCTACCACATGAACGAGGGACACTGTTCGTTTTTGGTTCTGAGATTGTTGGAAAGGTTTAACGGCAACGAGGAGGAAGTACGCAAACGCTGCCATTTCACGACCCACACGCCGGTGCCTGCCGGGCATGATCATTTTTCCATGGAGCGCTGTAAAAAATTATTGCATGGGCTATTACCGGAAAATCTGAAGCTGCCCTCCATCGTTCAAAACAGTCGCCTGCACATGACGGAGTTGGGGTTGTATTATAGTCGCTCGGCGAACGGAGTTTCCCAATTGCACGGGATAATTGCCCGGAACCAGTTCCCGGATTTCAAAATCGGCGCTATTACAAACGGTGTTTACCATCCGTTCTGGGTTGGAAAAACATACCGTGAACTGTACGATATGCGCCTGCCGGGTTGGCGGGAAAATCCCAATCGTCTGCTGGAAAAAGACGCAATTCAGGACGAAGAAATATTAACGGCTCACAAGTCGCTGAAACAATTTTTACTTGGGTACGCCAATTCGCAAACGCAGAAGGCGCTGTCCGACGATATTTTAACGATCGGATTCGCCCGCCGCGCCGCGGAATACAAGCGGGCCCGGCTGATTTTCCACGACATAGAGCGTTTGATTAATATCGGACACGGCAAAGTGCAGTTTATTTTTGCCGGCAAGGCCCACCCGCAGGATGAACGCGGCAAACAAATTTTGAAGGAAATCATTCAAAACGCCAATAATTTGTTTGGAAAGGTAAAAATCGTATTCCTTGAAAATTACAATATTTGGTTGGGCCGTCTGATCACCGCCGGTGTGGATGTATGGCTCAATACGCCTTTGCGACCGAATGAAGCCTGCGGCACCAGCGGAATGAAAGCGGCACTCAATGGAATTCCCAATTTGTCAATAATGGACGGATGGTGGGCGGAGGGCTGTATCCATGGCGTTAACGGTTGGGCGATCGGCAATACCGAGGATTCGGATGACGCCCGGGACGCCGCCCAGCTTTATGATTTGTTGGAAAACGAGGTAATTCCCGCTTATTACGAGGATGAAAAACGGTGGTTATCACTGATGCGGGAATCCATAAAGGTAGGGGTACGGTTTACAGGATACAGAATGATTCGTGAATACAACGAAAAGTATTATCAGGTTAACCGTCGGACCTGAAATTATTCCGGCCGATTTACACAGACCGTACGGATTTCTTTGTTTTCAATCCGTAATTTCCCCTGTATTGAAGAAAGCTGATTTGTATTGCTAATGGAAAATCACAAATTCAATTCCGGCCCCCCCGTCATGGAATTCCACATTTCCGGAAGTTGCAGGGATAAATACCGGTTCGATGAACAATTTTTCACTATCGATGGAAAATCCGTATTAATCAATTTTAAGGCGGTCCGGGTCTTTACCCAGGTCTTCAACGCCAAACGTCCTCCCGGCGCAACCGTTCGTTCCGGTGATCTCAACGCTATGGGACTCATCCACGAAATTCTGCATTTTGTATTCACACTGTACAAGCGGCAGAAAAATCCTGCCGTGCTTGAGAAGGCGTTGATCTGGTTAAAGGAACGATTGCCGGCGGATGCCGTCGAGGGGGTCCTGCTTGAATTTGTCCGGGAATTCCCCGCGATGAGCGTCTATCGGAATGAAATCAGCCCCGAAGACTACCTGGAGGGAACCACGGGGGGAGTGCCTAACCGGGAGATCGTCCTGGAAGAAATACTTATGCTGTGGCTGGAGAATGAAAGTCCGGCCTTTGCTCCTTTCAGGGAACTTTTCGATGATTCCGGCCTGCGGACGGATACGAAATATGTGATGGTAATTGAAGAACTCACGGAGTTCTTTTATACGCAACCGTTTTTTGGCCCGGATGAAGAAAACCTGGTGGCGATGCTGCGCAGTCCGGCTATCGCCGTTCCGGATTCACTTCGCGGACAGTTGGATTATATTCGGGACCGCTGGGGCTATCTCCTGGGTGATTATTTGCTGCGCCTGCTCAGGAGCCTGGATTACTTGACCGAAGAATCGCGGACGAAAGGCCACGGGCCGGGTGAGATAAGGGTTTTGCAGTACGACGAATCCGGTGATGAACATTTCAGTTCCGACCGGGACTGGATGCCGAACGTGGTAATGATTGCCAAAAATACCTTTGTCTGGCTGGATCAGTTGTCAAAGACCTATGGTCGGTCAATCACACGGCTGGATGAAATTCCGGACGAGGAACTGGATCGATTGGCGGAATACGGCTTCAACGCATTATGGTTAATCGGTCTCTGGGAACGAAGCCGAAGTTCGGAGTACATAAAGCGGCTTTGCGGGAATCCCGAAGCGGAAGCATCCGCTTATGCTCTGAAGAGTTACTCAATCTCCCCCAAACTGGGAGGGCAGGAAGCCTTTGAAAATCTGAAGAATCGCTGTTGGTCCAGGGGAATTCGCATGGCCGGCGATATGGTTCCCAATCATACCGGTATTGATTCCCACTGGGTTATCGAGCATCCCGATTGGTTCATATCCCTGGATCATTCTCCTTTCCCTTCCTATTCTTTCAACGGGGTGAATGTGTCCGGTGATGACCGGGTCGGGATTTATCTGGAAGATCATTATTACGACCGGAGTGACGCGGCAGTGGTTTTTAAGCGTCGCGACTTTCGTACCGGTGAAGAGCGCTATATTTACCACGGCAACGACGGCACCACCATGCCCTGGAACGATACGGCCCAGTTGAATTATCTGAATCCGGAGGTCCGGGAAGCCGTCATGCAGACCATCCTGCATGTGGCCCGTAACTTCCCGATTATTCGTTTCGATGCGGCCATGACGCTGACAAAAAAGCATTATCAGCGCCTGTGGTTTCCCATCCCCGGGACCGGGAGCGATATTCCCTCCCGGGCGGAGCATGGACTTCCCAAGGCGGAATTTGACGCCTTGATGCCGAAGGAATTCTGGCGGGAGGTTGTCGACCGCGTAGCGGCGGAAGCTCCCGACACGCTGTTGTTGGCGGAAGCGTTCTGGATGATGGAAAGCTATTTCGTGCGGACATTAGGGATGCACCGCGTCTATAACAGCGCTTTTATGAATATGTTAAAAATGGAGGAGAACGCGAAATACCGGGCATCGCTGAAAAACACCCTGGAATTTGACCCCGAAATTTTGAAGCGGTTTGTCAATTTTCTGAACAATCCCGACGAGGAAACAGCCGTCAGGCAATTCGGGAAAGGCGATAAATATTTTGGTGTAACCCTGCTCATGGCAACGCTGCCCGGACTTCCGCTGTTTGGTCACGGTCAGATCGAAGCCTTCGAAGAAAAATACGGCATGGAATATAAACGGGCCTATCACGACGAGGTGCCGGACGAAGAACATATTCAAAGACACAAACGCGAGATATCTCCCTTATTAAAAAAACGCTACCTGTTTTCGGGTGTGGAGAATTTTTTGTTGTACGATTTTTTTACGGCGCACGGCGATGTTGACGAGAATGTCATTGCCTATTCGAACCTGGCCGGTAACGAACGGACATTGGTTCTCTACAATAATACCATCGCTTCCACAAGCGGCTGGATCAAAACCTCGGTAGCGTATAACGATAAAAGCAATTCCGACGGGAAACCGAACTTGCGGCAAAAGAGCCTTGGGGAAGGACTGCGGCTTACCAATGCGGCCGGCTATTATCTGATTTTTCGTGAACACGTGACCGGGCTGGAATACATCCGGGAATCCGCAGCGATTTTCAACCAGGGACTGTTCGCGGAATTGAGAGGCTACCAGTACCAGTTATTCCTGGATTTCAGGGAAATCAGGGATAATGAATATCATCATTATGAGGAATTAAATAAGCACCTTGCGGGTAAGGGCGTCCCCAGTATTGAGGATGCCCTGATGGATCTGTATTTACGGCCGGTGCACGGGGCCTTTGATGCGCTTGCGGGAGAATCTTTTTATAAATTGTATTCGAGCTTTGTACAAGGAGAGTCGGTTGATACCGCTACTCTGGCGGAATTCGAGCAACGATGGAAAACTTTCGGTGCGGAAATTCTGAATTTTACTTCCGCCGGTGAAAATGACACCATCACCGTAATTGTCAAGACCATGCGGTGTCGTTTGGAAAGTACCCTTGCCGTTAACTCCTTTCGGGTTCGCCATAAGGCGCCCGGGAAACGTTATTACGCCCAATCTGCGAAATACCTGGACCGGGGATTCGCGGATTATGATGTTGCCCCGGTGGTACTGTTGCTGTGGTCGGTTTTCAGCGTGTTTTACGATTTATCGGAAGGAAACGGTCAGTATCGATCCGACCTGAATGTAATCGAAGGTCTTCGGCTTGCCGATCGAATCGGTTGTTTGTTTCAGCGGATTGGTTTTAATGATGAAACCGCGGCGCGGGGCACCCAATTAGTAAGCTTGCTGTGCAAATATCAAAACCTTCTGTCCAATCCTGATCCGGAGTCGGTCGGGCGATTTTTCGCCGATGAAAAAACGCGGACGTTTCTGAACGTAAACCGGTATAACGATGTTTTGTGGTTCGGCAAAGAAGCTTTTGAAGAATTGGTTTGGTCGTTGTTCGCCGTATCGGTTATAATCATTACCGTCGCCGGGGAAGAAAAAGAGCGCCTGGTGACCGGGGATATTGTGCGAACATTTCGCACGGCTGAAAAATATGTGTCCGCCGGTTTGCGGTCCGGGTACAAATTTGAACAATTACAAAAACAGTTAACCGGCGGCGGTAATACTCCCGGGAGTTGATGAGGAATGCAAACATTTTGTTTTCAGGCAATAAGGGCATGTAACTTTCATCAATGAATATTCTGTTTACCGTAGCAGAGGTGGCACCGTATTCCAAGGCCGGCGGGCTTGGGGATGTGGCCGGCTCCCTTCCGAAGGAACTGGCGAAGGCGGGGTACGCGCTACAAGTTATTTCACCCCTGTATAAAGTTGTTCGCGGCGACAACCGGGTTTTTCGGGAAACCGGTATGTCGGGTTTCGTACGAATGGGCGGTAAATCGCATCCCTACCGGGTTGTCGCGTTGAAACCCGATCCCGGGTACCCGTTGGAGTATTTATTTGTAGCCAACGACTTCTTTTTCGACCGGGAAGGAATTTACACCCGTTCCGACGGTGAAGGTTATCCGGATAATAATACGCGTTTTTTCTTTTTTCAATATGTGATTATCGATCTCATTGTAAAGGGACATCTACAGCCGGAAATAATTCATCTCAACGACCACCATACGGCCTTGATTGCCCTGATGCTCAAGGTGCGAAATATCAAACTTCCCACAATATTGACGGTGCATAATTTCCAATATCAGGGAAATTTCCAGGAAGAAGATATGGCTCTCTTCGCGGAAAAAGACGCCCAGGCGGTGAGAGATCTGTATGCTCCGGATACCCATTATTTTAACGCGCTTCAGATCGGGCTGTTGACAGCCGGCCGGATAAATACGGTCAGCCCCACCTATGCGCGGGAATTGCTCAGCGACGATGGTCTTTCCTACGGTTTGTCGGAAACACTGAAATCGATCCGTTCGAAGTTTCACGGTATTTTGAATGGTGTCGATTACGATCTTTGGAATCCCGCGAAGGATCCGTATTTGACCGTGCACTACAATTCTTCCGAATTGGCGGGTAAGGCTGTTAATAAGAAAATACTACAGGAGAATTGCGGAATATCCGTCAGGGCCGGAACGCCGTTGATCGGGTCGGTTTCCCGTCTGGTCGAAAGCAAGGGTTTCGATTTAATTCTTGGCATCATCGACGACCTGATGGAGCTGAAGGTCCAAATGGTATTTTTGGGGACCGGATCGATTGAAATTGAAAAGGCGTTGGGCGCGGTTGCCGCGAAGTATCCCCGGCGGATAGCCTTCCGTTCCCATTATAGTGAAAAATTGGCCCATCTCATCGAGGCCGGCAGCGATATGTTTTTAATGCCCTCGCGGTTCGAGCCGTGTGGCCTGAATCAAATTTACAGTTTGAAGTATGGTACCATTCCCATCGTACACAAAACCGGAGGGTTGGCGGATACGATTCGGGACTGGGACGGCATATCCGGCAACGGTTTTGTCTTTGATCGGTACGATAGACAAGCCTTGCTGACAACCGTGAAACGGGCGCTCGAAACCTATGCCCAACAGGAGCTTTGGGAAAAATTGATGCGGCAGGCAATGGATGCCGATTTTTCGTGGTATCGTTCGGCGCGTGAATATCGTCGGCTGTATCAGGCGCTCATAGGGAAGGATTTGGAATATGAAGTATCATAATCGTTTGGAAGCAATTATCCTGGGTGGCGGACGCGGGAACCGGCTCTGGCCGCTCACCCAAATGCGGGCCAAGCCGGCAGTTCAGATCGGAGGTAAATATCGTCTCATTGATATTTCGGTAAGCAACTGCATTAACTCCCACATCAAGCGGATCCACATCCTGACCCAATTTAATACGTCTTCTCTTCATAACCATATTTTCCAAACCTACAAATTCGATATCTTTTCAAACGGGAATATCGAAATCCTGGCGGCTCAGCAAACCAGGACAAAAAAAGATTGGTTCCAGGGAACCGCCGACGCGGTGCGATCCTACTGGGAGCATTTTGAACACCTCCCGGCCACCCATTACATTATTCTTGCCGGTGACCATCTGTATAAGATGAATTACCAGGAGTTTTTTCAGTCGCACCTGGATAATAAGGCGGATATTTCGGTAGCGGTAAAACCGATCCCGATCGAAATTGCGTCCGAATTCGGTTTGTTGCGCGTAAATAAATCCGGTAAAATAATCGATTTCGTGGAAAAACCGGAATCGCCGAGTTCCCTGTTTAGAGATCCTCATAGCAAATCCCGTTCAAAAAAAGTACTGGCCTCGATGGGAATTTACATTTTTAACAAGGAAATTCTGCGTGAAGCCTTGCAAACGGAAGGCAATGATTTCGGGAAGAATATAATTCCCCGGGCTATCCATGAATACCGTACAATGGCGTTTCGTTTCAAGGGGTACTGGGAAGATATCGGAACGGTAGGGTCCTTTTTTAAGGCAAACATTGCGCTGACAAAGCGCAAGCCGGAATTTTCCTTTTACGATGCTTCGAACAAATTGTATACCCACCCGCGCTTCCTGCCGGGATCCAAAATCAGCGGCGCGAGAATTTTTCAATCCCTGATCAGTGAAGGCTGTATTATCGGCAGAAGCAGGATTCGCAACTCGATTCTCGGAATCCGGAGCGTCGTGCGCGACGGTGTCGAAATGAAAAGAGTGTATCAAATGGGCGCCGATTATTACGAGTCAGACGAAGACAGCGCATATCCGCCCTTAGGTGTGGGCGAGGACTCGGTTCTGGAAAATGTGATCCTGGACAAAAATGTCAGGGTCGGGAAACGGGTACACTTGGTAAATCATGACAAAGTCCG
>Ga0256830_1001802_pt1 | contig 14782 bp, 13 predicted proteins | sample 128326metaG_FD_190537 | JGI IMG/M metagenome (GOLD analysis project Ga0256830, IMG submission 190537) | Hydrothermal vent microbial communities from Lau Basin, Pacific Ocean - 128-326 | ecosystem: Environmental > Aquatic > Marine > Hydrothermal vents | place: Pacific Ocean: Lau Basin | collected... | reverse complement strand
ACCGGCGCGGTCTTCTTGACGAGTCTCAGCATCTCCTCGGCCATGGCCCTGATCTCCCACTGGGCCCTGAGGCAGCACCGCTGGCGGAAGAAGTGGAGCAGCTCCCTGGCGTTCATGGTGACCATTATCTTGGTCTCGCAGGCATTCGGCAGGACGAACCTCGCATCCTGGTTCGCAGCCTCACCCTCGAGTCCCATCTGGTTCAGCCTCTCTACTATGCGGTTGTATGCCTTCTGGGCTTCGGACATGAAGTCTTCGAAATACCTCGTGAGCTCCCTGTCGTTCTTGACAGAGGGCGGGATCACGTAGTCGAAGCCTGCCTCTTCGCTCACGTACCTCTGCGACTGCTGGCTGTACGAGGCGAGCCTGTGCCGGACGAGCTGGTGGGAGCACGCCCTGGATATCCCCTCCACGGCGAACGTAAACGACGCATGCTCGACAGGGCTCATGTGGCCCATCTTCATCAGCTTCTCGACGAAGGCCTTCTGGTCCCCGGCCTTTATCTTCCTGCGGAGGCCCTCGATGTCTGAAGGGCTGTAGCAGAGCTTGGCAGCCATTGCAACGGTCTCCTCAGGGTTCGGGGTATGCTTCAAGAGTATGACTTTCAGCGCGGCCTCTGGCATTTCTCGATCACCGGCTCCCTTCCGTCATCCGCCGGCCTGCCGGCGGAGAGCAAACGACAAATCACTTGAAGCTCTGTTCCTCTCCGGGGAACGAGCCGTCTTCGACCTCCTCCCTGAATCGCCTCACCGCGTTCAGGGCATCCTCCTTCAGGTTTGCATAGCGCTTCACGAACTTCGGAACGAAGCGCTCGAAGAGCCCGAGTATGTCGTGAAGCACGAGGACCTGGCCGTCGCAGTGCGGGCCCGCGCCTATGCCGATGGTGGGGATAACGAGTGTCTCGCTTATCCTCTTGGCGAGTTCCATGGGGATCGCCTCGAGCACGAGGCTGAAGGCGCCGGCGTCCTGGAGTATGCGAGCCTCCTCCATCAACCGCTGCTGCGCCTCTTCAGAGCGCCCCTGCACGCTGTAGCCACCCATCCTGTGAACGGCCTGTGGTGTCAGCCCGATGTGAGCCATCACCGGGATATCGGCCCTCACCATGGCCCTCACCTTCTCCGACACCTCTGCACCGCCCTCGACCTTGACGGCATGGGCGCCGCCCTCCTTGAGGAACCTTCCTGCATTCCTCACGGCCTCTTCCACCGAGGTCTGGTAGGAGAGGAAGGGCATGTCGCCGATCACCATCGCGCGCTCAGCGGCCCGCGCAACCATCCGCGTGTGATAGACCATCTCCTCCATCGTGACGGGCAGGGTGTTTTCGAGTCCCTGGACGACCATGGAGAGCGAATCGCCGACCAGTATGGCATCCACACCCGCCTCATCCAGTATCCTGGCAAACGGGTAGTCGTATGCGGTGAGCAGCGTGAGCTTCCGGCCCTCCGCCTTCTTCCTGAGAAAGTCGTTTATAGTGACCCTTGTGTTCGGCATGATGGATTCAGGACTCAACGCCGGGATTAAAGCCCGGCCCTCTCCATGATCTCCGGCACCTTGTCCTCCATTCCGATGGCCATTATGTGGACACCGTCACAGATGCCCTCCTCCTTGAGCTGCCTTATGTGCCTTGCGCATATGCTCATCCCTGCATCGAGGCCCTTACCCTTGCCAGCGGCCTTGAGCTCGTCTATGAGCTCCTGGGGCACCTTTATGCCGGGAACGAAGTTGTTGAGGAAGTTCGCCATGCCGGCGCTCTTGAGCACCACGAGCCCTGCAAGCACCTTGACCGGGAACTTCCGCGCATGTTTCATGAACTCCTTGAACTTCTCGATATCGTAGACGGCCTGGGTCTGGAAGAACCTGGCGCCTGCCCTGATCTTCTTCTCGAACTTCATCAGTTGAGGCTCGATCGGGTCAGCCTCGGGCGTGACCACGCCGCCAGGGAAGAAGTCCGTGGCACCCTTCAGCTCATTGCCCGACATGTCCCTGCCGTTGTTGAGCGACTCCACAATCCCGAGCAACTGGACGGACTCGACGTCATAGACGGGCTTCGCCCCCTTGTGGTCGCCGGCTGAGACGTGGTCTCCGGTCATGCACAGGACGTTCTTCACCCCGAGGGCATGGGCACCGAGCAGGTCTGACTGAAGGCCTATGCGGTTGCGGTCGCGGCACGTCATCTGGAGGATGGGCTCGACGCCGTGCTGAACCGCAATTGCACACCCGGCAAGCGAGTTCATCCTCATCACGGCCGACTGGTTGTCGGTGAAGTTGAGCGCGTCGACCTTACCTTTAAGCAGTTCTATGTGATGGACCATCTCCTCGACGTCGGCACCCTTCGGGGGACCGACCTCGGCGGTTACAACGAATCTTCCCGACTCAAGGGCCTCTCTGAATGACATTGTCCTCCTCCTCTTCTCATGATAATTCAACACCTCTCTTTTTTGCCATCAACGGAAAGCGGTTCTCCCCTGTCTGCGTCCTCGGCGAACCGGACCCGTATCGGTCGTCCCGCCGGCATACAGAGCCTCTCAGGCCCTGAAGCGGCCTTCATCGACGCACACACCGCCTGCTCCTTTTCGGGCAGCCTCACTTCTCCTTCTTTTCCCTGGTGCTCAAGGCCCTCGGGCTCTGTGCGGTCGACCAGTCCTTGACCTCGATGACCGACTCGGCCAGTTCATCGAGCTTGTCGAGCTTCTTCATCCTCTCGTATATCCTCACCCACGCGCACGGAATGTCGGGGCTCACCTCGCAGCGGCCGTCCTTCATACCGCCGCAGGGCCCGTTCAGCAGTCCCTTGGGGCACGTGGTGATCGGGCATATGCCGCCGGTCTTGTCGAGTATGCAGTCGCCGCACATCGAGCACCGCTCGTCGAAGACCTGAAAGCGCGTCATGTTCCCGAGGAAGAGCGAGTCATTGGTCGGGTAGACGGGCTTGTCCCCAAAGAGTTCGACCGCGCTCTGGGTGCCGGCGCCGCAGGACATGACGAGTATGCACTCCGCACTGTTCACCGCGTCCTTGTATGCCTTGAGCTCCTTCTTGGTCCCGAGCACCTGGCAGCCGGTCTTTGCAACGATGCCGCCGGTGACCTCCTTGCCTTCGGCCCTGAGGGCCTCTGCGAGCTCCTTCACCTCGTTCTCTCCGCCGGTGCCGCAGAGGGAGGCGCACTCAGAGCACCCTATGAGGAAAAAACTCTTGTAGTCCCTGATGTTGTCAAGCAACTCCTGAAAGTCCCGCTTCTTTGTTATGATCATAGTCGGCCTCCTTGTCCGGGTTGCGGATTCCTGCCTGCAAAGCAGTCAAGCAATGAGCTACATATCCTCGGCGGACCTCTCCGCAACGCAAAGAATTGAAATCTATGCCTTCAGGCTGTTCTTGGCAGCCTCGACCGTATTGTACATCAGCATGGCGATGGTCATGGGACCGGCCCCTCCGGGCACGGGCGTGATCCAGCCGGCCCTCTCCTTCGCCTTCTCGAACTCGACGTCACCGACCAGCTTGCCGCTCTCGTTGACGTTTATGCCTATGTCTATGACTGCTGCGCCCTCCTTGACCCAGTCGCCCTTGACCATCTCGGCCCTGCCCACGGCCACGCAGAGGATGTCGGCAGAGAGGCACTCGGACTTGAGGTCCGGCGTCTTGCTGTGGCATATGGTGACCGTTGCGTTCTTCCTGAGCAGCAGCATTGCAAGGGGCTTGCCCACGATGACGCTCCTTCCCACCACGACCGCCTTCTTGCCGGCAGGGTCGATCCCGTATGCATCGAGCATCTTCATGGCGCCGTGAGGCGTGCAGGGCACGAAGCCGGGCTCGTCGAGGAGGAGCCTGCCGAGAGCGTCCGGGCCGAAGCCGTCCACATCCTTGTCAGGGGATATCCTGTGCATCACCTCTTTCTCGTTCATGTGCTTCGGCAGGGGAAGCTGCACGAGAATGCCGTGGATCTCCGGGTTTGCGTTCAGGTCGTCGACGAGCTTGAGCAGTTCCTCCTGGGTGGTGGACTCCGGGAGCTTGTGGCCTACGCTCTTTATGCCGAGGGCCTCGCAGGTCTTCTCCTTGTTCGCCACGTACTTCTTGCTTGCAGGGTTCTCACCCACGAGGACCACCGAGAGGGCCGGGTTCACGCCCTTGGCCTTGAGCTCCTCGACCTCCTTCTTGAGTTCAGCCTTGATGTCCGCCGCCACCTTCTTTCCGTCGATAATAGTTGCTGCCATCAAAACCTCCTTTTTCTCTCTTTCATTCGAAATTCACCGCTCATGTATGCAGGCCGTCGCCGCCTGTGACCACCATTGCAGCACCCCCCCGGTTCCGCCGCCGTGCGGTGTCCCGGCCTGTTGTGCTGATGATCCGGGGGAAGACGGCAAACGGCCTCAGTCCCTCTTCTTGATCAGCTCCAGCATCTCCTCCCTCGTGGACTGCTTGCTCCTGAAGATACCCCTCACGGCGGAGGTCACGGTCCTCGCACCGGGCTTCTTGATGCCCCGCATGCTGAGGCAGAGGTGTTCCGCGTCGATTATCACCATCGCCCCCTTCGGCCGCAGGCGCTCCATTATCATGTCGGCAAGCTGGGCGGTCAGTCTCTCCTGGACCTGCGGCCTCTTTGCGAGCATCTCGAGCGCCTTTGCAAGCTCCCCTATCCCGACGATCATCCCCTTTTCAGGGATGTAGGCGATGTGGGCGCTGCCGAAGAAGGGCAGGAGATGGTGTTCGCAGACCGAGTAGAACGGGATATCCTTGAGCATCACCATCTCGTCGTGAGTCTCACCCTCTATGTGCTGCAGGAGGTCCTCCGGAGGGGTCTGTAGGCCGGAGAATATCTCCCTGAACATCGCGGCGACCCTCTGCGGGGTCCTGCGCAGCCCCGGCCTCTCGGGGTCCTCGCCGATCCCCTCGAGTATGAGCCTCACGCCTTCTTCTATCTTCTTCATGTCCATGGCACTTCGATACAGTATCAGGCGGCCTCACCCCGGCCACCTGCATCTCCCGCATCTATCACCCGCGCGTCGGTGACGACCTTGTCGACCCTGACGTCGTGCCCGCTGACAGGGACCTCCCCGACTATCTGCTCTTCATAGGCGAGGGCGACGAGCACGGGCCTGTGCCTGATACCGGCAAGGAGGCGGTCGTAGTAGCCGCCGCCATAGCCGAGCCTCCCGCCTCTCTCGTCGAAGGCGACACCCGGCATCACCACGAGCTCGGGCTCCCCGGGGGGCACCTCTACACACCTCTGCGGGTCGGGCTCCGGTATGCCCATGAATCCAGGGACAAGTTCGTCCACAGACCTCACGGCATAGAGCCTCAGTGCCCCTCTCGTCCTGTCCACCCTCGGCAGCACCACCCGCTTGCCCCGGCCCAGGGCGTCCCTTATGATCGGCCCTGTATCGACCTCAGACCTGAACGAGGCAAAGAGCATAACAGTGCCTGCACGCCTGTATTCCGCCAGTCCGGTCAGCCTTTCCTGTATCATTCTGTCCTTAACCTTTCTCTCTTCTAAAGGGATCGCGTCCCTCTTCATGATCACTTCAGCTCTTAACCTGCTCTTTTCTTTATACATAAACACATGAAAAGCTACAAACCACAGCTTGCTGTATTTTACCCCGGCCGAGGGATAAAAAAGCCTTGATATTCAGGAAGAAAGCGATGCGATAGACTCTGAACGGTTTCAATTATCACCTTTGTCTCACCAGGATGGTGAGCCGTGATAATCACCTCGGGGTCCCGGCCGAACACTGGGACGAGAATGAGTGAAGAGTCTATTATATCGCTTCAAAAACCTTATTATCACTGGCCCCTGATTTTAAAATCCTTCTCTATCAAGTTCTTCAGCTCCTCCACCTCTCTCACCGTTGCAGGGCTCTTCTCGAACGGGGGAGTTCCAGAGAGGTCCGCCTCCATGATCTCGGGGTTGAACCTCACCGAGCCCAGCAGGGTCATATCCCCGAGGGCCGAGCGGATGAACTCCTCGTCACTCCCGCTCCTCACCTTGTTGGCGACGACGTAAACGCGCCTGACCCCGAGGTCCGCCACCATATCCCTCACGGTCCTTGCGGTCTGTATGCTCCTCTGCCCGGGCTCGACGACGACCAGAAAGATGTCGACCCCTTCGGCGGTCCCCCGCGTGAGGTGCTCGATGCCCGCCTCCATGTCCACTATCACGACCTCGTCCCTCTCGAGCACGAGGTGCCTGAGGAGGGTCCTCAGGAAGACGTTCTCAGGGCAGTAGCAGCCTGAGGCCGCCTCCTTCGACTTACCCATGACGAGGAGGGTTATGCCGTCTATCCTGTAACCGAACTCATCGGGGATGTCAGAGACCCGGGGGTTCAACTTGAATATGCCCCCCATGCTTCCCGGCCTTGCACCCGTGCGCTCGGTGATCACATCGGTCAGCTCGGCTATCGGCCTAATGCCCTCGATCTCCTTCTGCGAGAGGCCGAATGCCTGGGCGAGGTTGGCGTCCGGGTCTGCGTCCACGGCAACAACACTTCTGCCTTCTCTTGCATAGAGATGGCTCAGAATAGCAGAAAGGGTGGTTTTACCCACCCCGCCCTTACCGGTTACGGCTATTTTCATAAGGGGAATTTTAACATTTAGGGGCGAAACGAGTCAAAGAAGACGGGCGGCCGGATGCGCAGCGCACCCGGCCCCGGGCTACCTGAACATTGCGTGGCACTGGTTGCAGCTCTTCTGCACGGCCGCGGCGAGTTTCTCGGCTGCGGCGGCGTCCCTGGATTCTATGGCCTTGCCGAGGTCCTTGAGCCTCTTCATGAAGAGGCCGTGCTTGTTCATGAAGAGATCGGGCTTGTCGGCGTTCCTGTGCGGCTTGAAGCCCATCATGCCCTTGGCGGCCTCTTCCATCTCGGCGACGGCCCCTCCGGCCTCCTTCCACTCCTTCTCCTTAAGCGCCTCGCGGGCCTCGGCCCAGTGTTCGGCGATCGTCTCCATGGTCTTGTGCTGCATCTTCATGTCCATGTTCTCCATCATCTCGTCCATCCTCGTCTCGGACGAGGACTCTTCGGACTCCTCGTGAGCGACCGCAGCCGCACCATACATCAACACGAGAGCGAAGATCACAAAAACCGCTGCTGATCTCATGGCAAGCCTCCTTTGGTTTAGTAACAGGGCCGCAAGGCCTTCACTTGAGCTCGGAAAACTCCACGAACTCGTCTATGCTGTAGACGGCGAGTATTCCTGCGCCCGTGGTACCGTGGTTGACGTTCGATATGATGATTTCCTTGATGCCCTCCACGTCCTTCTCCTCCGCGATTATCTCGATCTTGACGCGGTCGTGTATGTCGTCGTGGTAGAGGCGCACCTCCTTTCCGAAACCCTTCACGGAGGTGCAGGTGAAGGGTATCCTCCTCTCCTCGAACTCGGCGGTGAGCTTGTCGAACAGTGCACGCCTTATCACGGCCATTATCATCTTATGCATCATGTTCCTCCTTTTTGCCGCCGCGCAGGCCGAAGCCTTTCACGGCCGCGTATATTGCAGGGATCACGATCAGGGTGAGTATCGTCGAAGAGACCATCCCTCCGATCATGGGGGCCGCTATCCTGCGCATGGTGTCGGCACCAGCGCCCTCGCCCCAGAAGAGCGGAAGCAGTCCGGCTATGATGGCCGTGACGGTCATCATTATGGGCCTCACCCTCTCCGAGGTCCCTTCGATGAAGGCCTCGTAGAGGTCCTCCTTCGTGTTCATCCTGCCCGCGAGACGCCGCTCCTCATATGCGTGGTCTATGTAGATGAGGACGAGCACGCCGATCTCCGCGGCAACCCCTGCCAGGGCTATGAAGCCCACACCGACGGCGATACTCATGTTGTAGCCGAGGAAGTAGATGAACCAGATGCCCCCGAGTATGGCAAACGGCAGGGAGAACATGACGATTATGGACTCGCCCACGTTCCTGAAGTTGAAGTACAGCAGGAGGAATATGATCAGCAGCGTTATCGGCACGACAACGGCGAGCCTCTTGTTGGCCCTCTCCATGTACTCGTACTGTCCGGACCAGACTATGTTGTATCCGGGCGGCAGATCGACCTCGCGCGCGATGACCTCCCTTGCGTTCTTCACGTACGTGGCGACGTCGATGCCTGCAAGGTCTACGTATATCCAGGCACTCATCCTCGAGTTCTCGCTCTTTATGACCGGGGGCCCCTGCCTCACGCTGATCTTCGCCACCTGGGCGATCGGTATCTGTGCACCCGTGGGCGTGGTTATCAGCACGCGCTCGAGATCAGAGATGGAGTCCCTGAGCTCGCGGCCGTACCTGATGTTGACGGGGTAGCGCTCCAGTCCCTCGACCGTCTCGGTCACGTTCATGCCGCCGACTGCCGACTGTATGACGTCCTGCACGTCTCCCACGGTCAGGCCGTATCTGGCCGCAGCCCGCCGGTCTATCTCGTAGTCGAGGTAGTACCCGCCGACGACACGCTCTGAGTAGACCGAGAGCGTGCCGGGTATCTGCCTCACCACAGCCTCGATCTTCTCGCCGAGGGCCGAGAGCGTGTCGAGGTTGTCACCCATTATCTTTATGCCCACCGGTGTCTTGATTCCGGTGGCGAGCATGTCTATCCTCGTCTTGATCGGCATCGTCCAGGCGTTGGTTATGCCGGGCAGCTGTATCGCCTTGTTCATCTCGTCGACCAGCTCCTTCGGGGTTATGCGCCTCTTCTCGGGCCAGATCTTCGCAAGCGGGCGGCGTATGAAGTCTGGCCAGTCTGAGAAGAACCGCTTCACCTCCACCTCTCGCCACTCCTCTTCCGGCTTCAGCATGATGGTGGTCTCTATCATCGACAGCGGGGCCGGATCCGTGGCGGTCTCGGCGCGCCCTATCTTTCCGAAGACGCGTTCGACCTCTGGAAAGGTCTTTATGATCTTGTCCGTCTGCTGCAGCAGCTCCCTCGCCTTGGTTATGGATATCCCCGGCAGGGCGCTCGGCATGTAGAGGAGGTCGCCCTCGTAGAGCGGGGGCATGAACTCACCACCGATCTTGTCGAGCGGGAAGAAGACGTCCATCTTCTCGGCGAACGTCCTGACCGGGCCCTCGGGCAGTTTCTCGACCACGGCCGAACGGAAGGGCAGCAGTGTCATGACCAGTACGATGGCGACCAGTATGGTGACGGCCTTGTGGTGGAGCACCCAGCGGATCACCGGCTTGTACACCCATATGAGGAACTTGTTTACCGGGTTCTTGTCCTCTGGGCTGATCGCCTGGGGCCAAAGCAGAAGGAATGTGAGGGCGCCGAGGGAGACCGCCAGCATGCCTCCGAACGCACCGAGCGCTGACTGGGGGAAGAGGACGGAGATCAGCCACAGCAGCAGGCCGACAGCCACCGAGGCACCGGCTGCGACCGTCCTCTGCCTCCTCCTGCTCCACGCCTCGGGCAGGAGCGTGGTCCTGATGAAGTAGCCCATCATGACCGGCACGAGCGTCACGGCAAGGAGCGCCGCCCCTGCCATCGAGTATGTCTTGGTGAAGGCGAGCGGCCTGAAGAGGCGCCCCTCCTGGGCCTGCAGCGTGAATATGGGCAGGAAGGAGAAGGTTATTATCAGCAGAGAGAAGAAGAGCGCGGGGCCGACCTGCTTGGCCGCAATGGTGATGATGAGCCAGTGGTCCTTAGTCCCGTCCTCCTTCTCGATCTGCTTGTGGGCGTTCTCTATCATGACGATCGCCGCGTCTATCATCGCGCCTATGGCGATGGCGATGCCTCCGAGCGACATTATGTTGGCGTTGAGTCCCTGGAAGTTCATGACGATCAGGGCCATGAGTATGCCGACAGGGAGCGTGAAGATCGCCACGAAGGCCGACCTGAAGTGGAGGAGGAAAATTATGCAGACGAGCGCCACCACGATCGACTCCTCGATCAGCTTCACCTTGAGGGTCGAGACAGCGCGCTTGATCAGGTTCGACCTGTCGTAGACGGGGACTATCTCTACGCCTTCGGGAAGGCCCGCCTTGAGGCTCTCGAGCTTCGCCTTCACGCGGTCGATCGTCGCAAGGGCGTTCCCTCCGAACCTCATGAGCACCACACCGCCAGCGACCTCACCCTCACCGTCGAGTTCGGTTATGCCGCGCCGGAGCTCGGGGCCGAGGTGTACGTTGGCCACGTCCTTGACGAGAATCGGCGTCCCCTTGTCGTCCACGCCTATGGCTATGTTCTCTATGTCCTCTATTCCCTTGATGTAGCCGAGCCCCCTCACCATGTATTCGATCTCGGACATCTCGATCAGGCGCCCTCCGACGTCCTTGTTGGAACGCTTTATGGCCATCTTCACCTTAGAGAGCGGAATGTTGTATGCATTGAGCTTGTTCGGGTCCACATCCACCTGGTACTGCTTCACGAACCCGCCCACAGAGGCCACCTCAGAGACACCCTCGACAGAGGTGAGCTCGTAGCGGAGGTACCAGTCCTGAATGGAGCGGAGCTGTGCAAGGTCGTACTTGCCGGTCCTGTCCACGAGTGCATACTCGTAGACCCAGCCCACGCCCGTTGCGTCAGGGCCGAGCGACGGCGTCACCCCCTCGGGCAGGAGGCCGGACACGTAGTTCAGGTATTCGAGAACGCGGCTCCTCGCCCAGTAGAGGTCGGTGCCGTCCTCGAAGAGGATGTACACGAACGAGAAGCCGAAGAACGAGTATCCCCTGACCACCGTCGAGCCCGGGACCGCGAGCATTGCAGTGGTGAGCGGATAAGTGATCTGGTCCTCCACCACCTGCGGGGCCTGTCCGGGATACTTGGTGTATATGATCACCTGGACGTCCGAGAGATCGGGTATCGCGTCGAGCGGGGTCCTGGCCAGCGAGTATACGCCCCAGAGGATGATGAAGACAGTGGCGAGTATGACCAGGAACCTGTTTCTTATCGAGTATTCGATTATCTTTTCGAGCATCAGTACTTCTCCTCATTTCCGCATATGAGCATATCCTTGCCGAGATACGGATTCTGGACGTCTCCGGCCTTCTGCAGCCAGAACTCCTCTTTCATGGGGCAGAAGAAGAGCTTGACGCCGGCGGCGAGGGCGTCGGCCCTGCCCGTGCCCCTGACGTATGCGGCCATGACCCTGCTGAGGGCCGCAAAGGAGTCCCGCGCCTTCACGAGGTCTCCGGAGAGGAGGCCGTCGAGGGACTCCTCGATCGGACGTGTGATCTTCCGAAGACTCCCACCGGGGTCCGACTCCTTGAGCTTGCGCACGGTCTCGGAGAGGGCCCGGGCACCTTCGGCCACCCCGTCGGCAGACTCCTCGACGAGTGCGGCGTGTATGCGGAGATAGTCATCTACGGCCTCTCTCATCAGGGCGGCCTGCTCCTTGCCGAGCGCCGGATGGAGCATCTCGGTCTTCTTCTCCTTGCCGCCGTCCTTCCCAGGTTGTGGGGCGGCATCCTCTTTTTTCTTCTCCATGTCCATATCCATCTTCTGTGCCGCCTTCTTTGCAGCGAGCATCTTGGTGATGGCCTCTCTCAGGTTGCTCTCCGAGTCTATCAGGAACTGGCCCGAGACAACGGCGGTCTCACCCTCTTTCAGGCCTGAAAGGATCTGCACGAAGCCCTCGCCTTCGGGGCCGAGCTTCACCTCCTTGGGGAGGAACTTCCCGCCGCCGAGTGCGGTTATCACAATGTTGCGCACGCCGGTGCGTATGACCGCCTCGGAAGGCACGAGCACGGCATCATCGCTTATCTTCGACTTGACCACGACATCGGCATACATGTCTGGCTTGAGTTTCAGATCAGGGTTTTCGAACTCCATCCTGACCTGTACGGTCCTCGTCTTGCCTGAGAGATAAGGGTATATGAAGGCTATGCGGCCCTTGTACGTGACTCCCGGCTCATAGGGGAGCGTCATCTCCGCCTCCTGGCCGACCTTGAGGAAAGGGAGTTCGTATTCATAGAAGGAGACCATCACCCATACGCGCGAGAGGTCAGCGATGGTGTAGAGGTTCATCCCCGGCCTCACCTTCATGCCCTCGAAGACGTGCTTCTTTATGACCGTGCCGTATACGGGCGAGCGGAGGATCATGCTCTTCTGCACCTCTCCGCGCTCCTCGAGCGCCCTTATCTGCCCGGGGTCGATATCCATCAGCAGGAGCCTCTTCCGTGTGGACTCAAGCAGTGTGTCCGCACCCCTGACCACGTTCGCGAAGGCCGAGTCGGACGTCGCCTCCTTGTACTTGAGTGCCTGGAGGTACTCCTCCTGAGTGGCGACCAGCTCCGGGGAGTAGATGGAGAGGAGTTCCTGCCCCTCGCGCACATCCTCGCCCGTTGTGTCGACGTACAGCTTCTCGACCCAGCCGGCTATCTTCGTGTTGACATCCTTCACGAGCTCCTCGTCGTACGTTATGTAGCCGACGGCGCGTATCGTAGCTGAGAAGGGGCGCCTCGTCACCTTCGCGGTCCTGACGCCCATGTTCTGCACCGTGACGGGGTCTATCTTGATCGCGCCCTCGACCTCGTCCTCGACCTCGTCCTCGTAGACGGGGATCAGGTCCATGCCCATCGGCGACTTGCCCGGCTTGTCACTGATGTAGGTGGGATCCATCGGAGCCTGCCAGTACTTGATCTTCCTCTTCGGCTTCGAGGCGTCCTCTCCGCCCTCACCGCCGGCCGCAACCTCGGTGGCGGTCGAGCCGGGCTTCTCACCGCCCCGGGAGGCAAACCACAGAACTCCCGCCAGCACCAGCAGTACCAACAGAACGCCTGCAACGACCTTTCTTCCTTTAACTGCCATATCTATCTCCTCCGTGTATTTTCATTATCCTGCATACGGGCCGGCGGACCGCCGCTAAAACAGCCTCCTGCCGACCGCCGCCTCGAGCTCTGCAAGTTTGTTTTCATGGTCGGTTATGAGCCGGTAATAATCTATCTCGTAATTGTACAGCGTTATCTGGTTGTTGACCAGTGTGACGAAGTCCACCTTGTTCACCTTGTATCCGGCGATGGCCGACTCGAGGGACATAGTGCTCTGCGGGATTATCCCGGTCCTGAACAGGTCGATCTGCTGCCGGTACTCCTCTATATCCGTGAGGATGTCCTTTATCTGGAAGAGGAGGTTGTTCTTCATCGCATTGTACTGCTCGGTCGCCTTCCTTATGTTGGCCTCCTCTTCGGCCACCTTCCTGCTCTCCTTCGTCTTGTACCAGAGGGGGATGTTCACGGTCACAAAGGCTGAGACGAAGTCGGTCCTCTCAACCGCTGCACTGTCGTCACGCTGGCCGTAGCCTATGCCCACATCGAAGTCCGGGTAGAAGTCCTTCTTTGCAAACTCGTGGGCGAACCTGTAACGCTCTATCAAGTGCCCAAGCCCGAGCAGGACCGGCCTGCTCTCGACGGCTATCTTCTGAAGGCCTTCGAACGTCAGGTTGAAGCCCGTCTGGGATATCTCCTCGACATCCTCGAACGGCATCTGCGTGGGGCGGTTCAGAAGCGTGTTCAGGCGTGCCACCAGTGTCTGCCTCTTCTGCCTCAGGGATATCAGGCGGTCGATCATCCTCGAGAGCTCCACCTGCGACTTGAGCACGTCCTGCTGCAGCCCCTTGCCCACGGCATACTTGGTCTCGGCGATCTTCACGAACTCCTCGAGGAGTTCCCTGTTGTTCTCGGTTATCTCTATCGCCTTGTCTATGAACGAGAGGTTGTTGTAGACGACCTTGACCCGCTTTATGATCTCGTTCTTCTTCTCAAGGTACTCTTTCTTCACGATCTCCAGTTCCTGCTCCGCCATGGCCCCCTTGAGGGAGAGTTTGCCGGGAAACGGAAGCTTCTGCATGAGCGATATCTGTTTCTGGGTCATGGGCTCCTGGTTCAGCCTGAAGCTGTCGAGCGGAACATTGACGATCGACAGTTTCAACCTCGGGTCGTCGAGGGATTCGGCCTGCGGGGGCCTCTCCTCGTAGGCACGTATCTTCTCCTCGTACGCCTTGAGCTCCGGGTTGTTCTCAACCGCCTCTTCTATCAGTCTCTCGACCTTTCCCTTGTACTCCGGCTCCTCGGCAGGAGCCGGAGCTGCAACGATCGTCGTTATCGCAAGAACGACCGACACAAGAAGCGCGAAATGCCTTTTCGTATCCATAGGTGTCGGACCCCTGTCACTTTGCATCGATACTGAACGTTATCTTTTCGGGCTCTCCGCCCGGCCTCGTGAAGCTCACGCCGACACTCCATCGCCCGGCCATCGCCAGCTTCAGCACCGCTGCGTAACCGCCGTCCCTGCTCTCTGCAGTCACCTTGTACCTCATGGCCGGCATGGACGGCATGAAGTAGTCGAGCTCGACCTTCGCGTCCGTGATCGGTGAGCCGTCCGCACCCAGCAGCTCGAGCGCAATCTCGTTGCTTCCAACTACGGGGTTCTCCATCGAGACCTTCACGGTTACGTCACCCGACTTCTTCGAGACACTGAACCCATCTGCATACGCAATCGCGGGCAGCAGAACCAGACCTAAAAAAACAACGAACATCTTCTTCATCCTTACCTCCTCAGGACAGTCATTTTTCAGGTTGTATTAAACATGAAGATTGTGAATACAGTATGAAGGAAATGTGAAAAAATGTCGGAAAAACGAAAGAAACCGGGACCGTCACCTATCACCCCCTCCATCGCCGGGCCATCGTGCCCGTGTCCTCAGGCCTCGACGCCCTACATTATAACCGAATTGAAAGACAGACGGTGATATCAATTTTCACCGTTGACTGCTATTATATATCTATCGATCATATTGATCAATATTGAGAAAGGGGGTATCCTCCTGCCGCACCCTGAGCCTGACTTCATATAAACTTCACACTTTTCCTGTACGGTTA
>Ga0256830_1001801_pt1 | contig 14786 bp, 18 predicted proteins | sample 128326metaG_FD_190537 | JGI IMG/M metagenome (GOLD analysis project Ga0256830, IMG submission 190537) | Hydrothermal vent microbial communities from Lau Basin, Pacific Ocean - 128-326 | ecosystem: Environmental > Aquatic > Marine > Hydrothermal vents | place: Pacific Ocean: Lau Basin | collected... | reverse complement strand
GCGATGGAACAGAAGCCGCTGTGGATCGCAGACCGTGAACCTTTGATCTACCCGCCCCAGGCAGCTTCCCCGCCGCCCGGTTGAGTTTCCCAATCCGGTTACAGCTGATCGATGGACTGTTTGAACTGTGCCAGGGCCTGGCCGCGGTGGCTGATCGCGTTTTTGACTTCAGCGGGCAGTTGTGCCGATGAGCATTGGTGGGTGGGTACCCAGAAGACCGGGTCATAACCAAAGCCGTTGTCGCCCTGCGGCGCGAACAGGATACGGCCTTCCCAAGTGCCTTGGTAGACTTTCGGTGTCGGGTCCTGGGGGTGGCGCAGATAGACGATCACACACTGGAACCGCGCGCTGCGCTGTGGTTCAGGGATGTCCTGCAGTGCCTCGAGCAGCTTTTGCAGGTTTTCCTGGTCGGACGCACCGGGTCCCGCATAGCGTGCTGAATAGATCCCCGGCGCACCGTCGAGTGCATCGACCTCCAGCCCGGAGTCATCGGCGATCGCGGGCAGCCGGGCCAGGGCCGAGGCATGGCGTGCTTTGATCAACGCGTTTTCGATGAAGGTCAGCCCGGTTTCCTCTGCGTCGGTGACCGCGAACTCGGACTGCGGCACCGCGGTAAGACGTGCGCCGTCGAGAATGGCCTGGAGTTCACGTAATTTGCCCTGGTTGTTGCTGGCGAGAACGATTTTTTTCATTGCCGGGTTCAGCCTGTGAGCTCGACCGCCAGTGCGTCACGTTGTGCCGCGAGCAGTGTGGTGATGCCGCTGCTGGCATAGTCAAGCATGGTGTTGAGTTCCTGCATGTCGAACGCATGCCCTTCTGCGGTACCCTGTACCTCGATAAACTGTCCCTTGTCGTTCATGACCACGTTCATGTCGGTTTCCGCGCTGGAGTCTTCGGCATAGTCCAGGTCGAGTATCGCGGCGCCCTGGTAGATACCGACCGATACCGAGGCCACCTGGCTGTGCAAGGGGTTGGTGTCGATACGGCCTTCACGCAGCAGGTACTGAACTGCGTCGGCCAGTGCGACATAGCCGCCGGTGATCGAGGCGGTGCGTGTGCCGCCATCCGCCTGGATCACATCACAGTCGATGATGATCGAACGTTCTCCTAACAGCCGGGTATCGGTGACCGCGCGCAGCGACCGCCCGATCAGACGCTGAATCTCCATCGTGCGCCCGCCCTGTTTGCCACGCGAGGCTTCGCGGTGCATCCGGCTGCCGGTGGAGCGGGGCAGCATCCCGTATTCTGCGGTGACCCAGCCTACCCCCTGGCCGCGCAAAAAAGCGGGTGCCCGGTCTTCGATCGACGCGGTGCAGATCACCTTGGTGTCGCCGAATTCGACCAGGACCGAGCCTTCGGCGTGCTTGGTATAGCCGCGGTGGATCCTGACTTCACGCATCTGGTCTTGCTGTCTGCCACTTGGTCTCATGATATTCCTTAGCATGTCAATTGCGAATCGATCGCCGGGAGGACAGTATAACAAAACCGGAGAGTTATTTTTTGTTGAATTCCTGCTGATAACGTGACCAGGCTGTCTCGATCTCCTGGACTGCGCGTTCGAGCTCGGATGCAGGCCCGGTGGCGTTGGTCTCGCTGCCTGCCGTGCGGTGCGTGGTCACTGCATCGATCAGTTTGAACACCACGGCCGAGACATTGTCGCAGTGAGGGTAGTTGCGCCGGGTGACCTGCTCCATCAGTGTCTCCAACTGGCGTTCGAGATTCCGGCAGCTGCCGAGGGCATGAAAGTCTGACGCCGGCGTGGACTGCCAGAGCCCATCGGTACACAACAGGAGTACATCGTTCTGCAGCAGAGGCACTGGGGGCTGGACGCTGATGTGCGGGAATTTTTTGTTGATGCCCAGGCAGCTGGTGACATAGTGACGCATCGGATGGGTACGGGCTTCGGTACTGCTCAGTGCGTTGTGACGTACCAGGTGGGCGACATAGGAATGATCCTCGGTACGAAAGAGAATCTCGTTGGCGCGTAGATGGTACAGCCGGCTGTCGCCACAGTGGGCCCAGCTGGCCCGGTTTTCGTGGACCAGGCAGCAGACACAGGTCGTACACGGAGTCTGTACCCGGTTTTCGCCGAGCAGGCGGATTTCAGCGTGGGCATACTGGATCGAACGCCGCAGAAAATCCACTTCCCCCATGGCGGTGATGTTGGTGTGCTGAAAGGCGTCGCTCATCACGTCGATGAATTTCTGTGCCGCGAGTTCGCCTCTCTTCCTGCCCCCCATGCCGTCAGCGAGCAGCAGCAGTATCGTGTTGTTTTTTTTCAGGATTGCACAGCGGTCCTGGTTGCTGGCACGGTCTCCAAGGCGGCTGGACTGGACGGCGACATACTTCATCAGCAGGAACGCTTCAGTTTGCGTGGTTCCGCTGCCGTGCTGACCGGAAACAGTTCCGGGCTGTGTTCCCACAGGTCGGAGACATCCTGTGGCCGCAGTTCCGGATCGAGTTCCATGCACCAGTCGATGACGCGCAGCAGTTTCAGTGGATAATGTTTTTTGTACAGTTGTTCCATCGGCACCAGTGTTTCGCATTCGTGCCGGCTGTGTGCAGACAACGGCGGCTTGCCGGTGATGCATGAGCGCATCGTCGCGCCGATTGCATACAGGTCGGTCCAGGGGCCGACATAGCCGGTACGGTTGTATTGTTCGATCGGTGCATAGCCGCTGGTCAAGACATGCCCGGGCTGATGCAGGCGGCTGAGTTCACGCCGGTGCACCGAGCCGAAATCCAGCAGCAGCGGCAGCCCACCGGGCCGGATATGGATGTTGCCAGGCTTGATGTCCAAGTGCAGGTAGCCGTTGTCGTGGACCTCTTTCAGCCCTTCCAACAGCGGTGGGAATACGGTCAGCAGAAACTTTTTGCTCAGCATGCCATCGTGCCGCTTGATATAGGCCTCGAGGTTTTTGCCCTTGTGGTATTCCATGACGAGATAGACAGTGCCGTTGGCACGGAAGAAGTTGATGACGTTGACGATATGCGGATGCTTGAGATTGCTGAGCGTACTTGCTTCCTGGAAAAACAGCATACGGCCCTTGCGCAGTAATTTTTCAGCCGTGCTGGAGATGGGTACGACCATGTTGTTGCGCAGACGCTTGGCTTGTGACTTTGGCAAGTACTCCTTGATGACTACCTTGTTGCGGGTCTGTTTGTCGATCGCAAGATACACGACACTGAAACCACCTGCGCTGATAGGTTTTACGACAATATAGTGGTCCAGTAATGTGCCACTGGGTAAGCAGTCCTGTGGGGTTGCCATTTGCGTCTATTCACCCGCTGAGTATAAAGTCTACATTCGTCCTGTTGTCTGTCGGCCTTGTTACACCGTCTGCAGCCTCAGGTTGTAAAATATCTGTTCCTGCATTGCAGGGAGCTGTTACACTTGTAACTGGCTCGGAACTTCTGCCATGAACCGTTCAGAGCCTGTGTTGGGGTTATCGGTGTCCCCCGGGCACCTGTTTCTTTTACATTACTGCGGTTGGTGTTTTTTGTGATGCTGATAATGAATACATTACAGCGGTGCCCGTTAATCTGTTATCGGCAAAACTGGAAGGTGACTTGATATGATTCGGAGCATGACCGCCTACGCGCGAGGCCAGGTGGAGTTGGAACCGGGTGTGATTACCTGGGAGCTGCGCTCGTTGAATGCCAGGTACCTGGAAGTACACATGAAGCTGCCGGAAGAATGGAGGCCGCTCGAGGTCAAGGCGCGTGAGCTTATTGCCGGTGTACTCAGACGCGGCAAGGTGGAATGCAATTTTCGTTTCCAGCGTAACAGCAGCGAGGCGCCAAACCTTGTTCTCAATGAGGCTTTGGTGCGAAAGCTGGCCGAACTGAGTGACCAGGTGGCACAGATGAACATGGGGGCCACGGCGCCGAGCAGTATCGACGTGCTGCGTTGGCCGGGGATGGTGATCGAGGAGGAACAGGACTGGTCGTCACTCAACGATGAAATTCTTACCGTGCTGAAAAGTACGCTGGATGAACTGGTCAGGATGCGTGAGAGTGAAGGCCGGCGCTTGGGCGAAACGATCCTGGAACGTTGTACCCAGGTAGGTGAACTGTCACGCAAAGCACGGGAATTTGCCCCGGCAATACGTAGTGGATTGAAGCAACGGCTGTTGAAGCGGCTGGCCGAACTCAGTATGAAGGTCGATGATGAGCGCATGGAGCAGGAGATCGCGATGCAGTTGCAGCGTCTCGATGTCGACGAGGAACTGGACCGCCTGGACAGCCATATCGAAGAAGTCAGGAAAACCCTGCAGCGGTCTGATTCGATCGGCAGAAAACTCGATTTTTTGATGCAGGAGCTCAACCGCGAGGCCAACACGCTGGGCGCCAAGGCGGCCAGCCTGGACATCACCGAGATATCGGTTGAACTCAAGGTGCTGATCGAGCAGATGCGTGAGCAGGTACAGAATATCGAATAACAGTTTTTCATGCACGGAGTCACTATGCAAAAGCAGCCATGCAGCCAAGGGTCAGCCTGCCCAGGAAATCTCTACGTCGTCTCGGCACCATCAGGGGCCGGTAAAACCAGCCTGGTCAAGGCGCTGCTGGAGCGAGACCGCCAGGTGACGGTCTCGGTGTCGCATACCACGCGTGCGCCCAGGCCGGGTGAGCAGCATGGCAAGGATTATTATTTTATCAGTGACGAGGAATACCAGGCACTGCTCGACAGCCAGTCGTTTATCGAGACCGCCAGGGTGTTCGACTATTACTACGGGACCGAGCGCACCCAGGTCCAGCAGAAGCTCGACCAGGGACTGGATGTGATTCTTGAAATCGACTGGCAGGGTGCGCGGCAGGTCAGGGCGAGTTACGATGGCGTGATGTCGATCTTTATTCTGCCGCCTTCCCGGCAGGCGCTCGAGTCGCGGCTCCGGGGCAGGGGGCAGGACAGCATGGAGGTCATTCAGCGCCGGATGCGTGATGCACGCAGTGAGACTTCGCATTACCAGGAGTATGACTATCTCGTGGTCAATGACGACTTTGATCTCGCACTCGAGCAGCTGGCCGCCGTTTTTACCGCCAACAGGTTGAGGTACCCGGTCCAGGCGGTGCGCTTGCAGCACCTGCTCGACAGTTTGTTGGATTATTCTGCGGATTAACGTAGAATAAGAAAGTAGAGGCGGCACGCCTCGTGGCGGATGTTTCTGCTGTAGTAACTGGATAACTTGCGGGAAGCACGGCAGCTGTCAGCTCCGGAACACAGACCGGCCGGCGTTCCCGATGCAACGTGATTTTGGAGATCAGAATGGCTCGAGTAACTGTGGAAGACTGCTTGGAACACGTGGACAACAGGTTTCAGCTGGTGCTGGTGGCCAGCAAACGGGCCAGGCAACTGGTGCAGGGAAAGGAACCTTTGCTGCCATGGGAGAATGATAAACCCACAGTGATGGCGTTGCGTGAAATCGCAGAGGGCTATATCGACGCTTCGGTGCTGGACGAGGACAGCATGGCTGCGGAGGAGGCCCAGCCTGGCGAGAACCCGTCCGAACTCAAAGAGGTGATCGAGGCATTGCCCAGTAATCAGTAACGGAGTTTTTCAGCGGCACAGCAGGACGTCTAATACCCTTGTTCGGGCGACTTCTGAATCAGATCAGAGTTTCCGTGTTTTTTATATGGGATAGCGTTGACTGCAGACCAGCTAACAGAATACCCGAATTTTTTTCGTGTAAGCGATTTATGCAGCTTGCTCGAATCTTATTTATCCGAAGAACAAGTCAAAGAAGTCTATAGAGCCTACCTGTTCGGTGCCGAGGCACACGATGGGCAGCACCGGAAGTCCGGTGAACCCTACATTACCCACCCGTTGGCGGTTGCCAAGATCCTGGCCGATATGCGCATGGACTACCACAGCATCATGGCGGCAGTGCTGCATGATGTCATCGAAGACACGGAAACCGTAAAAGAGCATATTCAATCGGATTTCGGCGAGGAAGTTGCGGAGCTGGTCGATGGGGTCAGCAAGATTACGCAGATCCGTTTCAATTCCGATGCCGAGGCGCAGGCCGAAAACTTCCGCAAGATGATGCTGGCCATGGTGCGTGATATCCGTGTGATCCTGATCAAGCTTGCAGACCGGTTGCACAATATGCGTACCATCGGCGTGATGCCGCCAAACAAACGCCGCCGGATTGCGAAAGAAACACTGGAGATCTATGTGCCGCTGGCAAACCGCCTGGGGATGAATACGATGCGCCTGGAGCTGGAAGACCTGGGGCTGGCGGCGCTCTACCCGACACGGGCCAGGGTGCTGCGTGAGGCGGTGGTCAGGGCGCGTGGGAACCGCAAGGAAGTGATCAAGAAAATCGAGACCAGTATCAAGCGCCGTCTGCACCAGGAGAACCTGACCGGCGAGGTGATCGGGCGCGAAAAGCATCTTTACAGTATCTACAAGAAAATGAAAGACAAGCGCCTTGCCTTTCAGGAAGTGTTCGATGTCTATGCCTTTCGCATTATCGTCGACCGGGTCGATACCGCCTACCGGGTGCTGGGTGCGATGCACAATCTGTACAAGCCGGTCCCCGGACGTTTCAAGGACTATATCGCAATTCCCAAGGCCAATGGTTACCAGTCGCTGCATACGGTATTGTTCGGACCGTACGGGGTGCCGATCGAGATCCAGATCCGTACCGAGGAAATGGACAAGGTGGCCGAATCCGGTATTGCGTCGCACTGGCTGTATAAAACCTCGAATACCAATGTCAGCAACACCGAGGCCAATACCCGCAAATGGCTGCACAATGTGCTCGAGATCCAGAAAAGCGCAGGCAACTCGATGGAATTCATCGAGAACGTAAAAATCGACCTGTTTCCCGACGAAGTCTATTTGTTTACCCCGAAAGGCGAGATCCTGGTATTACCGCGTGGCGCCACGGCGGTGGATTTTGCCTATGCCGTGCATACCGATATCGGCAACACCTGTATCGCCTGCCGTATCGACCGGCGCCTGCTGCCGCTGCGCACGCCGCTGTTTACCGGTCAGACAGTGGAAATCATTACATCCGAAGGCGCAACGCCGAATCCCGCCTGGCTCAACTTCGTGCATACCGCCAAGGCACGTTCCAATATACGTTCCTACCTGAAGAACCTGCAACAGGAGGAGGCGGTCAAGCTTGGGCGGCAGATGCTGGACCGGGCCTTGTCCAGAATTTCCAAGCCGTTGGATGAGTACAAGAAAAAGGAGATCAAGCCGGTATTGAAGGAGTACAACTACAAAAAATTGAAACACCTGCTTGCCGATATCGGTCTTGGTAACAAGCTGGCCCCATTGGTGGCACAGAAATTTATCCAGGACGAGGAGCGCACCAAGCTTAAACGTAAAGAAAGGAAAAAGCTCAAAAGCAAGACGGTCGAGCCGCTGCTGATCAAGGGCACCGAAGGCATGGTGGTCAGTTTTGCAAAGTGCTGTCATCCGATTCCGGGGGATGCGATTATCGGGTTTGCGACGACCGGCAAAGGCATCGTGATCCATACCGATGCCTGCAAGAACCTTGGGGACTACAAAAAAGCCCGCGACAAGCTGGTCGAGGTGGATTGGGAACCTGGGATCGACCGTGATTTCCTGGCCGATCTGCGCCTCGATGTGGCCAACAGGCGTGGTGTGCTGGCGGTGATCGCGGCGTCCATCTCCGAGATGGATTCGAACATCGAAAACATCGCGATGGCGGAACGTGACGGCATCACCACGTCGATGGACATTACCCTGACCGTGCGTAACCGTCGACATCTGGCGAGAATTATAAGAAGATTACGGACCAACCGGTCTGTGACCAAGATTGCCCGGCGCAAAGGTTGACGGGCGGCTTGCAGCAGACGGTCGCCCTGGAATCAACCCTACAGGAGTCTGCAGTGAGTAAAGAAATTATCAGTACCCCGAATGCACCCCAAGCGATTGGCACTTATTCCCAGGCGGTCAAGTCCGGCAGCACGGTTTACCTGTCAGGGCAGATTGCACTGGACCCGGCGACCATGGAAATAGTCGGTGAGCAGGATATCGCCGCGCAGATTCACCGCGTATTCAAAAATCTGTCGGCAGTCGCCGTTGCAGCCGGCGGTACGTTGTCTGACATCGTCAAGCTCAATATCTACCTGACCGACCTTGGTAATTTTCAGACCGTCAACCAGGTCATGGCGGAATATTTTACCGAGCCTTATCCAGCCCGGGCCGCGGTGGGTGTCGCGGCGCTGCCCAAGGATGTCGGCGTGGAAATGGATGCGGTGATGGAGCTTTGACAGCGCGCCATCCGCTGATAAAAAAGGGGCCGAACCTATAATTCGATTTACTCCTTACTAGAAGTAAATTGAGCTATAGGCCAGCCCCTTTGTGTGGCTGCACGCTCTGCCTTGGACCCTTTTGCTGAAGCAAGGTTCGCTGATCGCTGTTCTGCTTCAGGATCCTGAGTCTGAGAGCCACACGGAAATCCCGGCAAACAATCCTGTGATGCCTCCAAGTACAGCGCCGATGAATCCCATCAAGCTGGCACCGACCGCCGCCGCGATCAGGCCGGCAAGCAGGATACAGCAAAAGTACAGGATCGCCGGGTTGTAGTGGTGATTGCTCAACATCGGTCTTGCCTCCGGTTTCAGCGGGCACTGTGCAGTGCCCGCTGGATACCTGTGTGTCGGATTTTAGTACTCGATGGTTTCTTCTGTTTCCACGGTGGTGCCGTCAGGATAGACTTCGACGGTGCCATGTGGAGCCGGTGCATGTGTTTCGTACTCTGAGTAGTGCCTGTTGCGGTGAGAGTTGGCAATCGCACCGAGGATACCCAGGCCGATAATGGTGTTACGGATACGTACATGTTTCTTTCCGGCGGCTGCCTGATCGATAGTCGCGATATTTGCTGCGACCAGTGCAATCGTTGCTACCACAGCAGTTTTTATTGACTTTTTCATGGTGACCTCCAAAGCGTTTGCTAGAATGATAAACTCTGTTTAGCTTGTGTTTAACTCTGTGTCGCAGCGCCGGGGATGAGGGTTCATACAAAAAACAGTTTTATCGTGTTGTTGCCGGTCTGACTTTACCCAGTTGAAAAACCAGGTTTTTACTACGGAATTGTACCTGTTCCGGCCATGACTGGCCGTCAGCCGGGTTTGCGGTCCGCGGTACACTGCTGACCTTGGCAGCCATGGCGCAACGCCACCGCCTCGTCAGTGGTGTGCCACCTCGGCATCGCGGTAGTGCGAATCGATCCAGCATCGTGGAAGTGCTTCGCCTGAACAGAAAACCAGGCCGGTTTTTGTAAAACGTTGAGGATCGGGAAGCTCTTCACCTACGTTGAAACGGCCGGTAAAGTCATTCAGTTCAGGATTGATCAACTCCTGGATGTTCAACACTTCGACCAGATGCCCTGTTTGCCTGTCTTTTAGCAACATAGGAACCTCCACTTGCGTTCTGTTATATTGTCTCGTATTTCCGTCATATTTGGAATGATCCAGGTCAAGGCAGCCGGGTTTGCTTTTAACGCCTGTTTGTTTGTGTACGCATCGTCCCTGAACGGCGGGTGGCACGAGGCCTGTTCGAGGCAGGTGCCCAAGCCCCTGTGCCAGTTGTAAAATGTGCCGGCGTGCGGTTGTGCATTGTCTGGGCAGCCGCTATGATAGTCAGCATTGTCATAGTTTCTGGAGAGTTGGTGATGAAGAAAGTAGTCATGTTGATTTTGGTTTCAGGTGTGCTGTTTCTGGCAGGTTGTACCTGGGTCAAACTGGAAAAGACTGCGCGGCAGGTGGATGTCGTCAAACCCCGCTATGTCAAGAGCTGTGAATATCTCGGTATGGTCAGCGGCAAGGTGTTCACCGGCGCGATCGGGATCAATCGCAGCGCCAGAAAAATCACCGAGGAAATACAGACCATCGCGCGCAACAATGCAGCCGATATGGGGGGTGACAGTATCGTGCCGGCATCGCGTATCGTCAATGGCAGACAGAAGTTCAAGGTCTACCGCTGTGGGCACTGAGTGGACGGAGCTGTGCCGTGTCGTACCGGCATGCCTGAGAGAATTAGACTGACACCAAAACCCTGGTCCTGTCCAGGGTTTTGTCGTCCTGGCCTCGAGGAAATTGTGTGATGTTGAAACTGAACCGGCTGTATCCCTGCTTGCAGGCGGTCAGTCTGCTGCTTGCTTGTGTGCTGTCTGCCGCTGCCGTTGTGCAGGCCGCAGTGGTGAAAAAGCCGCCGGGTTATGCAGTGGCTTCAGCGCATCCGCTGGCGACCCGCGCCGGCCTGGAGATCATGCGTAAAGGTGGCAATGCCTTCGATGCCGCGGTTGCGGTTTCCGCGGTGCTCGCGGTGGTCGAGCCGTACAGTTCAGGACTTGGCGGCGGCGGATTCTGGTTACTGTACCAGCAGCAGTCACAGCGCAGCGTGATGATCGACGGGCGTGAAAAGGCGCCGCTGGCGGCGCACAAGGCGATGTACCTGGACAGCAATGGCAATATCAGGAAAGGGGCGTCGATCAATGGCCCGCTGGCGGCAGGTATTCCGGGGCAGCCGGCAGCGCTGGTACATATTGCCCGGCGCTATGGGCGCCTGCCACTGACAGTCACGCTGGCGCCGGCCATCAGGCTGGCCGAGCAGGGCTTCAGGGTGGACAGGATTTACCGGCGGATGGCCGCTTTTCGACGTAAAGCGCTGCGGGCGTCGAAAGATGCTGCACGTATTTTTCTACGCCAGGGGAAGGTTCCTGACGAGGGGACGCTGATCGTTCAGCAGGACCTGGCTGCGACCTTGCGATCGATCGCGGCGCATGGCAACAAGGGGTTCTATGCAGGAGAAGTTGCGCGCAAGCTGGTTGCAGCCAGCAAAAAGCATGGTGGTGTGTGGACCTTGCAGGATCTTGCCGGTTACCGGGTCGTCGAACGCCGGCCTTTGCAGCTGCGCTATAACCGGCTGCGGATCACCACCGTGGTGCCGCCGTCGTCCGGCGGGATAGTCATCGCGCAGATACTGAATATGCTGGCTGCGAAAGCGGGCAGAGGATTCGACAAGCTTGGCACGGTGCAGCGGATTCACCTGCTCGTCGAGGCCATGCGCCGTGCCTACCGTGACAGGGCACGTTACCTGGGGGACAGCGATTTCGTCAAGGTCCCGGTCAAAAGGTTGAGCAGCCGGCAGTATGCCAGGCAGTTGGCTGGTGATATCCTGCCGGGCAGGGCCACCCCGAGCAGCCGGCTGCCGGTCTCCGGCAATGCAGCCAAAATTCGCCACCACACCACGCATTTTTCGATTATCGATCGCCAGGGTAACCGTGTCGCCGCCACACTGAGCATCAATTACCCGTTCGGGTCGGGTTTTGTGGCTGCAGGGACAGGGGTGCTGCTGAACGATGAGATGGATGATTTTTCCAGCAAGCCGGGCAGCCCGAACGTCTATGGGTTGATCGGTACGCAGGCCAATGCGATTGCTCCCGGCAAGAGGCCGTTGTCGAGCATGTCGCCCAGTTTTATCGAATCGGACAGCAGGGTGGCGATTGTCGGCACACCCGGTGGGAGTCGAATCATTACCATGGTGTTACTGGCGATCCTGGATTTCGAGCGTGGCGCGAGTGCGGCGCAGATTGTCGCCGGCAAACGTTACCACCATCAATACCTGCCGGATGTCATTCAGCATGAGCCTGGTGCTTTTAGCCCCAGTGTCGAACGGGGACTGTTGAAAAAAGGACATAAGTTACGGAAAATCGAATCCGGCTTTGGTAATATGCAGATCATTGTATGGGACAAAAACAACGACAGCCTGGATGTTGCCAGTGATCCGCGCGGTATCGGTAAGGCCGAAGCGGTTGAATAGACAGTTCACACAGGAATTTTTCGGGAGGAGACAGCGATGAATGCACTGAGAGCTCTTTTTCTTACGATGGCTGTTTTTATCTTGCTGGGGATCTGGCTGACGGGGTTCGCCAACGTGCATTGGTTTCTGTATGTGCCGCCGGCGATGCTGGCATTTGCCGGGATTACCGGGATCTGCCCGGGGCTGAAGATTTTACGTAAACTCGGCTTGAAAGACAGCCCGCTGTAGCACGCAGCAGTGGCAGGCGGTGTTTGCGTGTGGTCAGACGTAGTGTTTTGCTTTGGGCAGTCCCAGTTTCCGGTTGCGCGCCTGCTGGGTCACGACACCACGGATTCTGTAGTTTGACACCAGCTTGATCTCCGGGTGCTTGGGGTTTTCAGCGATCAGGTAGGCCTGTTCGTCACGCACTTCGAAGCGCCGGAAGTACACCTCACCTTCGTAGTCTGCAACGACATAGGAGCCATGCGTGTGGGGATAGTCCGGATCGATGATGATCACTGCACCTTCCTTGAACTCAGGTTCCATATGATCACCGTAGACCATTAGTGCGAAGGGCGCACGCCTGGCACAGCCGCCTTCATCCATCATGTCGTTGTGCATGGTTGTTCCTGTTTCCTGGTAACGATTAAAATATAGCGGTTATTGGGTTCGGGTAAACAAGGGTGCAATATAAACAAAAACGGCAATGAATTCAATCGACCGCCGTGGTTGGTGGTCGTGTCACGGAGACAGTAGCAGCAGTATTGCTGTGGAAACAGTGTAGACCAGAGAGGAGAACTGGGGTGAGCGTATCAGAACAAAAAAGGGTTAGTGTAATAAAGTTTGGATTTATCGGGATATTTTTCGGGTTGTCGCTGATCACCAGTGCCGTGCTGGCCAGCCAGACAGTGCAACTGGTGGTGTTTCAACGTACCAGCGAACCGATACCGGAAACACAGAATGCTCTCAACCTGTACCTGGGGGACATTACCCAGGGGCAGGTCCTGCTGTCGGTGGGCGAACACACTACCAGCGATATAGTCAAACGGATCTCGGTCACGCGGGGAGACATAGTGCGCTTCGAATACCAGACCCGCAGTTACAGTATGAAGATACTGCGGCTGGTCAACCGCCTGACCGGGCCGGATTTCGCGGTCATCGAGTTGACTTACTGATGCCGGCCGTGCTCAGGTCTGGCACTTGCTGCAGTAAAAAGTATTGCGCTGGTTGGCATATACATTTTTGATCGGTGCCGTGCAACGCGGGCAGGGTTCCCCGCTGCGGCCATAGACCTTGAACTGCAGTGCAAAGTAACCGGGCTGGCCGTCGGTGCCGGTAAAATCGCGAATACTGGAACCGCCGCATTCGATTGCCTGGGCAAGCGTGGACTTGATGGCCGTTGCCAGCACTTGGTAACGCTGCCGGCTGATGCGTCCTGCCTGGCGCAGCGGGTGGATACCGGCGGCAAACAAGGCCTCGTTTGCATAGATATTGCCGACGCCGGCCAGTTTGCGGCTGTCCATGATCAGCGCTTTGACATGCCGTCTCTTGTGGCGTGCGTGCCGATACAAGTAGTCGCCGTCGAATTCGGCCGACAGCGGCTCGAGGCCGGCGTTGGCCAGGCGGGGATGCCGCAGTGGATCCTGGCTGCTCCACAATATTGCGCCGAAACGTCTCGGGTCACGGAAGCGCAGTGCCGAGTCGTCGGCAAAGACCATTTCAAAATGATCATGCGGGCCAGGTGTTTCCCCAGCAGCAGGCAGGATACGCAGGCTGCCGGACATACCAAGGTGGATGATCACACAATGGGTTGCGGTTCTGAGCAGCAGGTACTTGGCGCGGCGTTCGACCGCGATGATCTGCTGGCCAGGCAGCAGGCGTGTCACCGCGGACGGAACCGGCCAACGCAGTCTGCGCTGGCGAACGATTACCCTGCTGACGGTTTTGCCGACCACATGCGGCTCGATGCCACGCCGCGTGGTTTCGACTTCAGGTAATTCAGGCATGCTTTACCTTAACAACTCAATCCTGGTTTGCCAAGTGAAGTCACGCAGTATCGGCCGCCAGCCTGTTTTCATGTTGGCCGTGTTCGGCGGCAGAGCTGTTTTCTATTGGTGTGACAAGTGACAGCTTGTGACTGGCGACACGAAACGTGGCAACCATACCCCAGTCGAAGGCCAGGTAGTCGTTTTCGATGCCATCGCCAAAGATCACGCCGCCATCGTTGAGTTCGGAACGTAGTCGCAGCGGATTGTGTTTGTCAACCAGTCCGGAGGTCAGCCCGGTAAACGTTGAAACACTCGGGAATGCCTCACGCACGTAAAAGGCGAGCTTGTCCTCTTCCGGCAAAGGCAGGCGCAGCCTGTCATGACGCTCGCGATGAATCGAGCGTGCCCAGCCGGTTGCGCCGGTGCCGGTAGTGACGACGACACCGGACGATGAATGGCGTTCTGTTTTGTCACCCAGCTGAATCGTGTAGCGCGCCGACTGGTGACTTTTATGCCCAATGAACAGCTCGTTCAAGGCATAAAGCTGCTGGCCGTCGTCCAACTCGACCTGCGCCATGGTGCGGTGTTGGACGCCGACGTCGTTGTGCATGGCCTGCACCAGGATCTTTGTGGCTTGTTCGCAGGAGAAAGGCACCAGGATGCCGTCATATAGATCTTTGTCAGGGTTGACACCGATGACACGCTGTCCGCTGAGATACTTGGCGGTGTTGGCCACCAAGCCATCCTGCCCGACCGCGACGATCAAATCCCCGGGCTCGAACAAAAACCGGTCCAGTTCCTGCCGTTTTAGCAGGTTGCGGCGCCAATCGCCGGGAATGGCGGAGATGAGTCTATGCAATGCGGACCGGTGCTGTTTGTCGCGTTCTTCGATCAAGTCGATGGACTGACCACGCTCGGCGAGGAAAAACTCAGCCTGGCCACGGGTGGCGTGCCGCGCGAGCAGTTGTTCGTATTCTGTTTCACGCGTGACGATCACGACCCGTGGTACGAGG
>Ga0256830_1001800_pt1 | contig 14787 bp, 11 predicted proteins | sample 128326metaG_FD_190537 | JGI IMG/M metagenome (GOLD analysis project Ga0256830, IMG submission 190537) | Hydrothermal vent microbial communities from Lau Basin, Pacific Ocean - 128-326 | ecosystem: Environmental > Aquatic > Marine > Hydrothermal vents | place: Pacific Ocean: Lau Basin | collected... | reverse complement strand
GAGGAAGATTATGGTGGTGTTTCTCTGAAAATAAGAATTAAGAGGGTTATTGCAGATTTTCACAGCAAATATCAGAGAATTCAGCTTTTTGAGACATACAGCTTCGGGAAGATGCTCGTTCTTGATGGAAAGATTCAGCTCACCGAAAGAGATGAGGCATTTTACCATGAGATGCTTGTACATGTCCCGATGTTCACCCACGAGAGTCCCCGGAAAGTCCTCATAATAGGCGGGGGAGATGGCGGAAGTTTGAGGGAAGTGCTAAAGCACGATCCTGATGAGATTGTAATGGTTGAGCTTGACAGGGATGTTATAGATGTTTGCAGAAAACACCTGAGAATGGATGGGGGAGCTTTTGATGACCCCCGTATTTCAATTTTGGTGGAGGACGGTATGGACTATGTTATATCAGCAGAGGAAAAATTCGATGTGATCATTGTTGACGGCACAGATCCAAATCCGTTCAGCATGCACATATCAAACACTGAATTCTACCATGCCTGCAAAAGGATATCTGACGTTTTCGCAACTCAGAGCCAGTCACCCTTTGCCCAGCCCGACTACTTTAAAACAATTCTTGAGAACATGGCTGAGGTAATGGATTTCAGGGTTTACATAAACTACGTTCCGGCTTACCCTCTTGGACTGTGGAGCTATGTCATTCATGCTGAAAGCTATCCGGGATTTGATGAAATCAAAAGGAGATCGAGTGAAAGAAAAATAGAGACAGTTCATTACAATCCGGAAATTCACCATGCAAGCTTTTCACTTCCTGAATGGATAAAGAGAATTGTTGAAGAAGCTCGAAGAAATGTGCAGTAATCAGTATATCTTCCTGCCCATTGTTATATACCCCGTGTGAAAGATACCAACCCGCGGTCTTGTCCCAACCCTCTTGAATTCCAGATCAACCTTCACGAGCTCAAATGATTCAACATCTCTGAATCCCGTTTTTACCATCTCCTCATAAACAGCCTTGGTCTGCTCCATGTAGGGATTGTAGACGGCAAGAAATCCTGAGTTCTTCAGCATTTGAAATGCTTTTGGTACCATGGCAACATCATCTTTCATGTCCAAGAAAACAAGGTCGAATTCTTTTTTGAATGAATCTCCTATTTCAACCGCGTTGCCGATAATCTGGTCTATGTTCCTCAATCCTGCCATTCTGAAATTTTCCATGGCAATCCTGGCAAATTCAGGTCTTTTCTCTACTGTAACAACCTCTCCGTATTTGTTGAAGTAGGCAAAGTACGCAGCAGTAACTCCGCTTCCCGTTCCTGCATCAAAAATGAGGGAGTCAGGCTGAAGTCCTGAATATGCAATAACAGCTCCAATATCCTTTGGCATAACGGGTGTTGGTGCTTTCCTGAAAAGTCTGAAAAAGTCAGCAGCATTGAAAGGAAGGATTCTGAACTCAACACCCAGATGTGTTTTTACCGAATCTCCGAAAGTTTTGGTTTTTAACTCCTCAAGCTGCACTATTCCCTTATGAGTGTGAAGCTCACCGCTGAATTCGTTAACAAGATACAAGTTTTTTCCAGATTTCAGAACCACTGGCGGCTTCATTCTTCTGTCAGCTTCAAAAGAGCCTCAGCAATATCTCCCTTTGCATCTTCAAGAGCCTTTCTTGCTTCATCTTCGCTGACACCGGCCTGCTCCATCACAAGTCTCACATCATCCTCGCTGATAACAAGTCTCTCCCTGACCTCATACCCTCCGGAGATCTGGAAAGTTTCAACACCCTTTGCGGTTACCCTGACAACAGATGGATTTTTGAAAACCCATTCCTCTCCTTTTGTTATTATTATTACCTCCTCAGCTTCAATTTCATCCATTTCAATGCCCATCTGCTTCATCATTTTCTTCATCTGCTTGGGGTTCATTGGCATCATTGGCATAGATACGCCCGCCTGTGATATAAAAATTATCCACCACCAAAGTTACAGTTTCAGGAAATTTTAAATACCTGAATTTATAATTCAGAACTTAATCCAGCAGTTCGGTAAAGCAGTTTATTATGGGTGAGGTGAAAACATGAAAAAGGTGGAATTTCTGTTGGTGCTGGTTGCACTGTTTTTTACAGCAACTGTTCCAGCGGTTGCAGCTGTACTCCCAAATGATGGACAGGCAAACGAAATTCAGGTATACGCAATGTCTAACGAAGAAACAGCCATTGTTTCTGTGGCCAAGGGTGAATATGATATATTTCTGTTTTCAAGACCGTCTGGAGCATACAAGGATCTGGATCCATCAATACTTGACAACCTTGAACTGATCAGATCTGCATCGGTTTATGCGGAGCTCACACTGAATCCCGTACATGATGAGGGAGATCTTCCGATCATAACCGTTGGGGATAAGGTATATCTCAATCCCTTTGCAATAAGAGAGGTGAGATACGCCGTCAACTGGCTTGTTAACAGAGAGTACATAGTACAGAACATCTATCAGGGTTCTGGGGCAGTCCAGTACGGTGCGTTCAACACGTTCTATCCATTCAACGAGAGGATGAAAGACCTCTACAACGCACTTGGTCTTGTTCCTGAAGGAAATGAAGAGCTGGCAATTCAGATGATTGATGACGCAATGAACAAAATGGCTCAGAAGCTCGCTGATGCAGGATACACACTTGAAAAGAAGGATGGCAAGTGGTACTTCAATGGAGAGCCTGTTGTCATAAAAGGGATCTCCAGAGTGGAGGATGAGAGAAAGGACGTTGGAACGTACTTTGCATCTGTTCTTGAAAAGGCAGGATTCACAGTGGAGAACAACATCTGGGACAGGAAAAAGGCAATCAAGGCAGTTTACCTGACCGACCCCAAGAACTACGAATGGAACTACTACACCGGAGGATGGGTGGCTGAAGCTGCAGAGGCCTGGCCTGAAACAGAGTTGCCACAGTTCTACTCCTCATGGTACTGGGGACTTCCTGGAATTATTGGTTGGCAGCACACACCAACTGTAACGGTTAGAGATCTTCTTGACACAATTGGAGGTGCTGACGAGATCGAACTCACATACTACACCGGAGATAAGCTCAATGAGATACTTGATTTCACAGTCGATGATATAACCCAGCTTCTTGTTAACGGCAAGCTTGAAAAGGACGAAAAGACCTACACGCTTGAAAACGTTGATCAGTACTGGGATCTCCAGAAGCTCGGGCTTGGACTGGGTATAATGGACTCTGTAAGGGTTTTCACAATCTCTCAGACAGAGTTCTTCCCGGTGAACAAAAATAGAGTTGATGTGGATGCAATGATGGTCGATCCTGTCAGCGGTCTTTACACAAGAAATGCTCTCCTTACTGCAGAGACACCTGACAGAATTCTGAAGGTCATAGAATTTTCATCAACGGGCGCGCTCTTCATGAGTGCATTCAACCCCATCGGAAGCGATGACATCTATGCGATGCTCATCTGGAGACTTGTGACGTCACCACCACTCTGGATCGACCAGAACGGAGTATATCAGCCTGTTGTTTATGAATACAGGGTTGAAAAAGGAGAGTTCCAGGTTCCTGATGGTGCGGTTGTTTACAATTCAACAACAGATCAGTGGGAGCCCGGGCAGGGAACAGCAAAGGTCAGGGTAACATACAGGGTTCTTGACTGGGGCAAATGGCACAACGGTGAGCCCATCACACCTGCAGATCTGAAGTATTTCCTGGCTTTTGAAAAGGAGTGGAGCACACAGGACGGTGAAGACGATCCATATTATGATGAGAGTCTTGAGGCAAATGCTGAGATCTTCAAGAACATAAAGGGTATCGTCTTTACAGATGACGGCTACACAGTTTATGGAGACTATGCTCACGTTGTTGCAGATGACCTGACAGCAAGCTATTACGCATTCTTCCCGGACCTTCCATGGGAGCTCTGGTATGTTATGGGTGAGATGGTTGCGAATGGATACGCGGACCAGAAGTGGTCATTCAGTGAGGCAACGGAAGGCGTAAACCAGATTGACATGCTTCTCAGAGATCATGTGAATCAGATAAAGAATGCCCTTGAGGAGATGAAGGGCAACATACCTTCGGCCATCAAAGACGATGTTTCGCCAGATGAAGCAGCAAGGAGGTATGATGCCAACATCAAGTTCATAGAGACCTACGGGCATGCAGTCATAAGCAATGGTCCTTACTACATCGTGAAATATGACCCAGAATCGCTCTACATAGAACTGAAAAGCATGAATCCAAAACCTGTGACAACACCAACCCCTGAGAAAACACCAACCAAAGCTCCGGCTCCTGAAAAAACGGCTACTCCAACTCCAACCAAGCAGCCAGAAAAAACAGAGACACCAGCCCCGGAGAAAGAGGAGAAGGGTGCACCAGGATTTGAGGCAGTGATTGCCCTTATTGGTCTGCTTGCTGTTGCATACGTGCTGAGAAGAAAATAACAAAATTTTTAATTTTTTAATTTTATCAAAACCTGCTCTGGCCCTTCCATTCCGTCAAAAACTTTAAAAACAATCTGAAAAGAAGGGATGGGCAATGAGTTTTGCCAGATATCTTGGAATCAGGATTTTCAACGCTTTGTTAGTGTTAGCATTTGTCACATTCGTGGTATCAATTCTGTTTGTCAAGGTAGCAGAGGATGACGCAAGAACAAGAATCGCCGAGATAATTAACGGAGAGGCGAGAAATCCGGCGATACTGAGATTGAAGGCAAGTGATCCGGAAGCCTTTGAAAAATGGAAAAGAAACAGAGAGGAACAGCTCAGAAGAGAGTTCGAGTTGGATAAACCATTCTGGGAAAGAGTGATTTCAAAAACAAAAAATACACTTCTTCTTGACTTTGGAAATGCACGAAGTCCGGTGTTTGGTGAGATAAAAGTCTCTAAAATCATTGAAAAGGCCATTCCAAGGACGGTACTCCTTTTTACAACTGCCCAGATAATCATCACATTCATCGGATTATTGCTTGGTATCAAGGCTGCACAGAAAGCTGGTAAAGCTGTAGATAAAGTTCTCTCGGTTCTTGCAATGCTCACGGCCAGTCTACCTATGTGGTGGGTTGGTATGGTTTTTATCCTGATCTTTGCATTTCAGCTTGGAATTTTTCCAGCTTCGAGCCTTCCAAATCCGAATCTTGAAGGAATTCAGTATTACAGAGATCTGCTCTGGAGAATGATGCTTCCTCTTGTAACTGTTGTATTCGTCAGCTTTGGTGGATGGGCATACACAACCAGAAATATCATGATAACAACGATGCATGAGGATTTCATAACCGTTGCAAGGGCAAAGGGAGTTCCTGAACGGAAGGTTATTTACGGCCATGCCCTTAGAGCAGCATCACCACCCATTGTAACAAATGTGATAATCGGACTGCTTGGATCACTGGGTGGAGCAATAATCACCGAGGCCGTGTTCAACTGGCCCGGAATGGGGAGACTTTACTGGGTTGCACTGCAGCAAAGTGAGGTAAATCTCCTCATGGGAGTTACCTATGTAACCGTCGCACTGTTTCTTGCCTCCATGATTATTGCAGACGTCATTTACGGATACCTCGATCCAAGAGTGAGGGTTGGAAGGTGAGATTCAATGAGGCTTGAAGACGTCAGAGAAAGTGTGAAGGATTTTGCCCATGAATTCAGGTATCAGAAAGGTGGAATAATTGGACTGATCCTCCTGATAATCCTTGTTTCGGCCGCAGTCCTCGCACCTCAGATTACCTCTCCTGACGTTGCCAAGAGGTGGTCAAAGGAATTCTGGGTTGAAAATCCACCAAATGTCCCGCCAACATGGATAAATTATTTTTCATCCAAAAAACTGGCACCTCATCAGGTTTACTCAATCAATGATCTGGAAATTGTAGATGGAGGTGATGGTGAAAAAATTCTCAGAATAGTTTATGAAAGCAATTATGACGTCCCCCCAAAGGACATAGTTCTTCAGGGTTTCAAGGTTTCGTCTCATGATGTTAAGAACAAACCGAGAATGACTGTTGTGCTGAAAAGACCTGATGGACTTGAGGTCAAACTGATTGAAGACAGAATGATCTCATCCAACACTGTTATTCAGATTGCAACAAATACTGAGGTGAAAAACAACGTTTTTAAATGGTCCAAAGAGGTTTCAGATATAGAACTGAAACCTGTTGAAGAAATAAAGCTTCAGGCTCTTATGGATACCATGAAAATACTGTTCGGGAAGATAGACGAGAACATATTCAAACAGCCAACCCCCCTTCACGGTAAATACGTGCTGGAGATAAGGATAAAAACGGTAGATGATGGAGATGTTCTGGATCTATCTGGATTCAGTGTCATTTTTTCAGGAAGAACATTCGGTTTGATGGGCACCGACAGTAAAGGAAGGGATATCTGGGCCGGACTTGTTTGGGGAACAAGAGTTTCCTTAGCGGTTGGAATTGCTGTTGCAGTGCTGAGTGTTCTCATAGGGATTGTGTATGGTGTTGCAAGCGCCTATTTTGGTGGATGGAAGGACGAAACAATGCAGAGATTCAACGAGTTCATGTTTTCACTGCCTGTTCTCCCCATACTGATCCTTCTGGGAGCGTATTTCAAGGGACACGTTGATCTGTTCCAGATTGTTCTTCTTCTTGTTCTTTTTGGCTGGGTTGGTGTTGCAAAGGTGGCAAGAAGCATGGCTTTGCAGATTAAGGAACAGACATTTGTGGAGGCAGCAAGAGCACTCGGAGCAGGTTCAGGGAGGATTGTTTTCAAGCATATAATGCCACAGATAATGCCCTACGCTTTCTCCCAGATGGCACTTTCGGTGCCATACGCTGTCATGACTGAGGCTGCACTGAGTTTCCTCGGTCTTGGCGATCCCACAGCTGTTACCTGGGGTCAGATGCTCTACGATGCTCAAAATGCCGGGGCCACCATAAATGGATACTGGTGGTGGGTTGTACCACCCGGACTGGCAATTGCTCTGGTAGGGCTTGCTTTTGTTCTGCTTGGTGTTGCACTTGACAGGATCTTGAATCCAAGAATGAGGACACTCTGAGGTGCTGAAAATGCTGATGAAGGTTACAGATCTCAAAACACACTTCTTTACAACAAGGGGAGTTGTAAGGGGAGTTGATGGTGTCACCTTTACTCTTGGTAAGGGTGAGGTTTTGGGTCTTGCTGGAGAAAGCGGATGTGGAAAGTCCACTCTCGGGTACTCACTCATGAGACTTGTTCCCCCACCGGGAAGGATTGTTGAGGGTTCAATCCAGCTTGGCGATCTCGAACTTACCTCGATGGATGAAAGCACCTTCAGGAGAGAGATAAGATGGAAAAGAATTTCCATGATATTTCAGGGAGCAATGAATGCTCTGAATCCTGTTTACACCATAGGTTACCAGATGATGGAGCCATTCAAGTACCACACCGAAATCTCTGAAGAGGATGCAAGGGAAAGGATTGCCAGACAGCTTGAACTTGTCGGTCTGGACCCTGAAATAACTTCCAGATATCCGCATGAACTCAGTGGAGGGATGAAGCAGAGAGTTATGATCGCCATGTCCCTTCTGCTCCACCCGGATCTTGTCATTGCCGATGAGCCAACCACAGCTCTTGATGTTATCGTTCAGGCACAGATCATCAATCTTCTGAAAAAACTGAAAAAAGAACTGGTTTTATCCCTGATTTTCATAACCCATGATCTGAGCATTCTTGCAGAAATTTCAGACAGAATTGCAGTGATGTACGCCGGTAAAATGGTAGAAATCGGAGACAGTAAAAGGATTTATGAAGATCCAAAACATCCCTACACCCAGAAGCTTCTTTCTGCAATTCCAAAAGTTCATGAAAAAGTTGAAAGACTTGAGTTCATTCCGGGTGCACCACCCAATCTGGCAAACCCCCCGGCAGGATGCAGATTTCATCCCAGATGTCCGTACGCCACAAAAATCTGCATGGAAAAAGAGCCTGAAAAAACAGTTTTGGACGATTCAAGAGAGGTTTTCTGCCACAACATTCCAGGGTGATTGCAATGATGGAAGATATCGAACTCAGGGTTGTAGGTCTTAAAAAATACTTTCCCATAAAAAGGAGTATTAAGAGCGTTCTAAAAAGAGAGCCGCCAAGGTTTGTCAGGGCAGTTGATGGAATCTCATTTCAGATCAGAAAGAAACAGATTTTTGCACTTGTAGGTGAGTCCGGATGCGGTAAAACAACAACTGGAAAGCTCATTATGAAACTAATGGAACCCACAGAGGGGAAGATATTTCTGAGAGGTCAGGACGTTTCCCATCTGAAATCCAAGGAAGAAAATCTGAAATACCGGAAAATGGTCCAGATGATATATCAGGACCCGTTTTCATCAATCAATCCACGATTCAGAGTGTATAATGTTCTTGAAGAACCTCTGATAATACACAGAATTGGAGAAAGCAGAGCAGAAAGGGAAGAGATGATATACCATGCCTTGGAGCTGGTCAGACTGACACCTCCCGAAGAGTTTGTAAGCAGATTTCCCCACATGCTGAGCGGGGGGCAGAGGCAGAGGGTTGCAATAGCGAGAACAATGATACTGAATCCTGAATTTGTCGTGGCAGATGAGCCCGTGTCAATGCTTGATGTCTCTATAAGGGCAGAGATTCTGGAACTGCTCAGAAAACTGAGAGATGATCTGGGCCTGACCTATCTGTATATCACCCACGATCTCTCAACGGCGAGATACTTTTCTGACTGGATCGGTGTGATGTATCTGGGGAGAATTGTCGAGATGGGGGAAGTCGACAGAGTTATTGATAACCCACTCCATCCATATACCAGGGCCTTGCTTGAAGCCGTGCCTGAGCCTGAACCTGATCGAAAAGATGTGATAAAATCAATACCCATACGGGGAGAGGTTCCGAGTGCTGTTAACATACCTGAAGGTTGCAGATTCCATCCAAGATGCATTTACGCCAAGGAAGGGGTGTGCAACACCTCACATCCCGAAATGACTGAACTGGAAAAGGATCACCATGCAGAATGTCACTTCGCAGGTAAGATATGAGAGCTGTCGAAAAAGGACAAGGCATTTTTAAATTCAGAGAAATAAAATTCGGTCTTCTGATGCTGATTCTCGCTTTAATCTTCTCCCTTATCTCCATGTATCCCTCTCAGAAAAAATTCTCTCAATCCGGAATTCTGTATCAGGGAGAACAGATTGACATTCATGAACTGCTTCCATCAGAGGAACTGATAAATGGAAGCATCACTCTCAAATCTGACAATTCAGAAGTGATTGTCACATCAAACAAAAACACATCAGTAAAAACAGTGGATGGAGAGATGAGTTTCAAACTGGTAAAATCCGGAATGAGCTTCAGAGTTCTTAAAGGAAGTCTTAAATACGAGATAGATGCTAACCTTACAGCATACCCATTTTCAGGCCTCGGCTATTTAGCCCTGCTTTTCATGATCTCTGGATCCATAATTGTGAACATTGGGCTCCTGAAAATGTTCTCGGAAATGTGAATTACCGCTTAAGGTGTAAAAATCACAGTGCTGAAGCTGTGCTTTCCATTTTTTCGGTCTGCCTGACCACAGGTCTGTTCCAGTTACCGAACATTATCCACCAAAGTGCAAGAGAACCGGTGATGTAATTGCTGATTGCCATCCCAGTCCATAGTCCCTTTACTCCAAGTCCTGCAGAAATGGCAAACCAGTAGGCAAGTACATTCCTCAAAACCCAGAGTCTGAGAAGTCCGAAAACCATCACTGGTTTTGTGTGCCCTGATCCTCTTGCAACTGCCCTTGATGCAAGATATATCGTGAAAAATACTATGGAGGGCCCCATTATGAGTATAAAATCGGCAACCTCCCTGATTAATTCATCATCACCGGGAGCAAAGAATGCGGCTATCTGGTATCTCAAGGGTATCAGAACCAGAAGGCCGAATCCCATTATCATGGAGCCATAAAGGGTCATTTTCTTGGCAATGATTCTTGCCCTCTGTGGAATTCCAGCTCCCAAGCTCTGTCCTATCATCGTAGAGGTTGCACCCAGCATTCCGGCTATAAAAACATGAAATATCCCGAGAACCCTGTCTGCAATTCCCCATGCTGCCAGTGGCGTGGGTCCGAGAAGGCTTATTACATGAACCAGTATCAAAAAACCGCTTGCTTCACCAACCATTAGAGCGGAAATCGGATATCCAATTCTCAAAATGTCTCTGAAAAAATTGATATCCGGCAGGAGAGATTCAAGTGTTATGATGTGCCCGTCAACACCACGGAATGCAATGTATATCAGAGACATGATGGCTACAGCAAACTGACTTACCACAGTTGCAATGGCTGCACCCTCAATTCCAAGAGGAGGGAATCCAAAATAGCCGAAGATGAGTACTGGATCGAGAACGACATTGATCAAAACACCAGCACTCCGCATTTTCAATGGGGTAATCGAATCGCCTGATGCAACATAAATTGCAGAAAAACTCTCGTAAATCGCTATGAAAGGAATTCCAAGAGCAAGTATTCTCGCATAATCTGAAGCATAGTCGATTACCGATTCCGGGACACCAACAAGGGAAATGAAATATCCAGAGACAAGGTAACCGAGCACTGCGAGAGGTGCGCCAAACAGCACAGAGAGAATTATAAGCTGACCTCCAGCCTTTGTTGCTCTTCTGAAGTCATTCATACCCCAGAACTGAGATATTATAGCCATACCAGCTGCAAAAACACCTGCACCAGCAGAAACTATAAGCCATATAACAGGCCATGATGCGCTCACAGATGCAAGAGCTTCTCTGCCAACCCTTCCAAGCCAGTACATATCTGCCATTGTATATACAATGTTCAGAGCTTCACCCATTGCAATTGGTGTTCCAAGCTTTATCATAACTTTGAGAATGTTCTCTTCAATGATCCAGTTATTTCTGCTACTGCTTTTTTCTGAAATTTTTCCATCCACACCTGCAAAAAATGCTCTGAGATTAAATTTATTTTGAAATGATCCTATAAAGGTACAACTATTTCCTTAGATGGCATCAGGTCAGAAAAACAGATAATTATGATAAATCATAAAAAATCATAAAAAAATTACTTTGCCCTAACGGCAGTCGATTTTATTGCATTAACAGGGCACACCTGAACGCAAACACCGCACCCAGCACACATCGCCTCATCTATCCATATGTTTTCTCCATCGTACATTATTGCAGGACATGCGAATGATGTAACGCATTTCAGGCACTGTACGCAGTCCTCTGTTATTCTGAACGGAATTATTTTCACTCCTTTTCTTTTTCTCTCCCTGTTCCATAGAATCGCACAGAGCTGCCTTGCCACTATCACGGAAACCCCTTCATGATTCAGTGCATCCTGTATCGCCTTTTCCATTCTCTTCAGGTTGTACGGATTGACAACCTCAACAAACTCCACTCCAAGTCCCTTGGCAACGTCCTCTATCCTTACAGAATTGGTTGTCTCACCACATCCCCTCTTGTCCATCCCCGGATGAGGCTGATGCCCCGTCATTGCTGTGGAAGAATTGTCAAGAACAATGAACAGCACGTTTGCTCTGTTGTAGATTGCATTTATCAGAGGTGGAATGCAGGCATGGAAGAAAGTCGAATCCCCAGCTGTAGCGATCACCTTGTTCTTTACAACCCTTGACAGTCCGTTTGCAGTTCCGAAACCACCACCCATGCAGAGGGTGATGTCAACCGTTTCGAAGGGCTTGTTAACTCCCAGAGTGTAGCAGCCTATATCGCTTGGAAGAGCCTCATCTCCCGCTACGTTCTTCAAAGCGTAGAAGCTGGCTGCATGTGGACATCCGGGACAGAAAACAGGGGGTCTTGGTGGAGCCAGTGTTGAGGTCTCGGCAACTCTTTTTAAAGCCAAATCGTAATCAAATGTCGTGTTTTTTCCAAGCATCCTGGCAATTCCCTTTTCTGCAACAGCCACATTGTATTCGTAGTTCATGGGAAAGTATCCGTTCTCCTTTCCAAAGATTTCAACACCGTAATCTTTTGCCAGAGCCTTAACATGAAGCTCAACAAAGGGATCAAGTTCCTCAACCACGGCAACTCTTTCGAGGTTGCTTATGAAGTCTTCGAGAAGTCTGTTTGGAAGAGGAAATGTTGTTGAGAGCTTCAGCAGTGGCATATCAGATCCAATTCTCCTCAGAGCCTCTCTTGCATATCTGTAACCAACACCACTGGCAATAACTCCGCTTTTTCCATCCCCTCCCTCGATCCAGTTGAGATCTGATCTTGTGAAGAACTCCTCTATCTTTTTGAGTTTTTCAAGGAGGATCGGCTTTCTCCTTCTCGCATTGGCCGGAACCATAACAAACTGCTGGGCATTTTTATCCCAGTCTATCTTTTCAAGCTTCTTTTCAGGAATTTCTCCAAGTTCCACAATCCCACTTGCATGATTGAGTCTCGTTACAGTTCTGAAAATCACGGGAACCTCAAATTTTTCAGAAATTTCAAAGGCCCTTGCAACATACTCTTTCGCCTCCTGAGGGCTTGTTGGCTCGATTACAGGAACTTTTGCTGCTTTGCCATACCATCTGTTATCCTGTTCGTTCTGGCTTGAGTGCATGCTCGGATCATCAGCAGATAGAAGCACAAAACCTCCCTTTGCCCCAATGTAGGCGAAGCTGAAAAGGGCATCTGCCGCAACGTTGACGCCAACATGTTTCATTCCGCACATTCCTCTCTTTCCCGCCATAGATGCTCCAGCAGCAACCTCAAAGGCAACCTTCTCATTTACAGAGTATTCGAGATAAAATTCCATTCTGTTCTTTAAAAGCTTGCACACCTCACTGAGAGTGTCAACAACCTCTGATGAAGGAGTGCCGGGATATGCAGCATAAACGTCAATTCCTGCCTCGATTGCACCTCTTGCAATGGCTTCGTTTCCCAGCAGAAATACCTTCTCTCCGGGGGAATCCCTGACAACATCCTGCAGCATGTTCTAACATTGTTCGATGAAACTATAAAAATTTTTGGATATTGTAAAGCTCTTTTAAATACCGCTATCAATTTCAGTAAAATTCATATAATTTAAAGTGGAACTCTGGAAAGATGAGCGAAACCAATGTGCTGCTTGTGGGTGTTGGTGGACAGGGAATTCTCACAACTTCGGCAATACTGGCAAGGTCAGCATTAAAGGCTGGTGTTAATGTTGTCACTGCTGAGACCCATGGAATGGCCCAGAGAGGAGGAAGTGTTGAGGTCCATGTACGATTCGGGAATGTGGATTCACCTCTTATCCCTTTTGGGGCGGCGAATATTGTGGTGAGTCTTGAGCCAGTTGAAATTTTGAGATACACACAGTATTTAAATGATGACACCAAAGTAATTCTGAACACGAGGTCCATAATCCCCCCAACAGTTTCATCAGGAATCGGCAAATATCCTGAACTTGAGGAGATCCTCAAAACTGTGAAAAAAATTACCCACGATGTCAGTGTTGTGAATGCATCTGATGTTGCCGAAAAACACGCAGGAACTGTCCAGGCAACAAATGTGGTCGTTATAGGGATGCTTGCAAAGAAAATTGAACTTCCGTTTAGCTTTGAGACAATTCAGGAAACTATAAAGGAGTTCTTCCCTGAGAGACTTGTTGAGCCAAATCTAAAGGCATTGAAGGCTGGTTATGAGTACTGGGATTGAGAGGTGAGAGTTATGGAGGTAAGAAAAATTTGTGTTCTTGGAGCAGGAGCGATGGGGCATGCAATTGCCGAGCTTGCTGCAGTCTCAGGTTTTGAGGTAACGCTGAGAGACATAAAGGAGGAATTTGTTCAGAGAGGTTATGAAAAGATAAGGGAAGGACTTGAGAGGGATAAGAGAAAGGGCAGATTGAAGGAAGAGGTAGAGGAGATTCTTGCAAGAATAAAGCCCGTTGTTGATTTGGAGGAGGCTGTCAGGGATGCGGATCTCATCATAGAGGCAATTCCTGAGATAATGGAGTTAAAAGGTAAGGTGTTTCAGGAGGTCGAGAGCTACTGCAGGGAAGAAGCGATAATAGCAACAAACACCTCATCTCTGAGCATAACAAAGCTCTCTGAATACCTCAAGGATCCATCCCGATTTGTGGGAATGCACTTTTTCAACCCGCCAAAAGTTATGCGACTGCTTGAAATAGTCTACGGAGAGCACACAGGTGAGAAAGCAATCAAAGTTGTTGAAGAGGTTTCAAGGAGGATGAATCGAGTCATAATCCATGTCAGAAAGGATGTGCCGGGGTTTGTTGTTAACAGGATTTTTGTCACGATGGCAAATGAGGCTGCGTGGGCACTCGAGAACAGAGAGGGGACGGTTGAGGAAATAGATTCTGCTGTCAAGTACAAGATGGGGCTACCAATGGGACTGTTTGAGCTCCACGATCTGCTTGGAGGCGGGTGCATTGATGTTAGCTACCACGTGCTCGAATACTACCGCGAGACTTTGGGCGAATCATACAGGCCAGCTCCACCCTTTGAAAGGCTGTTCAGGGCTGGACATCTTGGAAGAAAGAGCGGTAAGGGTTTCTATGACTGGAGTGAAGGAAAGAGGAATGAGGTTCCTTTGAAGGCTGGAGCGGATTTTGATACTATGAGACTTCTCGCTCCCGCTGTGAACGAGGCGGCATGGCTTATTGAGAGAGAAGTAGCTACTGCAGAGGAGATTGATCTTGGAGTGATTCATGGCTTGAACTACCCAAGAGGACTGCTGAGAATGGCAGATGATGCTGGGATAGACAGAATTGTTAAAACCCTGGAAGAGCTTTACTCAAAGTATGGGGAGGAAAGATACAGACCAAATCCCGTGCTTATAGAGATGATCGAGTCAGGAAAGCTTGGGAGAAAGGCTGGAGAGGGATTTTACAGGTATGGCA
>Ga0256830_1001799_pt1 | contig 14791 bp, 16 predicted proteins | sample 128326metaG_FD_190537 | JGI IMG/M metagenome (GOLD analysis project Ga0256830, IMG submission 190537) | Hydrothermal vent microbial communities from Lau Basin, Pacific Ocean - 128-326 | ecosystem: Environmental > Aquatic > Marine > Hydrothermal vents | place: Pacific Ocean: Lau Basin | collected... | reverse complement strand
GAACCCGGGGACGAACGTCGGGTCTCGCTGCCCCATCCCGAGATCTTCGCCGCCGTCGGCCCCGGCCACGAGCTGCTGCTGGACGACGGCCGGCTGCGGTTGCGCATCCAGGAGAGCGGCGCGGATTTCGCCCTGACGGTGGTGGAGATCGGCGGCATCCTCTCCAACAACAAGGGGGTCAACGTGCCGGGCGTCACCCTGCCCATCCCGGCGCTGACCGAGAAGGACACGCGCGATCTCGCGCTCGCGCTCGATCTCGGGACGGACTGGGTGGCCCTCTCCTTCGTGCAGCGGCCCGACGACGTGGCCGAGGCGCGCAAACTCATCTCGGGGCGGGCGGCGGTGATGGCCAAGATCGAGAAGCCGGCGGCGATCGAGCATCTCGACGAGATCGTCGATCTCGCCGACGGTATCATGATCGCCCGCGGCGATCTCGGGGTGGAGATGCCGCCCGAGGACGTGCCCGGACTGCAGAAACGGATCATCCGCCGCTGCCGCGCCGCCGGCAAGCCCGTGGTGGTGGCCACCCAGATGCTGGAGAGCATGGTCGAATCGCCTGCGCCGACACGGGCCGAGGCCTCGGACGTCGCCACCGCGGTCTACGACGGGGCCGATGCGGTGATGCTGTCGGCGGAGAGCGCGGTGGGCGCCTATCCGGTGGAGGCGGTGGGCATGATGGCCCGCATCATCCGCCGGGTGGAGAGCGACGAGCTCTACCGCTCCTACCTCGAGGCCTACCGGGCCGAGGTGGAGGCCACGGCGGCGGACGCCATCACGCTCGCCGCCTGGCAGGTGGCGGAGACCATGAACGCCGCCGCCATCGTCACCTACACGACATCGGGCGCCACCGCGCTCCGGGCTTCCCGCGAGCGTCCGACGCGGCCCATCCTGGGGCTCATGACCCGGCGCACCACCGGCCGCAAGCTGACCATCGCCTGGGGGGTCCATCCGGTGGTGGCGGGCGATGCGGTGGACATCGACGACATGGTGGAGAAGGCGCGGAAATGCGCCCGCGAGGTGGGCATGGCGCCGCCCGGCTCGGCCATCGTGATCACCGCCGGCATGCCCTTCGGCACGCCCGGCGCCACCAACCTCCTGCGCCTCGCCTGGGTCACCTGAGCGGGCGGACGCCGCCGCTCACACGTCGAGGAGCTCGCGCGCGAAGGCCGCGTTGTCCTGGATGAACGCGAGGCGCAGCTCGGGTTTCCGTCCCATCAGCCGTTCCACGAGCTCGGCCGTCGAGCGCCCCTCGACATCGTCGATCTCCACCCGCAAGAGCTGGCGACCCGCCGGATCCATCGTGGTCTCCCGGAGCTGGCGCGGGTTCATCTCGCCGAGCCCCTTGAAGCGGCTCACCTCGACCTGCTTGCGGCCGGCGAACAGGCCGGCCAGCAGCTCGTCCCGCTCCGCCTCGTCGCGGGCGTAGGCGATGCGGCCGCCGGCCGACAGCCGGTAGAGGGGCGGCTGCGCGAGGTAGAGATGGCCGTTCTCGATGAGCGGTCGCATCTCGGCGAAGAAGAAGGTCATGAGCAATGCCGCGATATGGGCGCCGTCGACATCGGCATCGGTCATGATGACGATCTTCTCGTAGCGCAGATCCTCGAGGCGGAAATGACGCCCGGTGCCGCAGCCGAGGGCCGTCACCAGATCGTGCAGCTCGCGGTTGCCGCGCAGCTTCTCGGCGCTGGCGGCGACCACGTTCAGGATCTTGCCCCGCAGGGGCAGCACCGCCTGGGTCTCGCGGTCGCGGGCCTGTTTGGCCGAGCCGCCGGCCGAATCGCCCTCGACGATGAAGAGCTCGGTGCCGCGGCGGTCGGCGCGGCTGCAGTCGGCGAGCTTGCCCGGCAGCCGCAGCCGCCGCGTCGCGGCCTTGCGGGCGATGTCGCGCTTCTGCCGGCGGGCGAGCCTTTCCTCGGCACGGGCCAGCACGTGTTCGAGGAGTGCCTGTCCGGCGGCCGGATGCTCCCCCAGCCAGAGCTCGAAGCGGTCGCGGACGGCCGCCTCCACGAGCCGCGCCACCTCGGGCGACACCAGCCGTTCCTTGGTCTGGCCCTGGAACTGCGGCTGGCGCACGAACACCGACAGCAGCACGCAGGCCCCGCCGAGCACGTCGTCGGCGGCGAGGTTCTGGGCCCTGCGCATGCCGAGCCGCTCGCCGTGGGCCCGCAGCCCCTTGACCAGCGCCGCCCGGAAGCCGGTCTCGTGGGTGCCGCCGAGCGGTGTGGGCACCGTGTTGCAGTAGTATCCGGCATAGGCCTCCTCGTCGCGTGGCCAGGCCACGGCCCACTCGACGCGCCCCGCCTCCTCCTGCCCGCCCCCGTTGCCGCCCGCCCCGAGCGGCGCCTCGCCGGCGAAGGGCGCGTCGGTGACGACGGCCCGATCGGCCAGCAGACCGCGCAGGAAATCGGCCAGGCCTTCGGGGAAATGCAGCCGCGCTTCCGCCGGTGGCGGCTTCTTGCCGGCCAGCAGCTCCGGCGGACAGCTCCAGCGGATCTCGACGCCGCGGAAGAGATAGGCCTTGCTGCGGGCCATGGCGTAGAGGAGCTCGGGCCGGAAACGGGCGTCGCCGAAGATCTCGGGATCGGGGACGAAGGTCACGGTGGTGCCGCGGCGGTTGGCCACCGCCCCCACCTCCTCGAGCCCGCCCGTCGGCCGGCCGCGGCAGTAGCGCTGGCGGTAGAGGCGCCGGCCGCGTGCCACTTCCACCACCATCTCGCGGGAAAGCGCGTTGACCACCGAGACCCCCACCCCGTGCAGGCCGCCGGCGGTGCGATAGGCCTTGGAGCCGAACTTGCCGCCCGAATGGAGGGTGGTCATGATCACCTCGAGGGCGCTGCGGTCGGGGTATTTCGGATGCGGCTCCACCGGGATGCCGCGCCCGTTGTCGCGCACCGTGACGCGGTTGCCGAGGCGGAGCTCGAGCTCGATGCGGCCGGCATGGCCGGCCACCGCCTCGTCCATGGCGTTGTCGAGCAGTTCCGCCACCAGATGGTGCATGGCCCGTTCGTCGGTGCCGCCGACGAACATGCCGGGCCGCCGGCGCACCGGCTCCAGCCCTTCCAGGATCTCGATGTCTTCGGCGGTGTAGCTTTCCTCGGTGGCGGCGGACGCAAGCGTGAGCAGGTCGGTCATCGATCTCGTTCGTTGGCGGCGTGCGATCCGGGCCTTGACCCGAAGGTGGGGCACCGGCATGGGTCTTCTACCCCTGCTCGCAGGCCGCTGGCAATCGTGGGGACATCGGAGGAGCGGACGGGAGGCGATGAGCGACGGACCGAAGCGGGAGCCCGCGGTGCGCACCCTGGCGATGCCCGCCGATACCAACCCCTCGGGCGACATCTTCGGCGGCTGGCTCCTCTCGCAGATGGACATCGCCGCCGGTACCGTCGCCTTCCAGCGGGCCCGCGGCCGGGTGGCCACGGTGGCGGTGGACGCGATGAGCTTCCACAAGCCGGTCTACGTGGGCGACGTGGTCAGCACCTACGCCGAGGTGGTGCGGGTGGGCCGCACCTCCATCACCCTGCACGTCGAGGTGTGGGTCAAACGCGGGCGCACCGGCGCCGAGATCAAGGTCACCGAGGGGCGCTTCACCTGCGTGGCGCTGGACGAGCGGGGGCGTCCGCGTCCGGTGCCGGCGGCATGAGCGTTCTTCAGCCCTGCCGGGCGGCGCAGTCGACGCAGACCGGGGTGGCGGGATCGAGCGCCAGCCGGGCGGCGGCGATTTCCTCGCCGCAGACCGCGCACCAGCCGTACTCGCCCTCCGCCATCCGGGCGAGGGCGCTCTCGATGCGGGCGATCTCGCGCTGGCGGCGCTGTTCCGCCTCGCGGGCGATGGCCTGACGCTCGAGGGCGTCGGCCCGCGACAGCCGGCCCTGGCGGGCGGGGTCGAGTTCCACCGGCCTGAGATCGTCGCGGGTGGACTCGACGAGTGCCCGCAGCTCCTCCAGCCGGGCGAGGAGCCGCTTCCTGTGCCCCGCGAATCCGGGACCGTCGCTCATCGTCCGTTCCTTCCGCGCCGGCCGCCGGGGGCGGGGCGCTCAGCCGTCATCGTTTCCTCCGTAGCGCAGCACCTGCACCTTCTCCAGCGTCACGAGGCCGCTGCCCATGATCGGTTCCAGGGCGTCGAGGAAGGCGCGGATCTTCTCCTCGCTGTCCACGATCTCGACGACGATCGGCAGATCCTCCGAGAGGCGCAGGATCTTGGCGGTGTGCAGGCGGCTCGAGCGGCCGAAGCCCATCGGGCCGCGCAGCACGGTGGCGCCGGCCATGTGCATCTCGCGGGCCTCGAGGACGATGCGCTCGTAGAGGGGACGGCCGTCGCTGCGATCGCTCTCGCCGAGGAACACGCGCAGCAGCAGCGCCTCGCGGGGGATCTGCATCTCACCCTCCGGGCAGGCGGTTCCAGTAGAGCCCGGCCACGGTGCCGAGCCAGACGCCGATCAGGCAGGCCACCACCGAGGCGACGACGTTGGCGGCGGCCGCCGGCCATTCCCCGTCCTGCACGAGGGCCAGGGTCTGGAGACTGAAGGAGGAGAAGGTGGTGAAGCCGCCGAACAGTCCGACCATGGTGAATTGGCGGATCGAGGGGTCCACCAGCAGGCGCCCGTCGGGGGCGGTGAGGGTGGCGAACAGGCCGATGCCGAAGGAGCCGAGGACGTTGACCGTCAGGGTGCCGAAGGGGAAGGTTTCGCCGATCCAGCCGGCGACGAGGCCGGAGACGGCGTAGCGGGCGATGCCGCCGAGCGCGCTGCCGAGTCCCACCCAGAGATAGATGTCCATCGCGTCCCTTCCATCCGGCGGGGTCCTAGCTTGCACGTCCGGCCGGCCTCGACAAGCGTCCCCATGGGCGGCGGGGCGCGTCGGGCGGCGGCCGGGGACGGTCAACCGAGGGTTTTGCCGGTCCCCATCGCGCCGGGACCGCACGAAAAAAAGCCGCGGCCTAAGCCGCGGCAGTGGTAGGGAGGAAACGCCTCAAGTCGGGTGTCACAGGGGAAATCCCATGAACACGGTACTCCTATGCATCATTTCTTCGATTGGCGCAATAGAAAACTTGCCTGCTGATTGAATTTCTTGAAACGATTTAGGAGAATATTGCGACAAGTTTCGTTAAAATTTTAGTCGCTTACCATCCGTATCGGCGACACGGGGATCGTGTCTTCGGCGGAACACTGCCGCACGAGCCGGTCGCTGCGGCTCCGGGAGGTGACGGAAACGGCGATTCCCCGCCACCTACGGCAGCCGCGGCCGGCCGGGCGGTTCGCCGCCCGGGGGAGTCGGGGCGAGGCGCGGATGCCGATTAGCGTCGCGGTAGAGAAGGTAGCGGAACGGTCCGGGGCCGCCGGCGTAGCAGGCCTGCGGGCAGAAGGCGCGCAACCAGAGGAAGTCCCCTGCCTCCACCTCCACCCAGTCGCGGTTGAGGCGGTAGACCGCCTTGCCCTCCAGCACATAGATCCCGTGCTCCATGACATGGGTCTCGGTGAAGGGGATCACCGCACCCGGCAGCAGGGTGACGATGTTGACGTGCATGTCGTGGCGCATGTCGGCCGGATCGACGAAGCGGGTCGTCAGCCAGCGCCCGTCGCTGTCGGGCATCGGTTCGGGCGCCGTCTCCCGGTCGCTGGTCACCACCGGATCGGGGAGGCCCAGCCCGTCCACCGGCTCGTAGCGCTTCCGGATCCACTGCAGGCGGAGCGGCGTCTCGCCGGGGTTGCGCAGGCGCCACCTGCGGCCCGGCGGCAGATAGGCGTAGCCGCCCGCGGTCAGCTCGTGGACCGTGCCGTCGATCCGGAGCCGCATCCCGCCCTCCAGGACGAACAGCACCCCCTCGGCCAGGGGATCCGGTTCCGGCCGGTCGCTGCCGCCGCCGGGCGCCACCTCGAGCAGGTACTGGGCGAAGGTTTCGGCGAAGCCCGACAGAGGACGGGCCAGGATCCAGGCCCGGGTGCCCTCCCAGTGGGGCAGGTAGCTCACCACGATGTCCCGCAGGACGCCGTGCGGGATGACGGCGTAGGCGGTGGTGAAGACGCTGCGGCCGGTGAGCAGCTCCCGCTGGCCCGGATGGCCGCCGCGGGGCGCGAAGTAGCGGTGTTCGGTCAAGCCTTCAGCCCTCCGGTGCGTGGTGCGCGTGCCAGTGCCGCGCGATGTCGATGCGTCGCGCGAACCACACGCCGGCGTGATCGCGGGCGTAGTCGAGGAACCGCGCGACCGCCGCCGCCCGCCCGGGACGGCCGGCGAGCCGGCAGTGGAGACCGACGGACATCATCTTGGGCGAGCCGGCCGCCCCCTCGGCGTAGAGGAGGTCGAAACTGTCGGCGAGATAGCGGAAGAACTGATCGCCGGCGTTGAAGCCCTGGGCCGTCGCGAAGCGCATGTCGTTGGCGTCCAGGGTGTAGGGCACGATCAGGAACGGGCCGTACGGACCGCGGACCCAGTAGGGCAGATCGTCGGCGTAGGAATCGGCGCAGTAGAGGAACCCGCCCTCCTCCATCACCAACTCGAGGGTGTGCTCCGAACAGCGGCCGGTGTACCAGCCGAGTGGCCGCTCGCCGGTGACCTCGCCGTGGATGCGGATGGCGGCCTCCATGTGACGCCGCTCCTCGGCGCGGGGGATGTCGCGGTAGTCGATCCATTTGAGGCCGTGGCTCGCGATCTCCCAACCCGCCTCCTTCATGGCCGCCACGGCCTCGGGATTGCGGGCGAGGGCGGTGGCGACACCGTAGACGGTGACCGGGACGCCGCGGCTCGTGAGGATCCGCCAGAGGCGCCAGAAGCCGGCGCGGGCGCCGTATTCGTAGATCGATTCCATGTTGGGATGGCGCCGGCCCGGCCAGGGTTCGGCACCCACGATCTCGGAGAGAAAGGCCTCCGAGGCGGTATCCCCGTGGAGGATGCAGCGCTCGCCGCCCTCCTCGTAGTTCACCACCACCTGCACGGCGATGCGCGCCCCGCCGGGCCAGCGGGGGTCGGGCGGATAGCGACCGTAGCCGACGAGATCGCGGGGGTACGCCGCCTGCGCCGGATCTGTCGCGGGGTCGGCCATGCGATGCTCCTGCGGACGCTGCGTGTCGGACATGATGGCTGATAGGCGCAGATCCGCCCGTCGCGCAAGCCGGCCCCTCGGACGGCGGCAGGCGGTCCCCACGAGGGCGGACCGCTCGCGGGACCGGTTCCCGGCGCTGCGGGGCGTTCGTGTGCGGATCCCGCGGGACGGGATGTCGAGAAAGACATCCGCAGATAAGCGACGGAGAACGCGGCACCCTCGAGACGCTCTTGCGGGATCTCCATGTCCCTTCCGCAAAACATGTTCTCGACGACATCCGCTCCGTTTCCAACGTCGAGGGAAGCCGCCGCCGCTCGGCGTCGGGCGTCCGGCGTCGATGCCGAGGTTCGGCGAACTCGCACGGGAGAACCACGTGGTGAGTTGCGACTCCCTCGGCACATCCGGTGGTTCCGCCTCGGCCGGAGGCCGCGGGCCGTACCTCCCGGCCACCGCCAGCGAAGCAACGGAACCGGGACGCCCGGATCTCGACGGATCCAGCACGGGACGTCGTAGCCGGGAATCCGGCGACGCCCCCCCAGGATCTCGCGGCGATTTCGGAACGAGGCGACGGGAGCCCGTGGAACGCGCGGGTCCGTACCGCTCGCCGCCGCCCGAACATTGCGTTCGTGGGAGAGCGGGGAGCCGCGCGATTTCGTTGGAGCGGGAGACGGGATTCGAACCCGCGACCCCAACCTTGGCAAGGTTGTGCTCTACCCCTGAGCTACTCCCGCGACCGCGCTGCCGGCGGGTGCCGGCCGGACGCGGCCGTATCTAGGCGATCGCCGGGGCCTTGGCAAGAGCGGCCGGGGCCCGGTCCGAGGCTTGTAACGCCGCCCGCGACTGGCCATCTTAGCGGCGACGGGAACGAGCGGTCGGCGCCTCACCGGCCGCCTCCACATGGTCGAAGGATGCCGCGCCATGCAGATACTCGGTGGGACCGCCGCCAAGCCATCCGACGGCGACGAGATCATCAAGGACGGCGATATCGAGAGCTTCGCCCGCGACGTCATCTACGCCTCGCAGCAGGTGCCGGTGCTGGTCGATTTCTGGGCCCCCTGGTGCGGCCCCTGCAAGCAGCTCGCCCCGGTGCTGGAGAAGGTGGTGCGCGCCGCCAAGGGCAAGGTGCGGCTGGTCAAGATCAACATCGACGAGAACCCGGAACTCGCCCAGCAGCTCCGCATCCAGTCGGTGCCCACGGTCTACGCCTTCGTCGGCGGCCAGCCGGTGACCGGCTTCGCCGGCGCCCAGCCGGAAAGCCAGATCCGGGCGCTCGTGGAGCGGCTCATCGGAGGGCCGCTCGCGGCCGATGTCGAGGCCGAGCTCGCGGCCGGCAAGGCGGCCCTCGAGCGGGGCGAGGTGGAGACCGCCGCCGCCCATTTCAGCCGGGTGCTGGAGACGGACCCCGAGAACCCCGAGGCGCTCGGCGGCATCGCCCGGGCGCTCCTGAGCATGGGGGAGCGCGAGGAAGCACGACGGCTGCTCGACGAGGTGCCCAAGGCGGTTGCCGGTCATGCCGCCATCGCCGGCGCACGTGCGGCGCTGCAGCTCGCCGAGGAGGCGGGCGAGATACCCGACCCGGCCGGGCTGGAGGCGCGGATCGCCGCCGATCCGGACGATTTCGAGGCCCGTTATCAGCTCGCCACCAGTCTCTTCCTGCGCGGCCAGTACGAAGCGGCGATGGAACATCTCCTCCACATCGTGAAGCGGGATCGCCACTGGCGGGACGAGCTCGCCCGCAAGCAGCTCCTCAGGTTCTTCGACGCTCTCGGGCCTTCCCATCCCGCTACTCTCAAGGGCCGGCGCATGCTGTCGACGGTGCTGTTCGCCTGATGTCGGCGGTCGGCGAGACCCTGCCCGAGCATTTCCCGGTCTTTCCCCTCCGGGGCGCCCTGCTGCTGCCGGGTGGCAACCTGCCGCTGCGCATCTTCGAGCCCCGCTATCTCGTGATGCTTCGCGACGCGATGCGCACGGCCGAGGTGATCGGCATGGTCCAGCCGCGGTCCCACGGGGAGGATTCGGCGGTGCCCGCCCTCTACCGCACGGGCTGCCTCGGTCGCATCACCCGCGTGGAGGAGCAGGAGGACGGTCGCTACGCCATCACCCTGACCGGAATGTGCCGCTTCGACATCGTTGAGGAGGTGCCGTCCGCCACCCCCTACCGCCAGGTGCGGGCCGATTTCGGCCGCTGGCGGCACGATCTGGCTCCGGCCGGCCCCTTGAGCGGAGTGCGCGACCGGCTGATGCCACGGCTGCGCACCTATCTCGAGACCCTGGGCATCGAGGCCCGCTGGTCGGGGCTGGAGGAGGCGCCGCTGCCGGGCCTGATCACCACCCTGGCCATGGTGCTGCCCTTCGCTCCCGACGAGAAGCAGGCTTTCGTCGAGGCCCACGGGCTCGCCGACCAGGCCGAGCTGTTGATCACTCTCCTGGAGATGGCGCTGGCCGGCGAGCCCGAGGACGGCCCGCCGCACTGAGACCGGAACGAGGACCGTGGCCATGAGCGACACCGCGAAGGAACCCGAGATCGACCCCCGTCTTCTGGAACTCCTCGTCTGTCCGCTCACCAAGGGGCCGCTGCGCTACGACCGGATACGCAACGAGCTCGTGAGCGAGCAGGCGGGGCTCGCCTACCCGATCCGCGACGGCATTCCGGTGATGCTGGTGGACGAGGCGCGCCGGCTGGGCGAGGACGAGGCCATTCCGCCGGAGCTGCGGGCGGGGAAGGACGATGAAGGCGCCTGACCGCCACGATCCCTGGCCCAGGGAGATCCGGGTCTACCGCGCCGAGAAGCGGCTCGAGATCGACTTCGACGACGGCACCACCTTCAATCTGCCGGCGGAGCTCCTCCGGGTGGAGAGCCCCTCGGCCGAGGTGCAGGGGCACAGCCCGTCGCAGAAGGTCACGGTGCCCGGCAAGCGGGACGTGGGCATCGTCTCGCTGGAGCCGGTGGGCAACTACGCGGTGCGCATCCTGTTCGACGACGGCCACGACACCGGCATCTACTCCTGGTCCTATCTCTACGAACTGGGGCGCGACCAGGCCGAGATCTGGGCCGCCTACCTGCGGGCGCTGGAGGAGAAGGGGCTCGCGCGGGATCCCTGAGGCGCGACCCCCGCTACCGCCTCCGCCGGGATCACCGGCTCGCCGATGCGGCCCAGCACCCCGAGCATGTGGGAGCGGAACTCGCGGCGGTAGACGACCAGCACGACCCAGGCGCTGGCCAGGATCAGTACATAGGGATGGACGAACCAGCCGAGGGCGGCGAGGCCGAAATAGTAGGCCCGCATGCCGCGGTTGAAATGGTCGCCGGCGCGGGTCGCCACTTCGGCCGCCCGGTGGGCGAAGGCCCCGGCCCCCGGCACCGCCGGGGCGGGCGCGGCCCCCAGCACGACGGCGAGATAGTTGAACTGCCTGAGCGACCAGGTGAACTTGAAGAAGGCATAGACGAAGACGAGCACCAGCAGCAGCACCTTGAGGTCCCAGACCAGGGGTGCCACCTGCTCGGCGAAGGGGATGTGGCGGATCACCTGCATGGCCTTCTCGCCCGCGCCCAGAATGGCGACCAGGCCGCCTACGATCAGCACGGCGCCGGAGGCGAAGAAGGAGATGTTCTGGACCAGCAGCCGGACGATGGCGATGTCGACGATCCGGTTCTCGCGCGCCAGCATCTGCTCCATCCAGGCGAGCCGGTATTCGTGCACCCGCGCCGCCAGGGTATTGCGGCGCGCCCGCTGGCGGTCGGCGAAGCGGGCGTAGCCGATCCAGCAGAGGAAGAACCAGAGCGGTGCCAGCAGATTGGCGACGCCCAGCTCGGTCAGCAACGCACCGGTATCGACAGCCATCGCCGCTCGTCCCTAAGAGCCCGTTCACGACGCCGTACCGTGCCTGTATGGAGGGGGGTGATCGCCGGCCGCAAGCCCAGGTCGCGGGCGTTTCGCGTGACACTTGACGAAACGATTTTTTTGTCGTCTTTGGGTTGCGGGACGTGTCGGAGGAGGGCGCTTCCCGCCAGTCGCGAAACCGGATGTCGTCGCAGGGACTTACCCACAACCTGTTGGTAAGGTTGGGGATAGTCTGACCTGCCGCACGGCCGTGTGGACAGCCCTGTGGAGGATCGGGGGAAAGCCCGGGTTGCGGCGACCGCGGGAACACGTGATATTGCGGCAAAAGGTCTTGCCTCGCTTGAGCGGGCGTGGCGCCCTGTGAGATGCAGGCGACACGCCGACGAGACGCATGCCGCCGACTATCTGGGAGGGTGCCATGGAGGTCGAGGTCTATCCGGTGCGGCCCGAATGGGCGGAGAAGGCCTGGATCGACGCGCGGAAATACGAGGAGATGTACCGGCGCTCGATCGAGGATCCCGAGGGCTTCTGGGCGGAAATGGCCGACATCGTCGAATGGTACGAGAAGCCCACCCGGATCAAGGACACCTCCTTCGAGGGCGACGTCCACATCCGCTGGTTCGCCGACGGTGTGCTCAACGTCTGCTACAACTGCGTCGACCGTCACCTCGCCACCCGCGGCGATCAGACGGCGATCCTCTGGGAGGGCGACGATCCCGCGGAGGACCGCCGCATCTCCTATCGCGAACTGCACCGCGAGGTGTGCCGGCTCGCCAACGTCCTCAAGGGGATGGGCATCGGCAGGGGCGACCGGGTCACCATCTACATGCCGATGATCCCCGAGGTCACCTATGCGATGCTGGCCTGCGCCCGCATCGGCGCCATTCACTCGGTGGTGTTCGGCGGCTTCTCCGCCGAGAGTCTCGCCGATCGCATCAACGACTGCGGGGCCAAGCTCGTCATCACCACCGACGAGGGCGTGCGTGGCGGCCGCCGCATCCCCCTCAAGGCCAACACCGATCAGGCGCTCGAGAAGTGCGATCCCGGCGTCAAGGTGCTGGTGTTCCGCTACACGGGTGCCGACGTCGCCTGGCGGGAGGGCCGGGATTTCGATGCCGGCGAGCTGATGGCGAAGGCGGCCGAGGACTGCCCGCCCGAACGGATGAACGCCGAGGACCCCCTGTTCATCCTCTACACCTCGGGCTCCACCGGCAAGCCCAAGGGTGTGCTGCACACCACGGGCGGCTATCTCGTCTACGTGAGCCTCACCCACAAGTACGTCTTCGACTACCACGACGGGGACGTCTACTGGTGCACCGCCGATGTCGGCTGGGTGACCGGCCACAGCTACATCGTCTACGGGCCGCTCTCGAACGGTGCCACCACCCTCGTCTTCGAGGGGGTGCCCAACTATCCCACCTTCTCCCGCTTCTGGGAGGTGGTGGACAAGCACGGGGTCAACATCTTCTACACCGCCCCCACCGCCATCCGGGCGCTGATGCGGGAGGGGGACCAATGGGTCAAGAAGACCTCCCGCAAGAGCCTCAAGCTGCTCGGGACGGTGGGCGAGCCCATCAATCCCGAGGCCTGGCGCTGGTACTACAAGGTGGTGGGCGAGGAGCGCTGCCCGATCGTCGACACCTGGTGGCAGACGGAGACCGGCGGCATCCTGATCACGCCGCTGCCGGGGGCCACCGATCTCAAGCCCGGCTCCGCCACCAGGCCCTTCTTCGGCGTCAAGCCGGCGATCGTCGACGGCGAGGGCCGGATCCTCGAGGGGGCCTGCGAAGGCAATCTCGTGATGCTCGATTCCTGGCCCGGCCAGATGCGCACCGTGTTCGGCGACCACGAGCGCTTCGTGCAGACCTATTTCAGCACCTTCAAGGGCATGTACTTCACCGGCGACGGCGCCCGCCGCGACGAGGACGGCTACTACTGGATCACCGGCCGGGTGGACGATGTGATCAACGTCTCCGGCCACCGGCTCGGTACCGCCGAGGTGGAGAGTGCGCTCGTCGCCCATCCCGCGGTGGCGGAGGCGGCGGTGGTCGGCTTCCCGCACGAGATCAAGGGCCAGGGCATCTACTGCTACGTGATCCTGGTGGAGGGGACCGAGCCCAGCGAGGAGCTCAGGAAGGCGCTGGTCCAGCAGGTGCGGCGGGACATCGGCCCCATCGCGACACCCGACATCATCCAGTTCGCGCCGGGCCTGCCCAAGACCCGCTCGGGCAAGATCATGCGCCGCATCCTGCGCAAGATCGCCGCCGACGAGTACCACGAGCTGGGCGACACGAGCACCCTCGCCGATCCCTCGGTGGTGGACCAGCTCGTGCAGGAACATCGGCGCCTCAAGGGCGGGGGCTGACCGCGCCGGGCGAGGATTCGGTGGGAAAGGGGCCTTCGGGCCCCTTTTCTCCGTCGCCGGCCGCGGCGAAGATGGCACCGCGCGGGAGGCGCCGCTTCTCACCCCTCGAGCACCACGGGATGTCCTGATCATGGAGGATCTCTTCGCGCGCAACCGGGCCTGGGCCGACCGCATGCGGGCCCGCGACCCCGAATTCTTCCGCCGGCTGGCACGCCAGCAGGCGCCGCGGCTCTTGTGGATCGGCTGCGCCGACAGTCGTGTGGCGGCCAACCAGCTCCTCGATCTCGATCCGGGCACGGTGTTCGTCCATCGCAACATCGCCAATCTCGTGGTGCACACCGACATCAATATGCTGTCGGTGCTGCAGTTCGCGGTCGAGGTGCTGGCCGTCGCGCAGGTGGTGGTCTGCGGCCACTACGGCTGCGGCGGCGTGCGGGCGGCGATGGCCGGCCGTCAGCTCGGCCTGATCGACAACTGGCTGCGGCACATCAAGGACGTCTACGATCAGCATGCCGAGGAGCTGGCCGGGATCGCCGATCCCGGCGCGCGCGAGGATCGCCTGGTCGAGCTCAACGTCCTCCACCAGACCCTCCACGTGGCGCGCAGCACGGTGGTGCAGAACGCCTGGGCCCGCGGCCAGAAGCTCGAGGTCAGGGGCTGGGTCTACGCCATCGAGGACGGGCTCCTGCGCGATCTCGGCTACAGGGTGCGGGGTCCCGAGGAGATCGGCGCCATCTACCGCATGGTCGGGGAGGGTGTCACCTGACGCCGGACACGTCGGGCAGGCCGGCCCGGGCCGCGTCCTCGACCCGGATCCGCCGGGCGAGGAGCAGGACGTTGAGGCCGCCGAACAGGCGCGCCGCCGCCGCGCGGGCCGCGTCCTGGTCCAGACGATGGCTCGGCAGGGCGGCCTCGATGCCCGCGACACGCGCGGGCGCCGCGGCGGCCACCGGCCCGCTCCCGCGCTTCAGACCCCTTCCAGACGTCCGGCCAGCACGGCGCCGCGGGCGGCCATGAAATAGAGCCCGCAATGGTGGGCGAGATCGCGCGGATGGGCGGCGGTGGCGGGCAGTCGCAGCTCGGCCGCGGTCTCGCGGGGCAGATCGTAGGTGGCGCAGGCGGGCTCGTAGACGACGACGTCGCGCAGGCTCGGCATCAGCCCGTGATTACGGGCGGACAGCAGGGTCAGCACGAGGTCCATGACGCAGATGTCGGTGCAGATGCCGACTGCGACGAGGGCCGTGAGGCGCTCGCGGTTGACCCAGTCCACGAGCCGGTTGACGAAGGCGCCGTGGGTGCCGCGCACCACCGCCGGCTCGATGGCGCCGACGAAGCCGTTGATGCAGTCCTTGCGGATCAGCACCACGTCGGGATGGTCCTCGAGCCAGGCGAGGGCCGGCACCAGGTTCTCCTCGCCGGTACCGCGGATGCAGTGCGGCGGATAGGGTGGCTCCGGCCGGTCGGGCTCGTGGGTGTCGAGAAAGGCCAGCACCGCCCGGCGCCGCTCGAGGAAGGCCCGCGCGAGGCGATCGGTTTCCTCCACCATC
>Ga0256830_1001798_pt1 | contig 14798 bp, 12 predicted proteins | sample 128326metaG_FD_190537 | JGI IMG/M metagenome (GOLD analysis project Ga0256830, IMG submission 190537) | Hydrothermal vent microbial communities from Lau Basin, Pacific Ocean - 128-326 | ecosystem: Environmental > Aquatic > Marine > Hydrothermal vents | place: Pacific Ocean: Lau Basin | collected... | reverse complement strand
ATGCCCACCGCGATACTCGTTGTGCAAGGTTCAAGTTCCACGTTATCAATACCACGGTCAGGATCAGCAGGAAAGCCAGCCATCCTACCCGCGAGAAGGACAAGAGCAACACGCCCCCTCCTCCGGCCAGCAACAGGTTTTCAGCCGAAAACCGCCACAGCCGCCGCCCATGCACCGAAAAGCCGCGCAGAGTAGCCGCCAACCAGTATGGCAGGTAGACCATGTTCAACTGGTGCGCCAGCCAGGAGGGTTCAAACGCCAGACCCGAGACGCGGTTGGGAAACAATTTGCGGGTAGAAAACCAGGATTGCAACAAGAGCAGCCAATCGGGGTATTGCCCCTGAAAAAAAACCACGTAAACGGCCTGCACCAGCGACCACAGCACCAGGATCAGGCCGCTCAGGTTGATCCATTGCAGGGTTTTGTGCAGCCGGATCGAATCGCGCGGCCAGGTTGCGGCCAATAAATAGAACGCGCTGCCTACGATCAGGGTGACGAACGCGTCCCCCATTTCTGCCAGAGGGGAAGCTCCCCTGAAGGGAGGAATTTCAAGGAAGAAAGACCGGGCCGAGGCGAGAATTTGTACAGCCAGGATGCCAAAAAAGGGCAGCACCTGACCAGGCAGCATTCCCCCGCGCACCAGATAGGGGATAAGCCAGGCAATCAGCAGCCACAAGGCCAGGAGCGCAGCCGGCGCGGCGATGGTGTTTGTGCGTACCAGTTTTGCCAGCAGGGGCAGGCTGGTGATCGGGAAGAGCAGCACCATCAAGGCCCAGGCAGGGAGGTAAGTGCGCCGGATCAGGCCGGCCAGCCGGTCAATCACGCGGCCTCCTGATAGAGAGCCAGCTTACGACCCAGCCCCCCACCACGAACCCGATCACCGCTCCCCAGAAGACCAGCGTACCGCGCCCGAACGCCACCGGTTCCGTAGGCAGCACAGCACGCTGCGAAAAGTCGAACCGCAAATTGGGAAAAATGCCACCGCTGGCCTGCAATTCGCTTTCCATCGCCCGGGTGAGCACGTTCACCTCCCCCTGGAATTCCACCGCGGAGAGAAAGGAGCAGGTTTGCTCCTGCGGGCTGTCCGGTGCGGGATAGGCCACGCAGCCCGCCAGTGCGTCAAGCCGCTTCTGTATAGTTTGCGCCTGGATGGCGTGCTGGCGGGCGTTCAGCAGCGCGTCGTAGGCGATCTCACCCCACAGGTTGGCGATCTGCAGCGCGGTTTGGGGGTCGGTGTGACGGATGTAAATCTGCCAGCGGGTCTGGCGGCGCTCCAGGGTCGAGATTTTGCGCAGGGTGGGCAGGTCGAGATCGACACCCTGGGCCCGGGCCGCCTCGACGACCGCTTCCTTCATGTGGATAGAACCCAGGAAGGCGCCCACTGTACCCAGGATGTAATCCACATCCCGCTCGGGTAATGCGCCGGTCTGGGTGTAGTCCACGCTAACAGTGAATTCGATCATCGTCTGGTATACCGGCGGGCGCGAGCGGTGATAGAGCCAGCCACCCACCCCGCCCATGATAGTCAACACGGTGACGATCCACCAATACTGGAGGGTATGGCGCAAGGCCTGTGCAGGAGAGAATTCTACGGCCATCGTTTTTTGTCGTCGAAGAAAGCCAGCGCGCCGGCCCAGCCGAGCACACACAGGCCGTACACCGCGTTGGCCCAGATCGGGGGCATGGAAATGGTGATGAAGGCCAGGAAACCGAGCATGAGCGCTGTCACGTGCATGAGCAGCACCGCGCGGGAGGTGCTCATCCCAAAGGCCACCAGGCGATGGTAGGTGTGATCGATCCCGGCCTTGTACACCGGACGGCCACGACGCAGCCGGGAGATGACCACCAGGCTGGCGTCGAAAATGGGCACGCCCAGCAGCAAAACCGGCACGAACCAGGATTGGGTGCGCAGAAAACCCTGAGGATTATAGGCAATTGCCAGCGCAGCCAGCGAGAAGCCCAACCACTGCGACCCCGAATCGCCCAAAAAGCTGTGCGCCGGTGTCACGTTGAAAAAATAGGCCCCCAGACAGACTCCCAACAGCACCGCACTGAACAGGGAAAGGTGCAGTTGGCCGGAATCGAAAGTCGCCAGCATGAAAAAGGCAGCCGACGACCCGGCCAGCCCCGCGGCCAGGCCGTCGAAGCTGTCCACGAAGTTGAAGGCGTTGGTGATGCCCACGATCCACAAAAGGCTCAGCCCCCAGTTAATCCAGTTGTACTGCGGCTCGAGCAGCCGGACGTGTACGCCGTTGGCGATCACGATCACAGCCGCGATGATCTGCCCGGTCAGTTTGAGTGGTGCGGAGGCGCCTTTGAGGTCGTCCCACAGGCCAAAAACGAACACGATCAGGGAGGGCAGCAAAATCTCCCACACAGGCGAGACCCGTAGGGAGGCCATGCCATAACTCAAGGCCAGGGTGATGATCACGATCACCCAACCCCCGGCGAGCGGGACCGGGCGGGCATGGGTTTTGTGGGCCGCGCTGCCGGGCACGTCTACGAACCCGGCGCGGCGGGTCAGCCAGATCAAGGGTGGGGACAACGCCAGGGAGAGCGCGGCAGCCAGAAAGATCACCCGGAAGGTGAGTAGTGTCATTCAATCTCAACGAGTTGACGGTAAACCGCCAGGGTGGCGGTGTTGACCAGGTTATTGGTGTATTTTTCCAACACCCGCTGGCGGCCAGCCGCGCCCATGCGAGCGCGCAATTCCGGGCTGCGGATCAGTTTTTCGAGCGCGTCCGCCAGCGCAGCCGGGTCGTTGGGGGGCACCAAAAGCCCATTATACCCCTCGGTGATGAAATCGCGGCAGCCGGGCATGGTGGTGGTCACGATGGGGCGCGCGCACGCGGCAGCTTCCAGTAACACGGTTGGGATGCCTTCGGCATACATGCTGGGGAGGGTGACGATGGCAGCCTGGGCGTAGACGGCAGGCATGTCATCGCGAAACTCCCAGTATTCGATCACCCCCTCTTCGTGCCAGGCGCGCAGCGTTTCTGCGGGAATGCTGGCCGGGTTGCCGGGGTCGGGACGGCCTACCAGGGCTACACGCACCCGCACACCCCGCTGGTGCAAGAGACGAGCAGCATCGACGAGTACGCCCACGCCTTTGTCCCACAACATACGGGAGGCGTGTATGACGATGGGGACGCCGTCCGGCTGTGGCGTGGGGGCAAACTTTTCGGCATCGACCCCTACCCCGGGGATGAGTACGGCCCGCGCGGCGGGAATCATCCGCTTTTGGATGAAATAGTCCCGGTCGTTAGGGTTCTCGAAGATAGCGACACAGTTCTCCGCCGCGAAGGCATAGCGGTATAGCCACCTGACCGCCCAACGCAAGGCGCGCACGCCAGGGTGGTTGCCCAGAAAGAGATAGCCGCGGCCGGTGATGGAGCTGACAATGCCCGGCACCCGGGCCGCGCGGGCCGCCAGGGAGCCGTACAGCGCCGGCTTGATGGTATGGTGGTGAACGATGTGGGGGTGCTCGCGGCGATAAATCCGGGTAAGCTGGCGCAAGGCGGAGAGTTCTGTCCAGGGGGTCAGGGTCTTGCGCCCCAAATCCCACTGTAACCAGCGGAAGCCCATGCCGCGCAGTTTTTCGGCATACGGCCCTGGCGGTGAGACCATGACCACTTCCCAGCCGCGCTGCATGAGGAACTGCCCCAGCGCGCGGCGGAAGTTGTAGAGGTACCACTCGGTGTTGGAGGAGAGGATGATTTTCATGTTTCTAATTGCTGGTGGCTAACAACAACGCCCGCAGCCTGGGCGCGGTGACTTGCAGGCTGTATTGGGTTTCGACTTTGGCGCGTCCGGCCGCGCCCATCTGACGACGCAGGGCCGGATCGTCGCGCAGCGCGGACAGGGCCGCGACCCATTCGTCCGGGGTGTTCGCCAGAAAGCCGTTGACGCCGTGTTCCACAATCTGGCGGTTGACCCCGACCGGGGAGGCGACCACGGGCAGGCCGCAGGCCATGTATTGGATCAGTTTGTAGCCGCATTTGCCGCGCTCAAAGGGTTCGTCGGGCAAGGGCATGATGCCGACGTCGAATTGTTGTAATTCGTTGACCTCGGTGGCTTCGCGCCAGGGGCGGCTCTCGAGTGGGACGCCCTCCATTGCGAGGCGGCCTGCACCCACCAGGGTCAGGCGGGTGTCTGATCGCTGGCAGAGGGTCGCCAGCGCGGGTTGGATGAGTCGCAGGTAGGGGGCGGTGACCGGCGCGCCGATCCAGCCGATGTTGAATCCCGCCGGTGGGCGCGGCGGTGCGGGCCGGTAGCGGTCGGCGTCCACCACGCTGGGGATGATTTCGAGGCGCGCCGCGCCGGCCTGCCGGGCGCGGGCGGCCAGGTAGTCGTTCCCGGCCACCACCAGCGCGGCGCGGCGCATGACCGCGTCGATCTTGCCTCCCAGCAAGGCGCGTACGAAGGGGTTGCGGTGTTGGTCGTAACGGTGAAAGGCCGCGTCGTCGTAGTCCACCACGCAGGATGGGGCGAAGTGAGTAGCCAGTGCCTCCCCCAGCGCGGGCACCCAGGGCAGGGCCTCTTTTTCCAGCCAGATCAGGTCGAAGGCGCGGCTATGCAGCAAGGCGGCCAGCCGCTGTACATAGGCGCGCAGAATAGCGAGCGGGTTTTGAGGCCGGTTGGTGTACAGATTGCGGATGTAGCGGTCGTCGAGCAGCGGGGCGGATGTGACCTGGATGCCGTGTGATTCGAGGTAGGGCAGGTATTGGTAGAAGCGTATTCGGCTGGACGATCCGAGACGCGCATAACGGGTGAGGAGGAGAAGGTGCATTAATTGCGAATGGTGAATTTTGAATGGCGAATGAGGGGGACGCGGAAGTGAGTTCCTACGAGTTCCTACGAGTTCCTACGAGTGCTCCCGCGGTGCGCCAGAGCATGAGGTAGGCGCGCAGGGTGTGGCGTGTGTCGTGGCCGGAGCGGCGCAGGAGGCTGGCGGCCAGCCGGGGCAGGGGTTCGATCAGCAGGGTGGCGAGCAGGGTGGCAGTGCCGGCGCATTTTCCAAAATGTTTGTGTATATAGAGCACGCGGCTGCGCAGAAAGTAGAACAGGCGCAAAGCTCTGATCTGACCGGTCGTGCCGCCTTTGGCATGGATAGCACGCGATGTTGCGCAGAACAGGGTGTACCACCCGGCCTGGCGGGCGCGGTAGGCCAAATCTACGTCTTCGAAGTACATGAAGAAGCGTGTATCGAACCCGCCCAATTGGTGGAACAGGCTACGGCGGATGAGTAGAAAGCCGCCGGGGACTTGCTCCACCAGCCGGGTATGGCGGTGGTCCCATTCGTGCATGAAGTGGCCGGGAAAACAGCGCGGAAAACTCCGGTCGAGACCGAGCAACTGGGGAAGAAGGCGGGCCGGTGTGGGAAAACGGGCACACAGGCGCTGGATTTGCCCATCATGTCCTACCAGTTGGGGGCCAAAGATGCCCGTTTTTTGGTTTTTGGCGCGAGCGGCGCAGGCCAGCAGTTGATCAAGGGTGTCTTTCTCGACGCGTACATCTGGGTTGAGGAATAGCAGGTAATCACTCTGGCTGTGTTCGGCGCCTTGGTTGCAGGCTGTGCCAAAGCCGCGGTTGTCGGGGTTATGGATGATTTGTAGGGGCAGACCGAGATCATCCAGTCCTGTTGTGGAGCGGTCGTGGGAGGCGTTGTCCACCACGGTGATGGTTGTGAGTGTGTAGGCCGTGCGGCTGGCAGTCGCGAGGGAGTGCAAGCAGGCACGCAGCTGCTCGCCTGCATTCCAGTTGACGATCACAATGTGTACAGAGGGAAGGGGCATCAATCGATGATGATGACCGGCAATTCACTGTACCAGGTGGTAGTCGTCACGCCGTCACTCACGTCTGCCGAGATGTAGTACGTTCCCGCGGGGACACCGGTGGTGTCCCAGTAAGCGCGCTCGCCGGAGGGTAAGCCGATTTCGCTCGCGAAGGCGGAAATGCTCTTGATGACGGGCAGGTAAAGCAGAAACGGCCCTACAGAAGGCTGCTGGGGAAGAGGGGGGATGAGCGTGCGCCCGTTGTCGGGGTTGGTATCGGTGTCGTAGTAGAGGGTGACAGTCACGCCCTGCGCGGGTTCGGTTTCGTAGACGATCTCGAACAGGTCGCCAGAGGTGATAATCTCGTCGCCGGTAAGGGTGAGGTAATCGAGGTATATGGTCAGGTTGAGGGGGGGAACGGGTTCGGCAGGGTCGAAGCGCAATGTGGTTGGAAAACCGCTCCAGCTTCCATTTTCCAGGAAAGCGGTGCTCAAATCCACAGTATAACGATGCCATCCTTCGTAAATGATCATGTCTTCGGTGATGACTGCATCGATGGTGGGGCCTTGGTACCACCAAATAAAACGCTGCACCCATCCCTGGCCGACGTTTTGTGTGCCGTCCACACGAAAGTTGAAGGTGGCGTACTTATACTTGCTCGTATCGATAGGTTGGGTAACGCGCAGGACGATTTGCGGATCGTTGGATGAGGTGACACCCTGCAAAATGCCATTGTTAAAGGACAGCGAGCTGAAATTGGAGGCCTTTTGAACATCCTGTGCATTGCTCATCCCCCATGGGTCTCCTACTACCTGGCTGGCATAGTCTGGGCCGCTGTAGAAGCTGGGTTTGTGAAACACGAGGATGGGTGCCTGGCGGATTTCCAATTGGGAATTGGCACAGGTAACTGCACCGGTGGCGGTGTCTAACATGTAAACATAGTATTGGCCTGGTTCGAGGGACTCGGGCAAGGGAAAAGGCGTATCCGGGGATGGATTGGGCTGCAACGCGCTTCCCCAGTTGAACGTGCCGCTAGAAGGAGCGTTGTCTACCGATCCGATCAGAATGCCATCGTTGGCACCGCATCCGGTAGGGCTAATGTAAAAGTCCAAAGTGCCACCTGGTGCTCCCGACCACGAAAGCGGAACCACATTGGTGGTATCTGCCGTGGTGAGGCGCACCCACTTAATCTGGAAAGAGATAGCCGAATTTACGGGGTCCAGACGGAGTCCCAGCACGTTTCCGCTCCAGGAGTTGACCGAGGCACCCTGTGTCAACTCCAGCACATACAGTTTACAACCAGCCTCGACGTTGAGAAAATTGGAGATGCCGTTGGCAGGATCATCATGTGGGGAGCGATCATAGAACCAATATACATTGGCAAAGCTATCGGCGCTTGAGCACATATAAAACGAAAGCAGTTTATATTTGCTGGCATCGATTGGAAATCGGTCGCCCATTCGCAACACTTTCTGAGTATTCTGAATGCCGGTCCACAGCAGCCAGATGCGTGCGTCGTTGTTGGTTGCTGTCATATTCCAAAAGCCGTTGGAGACCGAAAAGGTGTTGCGATCCACATTTTTGAGGGTAGTGGGAAAATCAGGGTAGGGATTGCCGTTCATATCCCAGGGAATTCCCAACACACGTGTGGCAAAGTCGTCCCCTTCACTAATGACAGTGGCACCCAGGGTTAGTGTAGCGGTTGGCGAAGCAGATGTTGTGGGAGGTTTCGAGTATACGATGACAGCCAGCAAAAATAGGGCTAAAACAGATAAGGTGTGTGTCTTCATAGCGTTGATTGTAAATTGGGTGTCGTCGACGACGAAAGCACCTCTCCCATCGGTGCTTCAGCGCGAAGGATCGTGATACATACAACAGGAACTGCTCGCAATCAATGATAACCTATTTTTCATCACTTGGGCGGCGATGTATCCCGGCCCGTAGTGTCAACGCGTGAATCAATTGGCTGGTATTCAATCCCGCCGGATCGCCGGCAATAGCCTGCGCCCAGGCAGGCAACTCAACCCGTAGGATGCTCAGCATGTTACGAAGTTGCCTCTCGAAAACGGTCAGCCCCTGACGGTACAATAATTGATCGAAACGCGTTAACCGCTGAATGCGTGCTCTCACCTGTTCATCCGCGTCGTCCAGATCGATGAAATATTTCTTTTCGGAGACGTTCAGCATCTCCACTTTTTGCGGCGGCTCCCAGCCCATGAAAAAGGCGAGTAGTAGCAGGGTTTGTTCATATTGCTCGGTCAGGCCGATTAGATCGAAACTCGACAAATTCACAATCGCCCGATGTAGATGTGCCTCGACGAGATCGACCTCTCCATGAAAGGGTAAGAGATAGCGAGTCTGGCAGTTATCGAAAAGATTGTGCTCCGCGGGCGTCATGGTATCGACGAATTCAACAAAATCCAGGCTGTTGATACGCTCCACGATTTTCTTCAGGTAATCGGGAAGTCGCTCGAATTCGCTCTGGTTTTTCGGGTCTCCCAGCTTTTTGACCCATGCAAGGTGCGATAACGTTTGACGAATGGGATTGCGCAATACCGTAATTTTGAAATACTTACGGGTATCTACGAATTTTCTCAAAGTGTCGATCTTGAGATGCGCAGAAAGAAAGAACTTGTTCTCCAACCCCGATACCTGGCGCGAGGTCTTGCCCAAAATTAAATTTTCAATATGCACAGCCGAACGTCCCTCGGGAAACCGGCGTTCCAAATGTGCGTTCAGAGAAGTTCCCGCGGTCTTGGGAATGTGCATCAGCAAAATGCGTTCCTGTGGCGCGAGCATCTCCGAGACGTGCGCATAATTTTCACTGGTTTGTGAAGACAGAGCAGTGCCCTCTGCAGATTGCTGAGTTACGATGATTTGCGCCTGTCCTAGAACTGCGGTCTTTTTAGACAAATGCGCGCGGCAGACAAGCTTATGCTTACCGGGGGCAACGCTTTCGAGATTGAGAACGGCAATGTAGCCAGGTTGAGGGTTAGAGTGCTCGAATTCAGGGTAAACTTTGTGAACGTCGGGTCGCGGGGTGCGAAAAATTTCAGCAGTCATTGCGCGGCCATCGAGATCGATACGAATTTCGACCTCGTCGGGATCCGAGGCCAGTACCCAGCCGCGCACTTGTAGTGACTTTGCAACTGGTTGGTCTTCTTTTGGAAAATCCAAAACGCCAAAGAGCTTACGTTTCCTGATAGCCATGCCCATTATTGTTCCACATAACCGTTCGAGAGATTGGTCTCTCTTCCTCCGGCCTTTGCGAACGTCTCGAGTGCGTATGCTGGCAACGCTTGAATCCACTTCTGGTCCAAAAGTATGCGGTCGTGTCGCGACAAGCGCATTTGATTGCCAATGATGTGATGTTCTACTTGGGACTTGAATCCCTGGGTTACATCCACACTGGAATCGACGCCCAAGAAGCGAAAAACGCTGCGCATTGTTTCCACAGGTTGGCTGCATAAATCTTCATACTTTAGCCGAAAAACATACCTGCTATTCACTTTCTGTAGAGCTGTTCGCCGTTCTTTTTCTTTCCTGACCCATCCGTTTACCAGTTTCCTCGTTATCCAAGAACGAAGGAAACGAGCACGCCGCCAGTTAGGAAACCATTTATCGACAAGCGGATGGGAGATGTGTTTCAGCCAAGCGTACAGAAGAGCACGACCATCGCGATAGAAATCCAAGACATAGAGCTGGATGCCGTCGTTGCGGGCTAAAACGTCAAGGTACTCCGGGGATTTTGAGCTATCGATAAATATCTGTGCTCCGCCTACTTGAAGAACACTTTCGACAAAATAGAGCAAGGCGTTTTGTGCATCTTTTTCAGCTCGTTGGGAGAAGCGGAAAAAATCCGGATGGCCTAAGCGCAAGCCTCGATGCGCGGCTGTTTCCAGCACTCGAATCCAAAAATCGCATTGATAGAACAATTGCCCGCAAGAGCATTGCCCTCTTCTTTCCGCCCAGCGAGCCGGGAGGATACGGCCCACCAATGCAACTTCGCCAACAGAAATGAGCTGTGGATGCGCGTTGAGCAAAAAAGTGAGCAGCGTTGATCCACTGTGGGGCATTCCGAGGATGTAAACATAAGGAATCATCCGATTTTCTCCTGCCGACACCCCGCGAAAGGTACGGAAAGCCCTTATAAACGGGTTATCTCCTTATGGCTGCTTCTGCTCGGCAATACGGCGCAGGCGCGCGACTCGATTCTCTTCATCGGACCCCGCGATCAGCGGCATCCGACTGGTGTAAGATAAGTTGGGGTTGAAGTATGGGTCGCCGACTTCCACAAAGCTGATGAAATGCTCAGCCCCCACCTGAATGTCGTTCTTCGGGATGTGGTTGCCGCGCGATTTGCCCTCGTGGTGGATCAGGCGGGCGTAAGGGGTGTAGACCACCCGGTAGCCGTTGTTGATGGCCCGGAGGCAGATTTCAATATCGCTGAACGCGAGGATGTACGTTTCGTCGAAACCGCCTAATAGTTCGAACACCTCTCGGCGCATCATCATACAGGCTCCGGTGACCGCGGAGTAGTTGCGGTACCAATCCACCGAGCCAAAGGGGCCGCCCTGTCTTTCGGTTGCGCCCCAGAACACGTGGCTGGCGTGTCCCTCCATGCCAATGACGACCCCCGCGTGTTGCACGGTTCGGTCCGGGTAGAGCAGTTTGGCGCCCACAATGCCGACCTCCGGGCGCTCGGCCCAACGCACCATTTCCTCCAACCAATCTGCGTCCAATGCCTCGATGTCGTTGTTGAGGAACAGGAAAATGTCGCCGCTGGCGTGTTGTGCACCCAAATTGTTGGCCTTCGAGTAATTGAAATGCTCAAGATACTCAACCATGCGCACGCGTGAGTTATGCCGCAACTGCTCGTAATAGCGTAAAGTCTGTTGCTCAACGCTACCGTTGTCCACCACTACGAACTCATAGGCTGGGTAATCGGTAATTTCGGTGATCGAGGTGATGCACTTGCGCAGCAAATCGACTTTCTCTCGGGTGGGAATGATGATCGAGACTTTCGCGCCGGAGACAGGCCAGATCGCGCGCAAATAGCCGGGTGCGGCAAACGAAGTCGCAGCCTGATCGATACCCACACGGCGCAAGTGATTGGCAACCGCGCGTAGCTGCCGCTCGAAGACCCACGATTTGGCCCCGAACTCTCCCGCGGTTGAGCCTTGTACCTGTCGCCAGTGGTAGAGCACTGTAGAGATATGCTCTATATTGTCGGTGCGCTCGATGCAGCGTAAGACCAGGTCCCAATCCTGCGTGCCGTCCATCTCGGGGTCCAACTTTCCGGCCTCCAGAACGAGCGAGCGGCGCATCAGGGCGTGGGTGAGGTAATTGACCGAAATGAGCAGTTCGGGCGACCAATCGGGCTTGAAGAATGGATCGCGGCGTTGGCGGCCATCCTCGGAGAGTTTATCTTCGTCGTAATACACGATCTCGGTAGCGGGATTTTGGTTGAGCCGGCGCACAGCTTCATACAATGCGTTGGGAGCCAGCATGTCGTCATGGTCCAGGAATTGAACGAACTCCCCGCGCGCCATCTCCAGCGCCACGTTGGTGTTGCCGGCAATGCCCAGGTTTTCTGGCAAATGTGTTACCCGAACACGGGCATCCTGCTGCGCGTATTCGTCCAGAACGGCTCTCACCTCGGTTGCATCCGGGCTGCCATTTACCAGACATAGCTCCCAATTGTCGTATGTTTGCGCGAGAACCGAATCGATTGTCTGGCGCAGAATATCCGGTGGCGGATTGTACACCGGTGTCACCACGCTGACCAAAGGCCGGTAGTTGAGGGCCTGAGCATCTTCACGTTGCCGGGCAAGCTCCTGCTCGCTCAAGGTGTGTCTTGCCAGCCATTCCTGATACGCCTGCGCATTGAGTCGCTCGATATCGAGGCGGGCTTTTGTCGTGCGTTTTGCTTTTTTGAAACCGCGGCGGACAAATGCCAGCGGCCCCTCCTGCAGCAGCACACGCGCCGCGCGCAGCATAGAGCGCAGCACGGCCGCCCGGCGGCTGCCTGGCGGGGCATAGCGCATTTGCCATAGGCGAGTTTTGTGCAACAACTGCCAGCCAGTGCTCTGCTCCATATCCGCCCAGTAAGCCCGCCAATGCCGCACTTCTTGTTGGAGTTCGAGAATATGCTGTTGCAAATGTTGCGTGCGCGCCCGAAGCTGTTTGGCCTCCTGGTGCAAATTTTTCAAGTGGTGTTGGTCTGCCACCAGTTGTTGGCGTGTCTCTACATTTTCTTTCCAGAGCAGCCAGAATTTACGCTCGTAATCTCGCACCGCGCGGGTGAGCGGCCACTTCTTGCGCACGAAACGTGCCGCCCACGGCGTGATGAACGATGCGTCGAAGTCCACATCGCGGAAGAACCCCTGGCGCGCGAACAACTCAGCCCAATATTCGACCGGTTGCACGTTGAAGTGGGTGGCCTCTTTGTAGTCAAGCGGTGTGGAGGAAAACAGCACATCATCGGTGTGTTGGCATAGGTTAGCCAGGGCTTGCTCAGATTCCAGCCGTGGCAGGTGTTCCAACACTTCGATGGTGACGATCAAGTCATATTTTCGCGGAAAAGGCTCCGTAACCGACCCCACCCAGCAATACGGCTGGATGTCCGGGTGGACGTTCTGGATGGCATAGTCCGAAATGTCTACTCCCCAGGCCTCCACCCCGCGTTTCCGCAGCGTCTCTACCAGGAATCCCATCGCGCAGCCGGCGTCCAACACAGTTTTCGGCGCAATGTCACTGGTAATACGGGCGGCAATCTTGTCGAAGAACCCTAACCAGTGCGCGTCCCGCTTATATTCACGCCCGCACCCGTGGGCGAAATAATAGGCATCATACAGTTCGCTCATCTTGCATTGTCTCTGTTCGCCTGATAGGCAGCCACCACCTGCTCGGTTTCTCCCACCATGTGCACGCGTCCCTGATGGATCCAGGCTACTCGATGACAGATCGACAAAATCGTATTCATGCTGTGTGAGACCAAAAGAATCGTTGTACCGCGTTCGATGAATTCGTTCATGCGCGCCGTGCTTTTCTCGCGAAAGGCGACATCTCCCACAGCCAGCACTTCGTCGACCAACAAAATATCGGGTTGGGTATCGGTAGCCACCGCAAACCCCAGTCGGGCACGCATCCCAGACGAATAGGTGCGCAGCGGTGCATCGATGAATTTTTCCAACCCGGCAAAAGCTACGATCTGCTCGAATTTTTCCTCCATCTCCTGTTGGCTGAAACCCAATAACGTGCCATTGAGAAACACGTTCTCCCGCCCGGTCAGCTCCGGATGAAACCCAGCCCCCACCCCCAACAGCGGCGCAACCCGTCCTTTGACCCACACCCGCCCTGTGGTCGGCTTCAAAATGCGGGCCACCACCTTCAACAAGGTGCTCTTGCCCGCACCGTTGTGTCCCACTAGGCCAAACACCTCTCCTGCCCGGATGCTCAAATTAACATCTCTGAGCGCCCAGTGCTCCCGAAACGAGACCTTGCCCTGGACGCGACGGATCGCGAATTCTTTGAACGTGCGCATACGTTCGGCAGGCACTCGAAAACGTACCGACAGGTTCTCGAAGCGAATGACCTCTTCTCCCCACGCCTCATCGAGCCGCTTTGGGGAAATGAGCGACAGGGAATCAGACACGGTAGGCAAACTCATCAGCTTGTCTGGTGAAGACCAACCATCCAACCGCCAACATTACCCCCGCGATCAACGCCGCAGGCCAGAACTCCTCCCACACAGGTATGCGGCCTTCGCGAATCGGTATCCGAAAGATGTTCACAAGATAACGCATCGGGTTGACCACCAACAGCCACTTGGCGCCGCCGTTTGCCAGCAACTCCTCACCGTAGATGATTGGAGTCAGGTACATCCAGGCGCGCAACGCAACTTTATACATTTCTGAAACGTCCGGAAAATACATAGCAAATACCGAGAGCAACAACCCCAGCCCCAACGAAAACGCGGTCAACAACAGAGCAGCGATCGGCGTGAACAAAATGCTCAGCCGGATAGGCACCCCCACCACCAACATCACCAGCACCAGCGGAATGACGGACAACGCCAGATTAACCAGGCCGGTGCCGATAGAAGAGATGGCAAACGCGGTGCGCGGCACATAAATGCGTTGTAACAAGCTGCTTCCCCAGACCAGATTGCGCATGATGGACGTCGTGGCCTCGGCCATGAAGTTCCAGGCCAGCAGGCCGCTCAACAGGTAGGCCGGATAGCTCTCATCCCGGCCAAACACAGTCGAGAACACAACCGTCATCACCACCATCATCCCCAACGGGTTGAGCATACTCCAGGCTACGCCCAAGACAGATCGCTTGTAGCGCGTCAAAATGTCCCGGCGCACGATTTGACGAATCAGGTACCGGTAACGGATGGATTCCCGTAACTCTTCGAGAGCGGGATGGACGCGTTGTGCGGAGTCGTAAATCGGAATATTTGTGCTGCTCATCTGCTGGGGTTACTCGACCGGATACCCGATCCGCTCAATCATGTCTGCGTGAACGCGAAAGACATCCAGATGCGCCTCCGTCAGGTGATTGCGCCAATCTCCCACGGTGGCTTTACGGATGTGACGCTTTAGCGTGTTACTCTTCTTGCGCATGTTTTGCACGCTGCAAACCTGAATCGCCTGCCGGATCGATTCCCCGTCTACCGGCTGGATGGCCTGGCTAAGCTTTCTCAGGCTTTCATGAGCGTCAGCGTGCAAATCTTCATAACGCACAACCTCGCTGCGTCCACTTTCCACCCATTTGACTGCCGCCAGAAGGTGGATGCCAAAACCGCCTTTCACACGACCAATGAAATCCAAAACGTCTGGATGGTCTATTGGTTTGCCATAGATCACGTGACATTTGTACCTGGGAAAATTTTGGACAAAATAATACATTGGACTTTAGACAACAAGGGTCGTGCCCTGACCCTTGCGGGGCAGGCTGAGCACCTTGACAAATCAATAAGCGAGCCGATTTTTGGCTTCAGGAAGCGGGTGAAGCGCT
>Ga0256830_1001797_pt1 | contig 14811 bp, 12 predicted proteins | sample 128326metaG_FD_190537 | JGI IMG/M metagenome (GOLD analysis project Ga0256830, IMG submission 190537) | Hydrothermal vent microbial communities from Lau Basin, Pacific Ocean - 128-326 | ecosystem: Environmental > Aquatic > Marine > Hydrothermal vents | place: Pacific Ocean: Lau Basin | collected... | reverse complement strand
GGATCTTCTGCGAGGGTGGTCGCGGGAGGGGCGCTTGCCGTGGACGGCGTTCCGGATCCGAAGCGGAACGCTCCGTGCGCTCGAGCCGGCCCGAGAGCTCGATCCGATCGCCTACTGGGTGAGCGTGGCCACGGGGTGCCCGCCGACGCGTCATGGCGTTCAAGGTGCCGGCCAGCGCGCCTTGCCGGGTGCGCGTTGGCCCGCACCCACGGGGGGATTGGCGGCCGGACCGCTGGAGATGCTCACGCGGCTGCTTCCCGGAGAACAGCGCGTCGTGCGCTCGGCTCTGCGCCGTCTGCCGGCTTTCTGGGAAATTACGGCCGACGCCGAGAAGAGTGCGGCGATCAACTGGTGGGCGACGTGGCCCGCGTCTTCGCCGGGCCGAGCCGGGGGCTATGTCGTCTCCGACGGCGCGCTCGTCGCTGCGCTCGAGGCGAAGGAGTATGAGGAGGCCGTGCATCCGGGAGCCTGGGGCGCAACACGCTCTCCTCGGTGGCTGCAGGAGGCGGGCGAACGCGCATTCGAGGTCTGGCCCAAGGATCCGGTGGCGCGCGAAGCCCTGCGCACGGATCTCTTCGCGCTTCGCGCGCTCGAAGACGTCTTGCGCGATCCCGAAGTGAGCGTGGCGACGCTCTACCTGCCCGGGTTGGATATTCTGCGCGAACGGAGCCGGGCCGAGGGCAGGGACCTACTCGAAAATCTGGCATCGATGGCCGTTCACGCAGCCGAGTTGGATGCGGGCTTCGACCACCTCTTCCGGCGTATCGAGGGGGGGACGGTCGTCACTTTGATCGGTTCTCCCGGGCGTGCGGCGCCGGGAGAGCGTGGATTCGCGCTTTGGCCGGTGCGGCGGACGGATCCGCCCGCGACCGAGAACACGACTCCCGCGGAAGTCGCCGAATCGATCGCACCGACGTGGTTGGCACTGTCGGGATTCACGGTGGATGCGCGCATCTGCGGTGCGGCCGAGGAGGATTTGCTCTTGCGGGCCGGCGCGCGCGAGCGCAGAGCGATCACACGCGCACGACCGGCGAGGCCTCCGACGACCGAGGCTCAGCTCGAGAGTGAATATCTCGAACGGCTCGAAAGTCTCGGCTACATCGACTGACTCGAAGCTCTTACGGCGCGCTAGCTTCCATTGTTGCGTCTGCATGCTCGCCGTATACTCGCCTCATGAACTCACCGGAAGCGAGTGCAATCTATCGGCGCTGTGAAGGCGTATCCGTATCCCGTTTTGGTTCGGAGGGCCTCGTCGTCGTTCCCAAACAGGCGATGCAGTTGGTTCTCAATGAGATCGGTGCGCGGACGATGGAACTCGTCGATGGTCGACGCAGTGTGGAAGACATCGCCCGAGAGATTGCCGGCGAATATGCCGATGCGCCGCCCGCTGAGGAATTGCTCGGCGACGTGCGCGAGGTTTTGGCGGATCTCGCGCAAAACGGCGCCGTGGAAGCATCCTGACCGGCCCTTGGTGAAACTGGTCCTTGGCGAAACCGGGCCTTAGAGAAACCGGGCCTTAGAGAAACCGGGCGCCTCGGTGAAACGGGTCCCGGCAGCCTTCATTGCGAGCCGAGAGACACGCTCTCCTGAGCTCCGCAGCGAATGAGGAGGAATGAGATCGTGTCGGGAACACCTCTTTCGCGTTTGATGGATCAAGCCTATGAGAGCGCACGGCCGGTCACCGTTCAACTGGAACTGACCTACAAGTGCAATCTCCTTTGCTCGTTTTGTTACAACGCACCCAAGGACAAGACCCCGCTGACGACCGAGGAGTGGATCGAGGCGCTCGATACCCTTCAGGCGGCGGGAGCTTTCAAGATCATTCTGACGGGTGGCGAGCCCTTCATGCATCCGGGCTTTTTTCAGATCGCGGAGGCGGTGCGCGCGCGGGGGTTGGTGCTCAAGGCGTATACGAACGCGGTGCCGCTGGCCCGCCGGGAGGTGGCCGAGCGCTGGGCTGCGCTCTCGCCCTTCGATACGGAGATCAGCATTCACGGCGCGGACGCTGCGACTCACGAACGTCTGACCGGTGTGCGGGGGTCTTTCGCAAAACTTCTCGAAGCGCTCGGGCACATGCAGGAACTCGGGATCAAGGCCACGCTGAAGACACCGATCACCCGTTTGAATCAAGAACAACTGCAGGAGATCGAGCGCCTCGTCGGCGACTATGGGTACAAAGTGACCTTCGATACCAATATCGTGCCGACCGACGACGGGGATACGTCCACGTTGACGCTCGCCGCAGATCGGAAATTCTTGGTGGATTTCTTCCTCGATCAGGCCCGACGGGGAGCGAGAGGGCTGAAACCTCGTCCGGTGGATCGCATGAAACACGGCTGCGGTGTCGGGAGGGTGGTCGCTGCAGTCGATCCCTATGGGGAGATCTTCCCCTGCGTGGCCTGGCGCCGCAGCGTCGGCAATATTCGCGAAATCGATGATCTCGCCACGGTGTGGGCTGATTCCGAGAAGAAGAACGAGAGCCTGACGCTCGTGCGACGCGCCGCCGATGAAGCACCCAAGATGCTGGCGCAGCATGCCGACGGCGGATTCGCCGCCTTTTGTCCGGCGAGTGCCGAAAAAGAAACCGGCCATCCGCTCGCGTACTACGACGGTGCTAAAAGCAGTGCAGCCACCAAGATGGAGGCTTTTCGACGCCTCGAAGACGAGCGGAAAAACGAGCGTTAGCGGAAAGTCATCCTTGCACAATCGCGAGGGACGGCGTAAAAGCTAGGGGACCTGACTTCTACCCGCGCCGGGTCCGGTCCGGACGGATTCGGAAGGAACGAACTATACTGGAATATCCGGGCATCGGGCCCGGTAACCTCATATGAGGGAGGAAGTTCGATGAAGAAGGCCTATGAAAAGCCTCGTGTGATCTACACCGAGAAGGTGGAAGCACGGGCAGTCGGCTGCGCCCGAACGGATGCGGTCACTTGCTCGGAAGGCCCGATTCAAAGCTGAATCGGGACTTGATGTTTCTTCCTCGCACGTACTGCGAGGCCGAGGACATCGGTTCAGACGGTTTTCTCGCGATTCGGGAAGCCCGTCGATCTCGATGACTCGAGCGTGCACGCTTGAGGACGAGTGACTCTGAGGAGTCACTCGTCTTTCTTTTTTTGGCGTACCTCATTCCTTCTCTGCAGAGATCTTCGTTCGTTGCCGCGGCCTCTCGCGCTGCTTGCAGAAGCTTTAGGTTTGCCGTCTTTTGGCTTGCCATCTTGGCATTCATCTCTTTCGATAGCGTTTGCTCTCGTCCGTGCTCACCGTGACGCTCTTGCCCCCCGGCGGCGTGGGACCGATCTTCCGAGGGTAGCGGATGCGCCTCATCGCCACGGAGACATCTCAGATGAAGAAAGCCTATGAAAAGCCCCGCGTGATCTACGCGGAAAAGACGGAAGCGCGCGCTGTCGGCTGCGCTCTTTCCGACGTGGTTTCCTGTTCCGAGGGGCCGATCGGCAGCACCTAGGAGTCCACACGGCAGAAAAGCGCGAGGCGATGGCGCGCACCGGCGGCGGCGTTTATGCGTGGATCCCGTCGGCGTGGATGCGGTCCGCATCGGCTTGGCCGGACGTCCCAGATGCGGGACGACAATTTGCAAGCCTTCTTGTCACATGATCGACGACGCGGGTATGATCTCGCATGGTTGGGTGTTCGGATGTCCCGGCGAACTTCCCGGTGTGATTCCCGTCGAGGGGAATGCGCCGGGGCGCTGACCGGGACGGCCGTGAAGAAGGTGGAGGTCACGATGTCGCCCCGCAGCGAGGTGGAGCCGCGATTGCGCCATGTGGAAGAGGCCATCGGCTACCGATTCAAGAACCCCGCACTGCTGCGCCGCGCACTGATCCACCGCTCCTTCTCACACGAAGCCGACCATCCTGAAAACAATGAGCCCTTCGAATTCCTAGGAGACGCCGTGCTCGGCTTCGTCGTGGCCGATCGCATCGTGCGTAAGCGGGAAGAACTCAGCGAAGGCGAAATGACGCGACTGCGTGCGAGCTTGGTCAACACGCACGCTTTGGCTGAAGAGGCGAGGCGTTTCGGCTTCGGGGAATGTCTGCTGCTCGGCAAAGGAGAGGAGAATACCGGAGGGCGGAGCAAGCCTTCCCTGCTCGCGGACGCTTTCGAAGCAGTGATCGGGGCGGTCCTGCTCGATGGAGGTATCCGCCCCGTGCGGCGCATTCTGACGCGCCTTTTCGCGGATCGCATCGACAAGGCTCGCACGACGACCCGCAGCATGTCCGCAGACCCCAAGACCCGTTTGCAAGAAGAGGCACAACGCCGAGGCTACGATCTTCCGGTCTACGAGCTGGTCGAGGAGCGTGGCCCCGATCATTCCCGCGAGTTCGTCATCCGCGTCTTGGTGCACGGCAAGGCGCTAGGGCAGGGGGTGGGCTCCTCCAAAAAGCGTGCAGAGCAAGCGGCTGCGAAAAAAGCCCTCCAAGGGATCTGATCGGTCCGCATTGGTGCGTCAAGTCCGGTGTCGGATCGGTGAGGGTGGTCGTGCCGTAAGCGCCGCTCGCGCTGGTGCCCGCCGAGAGCATTTCTGCGAGCCCCAAGGGGTACGGCCATGGGCGCGGGCTCGCTATTTCGACTCGTTTTCGAAGTCTTGCTCGGCCATACGCTCGAGAAAGGCATCGTCGACCAAGATCTCTCGCGCTTTGCTTCCATCGGCGGGGCCGATGATTCCATCGGCTTCCATCTCGTCGACGATGCGGGCTGCGCGGGAGTAGCCGATTTTCATGCGCCTTTGCAGAAAAGAAGTGGAGACCCGCCCGGTGGCGATGACGAGACGCACGGCTGCTCGATATTTCGAATCACGAGCGCCGCCGCCCGAGCCGGGGGCGCCGTCTTCGCATCCTTCGTCTTCGTCGTGATCTTTCAGAACTTCGGCGTCGTATTCGGCTCGGGCTTGCTTCTTGAGCCAGGCGACGACGCGAAGGCACTCTTGTTCGGAAAGGAAGGGGCCATGGACGCGGTGCAAGCTCGATGACCCGGGAGGGCGGTAGAGCATGTCGCCGGCGCCGAGAAGGCGCTCGGCTCCCGGAGCGTCGAGAATCGTCCGCGAATCGATCTTGCTGGCTACGCGAAACGCGCAGCGTGCGGGAAAGTTAGTCTTGATCGCACCGGTCAAGACATCGACCGAAGGGCGCTGCGTCGCCAAAATCAAATGAATGCCGACGGCTCGCGCCTTTTGCGCGAGGCGGGCGATCGGCTCTTCGGTCTCCTGTCCGGTGGTCATCAACATGTCGGCGAGTTCGTCGACGACGATGACGATGAAGGGGAGTCTCTTGGCCTCGTATTTCTCGGGACGGCTCTTCTTGGGGATGGATTCGATGGCCTTTTCGACGAAGGCGACATCTTTCTGTACGAGCGCGTTGAAAGCGTCGATGTGGCGAACGCTGCAGGAGGCGAGCAGCCGGTAGCGCCGCTCCATTTCGCGCACCGCCCAGCGCAGAGCGTTCGCCGCTAGTTTCATGTCCGTCACGACGGGAACGAGCAGGTGGGGCAGCCCCTCATAGACTCCGAGTTCGAGCATCTTGGGGTCGATCAAGATGAAGCGGACCTCTTCGGGGCGCGCGCGATAGAGGATCGAAGTGATCATCGCGTTGAGCCCGACGCTCTTTCCCGAACCGGTGGAACCCGCGATCAGCAAATGCGGCATTCTAGCCAAGCTCGCGCAGCAGATCTCCCCTTCCTGGGTTTTGCCGAGGCTCATGGTCAGGAGGTCGTGCGCCCCCCGGAATGTGTGGGACTCGATGATCGCACGCAACGAGATAGTCTCGCGCACGCGGTTGGGCACCTCGATGCCTACCGCGGGCCGGCCGGGAATGCGGTCGATGCGAACGGACTCGGCTTCGAGACCGAGCGCAAGGTCGTCGGATAGAGCCGTGATGCGGCTCAGTTTGACCCCGGCATCGGGCTTGAACTCGTAAGTCGTGACGACCGGACCGGGATGGAATTCCTGCACGCTTCCTTCGACCGAAAACTCGGCGCAGCGGCTCTCGATATGCCGCGCGGTGGCGAGAAGTTCCTTCTTGTTCGGCGGCTGGCAGCGCTTCGGTGCGGCCAGCAGTTCGACGGGCGGCAATCTCGGCGGCTCGGGCGGGGGCATCTCGACCAGCGTTTCCTGGTGCGGAATCGTGCTCCTGTCGGCGGCTCGTGCGCGCTCGGAAGGCTTTTTCCTGCGTTTCGCCGCTCGTGCCGGCACCGTTGACGTCTCCTCGACGTCCGGGGTTCGTGGGGGCGGATTCGGCAGAGAGATCCGCTCGGTCCGGATGCGTTTTTTCGGTACCTTCGGAGGTCGCGGTCGCCGCCCGGGAGACCGGTCGCTTGGGCGCAAGCGCAAGATCCCGGCACTTTTTCTTCCGAGGCGTCGTGCGCCCTCTGCGAACGTCGCCGCGAGACGGGAAGCCGCGTGGCGCACCGCGCCCCTCCATCCGGGGCTGCGATCGGCGATCCACTGGGCCATCTGACCGGTGGTATCGGCGAGCGACGAACGGGCGGCGAGTGCGAGGCCCGCAACCAGCATGGTTCCTGCGATCAGAATCGCGCCGACGTCTCCGAAAAAGGCCGTCAGAGCGCGAGACGAGAGTTCACCGAGGGTGCCTCCGGCCATCAAAGAGGCCCCGCGGAAGTTGATGCGTCCGATCAGGGAACACAAGAGCAAGGCCGTCGAGAAGGCGACGAGTGAAAGCCCGAGCACGGCGGAGCGCCGCAGCGGTTCATCCACCGATCGCAGACGCCGCAAGGCGGCGGCGAACAAGGTCATCGGCAGAAACCAGGAGGCCAAGCCGAAGGTCTCGTAGAGCAGTGCGGCGCTCTGGGCTCCCGTCGGGCCGATCCAATTGCTCGGAGGGCGACCGCTCGCAGCGAAAAAAGAAGGGTCGGTCGGAGAGTAGCTGAAGAGGGCCATAGCCATGAGTATGGCCAAACCGGAGAGGGTGATGCCGGCGGCTTCGCGGGCATGCGGGGCCGCCAATAACTCGCGCAGGCTCATGATGGGTTCGGTTCCCGGGCTTTCACCCGCCATCCTCCACACAAAAAGGCTCGCACGAGCGGCGAGCATTCGATTACCGGTGAGGAATCATAACCGAAGTCCGCGGAAAAACGAAAGGATACAAACAAAAAGTTCGGTAAAAGATCAGGCCGGCCAGAAGAGCAGTACCGCGGCAGCGAGTACGATTCTGTAGATCCCGAAAGGAATCAGGCCGTGGTGATTGAGCCAGGCCACGAACGCCCGCACGGCAAGCGCCGCGCTGACAAAGGCCACCAGCATGCCGATGATCAAAGGGGTGGCGCCCGTACTCTCGAGCAGGGTTCGCCCATCGCGCGCTAGATCCAAGACCGTTGCGGCACTCAAGGTCGGTAGGGCGAGGAGGAACGAAAACTCCGCGGCTGCCGCGGGCTTTAGGCCGATGGCCACGCCGCCGACGATGGTCGAAAGGGACCGGGAGGTGCCCGGCCACATGGCGAAGCACTGCGCAAAACCGATGATCAGGGCCTGCTTGGGGGTGAGGGCGTCGAGTTCCACGCCGCTTTGCACGCGGCGGGCCCGCACGCCGTCGAAGGCGATCATCAAGACCCCTCCAAGGGCTAGGGCCGCCGCCACCGGCAGGGGATAGAAGAGATGGCTCTTGATCGTCTTGTAGAGCATCGAGCCGATCACCGCCGCCGGAAGAAAGGCGATGACGAGATTGAGCAGGAGCCGACGGCCCGCATCGTCTTTGCCGGCCATTCCCTTGAGCATCATGGCCATCCGACGACGGTAAAGGCCCACGACGGCCAAGATCGCACCGACCTGAATCACGATATCGAAACTCTTGACCGTCTCAGAGCCGGCGGGAAGCCCTAGAAGCGGACCCGCGAGGATGAGATGGCCCGTCGAGGAGACGGGCAGAAACTCGGTCAATCCCTCCACTAGACCCAAGACGAAAGCCTCGAATGGGCCGAGGCCCGAGGCCGCTATGCTCAGCACGTTGGATCTCCTAGGCGTCTTTGGTCGACGATGATCAGGGGGCGCCGCAGGTTACCTCTGCGGATGCGGTTCGCAACGCGGGTGGCGAGTCGCGCGCGCAACGTGTCGGTATCCACCCCGCTCGCCGTGTGCGTCAAGCTGCCCACCATCTCGCGAGCCATGCCCAAGATCGCTTCCTCTCCGGGGTCGAATGCCAGCCCCGAGGCACGCCACTCTATCCCAGCGAGCGAGTCTTGCCCCGGCTCGGCTTCGTCCAGCCAAAGCAGGGTCAGCCAAGCCGTTCCGGCCTGGGCCATCCGTCGCCGTTCGAGCACGCGTTCCCAGGCGATCGGACGGCCGGCATCGTCGAGGCAACCGGCGTGCATTTCGGTGTGATCGACGCACTCGAATCGCTCCGAATCCAGGCGCAAGACGTCGCCGCGGCCGGGGATGACGATCTGTTCACCAGCGATGCCTTCTTCTCGGGCCAGCCGCCCGGCGGCGACCAGATGCGAAACCTCCCCGTGCAGCGGGAGCACGGCCTTCGGCCGCAGCCAGCGCATCATCGTTCGGATCTCCTCCGAGGAAGCATGCCCGGAGACATGCAGCAAGGGGTGGTCGCGCGAGTGCACGACGCGCGCCCCGGTCAACAACAGTCGGTCGACGAGGGCGGAGATCGCCGCGTCGTTGCCGGGAATGACCAAGGCCGAGATCAGGACCAAGTCGTCTTCTCCAAGCCGAATGCGCGGGTCTTGGCCGCGCGCAATGCGCGAAAGAGCCGAGAGCGGTTCGGCTTGGCTTCCGCCGGCTAGCCACAAACGGCGGTGGGGCGGCCGTTCCAGCAATTCCTCTGCCGTCTCGATCAGACCCGCCGGGATGTCGATCAGGTCCATGGATCGAGCGTGGTGCAGCATCCGCGCCATCCTGCGCCCCGCGACGGCGACCCGGCGGCCGGTTTCGAGGGCGGCTGCGATCAAGGCCTCGAGACGATAGAGATGACTAGAGAATGTGGAGGCGACGACTTGGCCGGTGGCCCGGCCGATCTGCTCGAGGAGCCGAGGTCGCACCTCCGATTCCGACGGCGTCGTCCCGGGCCGTCGGGCCCCTGTGCTGTCGATCGCCAAAAGCCTGACGCCTCGCTTGCCGAGACGGCGGAACCCGGCTTCGTCGGAGACGATTCCGTCGGGGGGAGAGGGGTCGAGCTTGAAATCGGCGGTGAAGACGATCAAACCGGCGGGCGTATCGATCGCGAGAGCGCGGCTTTGAGGGACGGAATGAGCGACCGAAAGCATCTCTATGCTGAATGGTCCGCATTCCCGCCTCTGTCCCGGATCCAAGATTTCGAGTCGCAGAGCGCACGCTGCCGAGTGGTCTCGGCAGCGATCCCGGACGGCCGCGAGTGTCAAGGGTGCTCCGATGAACGGGGCGTGCCGCCACGCTTGCGGGAGGTGCGGAACGCCGCCGATGTGGTCGTCATGAGCATGGGTCAGCACGACGGCTTCGAGATGCTCGACGCGTTGCATGATGGGGGACGGATCCACCACCAAGGCGGCAACGCCGGGGCGATCCGCTCCGGGAAAGCCGATCCCGTAGTCGATCAGCAGGGCACGGCGCTCGTGAATCACGAGCGTGGCATTCATACCGAAGCCGCCGCATCCACCGAGCGTGATGATCTCGATCGCATCGCTGTTCGGGGGCGGATTCATCGGCGCGCCTTCGGGTGGCCTCCGCCGGGAGTCGATTCTTGCAAGCGGCGGGCGAGCGCCAGCCAAGTTTCAGGTGAAAGGGCTTCTGCGCGGGCGTCGGTCGCTAGCCCGTGCTCTTCGAGAACCTGCCGGACGAGGGGGCCTTTGTCTTCGAGATTGCCCGCCAAGGTCTTGCGCCGGTGGCGAAATCCGCGAAAGAGCCAAGGCTCGAGCCAAGCGATGTCCTCTCCGCTGATCAGTGGGCGAGCCTTCTTGGTCAGCAAGAGCGCCGCGGAACGAACCTTCGGGCGAGGTTTGAACGATTCGGGGGCGATGGTGAACACTTTCTGCCCTGTGAATCGCAAGGCCGGGACGATCGACAGGGGGCCGTAGGCCTTGGAGCCCTCAGACGAAAGAATTCTCGAGACGACTTCCAACTGCAAGACGATCTGAATGTCCCGGACGTGTTCGGCAGCGAACAAGCGACGCAGAATCGCGGTACCGACGTTGTACGGTAGATTGCCGATCACCCGCAGCCGAGCGCCCTCTGCCCGGGCTAGGCCGTCCCAGTCGACCTTCGTGGCATCGTCCTGCCGAACCGTCGCTCGTTTGTAGGCTTCGAGTTTCTTTGCGAGATCGGGAATCAGTTCGCCGTCGACTTCCAACGCCAAGTAGCGTCCCGCCGACGCGGCGAGTTCCACGCTCAGTGCGCCTCGACCCGGTCCGATCTCGACCACGCAATCGTCGTCGCGGACGTCGAAAGAGCGAAGCAGACGGCTGATCACACCTTGGTCGTGGAGGAAGTTCTGCCCGAATCGCCGCTTGGCGAAGGGGGGCTCCCGCCGCTTTGCCCGCGCGCCGCTCATCGTGCGTATGCGGGAGCCGTGCGCAGCAGTCGTGCCGGGTCGATGACCAGCGCCATTCCTCCGGCCGGCAGCAGCGCGGCCCCGCTCCACGGTCCCGAGCTTTCCAAGGGTTGGCCGATCGGCCGCACGATCAACTCGCTCCGCGTGAGCACGCGGTCGACCAGCAAGCAAAGTTCCTGACCGCCGAGCCTGAGCACGATGCCTTCCTTCTCCTGCGCGTGTGCTGCGTTGGGATCATCATCTTGGCCGACGATCGGGTCGGAGAGCAACGTGCGCAGCGAAAAACGGATGGCGTCCTTGGCTTGGGATGCGGCGTTCGGCGCGCCGTCGATGGCTCGGATGCGTTCGATCCCCCTCATCGGCAGCGCATAGACCTGCCGAGCGACCTCGAATTGCAGCAGGTCGAGCATGGTGATGCGCGTGGGGACCCCAAGACGCGCAACGAAACCGCGACCGGGGCTCGATTCGAGGTTTAGGGTACCTCCGAGTCGCTCCACCTGTTCGCGCACTGATGGAAGACCGACCCCGCGCCCCGCGAGTTCGTCGTCGGAGGAACGCGTGGAGAATCGCTCTTCACTCAACAGAGCAAGCGCTTGATGCATTTCCACGAGCGGGACCGTGTCGTAGGAGATGATGCCGAGACCCGCGGCGCGGCGGGCAACGCGGCGCGGATCGACGCCCCGGCCGTCGTCGACGATCTCGAAGACGATGCGCTCCGGATCACGATAGGTCGTCAAGAGGATGCGTCCGCGCGGCGGCTTTCCGGAAGAGCGCCGAATTTCCGGGGTTTCGATGCCGTGGGCCACCGCGTTGCGCAGCAGTTGCGTCAGCGGCTCAATCATACGAACCAAGATGCCGCGGTCTGCTTCGATCTGATCTCCTCGCACCTCGAACGAGACCTGCACCTCTTTTTGATCGGACCATCGTCGAAGCGCGGACTCGAGAATCGGGATCAGCGAGCGGACCGGCATCAGGCGAATGCCGCGAATCTCACGGTCGAGCGAGCGCAGCGACTCGGTGAGCGTTCTTCTTAGATCGAGTTCTTCCGGACTCCTCGGTGTGCCGAGACGATGTTCGAGCCTTTGGAAGGCGACGCGCAGGCGATTTGCGGATTCAAAGAGCCCGTCAATCTGTTCCGCGTCGGCGGTGATCTGCGGAAGGTCGACGTGCCTCGGCATCACTTCGCCGTCTTCCACCCCCGAACTCGGATGCCGCGTGCATCGTTTTTCAAAGTCGGCGACGCTCTTTTCGATTTCCGCGACGGCCTGACGCAAACCGGCTTTCGGGATGGTGCCGAGGGGATTCTCATCGTGAGCGGCAGCGCATTCGCGTACGAGTTCTTCAGCGCGGTAGACCAAGTCCGTGATCTCTTTTTCGTCGAGGCATTGCGTCATTCCCTTGAGCGCGTGCAGGTCGTGCTCGAGCGACTGAAGTGCCTCGCCATCCATGCGATGGTTTTCGAGCGTCAGACGAGCCGACTCGAGATAGCGCCGTCCTTCATCGAGAAAGATTCTGACCAGAGCCTGTCGGTTCATGGCGCCCCGTCGCCGCTCATTCCGTGCTTTGCGCCGCGCAATCCGCCGAGGAATCGACGGAGACGACTGCGATCGACGATCACGGCTTGAGCCGGAGCGACTCTCAGCGGTTGCACTTGCGCACCTTCCGGCAAGAGGAGAGCGAGGTTTCCGAACGGTTCTCCGAAGAGCAGAACGTGGCGCGGCCGCGCTTCGCGCTCTTGCACCGCGACGGGCTTGCGCTTCGAGCCGGCTTTGCCGGCGAGCGCTTCGGTGGCGATGAGCGTCGTCGGCCGACCGCGGATTTCTCCGATGCCGACCACACCGTGCGGAGCACGTGGAACGCGGATCCATTCCAGCAGCGTTTCCACGCGATGCACGATGCCGAGATCAACGCAGAGGCAAGCGTCGGAAGTGCGGATTTCCATGAAGGAGGGAGCCCTGCGCGTCGAGGCGGCCGATCGAGCGTTCATGGGCGTTCCGGTACGCGAAAGACGGCGAAGAGGTCCTTGAGACGATCGGCCGTCGACGCCAAGTCTTTCGCGGAGGCGGTCATCGTATCCATGGCGCGCATTTGCTCGCGCGTGGCTTTGGAAGTTTCGGCACTGCTTTCGGCACCCGCATCGGCGATCAGCGCGATTTCGTCGATCGAGCCGACGAGGACTTTCGTCGCGTCTTGCTGATCGTGCGAAAGGGTGGCGATGGTTTCCATCGTGTCGAGCATGCTCAGGACGGACGATGCGACATGACGCAGCGACTCATTGGCGCCGGCGATCACTTCGCGGCCGTCGTGCGCGGCCTGCAGGTTCTCTTTCATCGTCGTGATCAAGAGGCCGGTGCCGTCATTGATGCCTTCGGCGAGTTCGGAGATCTTCTCGGCGAATTCGGCGCTGCGCTCGGCGAGTTGCCGGACTTCCTCCGCAACCACCACGAAGCCGCTTCCGTGCTCTCCGGAGCGGGCCGCTTCGATGGCCGCGTTGAGAGCCACCATGTGGGTCTGCTGCGCGATGGTCGCGATCAAGTCGACGGTGCGGTTGATGGCGGCGGCTTGCGAGCGGAAGCCGGCGACCACTTTCGACATGCGGTCGACCTCGGCGGCGATACGCTCGAGTTCTTCGTCGGCATGGCGAGCGAGGCGGCGTCCGCGTCGGGCTTCCTCCCCGGCTCGACGCGTGATCTTCAGCGCCGCCGAGGCATCCGAGCCGATCTTCTCGGCGGACGAGGCGAGGCGCCGAGTGGCGTCGGAAGTGTTGCGTATCCTCTCGACCGTCGTGTCGGCACCGCGCGAGAGACGGCTGGCCGCATCGGCGATCTCGCCGGTGAGGCTGGAAAGCGAGGCTGCGTGTCCGGCGGTTTCACTTGCCGACAGATAGATGCGGTCCGAGGTCTGTTGCAATTCGGCGAGCACGCGCAAGAGGAAATCGCGCATCTGGTGGAAGGAGTCGGCGAGTTCGTCGATTTCGTCCGGCCGACCTCTTCGCGCCGTGCGGGGGACTTCTACGGAGAGGTCTCCCGAAGCGATGACCCGTACGGCGCGCAGGAGCGCATCGCTGCGCTCGGTCAAACGGCGTGCGAGGATCAAGGCCGTCGCCGAAGCGATCAATAGGATCATAAAGAGCGCGAAGAAGACCGCGCCCGCCCCGAGGGCCCGCTCGAGGAAGCGGGTGGCGTAGACCGCGATGCCGGTCAAGCCCGCGACGAGCATGAAGGATGCTGCGAGTTTTCTTTCCATGGATTCCTGGCGAATCACTCCGGTTATGGGCGGAAGACCCGGTGCGAATATGGTTCCCACACCGGTCCGGAGCCAGGGTGCGAGTCCGCTTCGGGCGTGCCAATCTTGGCTCCCGATGCTCGGACTCTATCTGCACCTGCCGTTTTGCCCCTACGCCTGCGCCTACTGCGATTTCGCGGTTCTCGTGGGTCAAGACCGCTTGATCCCGGAGTATCTGGACCTGCTCGAGGCGGAGATCGGGCGGCATGCGCGCCGCTACGGAAAGCGCCTCGTGGCGACCATTCACTTCGGCGGCGGAACACCGTCGCATATTCCAGCTTCGGGGATCGCGCGCCTGCTCGATACGATTTCCAGTCATTTCGCGCTCTCTTCTTCACCGGAGATCGCTCTCGAAGCCAATCCGGACTCCGTTACGAGCGCCAAGGTCCGGGCTTGGCGCGATGCGGGCGTGAATCGGGTCACGATCGGCTGGCAGGCGCTGGCGCAGCAAGGGCTCGACGCGCTCGGCCGCCCAGCGGCCGCCGAGGACGGAGCGCGCGCGCTCGAGAGCTTGCTCGAGGGCGGGATCGAAAGCTGCGGTATCGACCTGATCTTCGGGCGGCCGGGACAAACGCTCGCATCTTGGATCGAAGAGTTGGAGGCCCTGCCGTTGGACCGGATTCGGCACCTCTCCTGCTACGCGCTGGAACTCGACTCGCGGACGCGCCTCGTGCGCATGATCGAGCGGGGGCATCGCCCATCTCCGGACGAAGACCTCTGTGCGGCGATGTACGAGGTGGCCGTACGCCGGCTCGCCGATGCGGGGTTCGCGCGCTACGAGGTGTCCAATTTTGCCCTGCCGGGCTATCGCAGCCGCCACAATCTGCGTTACTGGCAAGATGAGGAGTACCTTGGGGTCGGCATGTCGGCGGCTTCCTACCTCGAGGGCGAACGTTGGACGAATCCTCGTGGGTACCGGGCCTATGCCCGCATCGCACGGGGTGAGGGAGCGCCGGTTCTCCGCGAACCCTTCGATCGAGACCGGCGGGCCGGCGAGGCTTTGGTCTTCGGCCTGCGCTTG